>Ga0209859_1000085_pt1 | contig 19507 bp, 13 predicted proteins | sample GWRWS3_50_60_FD_187241 | JGI IMG/M metagenome (GOLD analysis project Ga0209859, IMG submission 187241) | Riverbed sediment microbial communities from areas with vegetation nearby in Columbia River, Washington, USA - GW-RW S3_50_60 (SPAdes)... | ecosystem: Environmental > Aquatic > Freshwater >... | reverse complement strand
CGACACCGAGCTCGCACTTCGCCTCATCGGTTCTCTCAGGCGAGCGTGGGTGGCTCGGGGCTACCTGAGCGAGACCCGGAAGTGGCTCGAGGCGGCATTCGAGCAGAGCGCGGCCGTCCCGCCGCAGGTAGAGGCGAAGGCGCTGTACGCGCTCGGCCGCGTTGCGCTCGTCCAAGGAGACTACGACCAGGCGATCCCATCGCTCGAGCAGAGCGCACGTCTCTTCCGCGAGCTCGGCGAGGCTGAAGGTCTCGTCTTCTCGCTCGCCGACCTCGGCTTCATCGCAACCGCCCAGGGACGGCACGAGGACGCCAAACGGCTCGCCGACGCGAGCCTCGCGGAAGCGAATGCCGCCGGGAACGAGAGGACGATCGCCGCCGCGCTTCATAGCCTCGCCTGCACGAAGCTCGACGCGGACGAGTATGGCGAGGCTCGCACCCTTTTCGCGCAGAGCCTCGCCCTGCGCCGCAAGCTCGGCGACAAACGCAACATCGCCAACTCCCTCTGCTACCTCGGCTCGGTCGCGCTGCTCGAGGGCGACTACGACCGTGCGACGGCGCTCCTCGACGAGAGCCTCGCTCTCGCTCGGGAGCTCGGCAACGTGTTGATTGTGACTGCTGCACTCGCGAACAAGAGCCTTGTGGCGCTTGCGGCCGGAGACGCCGGACGTGCTGCGGCGCTCTCCATCGAGGGTCTTGCGCTCTCGCACGACCTCGGCGACAAGCGAACGACCGTGGAGTGCCTGCACGCGCTCGCCGGCATCGCCGCGGTGCGGGCCGAGCCACTCCGAGCCGCCCTCCTCTCCGGCGCCGCAGAGAGCCTGCATGCTGCGATCAAGGCGCCCCCCTCCCCGGCCGAGCGCATGGTGGGGGAGCGCTTCCTACCGAGTGCGCGCGCCGCCGCCGGCGGCGAGTCCTTCGAAGCCACTTGGGCACAAGGGCGGCAGATGAACCACGAGGCGGCAGTCGAATACGCACTGGAGAGCAGGCACGCGCCTCGGTCGGGCAAGTAGCCGCAACGCAAGCTGCAGACTGTTGCGGGAGATGTTGAGGCGACCCAGGCGCTCACCGAAAAAGCACTGCAAACAAGCCTCTTTTTGCCCGGCTGAGCGGCTGGATCGCTCCCAGGAGGTCGTCGGTTCGAGTCCGACTAGCTCCATGAAAGACGAGCAAGTGCAGGTCTTTTGTTTCTACGGCGACTGCGAAGAGCGCCTGGAAATCGGGCGAGACAGTCGGCCGTCGGATCGGCGATAGACTCGATTTCACCTGCAAATCGCACAGCCACCGGCCCCCTGCGTTCCTCTCGACGCGGGCGCTGGCCCCGAAGCAATGTTGCGGGAGCTCACACAGCGAGAAAAGGGAAGGGAAACGCGATGACTGAGCACACGACAGGAACGCGTCAGGAGTGGCTTGCGGCTCGGCTCGAGCTGCTCGAGGCCGAGAAGCAGCTGACCTGGCGCAGCGACGAGTTGGCCCGGCAGCGGCAGCAGCTCCCTTGGGTGCGGATCGAGAAGGACTACCGCTTCGAGACCGACGACGGCAGCGCTTCGCTGGCAGACCTGTTCGGAGGGCGCTCCCAGCTCCTCATCTACCACTTCATGTTCGGGCCCGAGTACACGGCGGGCTGCCCGGCCTGCTCAGCGATCGCGGATGGCTACAACGGCTTCGTCGTCCACCTCGAGAACCACGACGTGGCGATGACGGCCGTGTCGCGCGCTCCCATCGCAGACCTCCAGGCCTACAAGCGCCGGATGGGGTGGAGCTTCCCGTGGGCATCCTCGCTCGGCGGCGACTTCAACTTCGACCTCAACGTCTCGTTCACCGAGGAGCAGCAGCGCGAGGGCATCGTCGAATACAACTACCGCTCAATGGACGTCAAGCCGGTCCTGGAAGCCGGTGACGGCCCTCTCGCCGAGATGGCGGCCACGGTCGGAACCGACGCGGCTACCTACACACGGGAGGCGCCGGGGATGAGCGCGTTCGCGCTCGAGGACGGCGTCGTCTACCACACCTACTCCGCCTATGCGCGGGGTGCGGATGTCCTCTGGGGCATGTACCAGTGGCTCGACCGGGCACCGAAGGGACGCAACGAGACCGGGCAGTGGTTTCGCCGCCATGACGAGTACGACAAAGGCTAAACGTCATCAGCTCTGTTGCGCATCGACCCGCGCACATTCCACCGGAGGGGTGCTGGAGCGCCTAAGAAAGGCGAGGACGGCGACTCGTCGCGATCCGCCAAGCCAGGCGTCGAGAGCCACCGTGCCGCGAGACGTGCGTATCCGCTGACACAAGCCGCTGCTGCCGCGGAACCTCGTTGTGTGACCAGCCGAGAGCTTCATGCTCGGGACCGTGATCAGCCACGTCGTGGCGTTTTCGGCTTATCGGCGGCAAGTGGTCAGGCAGATGCTCCGCAGGGTTGGGGCGCGGCCGCCCCACGGCGACTCGATCGTGTGGTTGCGAGCGGCCAGCAGTCCACCAAGAAAGGAAGTGCATCGTGAGCCTCACCCAGTACTACACGGCGACCACCCTCGACGGCTTTATCGCCGACCCCGACAACTCGCTGGACTGGCTGTTCACCCGCAAGCGCGAGGACGACGGGCCGTTGAACTACGGCGAGTTCATCGCCGACATCGGTGCGATGGCGATGGGGTCGACGACGTACGAATGGCTTCTCGACCACGAGTTCGCGGACGAGGCTCCGGCAGAGTGGAAGTGGCCGTACGACATCCCGTGCTGGGTCTTCACGCACCGGCGGCTGCCTGTCGTCCCCGACGCGCGAATTGAGTTCACCAGCGCGGACGTCGCAACCGTGCACAAGGAGATGGTGGGCGCCGCCGGTGACCGGAATGTCTGGATCGTCGGCGGGGGAGACCTGGCCGGTCAGTTCGCCGACGTGGGGTTGCTGGACGAGGTCATCGTGTCGATCGCGCCCGTCACGCTGGGTGGAGGTGCGCCTCTGCTACCGCGGCGGATCGAGCTGCGTCTGGACGACCTCGGACGGAACGGCGACCTCGCCTGCGCCAAGTTCTCAGTCGTTCGCCCACCCGCCTGACGTCGGTCGGGGCGATTTCCTGACCCCAGCGCGGCCGACCACGCGCGGATGATCGCCTCCGCCCGGGGATGGGCTTAGAAGCGTGATCTGCCGACCGGGCGGCGGCATGTACTGGCCGCAGAACCGTAGCGACTCATAAGAATGTCGAGGCTCCCACCGTGCTACTGGCTCGAGGTCTTCTTTCCGTCAACTCATTTCAGGACGCGGAACTTGATGTGCGTCGCAAACGGCGAGTCGAGGACGCGAGTGCGTTCGAGCTGCAAGCGCCTGCCGAGCTCGCCGAACAGGGGTCGGCCCGCTCCAAGGATGACGGGGGCGATGTGGATCTGCAGCTCGTCGACCAGCTCAGCCTGCAACGCCTGTTGGGCGATGCTGGCGCCGCCGCCGATGCCGACCTGTCGGTCGCCGGCGATCTGCCGGGCCCGTTCGACGGCGGCCTCGATGCCGTCGACGAACTCGAAGCCGGACGCAGGCTCGGGCTGATCGCCGACTCGGTGCGTGACCACGATACAAGGGACTCCGAAGGGCGACTTACCGCCCCAGCCGTTGGTGACGTCGTACATCCTGCGCCCCACGACGGCGGCACCGGCCTCCATCAGCTCGTCGATCACCTCGCGGTCGACTCCCGTGGCGCCCGGCCGCTCCGGGTGAGCTTCTTCATATGTCCACGGCCCACCGAAGACCCAGTAATGCAGGCATTCGCCGCCGTCACCGAGCCCACGACCGGGCCCATCGTCGGGTGCGGTCACGAATCCGTCCAGCGACATTGTGATGTCCAGAACGACCTGGCTCATCGGCTTCCTCCTCCATTGCGGTTCGCAGGGCCAAAGCATGCGTCTGTCGAGGGCACGGCCAGCTCGGGGCTCACCGTCTCGGCAGCGGCGATCTTTAGCAGCGCGTGGAAATCGACCTCCTCGGCCAACCCTGCAGCGGATTGTGGCGCGCCCCAGTGCCATACGGTTTCGGGCTAGTAGAGCGGCTGGATCGCACTCAGGAGGTCGTCGGTTCGAGTCCGACTGGCTCCATGAGGTCAGGCCCGCGGATGCTCTTCCGCGATCTTGAACGATGTAGCCTCCACGTGTGGGTGACGCTACGGCCGTCGTCCAGCACGTGACGTCAAGCGACGGAACCCGGATCGGGTACCGGCGCAGCGGCGAGGGGCCGCCGCTCGTGCTCGTCCACGGGACGACGGGTGCGCATTGGAGCTTCGCCTTCCTCGTCCCCGCGCTCGTCGAGCGCTTCACCGTCTACGCTCTCGACCGCCGGGGGCGTGGCGAGAGCGGCGACTCTGCGGAGTACTCGGTCGAGCGTGAGTTCGAGGACGTCGCTTCCGTCGTCGACTCCATCGACCGGCCCGCGAATCTCTTCGGGCATTCGTTCGGCGCGACCGTGGCGATGGGCGCCGCCCTCGTGGCCCAGAACCTCCGGAAGCTCGTCCTCTACGAGCCGGCGCCGGGGGTCGCTGGGGTCGCGGCCCAGGACCTCGAGCGGATCGAGGATCTCGTCGCCCAGGACGACCGCGAGGAAGCTGTGGTCCAGGCCCTTCGCTTGTTCGGCTTGAGCCCCGAAGAGCTCGAGCAGATCCGTGCTTCATCCACCTGGCCGACGCGGGTCACCGCCGCCCATACCATTGCCCGCGAGGTCAGGGCGGAAGAGGCGTACCGGGTCGAATCCGAGCGCTTCCGGGGTCTCACGGCTCCAGCGCTGCTTCTGCACGGCGAGGAGAGCCCGGACTGGGCGCGGGAAGGGACCGAGCGGGTTCGCGCTGCTCTCCAAGACGCGCGGGTCGCCGTCCTGCCCGGCCAGGGGCATGCGGCGATCATGACGGCGCCGGAGCTCGTCGCCGACGAAGTCGCTCGCTTCCTGAGCGAGTGAGCAAGATGCCTGCTTCTGCAACCACTGCTGCGTTGAGGACGGTCGAGTGTCATGGGGGCGGTCGGGAACGCGGCCGCGCACATGGGGAGGCGTTGCGGGATGTCATAGGCTCCGGGATCGAGAGGTGGCGCGACGATGCGGCGAGCCGGACCGGAATGCCGGCCGCCGACTACGAGCGGGTATTCCTTGGCTCTACCGACTTTCTTCCCGCGATCGAGCGCCACGTCCCTGACCTGCTCGAGGAGTTGCGCGGGATCGCCGAAGGCGCCGCCCAGCCGTTCGAGACGGTGCTCGTCCGGAATCTCATGGACGAGGAATGGTGGTTCGGCGGGGCGGCGGAGCGGGATGCGTGCACCGTCGTAGGCCGTGCGGCGAACGGCTATGGGGCGACCCTGCTCGCGCAGAACATGGATCTGCCGGCGCTGATGGATGGTGATCAGGCGGTCCTGCGCATCCGTCCCCGCGAGGGCGCCGAGCAGGTCGTGCTCACAGCCGCCGGCATGCTCGGGTTGAACGGGGCGAACGCAGCGGGGGTCGGCCTCTGTGCCAATAGTCTCGACACGCTTCGCCATTCCGATCAGGGGCTCCCGGTGGCGTTTGTGATTCGTGGTGCGCTCGCTGCTCGAGACGCCGACGCCGCGGTCGGGTTCGTGCGCGGCGTTCCGCATGCGTCGGGACAGCACTACGCGATCGCCGAGCGTCGCTCGATCACGAGCTTGGAATGCTCGGGCGAGGGGGTCACGACCGTCGCGCATGACGGGCTGGTCGCCCATGCGAACCATCCACTCACGAGCACGGACGTCGACGACGCGATCCGTGCGCCCGCCGCAGAGCGCGAGAACTCGGAAGCCAGGCAGCGCTTTGCGGAGGAGATGGTCGGCGCCATCGAGGACGTCGAGCGGTGCAAGAGCGTCCTCGCCGACCGCACGGTGCCGCTCTGCGTCGTCCGGGCGGAGTGGATGACCTTCGGTGCCATCGTGATGGAGGTTGGCGAGCGGACGCAGGTCTCCATCGCTCCCGGTCCTCCGGATCGCACGGCCTGGCACGAGGTCTCATTGCCAGGCGACGGTGCAGAACCGGCGCAGCAGGCGACGAGCAGGACCGACACCCAGACGGCGTAGCGGCCTGGACGGCCTCTCCGCCTCACTTGTGCCCGAATCCACGCGAGGTAGGCGGAGGGCGCCGGCCGAGCACCCCGGTCGGGGGCGTCGTCTTCGGCGCGAAGTAGGTCGCGAAGAAGATGAGCGTCTCCGTCTCGCTCAGGTTGCGAGCGAGGTGCACCCGGTCCGGGTGCGTCGGGAACGCCGATCCGGCCGGGTAGGCGACGCCGTTGGCGCAGTCCTCGTCGTGATAGAGGGTCAACGTCCCTTGGAGGACGACGTTCACGTTCTCGCCCGGATGGCTGTGCCACCCGAACGTGGCCCCGGGCTGGGCGACGATTCTCTGGGTGATGAGCTCGACCGCGCCCTTGGTCTTCAACTTGACCCGTGCGCCGTTCGCGAGCTTCGTTCACATGAGCGGCTCGGCGAACGTGCCGCGAGCCGTCTCGGCCGTGAGCTTCGGCGGTGTGCTGGCCGGGGTCGCCAGCGCAACGGCGGCCAGCTCGGTTCCGGCCGCGAAAGTGAGAATGACGATGCCCAGGATCCGAACCTCGCGCGCGAGGCGACGATCTCTCGTCGGAGACGCTCGGGTGCCGGCACCGCTGCCACCCAGGAGGTCGTCAGTTAGAGTCCGATCAACTCCTTGAAGGCCTTCCGCGCGAGGAGGAATTAACGGCGGCCTCTACGGCACACGAGACGAGCATCGTCATCGAGCCGCTCCCGAACGGTCCGTACCTCGTCAAGAACCTGGAGCGTCTGACGAACTCGAAGGGCGACGCCCTGCCGACGAAGGACGTGATCGCGCTCTGCCGCTGCGGCCGGTCGGAGACGAAGCCCTTCTGCAGCGGCATGCACAAGCAGATCGGGTTCTCGTCGGCGAATCTCAGCGACGGGAGCAAGAACCGGCGCATCGACTCCGTCGGCGCTGAGATCACGGTTCACGACAACCGCGGTATCTGCTCCCACGCCGGCTTCTGCACGGACAACCTGCGTGCCGTCTGGAACTCGAAGCGGACGCCGTGGATCGACCCGAACGGCGCAGAGGCCGCCGAGATCATGGCCGTCATCAGGATGTGCCCCTCGGGTGCGCTCAGCTACTCGATCGACGGCGATGAGCTCCGCGACCAGGAGCGCCCGCCGGCGATCTTCGTCTCGAGTGACGGCCCCTACTACGTGACCGGCGGCATCGCACTCGTCGACGCGCCCTTCGGCGAGGGCGCGTCGAGGGAGCACTACGCGTTGTGTCGGTGCGGGGGCTCCGAGAACAAGCCCTTCTGCGACGGGACGCACTGGTCGATCGGCTTCAGCGACGAGAAGAACTAGCGGACTGCGACCGCAGTAGCATGATCGCCTGATGAGCGCGCCCGCCGTCGTCGACGCTGGCAGGCCGACGCTGTGGATCCGAGGTACGCCCTACCCGGTTCTGCTCCCGACGCTCTCGGACCCTCGCCTTCACCTCGCGGCGGTGATCGTGTCGTTGCAGGTGCTGGGGCAGGTGGCGTTCGACTTCCGCCTCTCGATAGCGCAGATCCTCGTCGCACTGCTCACGTGCGCGGTGCTCGAGGTCGGGATCGCCTTCCGGAGCCAGCGGGTGCTCATGTGGCCCGCGAGCGCGCTCCTGACCGGGAACGGCGTCGCCTTCGTCCTCCGCGTTCCGGGAACCGAGCACGGGGACTGGTGGAGCCTGCACGGCTGGTGGATCTTCGCGGGGACGGCGGCCGTGGCGCTCCTGTCCAAGTACGTCATCCGTTTCCGAGGCCGCCACGTCTTCAACCCGTCGAACATCGGTCTCGTGCTCTGCTTCCTGCTCCTCGGCCCGGCCCGCGCCGACCCACTCGAGCTCTGGTGGGGGCCGATGTCCCCGTGGATGGTGCTCACGCTGGCGATCATCGTCGGGGGCGGTCTCGCGATCCTCCTTCGCCTGCGCCTCCTGGAAATCGCCGTCGGCTTCTGGCTCGCGTTCGCCGTCGGCATCGCCGTGCTCGCGGCGAGCGGGCACGAGATGAACGCGCGCTGGCACCTCGGCCCGGTCTCGGGGTGGGAGTTCTGGCGGGTGCTCGTGTTCTCGCCCGAGATCCTGGTCTTCCTCTTCTTCATGATCACCGACCCGAAGACGATTCCCGCCGGGCGCGTCGGTCGCCGCGCGTACGCGGTCGGGATCGGGCTCCTCGCAGTGCTGCTGATCGCCCCCCAGACGACGGAGTTCGCGACGAAGGTCGCCGTGCTCGGCGCGCTCGCGCTTGTGTGCGCGGTGCGCCCGCTGGCCGAGCTGTTCCTCTCCAGAGCCGCGTCCCGGTCTTCCCGTCTCGTCCCCCACGACCGGCTCCGGATGGGTGCTCTGGCGCTCGCCGGAGCGGCCGGCTTCCTCGGCCTAGTCGTGCTGGCCGGCATCCCCGCGCGTACGAGCGACGCGGCTGCGAGCGCGTCGGCGGTGCTGGCGCGTGAGCTCCCGGAGGTGACGGTCGTCCCCTCGGAGGGCGTCGCCTCGCAGATCGACCGGCGGACGGCATTGCAGATCGCGAGCGACGTCGTCACCGATCTCCGCATCGAGGCGGATGCCCTGTCGCGCCGCGATGCCGACCGCGCGGCCGCCGCCGCGTCAGGCGCTCGGCTCGCGGGGCTGTGGCAGCAGATCCGCGCTGCGGGGAACGCGATCGTCGTCCCGGACTACAACGTCGAGCGGATGCGCGTCACCCTCGAGCCCGGCGAAGGGCAAGGGCCGCCGCTCGTCGTCGCCACGCTCGAGGGGACGGCCGAGCTGGCGACCTACTCGGGCTCGCCGCCGACGGTCGAGCAACGCACCGACCCGGCGCCCTTCGAGCAGACGCTCGAGCTCGCGCTCGAGGGGGGCCGGTACGTGATCGTCCGCTCCCGGGGTGGGACGCTCGACGCGTTCGCCGCCCCGACCGTCGAAGCGACTCCAGGCGGTGCTGGCGCCTCGGACCTTGGCGGCGTTCACCTGGTAGACGTCGCCAGGCACGTCGGGCTCGACTTCCGGCAGGGCGCGTTCCGCTTCGAGACCTCCGCCGACCCGGTCGCGATGATGGGCGGTGGCCTCTGCTGGCTCGACTACGACGGCGACGGCTGGCTCGATCTCTTCGCCGTGAACTCGTACTCGATCGCGGTAGACGTGGCCCGCTGGAAGGAGCGGGGCGGCCTGCCTCGCAGCGCGCTCTACCGCAACGAGAAGGGCAAGTTCGTCGACGTGAGTCGCGGCTCAGGGGCCGACGTCCCCCTCCGCGGGAACGGATGTGTCGCCGCCGACTTCAACGGAGACGGCCGAACGGATCTCTACGTCACGGCCGCAGGCTACGACGCGCTCCTCTGGAACGAGGGCGCCGGCAAGTTCGTCGAGGGCGCCCGCGCCGCCGGGATCGACACCTACGGGTGGCACACGGGTGCCGTGGTGGGGGATGTGAACGGCGACGGCCGGCCAGACCTGTTCGTCGCCGGCTACGCGGACCTGAACGCCCCGGTCGCCGACTCCGGCGGGGGATTCCCCTCGACCTACGCGGGCGTCCGCGACCGCCTGTACCTCAACGAGGGGCTGGACGCGAACGGCCGTGCGAGATTCCGCGAGGTCGGGCCGCAAGCCGGAATCGAGGTGGCCGAAGCCGACCACGGGCTCGGGGCGGCGTTCACCGACTTCAACGCCGACGGCCGCATCGATCTGTACGTCGCGAACGACCTGGACCCCAACCGGCTGTACGAGAACGTCCCAGCGGTCGGCGGGCTCGGCTTCCGGCTCGAGGAGCGTGGGCGCGACGAGGCAGTCGCCGACCCGAACGCCGGGATGGGGGTCGCCTCCGCCGACTACAGCGCCGACGGGCGCCCCGACCTGTTCGTGACCAACTCCCACCGGCAGCTGCACGCGGTCTTCCGCAGCCGGCGCCCGCAAGCGAGCGGGCCCTCGTTCGCAGACGCGCGGCCAGATCTCGCCTCGGCCTTCGACACGACGCTGGCCGGTTGGGGCGTCTCGTGGGTGGATCTCGACCTCGACGGGAACCTCGACGTCGTCCTCACGAACGGCGCCGTTCCCGTCACCAACCTGGCGATGGACGCCGAGCCGATTCAGGTGCTCGAGAACCTCACGTCTGACGGGCAGCCGGGGCAGGTTGCCGATGTCAGCGGCTCTGTCGGGTTGGGGGAGGGCCCGCGAGTCATCGGTCGGGGCCTCGCGGCGGCCGACTACGACAACGACGGGGACGTCGACGTCGCGATCAACACGATCGGCGGCCCCCTGGTGCTGCTGCGGAATTCGGGCGCGGCCGGCCACTGGCTCGAGGTGAAGCTGAGCACCTTCTCCCCGGGCTCCGAGGTCACTGCCGTGCTGCCTGACGGGCGCAGGCTCGTTCGCGAGGTGCAGGCCGGCAGCAGCTATCTCTCCTCGGAAGATCCTCGCGTGCACTTCGGCCTGGGAGACGCGACGAAGGTGAGCGAGCTTCTCGTGCGCTACCCCGACGGCCGCGAGACCCGCCTCACGAACGTCCGCTCCGACCGGGTCATCGTCCTCGAGCCGTAGCCCGGCTGATCCAGCAGATCGCCGTCTGAAGCGGCCTTGCCGACCCCATTTCGGTGGTCCGAGTCCTAAAGCTTCCCGAACAAATGTCGATGTGGGGCGAATGAGCGTCTATCGCCCGGACGGCCCCCGGTCCCCGTCCGCCTCCCCGCGCTGGATCGATCGATGGCTTGCGGCTTGCAGCGAGCTGGCCGAGCTCGAGCGCTCCAATCCGATGACGGACGCCGTCATCGACGAGATCGACGGCCGGATGATCCGCATCGGCGACCAGTGGTTGGCCGATTTCGCCTCCTGCAACTACCTCGGCTTCGACCTCGAGCGCGAGATCATCGCGGTCGTCCCCGAGTACCTCGAGAGATGGGGGACGCATCCGAGCTGGTCGCGCATGCTCGGCAGCCCTGTGCTCTACCGGCAGATCGAGGAGCGTCTGATCGAGCTCCTCGGCTGCGAGGACGCCCTCGTGATCCCGACGATCACCCTGATCCACCTGTCCGTGATCCCGGTGCTGGCCGGGGACGGGACGATCTTCGTCGACAACCGGGCCCACAAGACGATCTACGACGGCTGCCAGTTCGCGTCCGCGCGCGGGGCGACCGTGAAGAGGTTCCGCCACGAGGATCCGGACGACCTCGAGCAGCTTCTCCGGCAGGACCGCTCGACCACGCGGCTGGTCTGCATGGACGGGGTCAACAGCATGACGGGGAACGCACCCGACCTGAAAGACTTCGCCCGGCTCACTCGCCGCTACGACGCCATGCTCTACGTCGACGACGCCCACGGGTTCGGCGTCATCGGCCAGCGCGCGGCGGACGAGTCGAGCCCGTACGGCCTCCGCGGGAACAGCATCGTCCGGTACTGCGGCGAGTCGTACGACGGGATCGTGCTCGTCGCCGGCTTCTCCAAGTCGTATTCCTCGCTCGCGGCGTTCGTGGCCTGCCCGACCGACCTCAAGGAGCTGCTGAAGACGGCGGCGCCGCCCTACCTCTACTCGGGGCCGTCGCCGGTCGCCTCGCTCGCGACCGTGCTCGCCGGGTTCGCCGTCAACGAGGCCCGCGGCGACGCGGTTCGGACGGACCTGTGGCGCAAGACCGACCAGGTGCTCCAGTGCCTCGATCGCCTGGGCGTCCACACTCCGAACCGGTCCGGGTTCCCAATCGTCGAGGTTCCGCTCCTCCGCCACGATGACATTGACGCCGCGGGACGCTTTCTCTTCGACCACGGCGTGTACGTGACCCTCGCCGCCTATCCGCTCGTGCCGAAGAGCGAGGTCGGGTTTCGGATCCAGGTGACGGCCGCCAACTCGCAGGCCGAGATCGAGCAGCTCGTCGACGTCCTCGGCAAGCTCGCCAACGCATTCGAGCTGCGGCCCTCCCGGCGACAGGAATACGCGGCGTGAGCCGTCTCGCCGGCATCGACTGGCGTGGGCGCGTCTGGGTCGCCTACCTCGCCGTCGGCGTCCTCCTGACCGGCGCGTACCTCTGGTTCCCGCCCCTGAAGGCGAGCGGCCCGCTCATCAACTTGCTCGGCTTCTCCTCGTCGGTCGCGATCGCGGTCGGGATCTACCTGCACCGGCCGAGGGCCCGCGTTGCCTGGCTCCTCTTCATCGTCGGCCTCTTCCTCTTCTTCGCCGGCGACCTCTACACGTACAGCTATCCGAAGCTGATGGGCGTCGAAGTGGAGTTCCCGTCCGTCGGGGACGCCATCTACCTGACCGTCTACCCCGCCCTGGTGGCGGGGCTGCTCGTTCTCGTCAGGCGGCGAAACCCGCAGGGCGACCGCGCCGGCGTCATCGACTCGCTCATCATCACGGTCGGCATCGCCCTCATCTCCTGGGTCTTCCTCGTCGCTCCGAACATCCATCTCTCCGGGCTGACGCTGCTCGAGAAGGCGGTGTCCGCCGCATACCCGCTCGGCGACATCCTCCTCCTCGCCGCCGCGGTCCGCCTCGCCGTCGACAACGGCAAGCGTGCCCCGGCCTTCTACCTCCTCGTCGGGAGCATCGTCTCGCTGCTCGCCGTCGATTCCGCCTATACGCTCGCGCTGCTCACGGAGGCGTACAACCACCAGCTGATCTACGACGCGGGGTGGATCGCCTTCTACCTGCTCTGGGGAGCAGCCGCGCTCCATCCCTCGATGCGAACGCTCGAGGAGCCTGCGCTCGAGTCTCGCATTCGGCTCACGCCGCTCCGCCTCGGGCTGCTCGCCGGAGCCTGTCTGATCGCGCCGGGCATCCGCGCCTGGCAGGCGTTCGACGACACGGACAGGCTCGTGCTGATCTCGGCTTCGGCCCTCCTCTTCCTGCTCGTCGTCGCCCGCATGGCGGGCCTGGTGCGCCAGGAGGAGCGGGCAGCCTCGCGCGAGCTGGCTCTCCGGGGCGCCGGCGTCGACCTCGTCGCGGCGGGCGGTGGCGAGCAGGTCAACGAGGCCGCCATCTCGGCTGTGCTCGCCCTGGTCGGGAGGCCGGCGAGCGTCCGTCTCGTCCTCCTGGACGGCGACGGTGCGGTCGTAGCCGCCTCGTCCGGGGACGACGGCGACTGGCCGGTGTCGAAGACTGCCTACGGCTGGCTCCGCGAGTCCGCCAAGGCCACCCAACAGGTCCCGCTCGCGAGGCTGCCCGAGGAAGTGCGGGGCCAGCTTCGCCTTCGCGACGGCCAAGCAGTGCTGCTCCTGCCGCTCTCCGTTCGTGACGTGACGCGGGGGCTGCTCGTCCTGTGCTCCCCGGTCGGAATCCCCCGCGAGCTCGTCGACTCCCTCGAGTCGCTGGCCTCGCAGGTGTCGCTCGCGGTCGAGGGAGCGTCGCTGGCCGAGGACCTGCACCGTCGTCAGAGCGAAGCTCGGTTCCGGTCGCTAGTGGCCCACTCGAGCGACCTCATCACCGTCCTCGACGCCCACGGCACCGTGACGTACCAGAGCCCGTCCGTCGAGCGCGTCCTCGGCTATCGCGTCGACGAGGTCGAGGGAAGCGACTTCGCCCAGCTGCTGAGGAAGTCGGACCGGCCGCGGCTGGCCCAGATCGTGGCGGGCGTGGGCGAAGCCTACGTCGGCGGGGGCTCCGAGACCCACGTGATCGAGTGCTCGCTCAGGCACCGCGACGGCACGTGGCTTCAGTTCGAGGTTCAGCACACGGACCTGCTGCAGGACGAGCACGTCCGCGGCGTCGTCCTGAACAGCAGGGACGTCAGCGAGCGCAAGGCGTTCGAGGATCAGCTCGCGCACCAAGCCTTCCACGACCCGGTCACGAGCCTCGCCAACCGGGCGCTGTTCGCGGACCGCGTTCAGCACTCGATCACGCGCTCGATTCGCGGGGGGCCCGCGATCGGCGTCATGTTCATCGACCTGGACGACTTCAAGACCGTCAACGACAGCCTGGGCCACGCGGCCGGCGACACGGTCCTGCAGGAGGTGGCGCGACGCCTCCAGGGCGCGGTACGTCCCGCCGACACGGTCGCGCGCTTCGGCGGCGACGAGTTCGCCGTCCTCCTGGACGGGATCAAGGACTCGGCGGAGGCCGCGGACGTCGCCGGTCGGATCCTGAGCGCCCTCGAGCTCCAGTACGACGTCGACGGCAAGCAGGTCTATCCCCGCGCGAGCGTGGGGATCTGCCTGGCCGGCCACGAGCTCGGCTCGTCCGACGCGGAGGAGCTCCTCCGCAACGCCGACGTCGCGATGTACATGGCCAAGCGCGACAGCAAGGGCAGCTATCGCGTCTTCGAGCCGGCCATGCACGAGCGCGTGGTCGAGAGGCTCGAGCTCCAGGCGGAGCTCCAGCGCGCGCTCGAGCTGAACCAGCTCGCGATCCACTACCAGCCCGTCGTTCGCCTCGACAAGCGTGCCGACTACGGCGTCGAGGCGCTGCTGCGCTGGATGCACCCGACGCGCGGGACGATCGCTCCCCTCAACTTCATCCCGCTCGCGGAGGAGACCGGGTTGATCGTCCCGATCGGCCGCTGGGTCCTCGAGGAGGCCTGCCGCCAGGGCGTGCGCCTGCACGAGCGGTTCCCCAGGACGCCGCCGCTGACGATGAGTGTCAACCTGTCCGTCAAGCAGCTTCAGTCGGAGACGCTGCTCGACGACGTGCGCCATGCGCTCGAGACGAGCGGGCTGCCGCCGTCCTCGCTCGTGCTCGAGATCACCGAGACCGTGATGATGGTCGACACCGATCTGGCGGTGCGGCGTCTACACGAGCTGAAGTCGCTCGGGATCCTGCTGGCGATGGACGACTTCGGCACCGGCTACTCGTCGCTCTCCTACCTGAGCCGTTTCCCCGTCGACATCCTCAAGATGGACCGATCCTTCCTCGCCTCCGAGCACGAGGAGTCGGGACTGGCGGCGGCGATCATCTCGCTCGGAAACAGCCTGAATCTCGACGTGGTCGCAGAGGGGATCGAGCTGCCCGAGCAGATCGCGTCGCTTCGTGATCTTGGCTGCGAGCTCGGCCAAGGCTTCCTGTTCGCTAGGCCGATGAGCCACGAGGCGCTGGTGGAGTACCTCGTCGACGGCAAGGAAGCCTCCGGCGAGCCGCAGTCGCATGCAGCATAGCCACGAGGGGCTCGATCGCCCGGGCGGCTTCTCCCGGGTCAACCTCCTCGCGCCGCTGCGCCACCGGGACTTTCGTCTCCTCTGGACCGGGATGACCATCTCCCTCCTCGGGGACGGCATCTTCCTCATCGCTATGGCCTGGCAGGCCTACGAGCTCTGGAACGCCCCGGCCGCGCTCTCGCTCCTCGGGATCGGGATGACCATCCCGACGATCGCCTTCCTCCTGCCGGCGGGGGTCCTCAGCGACCGGCTCGACCGGCGCTCGCTGATGCTGTGCGCGGACGCCGGACGCGCGGTCGTCATCGCCGCCCTCGCGGTTCTCTCCCTGACCGGCCTCCTGACCTTCTGGGAGCTCGTGGTCATCGTCGCCCTCTACGGAGTCGGGACGGCCTTCTTCACCCCGGCGTTCGAGGCGATCGTGCCCGACATCGTGCCTGCCGCCGACCTCCCGGCGGCCAACTCGCTGGATCAGTTCGTCCGGCCGATCACGCTTCGCCTCGCGGGGCCGGCTCTGGGCGGCGCGCTCGTGGCCGGCGTCGGCACGGGCGCCGCGTTCGCCGTCGACGCCGCGTCCTTCGTCGCGTCCACCGTCGCGGTCTTCCTGATGCGTCCTCCTGCCCATCCGCGGTCGGCGCACGTCGAGTCGTCTCTGAGCGCCGTGAAGGAAGGCCTGCGGTTCGTCAAGAGCCGGGTCTGGCTCTGGGGCACCCTCCTCTCCGCGACGATTGCCTACCTCGCCTTCATGGGCCCCGCCGAAGTGCTGCTGCCGTACGTCGTCAAGAACGAGCTGCACGCGTCCGCCGGAGACCTCGGGCTCGTGTTCGCCGCCGGCGGCGTCGGAGCGATCGGCGCGGCGCTGATCATGGGGCAGCGCGGCCACCCGGGCCGCGACGTGACCTTCATGTACGCGACGTGGACGCTGGCCACGCTCGCCGTCGCGGGCTACGGACTCGCGACGGCGTCCTGGCAGCTGATGGTGGCCTGCCTTCTGTTCAACGCGCTCGAGACGGCGGGGACGATCGTCTGGGCGACGATCAAGCAGCGCCACGTTCCGGCCTCGATGCTCGGTCGGGTCTCGAGCCTCGACTGGCTGATCTCGATCGGCCTCCTTCCGCTTTCCTTCGCTCTCACGGCTCCGGTCGCCGCCCTGGTCGGTGTGCGGGCCACGCTGATCGGAGCCGCCGTGATCGGCGGCGTCGCCACGCTCGGGGCGCTCTTCCTCCCGGGCATGCGCGACATCGAGGGCCTGGCCGCCGAGGCCGACGCGGACAGGGACGGCCCGCCGCTCGATCCGGAGCTCCTCAGGCCGCCCGCCTTCGTCGACGTTCGAAGCTGACCGGCCGCGGCCGAGCCATCAGGCAGGCGCAGGCGCAGGCGCCGGCGCCGGCTCGGACGGGCGCGGAGGTTCCTCCTCCCCCTTCGCGCGTGCGAGGATGAGGAGGCCGACGAGCGCCGCGGCGAGCGACAGCGCGCAGACGGCATAGCCGAGGGCGCTCTCGTGGAGCGTCTCCTGGAAGAGGACGATCCCGAAAACGAGGCTCGAGAGGGGGTCGAACGCCATCGTCGTCGCCACGGCGGCCGAGAGCGCGCCCGTCTGCAGGGCGGCCTGCTCGAGCCAGAACGCCACGACGCTGACGATCACCATCGCGTAGACGTGCCAGTCCCACAGGACCGCGCCGATCCCCTCGTCGAACTGCGACACCGTCGCCTTGGTCAGCGCCGCGGCCAACCCGAACAGGATGCCCCCGGCCATTCCGAGCAATCCGGCGCGCACTGCCGAACGACGGCCGTGCGCGAGCACGAACAGCAGGACGGCGAGGCCGACCGTGGCACCGCCGACCACCGCCCACGAGAGGGGCGAAGCGTCGTCGTCCCCCTGCGAAGGCTTGCTGACGACGAGCAGCGCTGCCAGCCCGCCGGTGACGAGGAGGGCGCCGATCACCTCCATGCGCAGGATGCGCCGCTTCTCGATCAGCCGCGCAAGCGGCGGCGTGAAGGCGATGGTGGCGACGAGGAGCGGCTGCACGATGACCATGCGTCCGATACCGAGGGCGATCGCCTGAGCCACGAAACCGACTCCCTGCATCGCCAGACCGAGCAGCCAGACGGGCTGCTGGGCAACGCGGACCAGGAACCCCTTCCCGACGGACTCGATCGGCTGCGCCGAGGCGGCCTTCTCCTGCAGCACGAGCCCGAGCGCGAAGAAGAACGCAGCCACGAGCGCGAGGGCGATGTCCACGCGGCGACTCTAAGCGACCGCGATGTGGAGGTCTCGTTTGCCGCTCAGAACCCGTTTCGGAATGACGCCTCGTCGCCGGGGTGCGCTGGGCGAGTGCGAGGCAAGGACGCAGGGAGCGTTCGTAGCCGGAGGCTACGGGCGCGACCGAGGACGCAGCATCGCGCCGTCCAGGGCGGCCCGGCGGCACAGGGCTTCGTTCTGAAACGGGTTCTTAAGGCTGGGGGCAGAGGCCCGCGACCGCGCGGAGTCCGTCCTCTTCCCGAAGCCGTTGCAGCTTGAAGTGCTGCAGCCGCCGGACCGTCGACCGGAACTGCGCGACGTCCGGTTCGACGACGCTGTAGGTCGGGGGGCTGAAGCTGACGGCCATGGTCCGGTAGGGACTGATCCCTCTGAGCAGGCGGACGAGCTTCGGAAGCCGCTTCCGCGGGATGTCGGTCGAGACGAACCGCTTCGCGGCGCTCGAGAGGCGGGAGAGCGAGCGGACGACGCGCATCGAGTCGATCCGAGTGGCCATCGCGGCCAGGACGCACCGCTGTCGCAGCATTCGCGAGTAGTCGCTCGACGCCCAGCGTGAACGGGCATAGGCGAGCGTGTGTCGTCCGTCGAGTCTGACCACGTCGCCTTCCTCGACATGGATCTCCGTCCACGGCTCCCCGGGGAACGCGGGGGACGTGAGGTCGTCCACGGTGTCGGTTGCAACGAGCCGAACGCCGCCCAGCGCGTCCACGACCTCCACGAAACCGCGGAGGTCGACCAGCACGTAGTAGTGGATGGGGATCCCGAGCAGGTTCGAGACCGTCTGCTTCAGCGCCGTCGCGCCCGGGTCGCGGCCGCCTCGAAACAGGTCAGGTCTCGCGTGGGCGAAGCGGTAGAGAGCGTTGATCAGGTCGGGGAACCTGCCGTAGGCGCGGCCGGCCGCGCCCACCAGCGGCACCCGCTCGAGGTTGCGCGGGACCGAGAACACCGCGGCCCGCCCCGTGCCCGACTGGATCGAGACGGCGATCAGGGTGTCCGCGCGCAGGCCCTCGCGGAGGTAGCCGGCGTCTCCCCCGATGAGGAGGATCGTCGTCCAGCCGCCCCTCCTCTTCCGGTCGGCCTCTTCGGCGACGATCGCGCGGTCCCCGGCGAGCACCGGGGCGGACCCGCCCGCGGCGAGCGCGCCCGCCGCGAGCACCTCGGGGCTGAGCACGTCGCGCGGCTCCTCGTCGGCGAACACCGTGTCGATCGTGTCGTACGTCACGTAGGTGATCCACCCGAAGAGGGCATGGGGAGCCACGGTCAGGCACAGGAGCGCGACGAGGGAGACGCCCATGACGATCGGGCTCGAGCTCCCGCCCGCGCGACGCCGTTCGCGCGCTGCGATGCCGTAGGCGTCGACCACGAACACGAACCGGAGGATCAGGGCGAGGGCGTTCGCCACGAGTAGGGCGAGCAGGACGTCGAGCTGGACGACAGACTCCGCGAGCGCCGCCTCCTCTCTCCAGGCGTACCAGCTCGCCAGCACGCCGGCAGACAGCGCGAGGGCGATGATCAGGAGCCCGCGCCGACGCCGTCCGGCGCAAATCTGCCCCGCCCCCGGGACAGCGACGGAGAGCAGCCCACATGCAAATGGCCGTGGCATCTCCTCAGGCGGCGCCATTGTAAGACTTGCAGCACCGCTCCTCGCGGCAGAATGCCGCCATCCAGTTGGAGGACAGCACGTGAGAGTCGCCGTCGTCGGCGCCGGCCTGGCCGGACTCGCAGCGGCCGACGGGCTGCGGCGCGAGGGTGCCGACGTCGCCGTGCTCGAGGCGCGGGACCGTGTCGGCGGCCGAGTCTGGTCCGTGCCCTTTGCGGGCGGCGTCGCCGAGCGCGGGGCGGAGTTCGTCTTCCTGAGCGACGACGTACTGCGGTCGACGGCCCAGCGCCTCGGTCTGCGCCTCGTGCGGAAGGGCACGCTGTACGGCGATCGCGAGCCGCGAGGCGGCGAGCCGGTCTCGCGCGACGAGCTCGAGGGGGCGGTGCATCGGCTCCGCCCGGCGGCGGACGCGAACGCCGGCGGTACCGTCGCGGACGTGCTCGCGTCACTAGACGTCTCGCCTGCCGCCCGCGAGGCGATCACGGCCCGCATCGAGGTCTCCAGCGCCTACCCGGCGGACGACCTCGACGCGACGGTGCTTGCCGAGACGGGTGCCGGCTTCGGTC
>Ga0209859_1000084_pt1 | contig 19572 bp, 21 predicted proteins | sample GWRWS3_50_60_FD_187241 | JGI IMG/M metagenome (GOLD analysis project Ga0209859, IMG submission 187241) | Riverbed sediment microbial communities from areas with vegetation nearby in Columbia River, Washington, USA - GW-RW S3_50_60 (SPAdes)... | ecosystem: Environmental > Aquatic > Freshwater >... | reverse complement strand
CCTACGAATCCAAGAAGCCACGATGACAGGAGAGTGAACTCCGTGATGAGCCTGCTCCGTTCGTGTGCGCTGCTGGTTCTCCTGGTTGCGCTCGTCTGGGGCAAATACGTCCGTACCAGGCTGAACGCAGCGCTGGCGCAGTGGGATTCCGCGGGTGGCTACCGATTCAGCAACATTGCGCCGGCCGAGGATGGAGCCTGCTTGCTCGGACCTGATTACCTTCGGCTCTGAGCAGAAACTCAACAGGAGCGGACACCCCAGAGCGCCCCCCACTCACTGTTCCAGAAACTTCCTGATCTTCTCTTCATTCTGGGCAACTACCTTGGCGGCGGCGGTCAGGATCAGATCTCGATCGCAAATCGACTTCAGCCAGAGTCGCGTGACAATCCCCGCCAGGTGCTCGCCAACTTCTTTCGGGGACTTCAAATCGACCCCTTCCTTGCGGCAGGAGTCCGGCAGATCGCTGAGATCCTCCTTCCATTCGGCGTCCGTGTGACGGAGCATGACCACACTCAGTGTGCGGTGGCCAGGCAGAAGTCCCTGTCGCTGCGCGACACGGAAGAACATGGCTCGATACGCAATCGAGCGCTCTTCCATGATGCTCGGGATCCTCGAGAAGTCGTAGTTGAAGAGACTGAACCCTTCAGAGCGAAAGTTCAGGACCCTTCCGCCGACCGAAAAGGGGAAGGAGCTGTCAAACGCGATGATTAAGGCGCGGCGGGCCTTTTTCTCCTGCAACTGCTTCAGAAATACCATTAACAAAGACTCGGCGCCCGTATTGTCGGACAGCCCGCCGTCGCCGGCATGCCAATACTGGTTCTGATCGGCCACGTGAAAGCTGATCGGTCCGATCACGGGCGGGAAGGACATCGAGCCGGCCACCGCGCCGGCCACTTTCACTTGACAGACATTGAGCCCGACGTCCTGGGGCGTCTTGGACTGCAGGGCTTCCCACCGGACTCGGAGAATGCTCTCGGCCTCCTCGGTCATTTTGTCCGCTCCGGAATTCCGTTGCAACACTTTAATGAAGTCATAGCGCAACGCGTCGCGTTCGAGCGTAGTGAGGACGAACCGGCGCCCATCGTTATAGAGCGTGGTGTTGACGAGCAGATGGGGGCTGTCGCCTTGCGCCTCCCGACGCGCCAACCCAGCGAAGGTCATCTCGCCGAGGTACTCTTCAGACAGGATTTCGGCCAGCGACCTTGCGGTCCAGGCCGGATTGAACCAGCGAAGGCGAAAGATTTGACGCCGCAGCAGAGGCCCCTCATAGTCCTGCGCCATGGCCTCCTTGAAGCCAGTGAAAAAGCCGAGGTACTCCTCGGTCATCTGGCCGTCCTTGGTCAGAACCGGCGTCTCGTGCGTTGGCTTTAGCAGCGCGAAATAGGCGGAGGCTAGGCTGCCACCGGAGACGCTGGAGATATAGGACACCTGATCGAGCAACGACCGGTGCTCCGGCCCGACCCGCAGCCGGCTCAGAGCCTCGAAGGCTCCGGCCGCGAACAGCGCCGCCCGGCTACCTCCCCCCGACACGGCCAGACCGATTAGGAGATCCTTGTCAGGCGCCCGCGTCACACATTCTAATTGGGCGGGAGCGGGCTTCACGGTATAGACCGGCGACGTTACGCATCCCGCCGCCGCGAGGGCGGCCAGCAGGATCGCAGCGGACGGCAGAATTTTTCCCAGATTTACGGTCGGTACCATTGACTGCCTCCCATGCACACACGTTGCCATAGCGAAGACTCCTGTACGACGACAGCAATACAATCTCTGCTTGCCACTACCGTCTAATGGTCCGCCACTACTTCATCAGCTTGGCCGCGGCGGCGCGGAGGTCAAGCGACTTGGGATTGCTGACGGAGCCTTTGACTACGATGTCAACCGGTCTCACCGGCTGCCCATAGTAGGCTCGATTCGATTCGTCCGACACCGCTACCCACGCGCCGTCCAGAGCCATCCCGGCGAAGGCCCCCTTCTTGCGGGCGTAGGCGATAATATCTGCCGCGATCCCATGCACGGAGGCGCCCCCGCCCACCGGTCCGGCTGCGATGCCGACATTCGCACCGAGTTTAAAGTCCGAGCGATAGAACTCTTCCAGCCCCTTTTGGCTTCTGACGACCAGAACCAATTCCGACGCGTCACCACCAATTTGCAGCCCGAAGCTGGCGGAGCCGATCGTGTAGAAGACGGGTTGGGACCAATTTCCGGTCTTTTCTTCTCGAACGAGTAGGACGCCGCTCCCGCCCGCTCCACCGAACACGAATGCCCCTCTCAGTAATTGGGGGACGATGAACATGGCCCTCGCTTCCTTCGATAACTCGCGGAGCGAATCCTTGAGGCCGGGATCTGCCGTGAAGTTTTCGAGCGTGAATCTCGCTTTCTCGACAAGTTGCTGTTGCTGGGCGAAGTCCGCGGACGCCGCCGGCAATGCAGAGCAGGCCAGGAACAAACCGATCCCAAGGGCCACATGAATACCTAATCTACGATTGTCCGTCCCAGGATTCGGTGTTGTGCTACTCACGCGGTCCTCCGTTGGTTATTTCTTGATTGCCGGAAAGTCCGATGCAATCTGGACATCCGTGAAAAGCTGGAGGCGACGCTCGATCTGCAAAAATCTCGTCACGGTCTTGGCCGGTAGGACTTTTTCAAGCTCGCCGAAGTATTTCTTCCTGAGATCCAGCGTCATCTGATCTACTTCAATGACCCCCTGGGCCAACTCCTTGGCATGCTTGTCATCGAGCGTCTCGTAGTGGCCCATATAGTCCTTGATCAGCGCGATCTTCTTGTCATTGATTGCGGCGAGCTCCACTTCGTATTTCCGATAGACGGGCCAGAAGGCATCCGCTTCCTTGTCGGTTAACTGCATCCGCTCGGCGACCCGCGCAGTCTTCTTCGTTCGTAGATCTGACCGGAGAAGTTCGATATCCGAGCTCGAAATCCCTTTCTCCCCGCAGGTACCGGGACCGGGAACGACCATTTGACCGACCGCCGCGACGAACACGATTAGTGCGGTGAAGCCCGCTCGGCTCATGCGTCTCATCTGTTTCCTCCCTGGTCAGATGTTGTGTACAAATCCACAGGTCAGGCACCGTGATACATGCCTCCTCGGCCTAAGTCAATGGCACGTGCCTTCTCAAATTCGCCTCGATCCTCACCAAAGATCCTCTGCTGGTTCTCTGGTGCCATGGCGACCTAGTTGAAGTAGCCTCCCCAATTGCGGTAACTGTTCAGCCGAACAGGTCGCCAAAGCTACCGAGACGGTTCTCACTTGTCAATCATTGGCTTGAGAAGACGGACAGCTGTAGAGGTGCGATATGTCTGGCTCGCGGACATCCAAAGATCGGCTGCTGTGGACCGTTGGTCACTCAACCCGGTCCATTGATGAGTTGATCGACCTACTGCGGGCCTATGCCATCGCCTTGTTGGTTGACGTCCGCCGGTATCCGGCCTCGCGACGCCATCCGCAATTCAACGAGGCCGCCCTGGCGGAGAGCCTGAAGGCCAGGGGGATCGCGTATCAGCACCTGCCCGAGTTGGGTGGTCGCCGATCTGCCCATCCTAACTCGGTCAATCTCGGCTGGCGCAGCGCAGGCTTCAGAGGCTATGCGGATTACATGCAGACCGACGAATTCTGGAGAGCCTTGGAGGAGCTGATGGCCTACGGCAAGAAGTGGCCGGCCGCCATCATGTGCGCCGAGGCAGTTCCCTGGCGGTGCCATCGCTCCCTCATTGCCGATGCTCTAGCCAGCAGAGGCTGGACCGTGCAGCACATCCTCACCACGGCAGAGGCGCAACCACATCAGCTCACAGCATTTGCCAAGATTCAGAACGGCGTCCTGACCTATCCAGAGCCGACCGCTCAGGAACCCACACCTTGGCTGTTGTAGATTCTTGGGTTGCGCCATCGCGTCTGGGGCACGCCGGTGAAATTCGGCGGCTGGACCTGCCCGCAAGAAAAACTTTCCGAATAGAAATCCACCGGCGCCCCTCCTGCGTAAGGACTAGTGAGCAACAGAACGGCTGGCTGCTCTCTGGCAGATTGAATTAACTTACTACAGGAGGGAGTCATCATGCAGTCACGTTTCGCATCTTGGTTGGTTATCCTTGGCCTTGGCGTCACGATGAGCGGTTGCAATACGATGGCGTCATCCTCAGGCAAGATGATGACGGAGAAATCACTCTATGATCGGCTGGGCGGGAAGCCGGCCATTACCGCGGTCGTCGATGACTTTGTTGGCCGCGTGGCGGCTGACACCCGCATCAACGGCAAGTTCGCCACCGCAGACATTCCGCGCTTGAAGACTATGCTGGCGGATCAGATTTGCCAAGCATCAGGCGGGCCCTGCACCTATACTGGCCGGGATATGAAAACCGCTCACGCCGGGATGAGGATCACGGGTGACGAGTTCGATGCTTTGGTCGGAGACCTCGTGGCCGCCCTCAACAAGTTCAAGGTGGGCGAACGGGAGAAGAACGAGTTGCTTGCCGCATTGGGCCCCATGAAGAAGGACATCGTCGAAAAGCCTCTGGCAGGCATGCCCTTGACAGCTGAGACTGACTCGCTTCTAGACTCAACAAGAACGCAGGACGAGCGAGCCTCCGTGTCCTTCTAAGAAAATTCTCAAAGCGAGGGGGCGGCCATCCGCGGCCGTCCCCTTTTGCTATTTTTCTGCGCCTCAGCGCCTCTTGCCAAGCCACATGGGCAAGAAGGAGCTGTTCAACTTCTGAGTCAAGACGTGGCGCTGTTACCGACGCTTGATTGCAGTTGCGCTGGCCAGCCGAGGCTGGGTCGTACAGTTGCATATACTGCTGACCTTCCTCCAGACTGTCGAACATGCTGTACGGCGTCCTCGCCGACCTCGTCGTCATCATCCACCTGGCCTTCGTGGTATTCGTGCTGTTCGGTGGGCTTCTGGTCCTACAGTGGAGGCGCGTGCGGTGGCTCCATCTGCCGGCCGTCGCCTGGGGAGCCGCCGTGGAATTCGGAGGCTGGATTTGCCCGCTCACCCCGCTCGAAATCTGGCTGCGCATGCAAGGTGGCGAGAGCGCCTACAGCTCAGACTTCGTCGAGCACTACATCCTTCCGCTGCTCTACCCCGCAGACCTCACGCGGGAGATTCAGGTCGTATTCGGAACGGTGGTACTCGTCGTGAACGTCGCCATCTACGGGTGGCTCTGGCACTCCGCCTTCCGCCACGTTAGGACCTGAAGCGTCGGGAACACGTGCATCCGCCACACTTTATCGTAATACTAAGTCAAGAGTGAGCTGACACGACTTGGATTTGGCCCGCTGTAAGGATTCTGAGCTGAACCGACGACGTAACGCTCAAGTGTGCCGAACTTCCAGCCCAGTGAGGGGGCTATCCTACGTCAACAGACTTGTTGACGTGGAGGGGTCGGGACTGATAGATGGACTGATCTCCATGACCTTATCTTGATAGTGAGGACCCCATGTCCTACGATGGAATTGCTCAAACGGTCAGCGACCGCTATGCCCGAGCGGCAGCCACAGGCGAGCAAATATGCTGCCCCACGGGTTACAATTTTGACGATCTCCGCACTTTTATCCCGGATGAGGTCCTGAAGATCTCCTACGGATGCGGCACACCAGCCGGGCTGGAGACGGTTCGCATCGGGGAAACGGTGTTGGACATCGGCTCCGGCGGCGGGATTGATTGCTTTGAGGCCTCCCGGCGAGTCGGTCCAACCGGTCGAGTGATCGGGATTGACATGACCGACACCATGCTCGATATTGCGCGGCGCCATGCACCGGTTGTCGCAGCGAATCTCGGGTACGAGACCTCCAACGTCGAATTTCGTAAGGGGATGGCGGAGTCCATGCCGGTCGAAGACGATAGCGCTGACCTGATCATCTCGAACTGTGTAATCAATCTAGCTCCCGACAAGCGCAAGGTCTTTCATGAAATGAACCGGGTGCTGCGGCCGGGAGGACGCTTCACGATCTCAGATATCGTGTCGGATCAGCCGGTTCCGCAGTACTTCGTCCATGACACAGAGAAATGGGGGAACTGTCTGTCTGGAGCGCTCCGAGTGAGCGACTATGTGGGAGGCATGGTGGAGGCGGGGTTTCTGGGCATCCACCAGGTTAAATTCACACAGTGGCAAGTGATTGACGGCATTCACTTTCTCTCGATCACTTTGACCGGATACAAGCTCCCCGAAGCGATGGAGCACAATAACGGCCTGTTCGCAACCTTGCTGGGCCCTTTCAGCCGCGCGACAGATGAATCGGGACAAAGCTACCGGCGGGGAATCCCTCAGCCCGTCCCTGCCCGCACCGCTCATTTACTCAGCGCGCTTCCTTATCAGTCTCTGTTTCTGGTGTCGGAGACGCCGGTCATACTGGAACCCTCAGACCCGCGGTGGCTGGCAATTTTGCCAGAGCAGAAGCCGTGCGTGTGGAAAGGGGATTATGCCCTCTTCACAGGCCCATTCACTGAGGTCGAGGATGATGACGACCATCTGTACCAACGGGGCATCCCGCTCGAGATCTGCTCGAAGACCCTGAAGGTCCTGGAGACGGATGCTTACCGTCCACACTTCGCCATGATCAACCGTGCCACCGCAGAGATCTCCGGCACGCAGGTCGCCTGCAGTCCCAGTGGAGGCTGTTGCTGATGGGACTGAGTTTGTTGGCTCGCAGCAGTCCGCTTGCCTCGACGGCTGAACAGCTTCGCATTCTCGCTGGCACCGAGGCCTGCGTCCCATTTGAGCAGCGCATGGGCACAGCCGGGTTGGACCCACTCCACGCCACCGGCATCACAGTTTTTCAGATCAACGTCGGCAAGCTCTGCAACCAGACCTGCCGGCACTGTCACGTGGATGCAGGGCCGGACCGCCAGGAAATCATGACGCGCGAGATGGCTGAGTTGTGCATGCAGACGCTGGCACAAACTGACATCCCGACCGTTGACATCACCGGCGGCGCGCCCGAGCTCAATCCAAACTTTCGGTGGCTGGTCGAGCAGGCGCGAGGTCTTGGTCGCCATGTGATGGATCGGTGTAACCTGAGTGTCCTGTTGCTGCCGTCGCAGACCGATCTGGCCGAGTTCCTGGCCAAACACCAGGTGGAAGTGATTGCGTCTCTGCCCTACTACCGCCCTTCCCAGACCGATGCGCAGCGCGGCGACGGAGTGTTCGAGAAATCAGTCCGCGCGCTCCAGCTTCTTAACCGATTCGAGTACGGTGTCGAGGGGAGCGGCTTGACCCTGAACCTCGTCCACAACCCGGTTGGCGCTTTCCTACCGCCAAAGCAGGAGGCCATCGAAGCTCAGTTCCGGAAGGAGCTGGCACGCCAGCATGGCGTGGTCTTCAATCACCTCTACACGATCACGAACATGCCGATCAGCCGCTTCCTGGAGTTTCTCGTCGAGAGCGGGAACTACGAGGGCTACATGGAACGGCTGGCGAACGCCTTCAACCCGGCCGCGGCCACCGGCGTCATGTGCCGCTACACAATTTCCGTCGGCTGGGACGGCACGCTCTACGACTGCGACTTCAACCAAATGCTGGACCTCCCAGTGAGCCATGGGGCACCTCAGCACATCCGCGACTTCGGTCAGACCCGGCTTCACACCCGCCGGATTGTCACTGGCAACCATTGCTACGGCTGTACTGCGGGTGCCGGTTCCTCCTGTGGCGGCACCGTCACGTAAACTAACGCATCCTATCCTTTCTCCGCCTCCTCCCATGTCGCTTGTAATCTGCTTCTGTTCACGCTAGGCTAAACTTGTGCAGCGCCAGTTCTGTGATGACATCCGTATGCGCAATTGTCCGCGAGGTACACGATGACATCGCCGCGCCAACTCGATGATCTTCTAGGAACCTATATCGAAGATTTTGTCACCAGGAACCGGGCCGCCCAAACGCTCAAGAAGGGATTGGATGACGTCGGGGTCGGCTTTTCGCCGAGCGCCGACCATCTGACCTTCCGGACTGACGACGTCGACCGCCGTGCGGAAGAATTTCTCCGGCTGGGGTACGCCTTTTCCGAAAGGCTGGAGTATGAGGACTGGTTCGCCAAGGTCTATCGCAAGCTGGGCTATCCGGCCCTTTTCATTGATCAGGCCTACGCCGGCGAGCGCGGTCGTACCAGTATCATCCCGGGCTGGGTGGCTCGGTTCGGCGACCGCACGCTCCACCACATTGCGGTGCGGGTTGAAGACATTGAGGTGGCCATGGACCGCTTACAAAAAGGAGGGGCCCGGTTCGCCGGTCCGATCGTGGGTGCCCGCGGTGGCCCGCTACGCCAGGTGTTTACTGTCCCGGAAGAGATAGATGGGGCAGCGTTCTCCGTGGTGGAGTTGACGGAACGGCACGAAGGCTATCAGGGCTTCTCTCCGCCTCAGGCAGACAGCCTCATGAAATCCACGGTGAAAAAAAGCGGACCATGACCGACCTCCTGTTGCCCCTCCCTGTAAAGTCTGCTATGGTGATGCCCCCGTTGCCTAACTGATGCCCTCGACTTGTCTCTCGCGGTGAGGAGCCCTCATGGTTTGGGACCCGAAAGATCCCTGGACCCGAAAAAGCGATCCCATTGATGACGTGCTACGGCAAGCTCAGTCGCAACTTCGCCAGATGATGCCGCTGCGCGGCCTCCGGCCTCTGATTTGGATTTTGGCGGGCGTAATCCTGGTCTGGCAAGGCACGTTCATCGTGGCGCCCGACGAAGAAGGCGTGGTGAAACGTTTCGGCGATGTGGTCCGCAGCGCCGGTCCCGGTCCGCACTTGAAAATTCCGTTCATCGAGACTGTGGAACGGCCAAAAGTCGAAAAGCTCCATCGTATCGAGGTCGGCTTCCGCACGGACCGGCAGGGCCGCCAGCAAATGCTGCCCAAGGAAGCTCTGATGCTGACGGGGGATGAGAATATCCTGGGGATTGAGTTCATCGTCCAATATAAAATTAAGAACGCGAAGGATTACCTGTTTCGGGTGGATGAAATTGAGGAGACGATTGGGAAGTCGGCTGAAGCCTCCATGCGCGAGGTGATTGGCAAGAGCAAGATCGACGAAGCCCTCACAACCGGCAAAGCGCAGATCCAACAGGACACCCAAACGCTCCTGCAGGGCATCCTGGACCAGTACCAGGCCGGCGTGCAGGTGGCCGCCGTCCAGTTGCAGGACGTGGACCCGCCGGAAGCAGTCGTGGCGGCGTTCAAGGACGTAGCCAGCGCGAAAGAGGACCGCGAAAAGCTGATCAACCAGGCGCAGGGCTACCGCAACGACATCATTCCCAAGGCCAAGGGAGAGGCCGCGCAGATCGTGAACCAGGCCAAGGGGAATGCGCAGGCGCGGGTGGCACGAGCCGAGGGGGAGGCGAATCGTTTCCTGAAAACCCTGAAGGAATATAACCAGGCGAAAGAGATCATTAGCAAGCGCATCTACATTGAAACCATGGAAGAGATCCTGCCCAACGTGGAAAAGGTGATCATCGACGGGAAGGCCGGCGAACGGGTGCTCCCCTATCTTCCGCTCGATCGCCTCCACAAGCCACCGAAGGCCACCGCAGCCGCTGATGACAAGAGGCCCTCCCCATGACCCGCCAGAATATCGTGATCGCGCTGGTCGCTATCGCCATCCTATTGCTCGTGCTCGGTGCGTCCCCGTTTTTCATCGTGGACATTACCCAGACGGCGATCGTGGTCCAACTCGGAAAGCCGGTGCGCAATATCACCGATCCGGGCCTCAAGTTCAAGGTGCCCTTCATCCAGGAGGTCACCTACTTTGACAAGCGTCTGCTGGATTACGACTCCTCGGCGCAGGATGTGATCACCCAGGACAAGAAGACGATCTTGATTGATAACTTCGCTAAATGGCGTATCACCGATCCCCTGAAGGTCTACCAGGCTTTCCAGACCCAGCGCAGTGCCCTCCGGCGGCTCGACGACATCATCTATTCGGAGCTGCGGGTTGAACTGGGACGGCACGATCTATCAGAGATCGTGTCCAAGACCCGTTCTGCGATCATGGCGGTGGTGACCGAGCGGGCAAACGAGAAGGCCAAGGCGTACGGCATCGAGGTGCAGGATGTGCGCATCAAACGGGCTGACCTGCCCGAGCAGAATGAAAAGGCGGTCTTCGCACGGATGCAGGCTGAACGGGAACGCCAGGCGAAACAGTACCGCGCGGAGGGAGCCGAAGAAGCACAGAAGATCCGGTCCGAAGCCGAGAAGGACCGTGAGATCATCCTGGCCGAAGCTTACCGGACGTCGGAAGAGCTGCGGGGCGAGGGCGATGCCAAGGCCTTCAAGATTTACGCAGCGGCCTACCGACAAGAACCGAGATTTTTCGAGTTCACCCGTTCAATGGAAGCGTACAAGAAGACCTTCAGCGGCAACAACAGCACCGTGGTGATGAGCCCTGACTCGGAGTTCTTCAAATTCCTCAAGCAACGCTGATTGTTTCGTTAGGCGTACGGTGCGCGATTCGCTTTCCTTCCATCCACCCCTTACGCCTCACGACAATCCGATAATCTGACCCGTCCCTGGATCCAGATCAATCCGTTCCCCTGCCGGCCGCTTCGGCAACCCCGGCATGAGTTGGGTTCCTGAGCAGACCGCAGTCAAGAAACCGGCTCCAGCCAGAATTCGAAGCTCTTTGATCGGCACCGTGAATCCGGAGGGGCGACCTTTCAGTGTGGCGTCATGCGAGAGCGATGACGGGGTCTTGGCCATGCAGATAGGAAAGTGGCTGAATCCCAGCTTTGACGCCGCTTCGATTTGAGCCTCTGCCTGCTCTTCGTACCGCACGCCTGCCGCACCGTACATTCGCCTCGCGATCGTCTCAATCTTCTGCTTGATGGAGGCGGAATCTGGATAGAGTGGCGTAAAGGCGGACGGTCCCTGGCAAGCTTGAACCACCACCTTCGTGAGCTCCTCTGCTCCTTTCCCACCATCAGCCCAATGGGTGGAGACGGCCGATGCCACCGCACCAGCAGCGAGCGCATGCTCCCGGACATAATGCAATTCGTCCCTGGGATCATTCGAAAACGCATTGATTGCCACGACGGCAGGCACTCCAAATGCCTTCACGTTCGCGATGTGCTGCTCCAGATTGGCAAGGCCTTTCGCTAGGGCGTCTCGATTCGGGCCAGTCAGCCCGGCTGGAATCGGCTGGCCCGCCTTGACCGTCCCTCCGCCTCCGTGAAGCTTGAGTGCTCGGAGCGTGGTCACGACCACGGCTGCATCAGGGCTGAATCCAGACACACGGCACTTGATATCGAAGAACTTCTCCGCTCCGAGTTCGCTGCCGAATCCGGCCTCCGTGACGACATAGTCTGCGCACCGCAGCGCAATCGCATCAGCCAGGATCGAGCTGTTTCCATGGGCGATGTTGCCGAAAGGCCCCGTGTGGACAAAGGCCGGCGTGCCCTCCAGGGTCTGCAGCAGATTCGGGCAGAGCGCGTCCTTGAGGAGGGCAGCCATCGCGCCTGCACACTTGAGATCGTCGGCCGAGACCGGCTGTCGGTCTCGGGCCAGGCCCACCAGAATGCGGCCGAGGCGCTGGCGAAGGTCACTCGGATCGGACGCCAGGGCCAGGATCGCCATGACCTCGGAAGCCTCCGTGATAACAAACTGCACGCGCCGGCCGGGAACTCCTGCTGAATTTTCGATCCACACCTGCCGCAGCGCCCGGTCACTGACGCCCATCGCTCTTGGCCACGCGATCCGGCCTGGATCAAGATTGAGGGCATTCCCATGGAAGAGATGGTTGTCCACGAACGACGAGAGCAAATTGTGGCTGGCTGCCACCGCATGGGCATCTCCCGTTAAATGCAGATTGACATCTTCCATCGGGATGACCTGGGCTCTCCCACCACCGGCTCCCCCGCCTTTGATGCCGAAGACGGGCCCGAGCGACGGCTGGCGGAGCGTGACTACTGCACGATGGCCCAGCCGGCAGAACCCCATGGCCAGCCCGATTGACGTGGTGGTCTTTCCCTCGCCCATCGGCGTTGGATTGATGGCTGTCACCAGCACGTAGCGGGCCCGTGGCCGGTTCGACAACCGGTCAAGGCAGGCCAAGGACACCTTCGCCTTCCACCGTCCATAGGGAATCAGTTCGTCATCGCGAAGGCCAAGACCCTCGCCGACCTCACTGATGGGACGAGGCGTCACGGAGCGGGCGATGTCGAAATCGCTCACCGGTCCTCCTCACAAGGTATTTACGTCCGGCTTATAGAAAGGCGCCGCAGTATAGCACAGGCCCTCGACTCGATAAGAGCGCAGACACTTGATGCCGTCAGTGAGGCATATTCTGAGGAGAAGAGTGAGCGACAGCGTGTATCGGGGATGGGAGGAGCAGCAGAGAGGAGTTAGTCCAGGATGTATTGCTGGGGATTGACCGCCTGACTATTGACCTTCACCATGTAGTGGAGATGTGGACCTGTTGAATGTCCGGTACTCCCAATGAGCCCAACCACCTCTCCACGCTTGACTCTCTGTCCAATCTTCACCAATGCTTTGCCCAGGTGCCCATACTGAGTCTGAATTCCGTATCCATGATCCAGGTTCACTAAGTTTCCCATCTTGGGATCGAAGCCGACGACCGTCACCCTTCCCGCTGCAGGGGCGTGAACGGGCGTGTTGGGTGCCGCACCAATATCAAGCCCATCATGCATGGCAGGTTTGTCGGTAAATGGTGAGATTCTTGGCCCGAAGCCGGAGGTCACCCATCCCTTCACTGGCCAGACAGAAGGGGTTGCCGCCCAACGGGTTGACCGTTTCTCCGCCGCTGCCGTCAGCACTTCTAGGTTCTGCTCCTGGATCGCAGCTTCATTGTTCAACCAAGCCAACTCCTGCTTGACACGCAACACCAGGAAATCCTTCTCTTCAGATGATCCTAGATTTGAACTTGACGTCTGAGGGTTCTGGTCTGGTTGTGGCTCGGTTTCCACCTTGTTCTCAACCGGCTCGATCACGCCAATCGCCTTGCTTCCATCTATCGGTGTTTCCTCTCCCCCTCGTCCATTGAGTAAGTCTGGGGACTTGACCTCCTGAATCCCCAGCATCACTCGCAACCGTTGATTGACTTCCTTCATTGTTAGCAGTCGGCGCTTGAGGTCACCAACCGCTGTCGAAAAGGCAGCCGTTTGCTCTCGTGCACTGAGCATTTCCCCACGAAGAGCCTGCAACTCCCACACCTCTCCGGTTCGGATCACATAGTGGGAGAGAAGAGCCAGGTCGGCCAGAATCAAGCAGACCCCCAGAATGAGAGCCCGTTTCACAATGGACCGAGGGAAGCTGAACCGCAGAGGTTTCGCTGTGGACCCTCGAAAGATGACTATCGTATAGGAATCAGTTGAGTTATTAGACTGGCTCATGATCTTCACTCCCCAGAGAGAATAGCCAAATCCCTAAAACTAATCCTGTGTTGGAACAAGTTTACCACTTGCTTCGCCCGCGTAAGGGTCACCAGTCTACTCAGTCCAGCTATCCGGGTCAACAATTTCGTACAATCAGTAATCATTTCAATCATTTAGCGGTTACTTCTCTAATCCAGCTCAGGTACTCAGCAGACCCTTGAACGACAGGTATGGCGATAATCTCTGGGACACTGTAGCTATGGACGCCTTTGATTGTCATCGCCAATTCCTTGAAACGACTGGCTCGCGTCTTCAGCACCATGAGTGATTCCTGCTCCTCCGTAACCTTCCCTTCCCATCGGAAGATCGAGCGAACCCTGGGAAGCACATTCGCGCAAGCGACCAACCCTGCTTCAACGAGGATACGGCTGATTCTGGTCGCTTCCTCTTCTGAGGACGTGGTTACAAACACCACGATCTCAGTTATGGGTTTTGCCACCCGTAGTTCCTCCTGATAGCATTAGCAACATTCATGCCGCGTGTAAACGTGATATCAAATGATGCTGAAAAATATGAGAAATAAATTCAATGACTTACATCCGTGATGGTGTTCCAAGATCACTTCGGTGTATGGAACAGGGTACAAAATGCGTTCATCTCTAGTCAGAATACGTCCAATCTCCGTCCTGGCACTTGCTCAAGTCCCTCCTTTCAAAAAGAGGAGATTCACTAAGTCTTTTGACCTCTCCCCTAGTTGAAACCGTAGGGCCGGAGAGGTACTGACAATCCTATAAAGGCTCTCACAGGCATCCGTTGACAGATCCCAAATGCGGGGCTTATCATGCCCCCATTTCAGGGAGGGGCCGCCATGAGCTTCACCATCACACCCAGAGAGTTAAAGGAACGTCTGGATAAAGGGGACAAGATTTTTATCCTGGACGTAAGGGAACCTTGGGAATACTCAATGGCGAAGATCGAAGGGGCTGTCCTGATCCCACTGGGTACGCTTCCGCAATCACTGGATAAACTGGACCGTGATGCCGAGATTGTGGCCCACTGCCACCACGGAATGCGCAGCGCCGATGCGATGGGGTTCCTGCACCAGCAGGGCTTCAAGAACGTGAAAAACCTGGTCGGAGGGATCGACGCCTGGTCGGTTCTAGTCGATCCCACTGTTCCACGATACCGAGGATGAGGATCAACACCAGAGTCGCCTGAGACGGACAACTGTCACCCCTGCCCGCGGAAGAATTCAACCGTTCGACTGAGTCCTTCTTGAAGAGAGACTCGAGGTTCCCACCCTAGTTCCTGCCGAAGCTTGGCCGCGTCGATGACGCTCCGGACTTGCTCTCCCTGCTTAGCCGGGCCATGGACTTCTTTGCATCCGGATGTCGTCAGGTCCTTGAGAATGGCAAACAGGTCATTGACCGAGGTTTCTTGGGACGTCCCCACGTTATAGGTGCCCTGCACCTCCTTTCCCATCACCGCGAGATTCGCCTCCACGACGTCGTCCACAAACACAAAGTCCCTGGTCTGACGGCCATTCCCGTTGATGATCGGTTGCTCCCCGCTCAACAACTTCTGGATGAAGATCGCCACCACTCCTGCTTCTCCCTCTGGGTCCTGTCGTGGCCCATACACATTCGCGTATCGAAGACTCACGAATTGAATTCCGCTCACTCGCTGGTAGTAGGCCAGGTATTGCTCTCCGCTCAACTTGCTGATGCCATAGGGCGAGAGCGGCTGGGTCGCATGAGACTCAGGAGCGGGAAAATGCTCCTGCTCTCCGTAGATGGCTCCTCCTGACGAGGAGAAGACGACCTTCCTGGTCCCGTGTCTCACGGCTTGTTCCAGAAGGTTCAACATCCCCAGAATATTCACCTGCGCATCAAAGACTGGATCCTCCACCGAACGACGCACGTCCATTTGAGCCGCGAGATGCATGACCAGCGAAGGCCGTTCGTTTCTAAACACCCTGGCCAGACGAGCACTTTGAATGTCCAGCTTGTAAAACCGCGCCGATCTGTTGAGATTTCTCCGTTTGCCGGTGGAGAGATTGTCCACCACCACCACCTCGTGTCCCTCCTGAACAAGACGATCGACAAGATGGGACCCGATGAATCCGGCACCCCCCGTCACCAACACTTTCATGTCACCCTCGTGCTCTTTCCCTCAATCATTGCCACAAGCGGTCAGGGCGTCCTTCGGCTACATGACCAGTCAGCTCGCCAAGCGTTTCGCCGTCCGCTGGAATCCGACCAACACTTCACGGTTCCCCTTTTGCCCAAGAATCGGAGAGTCCAGAACACCGACGCACCTCAGGCCTAACTGGTCCCCGCAAACGAGTATCTTGTCCGTTACGGCGCGGCGCTGCTGATCATGGCGCACGATTCCACCTCGCCCCACTTGCCCCCGCCCCACCTCGAATTGAGGCTTGACCAGGGTGATCACCCAAGCTTCCTGCCCCAGAAAGCAGCTGACGCATGGCAGCACGATCGTGAGCGAGATGAAGGAGACATCGATCACTGCCAGATCGATCGAATCTGGAACCAACGACCTGTCGAGGTATCGAATGTTCTGCCGTTCCAATACCACCACTCTCGGGTCCTGGCGTAGCCGCCAGTCCAGTTGACCATACCCAACATCCACTGCGTACACTCGACGTGCCCCCTGCTGGAGGAGGCAGTCGGTGAATCCTCCAGTGGACACGCCGACATCCAGCGCAACCAGCCCGTTGGGATCCACGCCGAACGCCTCAAGCGCCGCGGCGAGTTTTCCCCCGGCGCGGCTTACGAACGGAGCCTCTTTCAGCGCGACTTCGATCTTTGCACCAACCGACACAAGCCTGGCTTGCTTATCGGCGAGCATGCCGTTCACTTTGACCGCACCGGTCAGGATCAACCGACTGGCCTGTTCCCGACTCTCGGCCAACCCACGGGTGACCAACGCGCGATCCAACCGTTCCCGAACCGATGAGCTCTTATGGGTCATGAGGAACGGCCACCGAGGTAGTAGTGCTCACATGCGGTGAAGGCTCAGGGGGAAGGTGAGGACTCATCGGTTTCTTCCTCGTCGGGACTGTAGGCACGAAGCCGCTTCTTCCCGTCCTTGTCCTGAATCAGAATCTCGACTTTGCGTTCGGCGTCATCAAGCATCTTGAGACAGGTTTTAGACAGCTTGATGCCTTCCTCGAAAATCTTTAGCGACTCGTCGAGGGGAAGGTCTCCATGTTCCAGTTCCGAGACGATCGTTTCGAGCCGGGCCATGGCGTCCTCAAATTTCAACGTCGCCATCGGAAGCTCTCCTCCTCGCACTCACCATTGGGCCAGCGTCCCGCTCGAAGGCTCTTCCTTCCGTGCTTTAGGGAGAGCGCGTGCCTGCCCGCTCGACTCAATTGAACCGCCCCGCACCGCCGAGACATCTCGAACCCACGGGAGGATGCAGCGTGGCGGTTATATACCGCCGTTGTCCGCAAGGTCAAGCGATTCAGGCAAGACTTGGCGAACCGAGGCTAGCAGTTGGCCCTCCGCAAATCTTGCGCGGATTTCGTCGCCCACGGAGACATCCCTTGCCCTTCTGACAATGAGGCCGTCCGGAACCGTCTGCACAATGCTGTAGCCACGACCCAGGATGGCCAGAGGGCTCAGTCCGTCCAGCGCGGCCGCGATCGACCGCACCGCTTGCCGCCTGAAGGCGAGCACAGCCAACATCCGCTGCTCCACTCGCTTGAGAAGCTGGGGCACCAGAATCAGCGCGTTTCTGACAGGGGAGAGAGGGCTGAATATTTGCAAGTGGTGCCGGCAGGTCACCACCCGTTGTCGAAAGATCGATAGCATGTCCCCCGACGACACCCCCAGCCGCTCGGTGAAATCATCCAGACGCTGCGCATCACGCTGGATCAGCAACTTCAGGACCGGTGACACCCCGTCGTAGTCCTGCACCTGCTGACGGACGATGGAGAGCTGTCTTCGCATCACTTGCGCCAACCGGCCCTGTAGGCTGCGAATGGTTCCGACCAAGTCATCCAGGACAGGGACGACAGCCTCGGCGGCCGCCGAGGGCGTTGGGGCTCGGTAGTCCGCCGCAAAATCAGCCAGGGTATAATCGATCTCGTGGCCGACGGCGGACACCACCGGCACTGCAGACTCGGCGATCGCGCGCACCACGATCTCTTCATTGAAGCACCAGAGATCCTCTAAAGACCCGCCTCCTCGCCCCACGATTATGACATCGACCTTGCCGGACGCGCTGAGTACCCGGATGGCGCCGGCGATCCGCGGCGCCGCGTTCTCCCCTTGGACAGGCACCGGAGCGATCAGCACGCCCACGGATGGACACCGACGCGTGAGCACGGCCAGGATGTCACGGACGGCCGCGCCCGACAAGGAGGTTACGAGGCCGACCGTCCGCGGGAGAAACGGCAGAGGCCGTTTCCTGGACTGGTCAAACAGCCCCTCACGGGCCAGTTTCTCTTTCAACTGGTCCAGGGCGATCTGGAGCGCGCCGATTCCCTTGGGTTCCACGTAATCCAGAACCGCTTGGTACTCTCCTCGCGGCCCATAGACCGTCAGATGCCCGCGAACGATCACGTGAAGCCCCTCGCGCAAGTCGAATCGAAGGCGCTGGGCGCCGGCCTTGAACAGCACAGCCCGGAGCTGGCTATGTTCATCCTTGAGGGTGAAATAGAAATGTCCGGAGGAAGGCGTACGCAGGTTGGAGAGCTCGCCCTCCACCCAGATGTCAGGAAACCGTTCCTCGAGTCGGTCCCTGACCAGGAGGGTCAGCTCGGAAACAGTGAGAATCCGTTTCGGCTGCTCGCTCACGAGTGTTCAGCGGCAAGAGCGACGCGGGAAGCCTTTCTGCAAGGCCCGCTCACCACTAGTCCGGAATTCGGAAACGTTGAATGCGAATGGCTTTGCCGATCTGGCCATCCAGCTCGATCAGCACGGCGCTGAAGACAGCCGGTCCCGAAGCCACTTCGAAGCGGCGCGGCATCTGAGTCAGAAACTTCTCAATCGCGAGCTCTTTTTTGATGCCGATCACGGAATTAACCGGACCGGTCATTCCGATGTCAGTGATGTAGGCGGTCCCTTTTGGCAGAATCTGTTCATCCGCGGTCTGAACATGGGTGTGAGTGCCGACCACCGCTGACACCTCCCCGTCCAGGAAATGGCCCATCGCCATCTTCTCCGACGTCGCCTCCGCATGCATGTCCACAATGATGGCGCGAGTCTCGGCCTTGAGCCGCGCCACCTCGCGCCGGGCCACCTGGAAGGGACAGTCCAGAGTCGGCATGAAGGTCCGCCCCATGAGCTGAAGCACGGCGAGTCGCTCTCCGGCCGGAGTTTCTACCACTATACTGCCCTGCCCGGGAGCTCCGCTGGGATAGTTCGCTGGGCGCAACAGCCTCGGCTCCTGTCGAATGAAGTCCAGAATCTCCCTTCTGTCCCAGGCGTGGTTGCCGGTGGTGATCACCGAGAGGCCCATCTCAAACAGTTCCTGAGCCAGCTCCGGCGTGATCCCAAACCCGCCGGCCACGTTTTCCCCGTTCCCGATCACCAGATCTACGACTTGCTGGGTTACCACCTTGGGAAGCAGGCGGGACATCGCCCGGCGCCCAGGTTCACCCATGATGTCACCGATGAAGAGAACGTTCATGATCTCTCTACAGGTGCTTCTTCAGGCCCGTGAAGGGTACGGTGTGAGGCGTTAGGCGCGAGAGGATCTCCGGATTCCTCCCCTAAGCCTTCACGTTTCACGCCTCACGGTCATTTGGCGATGTCCACGAACCGACTCTCTCGAATCACGGTGACTTTGATCTGTCCGGGATAGGTCAGCTCCTGTTCGATCTTCTTGGCCAGGTCTCGAGAGAGTTGGGACGATTCGGTATCGCCGACCTCTTCCTGTCGGACGATGACGCGAATCTCGCGACCCGCCTGGATCGCGTAGGCTTTCTGCACCCCTTTGAAGCTGACCGCTAACGACTCCAGCTTCTCCAGCCGCTTGACGTATGACTCCAGCGCCTCCCGGCGAGCCCCAGGCCTGGCGGCCGACAAGGCCTCCGCCGCGGCGACCAACACGGTTTCAGGACAAATCGGTTCGACCTGCTCGTGGTGAGCCGCAATCGCGTTCACGATTCTGGCTGACTCGCCGTACCGTTTCGCAAGGTCGGCGCCCAGCATGGCGTGGGGGCCCTCCTCTTCGTGACTGACCGCCTTGCCGATATCATGAAGCAAGGCGCCGCGTTTGGC
>Ga0209859_1000083_pt1 | contig 19661 bp, 19 predicted proteins | sample GWRWS3_50_60_FD_187241 | JGI IMG/M metagenome (GOLD analysis project Ga0209859, IMG submission 187241) | Riverbed sediment microbial communities from areas with vegetation nearby in Columbia River, Washington, USA - GW-RW S3_50_60 (SPAdes)... | ecosystem: Environmental > Aquatic > Freshwater >... | reverse complement strand
GCGGAATCCGCGTGAAAGCACCGTATAGCCCGCGGCCGCCTGGCCGATCCGGCCCGCCATCGCCAGCACGTCGCCAGGGCGGGCGCCCGACCGCAGTACCGGGGCGCGACCGCTGAGGTCGCCGAGCGCGGTCACCGCAATGGTGATCACCGGGCTCGCCGCCATGTCCCCTCCGACCACGGCCGCCCCGACCGACTCCGTCTCCGCGGCGAGGCCGTCGGCCAGCTGCTCGACCCACAGCGGGTCCAGGTCGGGCGGGATACACAGGGCCACGAGCAGCGCCGTGGGCGAGCCGCCCATGGCGGCCACGTCGGCCAGGTTGGCCGCCGCCGCGCGGTGGCCGATCTCCGTTGCGGACGCCCAGTCGGAACGGAAATGCCGACCCTCGACGAGCACATCAGTGGTGGCGATCACTCGGCCGTCCGGAACGGCGACCAGCGCCGCGTCGTCGCCGGGCCCGAGCAGTGTGGTCGCGGCGGTTCCCATGCGCGCCGTCACCCTCTGGATCAGTCCGAACTCGCCGGTGGAAGCAAGAGTCATGGTGTCCCCCCTCAGCGAACAGCATCCCCATTCGCTAGTCTCACACCCACACGGGCACGGCGAGGGGACGGCTCGCTGTTCTGCTCGCGCATCGCGGACATTGCTGCCGGCTCCGCCGCAAGCTCGACGGCCGCGCTATCGGTTCCGTTCGCAAGCTTCACGGAAGGAAATACGTGTCGTGGTCCAGGCATACATCCTGATCCAGACCGAGGTTGGCAAGGCGCGCGACGTGGCGACAGCCATCCGGGAGATCCCGGGCGTGGTCCGGGTGGACGCGGTGACCGGGCCTTACGACGTCGTGGTGCTCACCGAAGCCCGCGGCGTGGACGAACTCGGCAAGATGATCGTGAGCAAGGTTCAACTCGTCCAGGGCATCACCCGCACGCTGACCTGTTCCGTAGTACACCTCTAGGGTCCATCCTCCTGCGGTGGCCACAGATCCCGTACGCCGGAGCGCAGCGCGCACGGCGACCCTCATCGCGGTTCCCGTCGCGTTGGCGGTGCTCGCCATCAGCCTGTGGGCGTTCGGTGCATTCCGGGCCAACCCACCGGCGCCCGGGCCGCAGGCCACGTCGGCGGTGGCGATGCCCGCCCGGCCGCTGGCCACCGATGTCGCGGCAGTGTGCCGGACCGTGGTAGCGGCGCTGCCCGACACGGTGCGCGAGGCCCGGCGGCGGCCAGTGACCGCGGGCGCGGAGCAGAACGCCGCGTACGGTGACCCGCCGATCACGGTCGCCTGCGGTGGCCCGCGGCCGTCGATCCCGCCGACGGCGACAGTCTTTCCTCTTTCCGGGGTCTGCTGGTACGCCCAGGTCGGGGCCGCCGGCACCGAATGGACCACGGTCGACCGCGTCGTTCCGGTCACCTTGACAGTGCCCGGCACCATGGATGGTTCGGCGCAGTCGGTCATCCCGTTCTCCGCCCCGGTCGCGGCCGGCGATCCCCGACTGACGACCGTCCCCCCCGGCTGCCGCTAACCCCCAACATCCGCCTCCAAGATCCCGCCGATCATGACCTGGAGGTCATGATCGGCGCTGTTTGGAGACGGTCAGCTCATGATCACGGCGATCTTGTAGCCTAGTGCGGGCCGGTGCCGCGGCGTAGGGCGGTACGGATCAGACGCGACACGAGCTTCGGATACTCGAGGCCGGACGCGGCCCACATCCGCGGGAACATCGACGTGGACGTGAAGCCCGGCATGGTGTTGATCTCGTTGAGGTAGACGTCGAGTTCGGGAGTGACGAAGAAGTCGACCCGGGCCAGGCCGGCGCAGTCCAGCGCAGAGAACGTTCGACTGGCGTACTCCTGGACCTGTTTCGTCACCCGCTCTGGCAGGTTGGCCGGAATGTCGAACTCGCACGAGTCGTCGAGGTACTTGGCCTCAAAGTCATAGAACTCGTGATCCTTGACGACCCGCACCTCGGCGAGGAGAGAGGCCTCCGGCGCTCCCCCGGCCTCGCCCTCCAGCACGCCGCACTCGATCTCACGCCCGACGATGGCGGCTTCGATAAGCACCTTCGGGTCGATCGCGCGGGCGGCGGCGATGGCCGCGTCCAGATCGGCCAGATCTTTGACCTTGGTGATCCCGTACGAGGAACCGGCGCGCGCTGGCTTGACGAACAGTGGCAGGCCTAGCCGCTCCTTGTCCGCATCGGACAGGGTCGCGCCAGCACGCAGGACCGCGTACGGGCCGACCGGAATGCCCTCCGCCGCCGTTAGCTTCTTGGTGAACTCCTTATCCATCGCGGCGGCCGAGGCGAAGACGTTGGACCCTACGTATGGCACTCCCGCCATCTCGAGCAGCCCTTGGATGGTGCCGTCCTCGCCATAAATTCCGTGCAACGCCGGGAAGACCACGTCCACGTCGCCCAGGGCGCGGGCGCCGTCCGCGGGATCGAGCACCACGAGCCCACCCGAGGTCGGGTCGCCGGGCAGCACCACCGCATCGCCGGAGCCCGCGGTGATCTCTGGCATCCGTCTGCCCTGGATGGCCAGTGACTGTGGGTCACCATTGGTGAGCACCCAGCGCCCCTCGCGGGTGATGCCCACCGGCACCACCTCATACTCATCGGAATCGAGTGCGGCGAGAATGCTGCCTGCGCTCACGGCCGATACGGCGTGCTCTGTGCTGCGCCCGCCGAATACGACTGCGATGCGGGTCTTTCGTGGCGTACTCACAATCGGTGACCCTACTCGCAACGATGTTTCACCGAGGGGACCAGATGCGAGCAACGATGTACGTCATCGACGCACCGGCACCTGGACGGCTCGCCACGATGGCCCGGCCGCGCGGCGGCGAACGGTTGGCGGCCGACATGGCCGCGCTGCGGGAGGCTGGGGTGGACGTGCTCGTCTCGGCGCTCTGTCCGGATGAGCGGGAGGTGCTGGATCTCCTAGGCGATGCGGCCTCGGCCCGGGCCGCCGGCCTTGAGTTCGTGTCGTTCCCGATCGTGGACCGCGACGTACCGTCCGTGGCCGAGGCGGCCGGCGTCGCTCGCCTCGCCGATCGGCTCACCGATGCCGTGCGCCTGGGCCGCTTCGTCGTCACGCACTGCTGGGCCGGAATCGGCCGGTCGTCCATCCTGGCCGGCACCGTGCTTGTGCGGCTGGGCCTGCCGGCCGATGAGGCGTGGCAACGCATCCGGGTGGCACGCGGACAGCCAGTCCCGGACAACCCGGTCCAGGAGCGTTGGTTGCACGCCTTCGCCGGAGACCGTTGACGGCGATTCCTTCGTGGCGAAGTAGTGGTCCGACGTCTCGAATGGCGGGCGCCCGCCCCCTTCCGCAGTCGGGGGCGGGCACCACGTTTGCGGCCGTGCCGCGGGTTGCGGTCAGCTGGCGACGTGAACGTCCAACCGGTTGGTCGAGTGACCAAGCGGAGTGTTGACGCAGTCGCCATCGCCCGACAGGAAGGTAAGGCTTCCGGTCAGGTCGCCGGTGAGAACGGTAACGCCCGGCGGGAAAGCGGTGAAGCTGAAGTGGAACTGGCCGGGCACCGTCTTGGTCCCGCCGATTGTCGGGATCCGCAACACAAAGTTCCCGTCGCCGCTGCCTGACTCGCAGTTTGCCGTGCCGTGGCTGTTCAGCATGAAACTGCCAGTGCCGGCGACCTGCTGGCCGCCGACGGTGCCAGTGCAGTCGGCCGTGCCGGTCAGTCCGTGGCTGGTGGAGCTGTGATGTCCGAAGTCGGGAGTGATGGGCGGAGTGATGTCCTGGGTAGAAACGATGGTGCAGTCCAGGTTTGCGCTCGGGCCGGCCGCGCTGGCCGTCGCTGGTACCGCGAGCAGTGCCGCCGAGACGAAGACGACGAGCAGCACGTGGCGGATAGGTGGACGACGCAGTGGATGCAGTGGACGCAGCATGGATCCTCCTCGGCTGGCGGCGGCTCCCAGACACATGACGTGCCGTAGCCGCCAGATGTATGCACAGCTGGTGACATTCATGACAATCCGGTTGGCCAGCCTGGCCGACGCGCGGGAACCCAGTCTGACCGTAGTCAGGTGATCACTCTTTGTCTATGAATCGCTGCGATCTATTTTTACGTATTTCCATCAGTCTTCAGGTGCGCCAGCGCGACAGTGATATCAACGATGAGGTCGGCGGAGTCCTCGATGCCACAGGAGAGGCGTACGAGTCCCTCTGGGGCGTCGTCGCCCCACTGGGCCCGCCGATCGGCCGTCGTGTGCGGGCCGCCGAACGAGGTGGCCGCGACGACAAGTTTCGAGGCGGTGAGGAACCGCGCGACTTCGTCCGCCGAGGCCAGCTCGAACGTGACCACGCCCGGCACGCGCCGCATCTGTTTCGACGCGACCACATAGGACGGATCACCGGTCAGGCCGGGCCAGCGCACGGACCTCACCGCCGGGTGTGTGGCGAGCATCGAGGCCACGGCCGCGGCGTTCTCGCTCTGCCGGGCCAGCCGGAGGTCCAGCGTGGCCAGCGAACGGTGGGCCAGCCAGGCATCGAAGTTGCCCGGGATGGCACCGGTCGAGTCCCGCCAGGATCTCAGCGCGGAGACGATCTCCGCGTCCCGAGATGCCACATAGCCCAGCAGCAGGTCCGAGTGGCCGGCGAGCGCCTTAGTCCCGCTCGCCACGACGAGGTCGGCGCCGAGGGCCAGCGGCGTCTGACCGAGTGGGGTCGCCGTCGTGTTGTCGACGGCGACCAACGTACCCACCGCGTGGGCGGCCTCGGCGATGGCGGCGATGTCGCACACGTCCAGACCTGGGTTCGCCGGCGTCTCCAGTAGGACCAGCCGGACCCCGGCGAAGTCGGGATAAGGACCGGCGGTGGGAGCCAGTGTCACCGTTATGCCGCGTGAGCTCAGCGCCTGCGCCGCCCAGGCTCGGGTCTTGTAGTAGCCATCCCGCGGCAACACGATCTCATCACTGGTGCCCACCAGGGCCAGCAGCGCCGCCGAGACCGCGGCCATGCCCGACGCGAACGCTAGGCACTCCCCGCCTTCCAGCTCGCCGATGGCCGATTCCAGCCGACGCCGGGTGGCACTGTCGGGACGGCCGTACGAATCGACTCCAGGTACCGGCCCGGTGGCCGGGTCCAAGGGGAACGTCGAGGCGAACACCGGCCCGGGCAGGAACGGCTGGCCTGGCTCCGCGGGCGGCAGCCCGGCATGAACACAGCGGGTCGAGTCGCCATACGCGTCGGTCATGGGCCAAACGTAGCCGGATCACTCCGGCTTGGTTTCGCGGCTCATGAGCGCCGCCATTGCGATCTTGGGCAACACACCCTCATGACAAACCATCTCGACCTGCTCGGTGATGGGCATCTCCACGCCACGCGCCCGGGCGAGATCGCGGATGGACAAGCAGCTCTTCACGCCCTCTGCGGTCTGCTTCGTCGCCACCTGGGCCTGCACGAGCGTTTCGCCGCGACCAAGGTGCTCGCCGAAGGTGCGGTTGCGTGACATCGGGGACATGCAGGTGCCCACGAGGTCGCCTAGTCCGGCTAGCCCGGCGAACGTGAGCGGGTCGGCGCCGAGGCGTACGCCCAGCCGGGCCGTCTCGGCGAGACCACGGGTGATAAGAGTGGCCTTCGTATTGTCGCCAAAACCCATCCCGATCGCCATGCCGCACGCGAGCGCTATGACGTTCTTGACCGCTCCGCCCAGCTCGCATCCGATGACGTCGTCGTTGGTGTACGGACGAAAGTACGGCGTTGCGATCGCCTGCTGCACCACGGTCGCGCGTTCTTCGTCGATGCACGCCACCACGGCCGCGGTCGGCTGCCCGAAAGCGATCTCGCCGGCCAGGTTCGGGCCCGTCACAACCACGACCCGTCCGACATCCACACCGGCGACCTCCGCGATCACCTCGCTCATGCGCTTGCCCGTACCCAGCTCTATTCCCTTCATCAGGCTCACAAGGGTGGCGTCCGGGTCGATCTTCCCGGCGGCGGCCCACCGGGACAGATTGCCGCGCAGCGTCTGTGACGGCACTGCGATCGCCACGAGGTCGGCACCGTCGAGCGCCTCCTCGGGGTCCGACGTCGCGGTCACGCTCTCGGGCAACCTCGCCTGCGGCAGATAGTCGGGGTTGCGGCGCTCCTCGCGGATTCCGGCGGCGATCTCTTCACGGCGGGCCCAAATCACGACTGGACGGCCGGCGTCCGCGAGCACTTTTGCGAAGGCGGTACCCCAGGAACCGGCACCCAGCACGGCAGCTCGGCGGATCTCCGCAATGCCCATGTCTCAGTTCTCCGACTCTGCCGCAGGATCGGCCGCACGGGTGTCGGCCTCGGTGACATCAGGTGCCGCGGGCGCTGAGGTGGACGCCGACCGTCGCGTTGGACTCGACCACAACGGCGGAGGCGTGCCGCGTCGAATCTCGGCCAGCATGTCGCGCAGGGTCAGCATGATGTGCTCGGTGATCTCCTGCAGGACCTCGCCGGAGGGTATGGCCCCCGCCCACTTGCTGAGATCGAGCGCGGGTCCCGCGGCGACCGTCACGGGGGTGCGGGGCACTAGGCGGAGCTTCTTCGTCCGTGGGTCGAAGAGTCGCTCGGGACCCCACATCACGATGGGGACAACGGGTGCGCCCGTGGCCAGCCACAGTCGGGCCGCGCCCGTCTTGCCAGTCATCGGCCACAGGTCGGGCTCCTTGGTCGTCGTACCCTCGGGGTAAATAATGACCACCTTGTCTGCCCTGATGGCCTGTACCGCCGCGTCCAGCGCCTTTGCCGCGTCCGTGGTGCCCCGCGAGACCGGAGTCTGCTCTACGGCGCGCAGCCACGGGCCGATGAGCGGAACATCGAAGACGCTCGCCTTGGCCAGGAAGGCAGGCCAGCGCCCCGCGTCGTAGATGTAATGTGCGAGCGCCAGCGGATCGGCGTGGCTCATGTGGTTGGCCACGATGATCACGGGTCCCGTGGCCGGGATGTGGTCCATCCCCCGCCAGGTCCGCCGGGTCATGCCCGTCATGACGGGCTTGACCAGCATGACGGCGAATCGTCGCCAGAACCCAAGCCTGCGCCGCGCCACCCAACCTCCCTACTCCAACCGGACTCCAACCGGTCCTACTCCACCCGGTCGGCCCGCACCAGCCCGACCGCATCGAGGCCGACGAGAACGTGCCACGCTGCCGGACGCACCCGTGGTCATCATGCCTGTTCAGAGGTGTCTCGGTATACACGGACCGCGCCGGCATTGGTCGTTTGGGGCGACAGTGCGCCCCAGAGGGGCAAAGATGGCACGGTGAGCTGGACCGTCATCATTCCCGTCAAGCGCCTTGAGATCGCCAAGTCCCGGCTGCGCGGGTCAATGGCCGGCGCTGATCACGACGCGCTGGTGTTGGCGATGGCCATGGACACCGTGTCGGCCGCGCTGGCCAGCCCGGTCGTTGGGCGCGTCGTTGTGGTCACTGGGGACGACGCGGCGGCCGAGGCGGTACGTGGTCTTGGTGCGGACGTGATCCCCGATGTGCCAGACGCTGGGCTCAATCCAGCACTGGCGTACGCGGCAACACTCGCTCGTCCCAAAGGTGCTACGGCGAGCCTGCCGGGCGTGGCCGCGCTCTCCGCCGACCTGCCGGCCCTGCGGACCCAGGACCTCACCGAGGCGCTGCGGACGGCCGAACAGGTCGCCCGGCCACCGGCGGGGACGGCTCCATCGGGGGCGTCGCCGTCGGAGACCGCGGACCCGGTTCGGGCCTTCGTCGCCGATGCCGATGGGACTGGAACGGTGCTGCTGGCGGCGCCGCCGGGCGCGCGTCTTGAACCGTGTTTCGGGGCCGGATCGGCGGCGGCGCACGCCACGAGCGGGGCCGTCGAACTCACCGGCGACTGGCCCAGTCTGCGCCGCGACGTCGATACCGCGGCGGACCTCGCGGAGGCGGTCGTCCTCGGCGTCGGCCCGCGAACCGGTGCCGTCGCGACGAAGTCGGCTTTGGGTGGGGCTGGCTTTGGTGAATCCGGCCAGTGGGGCCAGACTGTCAACGACTGGCCGGTCGACAACCAGCCGGTCAGGGTCCCGCGGGCATGACGGGAGGTTGGGTTGGATGCAGGGTACGGTGGCCACCTTTGACGAGCATCTGCACAGCGGCTCGTTACTGCTCGACGACGGATCTGCACTGGACTTCCCGGCAGCGGCGTTCGCGGCTTCCGGCTTGCGCCTGCTGCGGCTCGGCCAGCGGGTCCGGATCGAGCGGGGCCCCGGCGGCGAGGTCATCCGAGTCACGCTGCCGACGTTGCCCTGAACGGGTAATACTGAGTTCACTTCACGTTCACCCTGGTCAGGCGATGATGGACACGTGAGCGACCAGCGCCCGTCTTCACCTCCTCAGCAGCCGTCAGCACCTCAGCAGCGCCGGACGATGCCGACGGTGTCGGGCTCCGGAGCTGGGTCCCACGCGCAGCCGGACCAGCCGGACCAGCCCGCCAAGGCAGCTCCTGGCAGGCCGCGCGGCGGTGGGCGCGGCAAGACCACGCGCGCGGCGCGGGCGCCGAAGACCGAGGTTAAGGCTGAGGTGGAGATCGACGCTCAGGCTGACGTCGAGATCGACGCGCGAACTGAGGTCGACACCGACGCCCGCGCAAGAACCGCTGACGCTCGGGCTGCAGCCAGGGCTCCAGACGCTAAGGCTGAGGTGGAGATGGAGGCTCCCAAGCAAGCCGGACGGACGCCCGACGACCCACCACTGGCTGTACCGCTGCCCGATGGTCGCTACCTCAACCGGGAGCTCTCCTGGCTGGACTTCAACGCGCGGGTGCTGACGCTCGCGGAAGACCCCACGACGCCGCTGCTGGAGCGCGCGAAGTTCTTGGCGATCTTCTCGAGCAATCTGGACGAGTTCTATATGGTCCGGGTGGCCGGGCTGATGCGCCGGCTGCAGACCGGCTTGCCGGTTGAAGGCCCGGACGGCCTCACACCGCGCGAGCAGCTTGAACTCATCGCCGAGCGGACGGCCGAGCTGATGACCCGCCACTCCGCCTGCTTTACCGCCGAGGTGGATCCGGCGCTCGCCGCAGCGCAGGTGCAGATCCTACGCTGGGTCGACCTCGAGGCCGGCGCGCGCGAGCGACTGCGGACCTACTTCCGCGACCACATCTTCCCGGTGCTCACGCCATTGGCGGTGGATCCCGCGCATCCGTTCCCGTACATCTCTGGGCTCTCGCTCAACCTTGCCGTGGTGGTGCGCGACCCGGACAGTGGTCCCGAGCTCTTCGCCCGGGTCAAGGTGCCGAACAACGTCCCGCGATTCGTCTCAGTCGACGCACCGGGCCGGCCCGGCGTGATGGTGCCCGGACCCGACGGCGCACCGCGGCGGGTCCGGTTCCTCCCCGTGGAGGAGCTCATCGCGGCCCACCTCGGTCAACTGTTCTCGGGTATGCAGATCATCGAACACCACGTCTTTCGGGTGACCCGCAACGCCGAACTCGAGGTCGACGACGACCGCGACGAGGACCTGCTGCAGGCGCTGGAGCGCGAGCTGGCCCGACGCCGGTTCGGGCCTCCCGTTCGGCTCGAGGTGGCCTCCACCATCTCCGACCACGTTCTGGACCTGCTCATCCGCGAGCTCGACATGGATGACCAGCACGTGGTGCGGTTGCCCGGGCTGCTCGACCTGTCCCGCCTGTGGCAGATCTACGAGGAGGTCGACCGGCCCGACCTCAAGGACCGGCCGTTCGTTCCGGCGACGCACCCTCTCTTTGTCGAAGGGGAGACCCCGCGCAGCGTGTTCTCGCGCCTGCGCGAGGGCGACATTCTCGTACACCACCCGTACCACTCGTTCTCCACGAGCGTCCAGCGCTTCATCGAGCAGGCCGCGGTCGACCCGCAGGTGCTCGCCATCAAGCAGACGCTCTATCGCACGAGCGGCGACTCCCCCGTCGTGGACGCACTAGTCGCAGCGGCCCAGGCGGGCAAGCAGGTGGTAGTGCTGGTCGAGGTGAAGGCGCGCTTCGACGAGCAGGCGAACATCGGTTGGGCCCGAATGCTGGAGCGGGCCGGCTGTCACGTCGTCTACGGCCTGGTCGGCCTCAAGACCCATTGCAAGACGGCCATGGTCGTCCGGCAAGAAGGCGGGCAGCTGAAGCGGTACTGCCACATCGGTACGGGCAACTACCACCCGAAGACGGCCCGGATATACGAGGACTTCGGCCTGTTGACCGCGGACACCGAGGTCGGTGCCGACCTCACCGACCTGTTCAACGTGCTGACCGGGTACAGCCGTCAGACCGCGTACCGGCGGCTGATGGTGGCGCCCCATGGGGTGCGATCCGGCATCATCGAGCGAATCGAGCGCGAGATCGAACACATTCGGGCCGGCTCTTCCGGACGCATCGAGTTCAAGGTCAACTCTATTGTAGACGAAGAGATCGTGGACACTCTCTATCGGGCGAGCCAGGCGGGGGTCGACGTCGACCTAGTCATCCGTGGCATCTGCACGCTTCGTCCCGGCGTACCCGGCCTCTCCGACCGGATCCGGGTGCGCTCGATCGTCGGGCGTTTCCTCGAGCACTCGCGGGTGCTCAGGTTCGGCAATGGCGGCACCGACGAGTTCTGGATCGGGTCGGCCGACTTGATGCACCGCAATCTCGACCGACGGGTCGAGGCGCTGGTGCAGGTCACCGATGTGGCCGCGCAGGCCGAACTGAGACGCGTCTTCGAGTCGGCGATGAGCGAGCAGACGGGCGGATTCGACCTCGACTCAGATGGCGCCTGGCACCGCCGCAGCCCGAACGGCCAGTTGCCGCTGGAGGATGTGCAGGACTCGTTGCTGCGCAGGGCACTTGGCCGTCCGGAGTAGACAGACAAGGGCCGTTAGCCGTGCGGTGTCAGGAAATTGCTTGATGTTCCGCTCGCAAGTGTCGCGAATGGCCCTCCCGCTTTGCGGGATAGGGCGCTACGCTGTCGCTGTGCTGGAGGAGGAGCGCAAGTACGAGGTGGACGCTGGGTTCCAGCTGCCCGACCTGCATGAGTGCGCGCCCGAGGGTGGACGCCTCATTGTGCGCCCGCCGCAGAAGCTGCGGGCCACGTACTACGACACGACCGATCTGCGGCTGGCCCGGTCGGGTGCCTCGCTTCGCTTCCGCCGCGGCGACGACGAGCCGTGGACCGTCAAGCTGCCCACGGATGCCCCAGGTGTACGCAATGAGATCTCCACGGCCGGTCCGGCATCATCGCCGCCCGAACGGCTGCTCGACCTCGTTACGGTCTACACCCGCGGCGCGCCCGTGGCACAGGTGACCGTGCTGAACACTATGCGACGGGCGTACCAGCTCTGTGATCGCGACGATCGGATCGCGGTCGAGGTTGTCGATGACACCGTGACCGTGCATGAAGGGCGTCGGGTCGCCCTCAAGTTTCGCGAGATCGAGGTGGAGCGCAAGGCGGGCAGGGCGAAGCTGCTCGACAGGGTTGAGGCGGCGCTGCGTGACGCCGGAGCCCTGGTGGGAGAGTTCACGCCGAAGCATGTCCGGGCGCTGGGCCTGCCGGCGCTGGAACCGCCGGACTGGCCCGTGCCCCCGGCTCGCTTGCCCAAGCGGCCCACCGGCGCGGACGTGGTAACGGCCGCGATCCGGCGTGACATTGCCCGGATTGTGGCGCACGATCCACTGGTCCGGTTGCGTGCGCCGGTCGGCAAGGACGACACCGCCGTGCACCAGATGCGGGTGGGGACTCGGCGCCTGCGCAGCGACCTACGTACCTTCGCCGCAGTGTTGGATCGCGACTGGGTGTCAGGTCTGCGCACCGAGCTCGGCTGGCTCGCAGACGCGCTCGGCGCCGCTCGCGACGCAGAGGTGTTGCGGGCCCGCCTTCGTCGGACCGCGGGGGCAGACCGGCTCGTGTCGCTCGACGAGGCCTCGGTGGCGCGCATCGACGCCGATCTCGCCGCGCGTCACGAGGACGCCCTGCAGGCGCTGGACAAGGTCTTGTGCCAGGAGCGTTACCACCGACTCCTCGACGCGCTGCTCGACGCGGCGACCGCCCCCCGCCACGCCCGTAGGGCTGCTGAGCCCGCCGAGGCCGTGCTGCCGGGTCTGGTCGGTCGGCCGTGGCGGCGCTTCGCGTTCGGGGGCAACGGCGTCGAGGGCGCGGGCCAGCTCGACGAGGCCGGCCCGGACGCCAGCTGGCACGCAGTACGCATCAACGGCAAACGGGCTCGGTATGCCGTCGAGGCGGTCGCCGGAGTGCTTGGTGGGGAGGCGGCGGCCCTCGCGAGCGCGCTCGCCAAAGTTCAAGAACTGATAGGCGAGCACCAGGACGCGGCTGTCGCGGGCGACACCTGGCTCGCCATCGCCAACGCCGATCCCGACGACCACGCCCTTGCGGTGACCGCCGGCCGGCTCTACGAAAGGGAACGTGCGGCGGTTCGGGCGGCGCGGGCGGCATTCCCCGCCGCCTGGCGCGCGGCCTCGAAGCGCAGACTGACCGAGTGGATGCGTTGAGCCACCCCCGGCGTAGCCGGGAAATCTGGCCACAGCGGGCCGCCGGCGGGGTCGTCTGGCGGCCCGGCCCGGCTGGCGATCGCGAGATCGTGCTCGTGCATCGGCCGCGCTTCGACGACTGGTCATTGCCCAAGGGGAAACGCAAACGCGGCGAACACCCCCTGGCTGCCGCCTGCCGGGAGGTGAGTGAGGAGACCGGAGTACGGCCGAGCGTGGGACCCCGGCTGCCGACGGTCTCCTACTCGGTGTGGGCGGGCGACGCTCTGGTTGACAAGGTCGTCGACTACTGGGCGATGTCCGTCGCCGCCGATGGCGGTTTCACCGCCGGCGCTGAGGTGGATGCACTGGCTTGGCTCCCGGTCGATCAGGCGCTTGACCGGCTGAGTTACGCGCACGATCTGAGGGTCGTGACCACCTTCGGCGAGCTGCCTCCGCTACGCGCGCCGATTGTGCTCGTGCGTCACGCTCCGGCCGGTGAACCCGGCTCGTGGCCTGGCCCCGACACGGAGCGACCGCTGGACCCGTCAGGTTTGGCGCGCGCTAAGGAGCTGGCGGACCTGCTCACGTGCTTCACGCCGGCCCGACTCATCTCGGCCTCACCGCGACGATGCGTGCAGACGCTGGAGATTCTCGCCGCCGTGGTCGACGTGCCGATCGAGGTGGATCCCGTCTTCGACGAGTCCGCCGATCCCGGCTCTGCCACCAAGCGGCTGCGGACACTGGCCATCGAACTCAAGTCGCTGGCCGGGTCTGGAGCGACCGTGGTATGCAGCCAGGGCGGACTCATTCCACCGGCGATGGCCGGCCTCACCGGTAGCTCGCCGGCCTCATACCGCACACCGAAGGGCACCGGCTGGGTGCTCACGTTCACGGACGATGCCGTCCTCGCCGCCGTGGACGAGTTGGCCTGACGGGCCGACGAGGGCGGCATGAGTCGGGGCGCCCGCCGCTGACGAGCGCCCCGGACTGCGAGCGTTGTGGTCGACTTACCTGGTGCGGGTGGCCTTCTTCGCGGGAGCGGCCTTCTTGACGGTGGTCGCCTTCACGGCCTTGACTGCTGCGGTCCTTTTCGCCGGGGCCGCGGCCTTGGCGGCCTTCGGGACCCGGCCCGCCGCCACGAGTTCCTTGAAGCTCGCGCCAGGGCGGAATGCCGGCACTGATGTCTTCTTCACCTTCACCGACTCGCCAGTACGCGGGTTGCGTGCCGTCCTGGCGGCACGTACGCGCTTCTCGAAGACGCCGAACCCGGTGATCGACACCTTGTCGCCCTTGGTGACGGCGTTCTGGATCTCGGCGAGTACCGCGTCGAGGGCTGCCGTCGCGGACTTCCGGTCGCCCAGACGTCCCGACAGCGCTTCGATGAGCTCGGCCTTGTTCACGAGTGTTTCCCTCCCATAACCCATTGCTGTCCTTCAAACAGCTATTCTGCGCGCACAGTAGTCCTTCCGCACGCAGGACACAAATACCTGTGCAGCAAAAATCGTTGGGTTGTAAGGGATCCGCCCGGTCGGTTGACCTCTGCTAGCCGAAGTGGACACTGCGTCGTGCTCGGCTCCGCGCCTGGGCCTAGCCGACGACCGGCTGCCAGGACGCGCGTGTGGCCTCAAAATCGGCGATCGCGCCCTCTTTGCGAAGCGTCAGAGCGATGTCGTCGAGACCCTCGATCAGCCGCCACCTGCTGTGGTCGTCGATCGGAAAGGGCCAGGTCGACGAGGGTACGCTGACCTGACGCTCGACCACATCGACGGTCAACTCGATGCCGGGCTGCTCCGCCAACAGGAGCCAAAGCTCCTGCACCAGCTTCTCCGGCAGGATCACTGGCAACAGCCCACCCTTGAGTGCGTTGTTGCGGAAGATATCCCCGAACGACGGGGCGATGACCGCCCGAAATCCGTAGTCCTGCAGGGCCCACACGGCGTGTTCCCGCGAGGATCCGACGCCGAAACGGTGCCCGGCGACCAGGATCGTGGCGGCTGCGTACGCCGGGTCGTTGAGGACGAACGTGGGATCCGCCCGCCACGAGTTGAACAGGCCGTCGCCAAAGCCGGTCCGACTAACCCGCTTCAGGTACTCGGCCGGGATGATCTGATCGGTGTCCACGTCGGAGCGTCGCAGCGGCATCGCGACGCCGGTGTGCACGGTGAACTTCTCCATGGGCACGAGCCTCTCTACAGGTCGGCGGGGGCGGCGAGGCGACCGACGACGGCAGTCGCGGCGGCGACGGGCGGGGAGACGAGGTGCGTACGGCCGCCCCTGCCCTGGCGCCCCTCGAAGTTTCGGTTCGACGTGGAGGCGCAACGCTGACCGGGTTTGAGCGTGTCCGGGTTCATGCCCAGGCACATGGAACAGCCCGCGAAGCGCCACTCTGCCCCGGCGTCGGTGAAGATCTTGTCCAGCCCCTCCGCCTCGGCCGCGGCACGGACCTTCGCCGAGCCGGGCACGACCAGCATGCGTACCCCATCGGCGACCTTGCGCCCGTGCAACACGTCGGCCGCCGCGCGCAGATCCTCGAGCCGGCCGTTGGTGCACGAGCCCACGAAGACCACGTCGATCGCGACGTCGCGCAGCGCCGTGCCGGGATGGAGATCCATGTACGCCAACGCGCGCTCCGCCGCGGCTGCCTGGCCAGCGTCCGCGTACTCGGACGGAGCGGGGATGACGCCGTCGAGTGGCGCGCCCTGACCGGGGTTGGTGCCCCAGGTCACGAAGGGCGTAATGCGGCCTGCATCGAGGGTGACCTCGGCGTCGAAGATCGCAGCCGGATCGGTCGGCAGGCTCTGCCAGTACGCGACGGCGCGGTCCCACTCCTCTCCCTTGGGTGCGTACGGCCGATCCTTGAGGTAGGCGAAGGTCGTCTCGTCCGGGGCGATGAGGCCGGCTCGGGCACCCCACTCGATGGACATGTTCGAGATGGTCATGCGGCCCTCCATGGAGAGCGCCTCGATCGCCGGGCCCCGGTACTCCACGACGTGACCCACGCCGCCGCCCGTACCCACCTGCGCGATGAGCGCGAGCACGAGGTCCTTCGCGGTGGCGCCAGGGGCCAGCTCACCTATGACATTGACCGCCATGGTCTTGGGCCGGGCCTGCGGCAGGGTCTGCGTCGCGAGCACGTGCTCGACCTCGCTCGTACCGATGCCGAACGCGAGAGCGCCGAACGCGCCGTGGGTCGCCGTGTGCGAGTCTCCGCAGACGATCGTCATGCCCGGCTGCGTGATCCCCAGCTGCGGCCCGATGACGTGAACGATGCCCTGCTCGATGTCGCCCAGGGCGTGGAGCCGGACGCCGAACTCCTCGCAGTTGCGTCGCAGCGTCTCAATCTGGGTACGGGAAACGGGATCGGCGATCGTCACGAGGTTGTCGGTCGGCGTGTTGTGATCCTCGGTCGCCAGGGTGAGGTCCGGCCGGCGTACCGGCCGTCCCGCCAACCGCAGACCGTCGAAAGCCTGCGGGCTGGTCACCTCGTGGACCAGGTGCAGATCGATGTAGAGCAGGTCGGGCTCGCCATCGGTCGAGCGCACCACGTGAGCGTCCCAGACCTTCTCCGACAGCGTCCGCCCGCTTGAATTCGTGTTGGCTCCCACCATCTGGACATCCTAAAGTTTGGGAGGTATGTTTCAGCGCGTGGGACACAGTATGAGCGGCGTCGGCGTTCTCGACAAGGCGTTGGTGATTCTCAGCGCATGTGTCGACGGCGCCAGCCTGGCCGAACTCGTCGAGCGTACGAAGCTGCCGCGAGCCACCGCACACCGTCTGGCGCAGGCTTTGGAGATTCACCGGATGCTGGTCCGGGACGCTCAGGGCCGTTGGCGGCCCGGCCCACGCCTGGGTGAGCTCGCGAACGCCGCGCCGGATGTGCTGTTGACCGCGGCGGCGCCGATGCTGACCGCGTTGCGCGACGCCACCGGCGAAAGCGCTCAGCTCTACCTTCGCCGCGCCGACGAACGGGTCTGCGTCGCGGCCGCCGAGCGGGTCAGCGGTCTGCGCGACACCGTCCCTGTCGGCGCCGTGCTGCCGATGGTCGCGGGATCGGCCGCCCAGATCCTGCTCGCCTGGGAGCCGCCCGAGGCGGTCATGCCGCTCCTGCCGCGCGCTGTGTTCACCGGCCGGACACTGGCGGAGGTGCGGCGTCGGGGCTGGGCGCAGAGTGTGGCCGAGCGCGAGCCCGGTGTGGCCAGCGTCTCCGCGCCGATCCGCGACCGGACCGGGCGGGTCATCGCGGCGATCAGCGTTTCCGGGCCGATCGAGCGGCTCGGTCGTCGCCCTGGCGACCGGCATGCCATGGCCGTGGTCCGGGCCGGTCAGCGCCTGTCTGGTCTGTAGCCGTTCTGGTCCTAAGCCGTCGCGCAGGCCCAGCGTGGATCGCGTCGTCACTCCTGCCCCACTAGGATCGCATCGACCTAGGAAGGACCCGACTGTGAGCCATCCTCAGCACGGCAACGTTCCGCACGGCCCGGCAGATCCGTGGGCGGGTGACTCGATCACCTTTGGGTACCCACAGGTGGGCGGTGCACAGCAGTTCGAGCAGCCCTATGACGCGGTGGCCGGAGACGGCTCGCCGGTCCACCGCCGGTCGCGCGCGCTGATCGTCATCTCGATCGCGGTCGTGGTCAGCCTGGTACTGGGCGGCGTGGCCCTGGCCGGGGCATACGTGTGGTACGGCTGGGGCACGACGCAGCCAGAGGCGGTGCTCCCAGGCTCGGCGAGTGTCTTCGCCCGAATCGACCTCTCCCCCGGTCTTGGCCAGCAACTGAAGCTCAACAGCCTCGCGGAGAAGTTCCCCAAGGACGGCAAGTCCACCGAAGACTTCGTGGAGCAGATCAAGCGCGATCTGGTCGAGGAACTGGGACTGAGCCCGCTTACCTACGACGCCGACATCAAGCCGTGGTTCGACGAGCGGATCGGAATCGCCATCTGGTCCACGGACAACAGCGCCCGCGGCGTCTGTGCGCTAGTGGCGATGGCGAGCTCGGACGACGCCGCGGCTGGAACGGCGCTGGCGAAGGTACGCGAGAAGAAGGGCGCCGACGACTTCGGGTTCGCCTTCAACGACGGATATGCGGTGCTCGCCGAGTGTCGGGGCAGCGCCGACAGCCAGGTCGCCGCGGACGCGGCGGTCGCCGATGCGAAGACGCAGAGCCTCGCCAACCGCCCGGCGTTCGCCGACGCGCTCGCCGACTTACCATCCGGACAGACCGCGGTGGGGTGGGCGGACCTGGCCAAGGCCACGGAGTTGCTGCCGCGCGTGATGAACGACGCGGCTGCTGGCGCAGGTGCGGGCACGGGCAGCGGAACGGTTACGGGCGAGATCATCGTCGGTCTGCTGGCCACGAACGACGGCGTGGACCTTCGTTACCGGCTGCGTGGCGGCGAAGCGATGAGCACCGCGAAGGATGTCTTGGCCGAGCTTGGCGCATTGCCGGGAAACACCGCCATCGGTGTCTCGGCGGACCTGACCGGGTCTGGTACTGCCGCGAAGGAGCTGGAGAAGAGCTTCGGAGGTGCTGGCGGCGGTGGCCCGTTCGCCGAGTTCGGCGACGGCATCGAGGCGATCCTCGGCTCCGTTCTCAGCGTCTCGATCACCGACGTCTCCGACGACATCGCCCTGCGTGTGGTCGCCCGCGCCGCGAGCGCCGAGAAGGCGAGCCACATCGCGGCGATGTTCGATCTACTCTCGTCGGAGCCGGGAGGTCTGCCCCAAGGCGTAACCGTGGACACGTCCGGGGAGACTGTCACGGTGACGACCCGCGGGTACTCAGCGGATGGCGGGAAGCTGGCCGACTCGGCGCTGTACCGCGATGCGATGGACGGAGCCACTGGGACCTCGGTGATGGCCGGCTTTGTGAATGTGGAGATGCTTGCGCCGAGCCTGGACCTGAGCGCGAAGGAGGCCGCGAACCTCAGACCGGTCAAGGCCATTGGAGTGAGCACCGGCTACGCGGACGGCGCGCTCGTCGGGCTGGTGCGGGTCATCATCCGTTGACGGTTGGGTCGCGGCATCAGGGCGTCGTTTCGAGCACCACGGACACGGCGGCGAAGCCTAGGCGCTGGTAGAACCGCAGCGCGCCATCGTTGGCGGCATAGGCGTCCACGGCCACCCGGTGGGCGCCCTGTTGCCGTGCCCACGACCGGAACGAGTCGACAAGTCGCGCGCCAACGCCGCCGCCCCGAGTGGCGACGCTCACGTACATGCTGAGCAGCGTAGCGACCCGTATCGGACGAATAGGGCTGGGCTCGACGAGCGCTCCGGCGAGGTGTCCGATCACGTCGCCGTCGGCGATGGCCACCAGGACCAGCCGGTTCGGGTCGTGGATGGTCTCACCGAACCGTTGCGCACCGTGCTTTAGCGGCCACTCGACGTCGATCGTGTCGTCACGGGTTCCCGCATCCTCGGCGAATAGTGCCGCGCTGGAAGCCACCAACCCTGGAATGTCCGCAATGGTTGCCCGACGGATTTCGATCTCACCCACGACCGCAACGATAGGCGATTGCGCAACGGAGTTCGCCAGGGTCGTTCGATGGATCACGCGCTCCCATCGGATGTTTGGGACTGACCTCATCGGCCGGCATAGATCGATGCCTCGGCTAGTTAAGGCGCTGGACCGCCGCGTTCGCTGACGAGGTCATGCAACGTACCGTCGGGTCGGTATACCCGTACGATTCCCTTGGTGGGGTTGAAGACGAGCCGCCATCGTCCTTCGTGGACCATGGTGTGGTGGAATTGGCACAGCAAGATGATGTTGTTCAGGCAGGTGGTGCCGCCCAGCGCCCACGGGATGACGTGGTGACCCTCGCACCAGGATGGCGAGCGGTCGCACCCGGGGAAACGGCAATACTTGTCGCGTAGATTCACCGCGCGCCGAATCCCGGTCGGGATCACTCTCGACTGACGGCCTATATCCAGTGGTTCGCTGCACGAGCCGAGCACCACCGGAATGATCCGCGCGTCGCAGGCGAGCCGCCTCGCGGTCTCGGCGCAGATGGGTTCGTGGCAGGGGCCGACCAGGGCGGGTGTGCCGGGGCGCAGCCAGTCGCGGATGCCGGCCAGCTTGTCCACCACACCGTCTCGACCAACGTCGGCGGGCTGCTCCCGGCCGGGCCCGTCGCCATCCGCGCCGTCGTCGCCCGCTTCGTCCTCCCCCGCTTCGTCCCCCGCTTCGTCGTCGCCCGCTTCGTTGTCGCCCGCTTCGTTGTCGCCCGCTTCGTCGTCGCCCGCT
>Ga0209859_1000082_pt1 | contig 19692 bp, 25 predicted proteins | sample GWRWS3_50_60_FD_187241 | JGI IMG/M metagenome (GOLD analysis project Ga0209859, IMG submission 187241) | Riverbed sediment microbial communities from areas with vegetation nearby in Columbia River, Washington, USA - GW-RW S3_50_60 (SPAdes)... | ecosystem: Environmental > Aquatic > Freshwater >... | reverse complement strand
CTCAGGGCGTACGGGGTGGAGTACCACCGCGATTCCGGTCCGCTGCCGTGGCAGACCCGGCCGGATGCGCGCGGCTGGCCGCGCTAGCTCGGGTTAACCCTGTTCCGCCGCAGCTGTCCCGGTGCCGGCCTTTCGATCCGCCGTGCGACGCGCGGCGGGCGGAGAGCGCCGATGTACACCCCCGCCAGGATAAGGAGGCCGCCGAGCACCAGTCCGCCGGTGACCGGTTCGTCGTCGAGCCACGCCGAGAGCACGACGGTGACGAACGGGATGAGCACGAACCCGTACGCCGCGCGCGACGCGGCCCAGTAGCGCAGGACCACCAGGTAGAGCACGAACACGACGACAGAACCGATCACCGCGAGGTAGCCGATCGCGACCCACGTCTCGACCCGGTGCGGCAGCACGACCGGGTCGCCCACGAGCAGGGAGGCGAGGAGCAGCACGGCCGCGCCCGCCGTCATGCCGACGGCGTTCATGGTCACCGGGTGTACGCGTGGGAACCGGCGCACCAGTACAAAAGCTTGCGCGAAGCACACCGCACCGCCCACCACCGCAAGCAGCGAGAGCAGCGGCACCGCCTCCCGTAACGGGGCGCGCGACAACGAGGCAACCCCCGCGAGCGCAAGGAGGGTGCCCGCGACGGCCGCGGCATGGAAGCGCTCCTGACGCCAGAGCACGGCGAGCAGCAGGGTGGCCAGTGGTACCAGCGCGAGCAGAGTCTGACCGAGGCCAGCGCGCACCTGTACCAGCCCGTAGTAGATCAGGGCAAACGAGGCGCCGAAGTTGAACAGGCCATAGAGCAGCGAGCCGGTCAAGGCCCGTCCGCGCGGGAACGCCAACCGCAGAACTGCCATGACGGCCAGGAGCAGTGCCGCAGCTAGTAAGAACCGCAGACCGGCTCCCCACAGCGGAGCAAGCTCACGGTTGCTGAACCGGATACCAACCGCGTTGCCGCCGGCGAGCACGGCCTGCGCCACGAAAGCGGCCAGCGCCACGCGCTCGCCGTCGGTGGTCATGACCGAACGCTACGCCCTGGTCGGGATTCGGTGGATTCGGAAGGCTCCCGCATGGGCATGGGAGACTGAAGTCATGTGCTACGGCGAGGAAGCTCGCCCGCCCGCGCCACCGGTGCGTGGGCCGGTCGGGGATCACGGCGATCTGGTGTTGACTTCGGCTGACGGGACACAGTTCGGGGCGTACTATGCCCATCCCGCCGCCGGATCGAGCGAGGCGGTGGTGATTCTCCCCGACGTGCGCGGCCTGCACTCGTTCTACAAGGAGCTGGCGGAGCGCTTCGCCGAGGCCGGGCTGCACTCGGTGGCGATCGACTACTTCGGACGGACGGCGGGCCTGGGCGGTCGGGATGAGGACTTCCCGTTCCGTGAACACGTGGACAAGACCGAGCCGGCACAGATCGCCGAGGATGTGGGCGCCGCGGTGGCCTGGCTGCGTCAGCAGCGCGGCGTCCGGTCGGCGTTCACAGTCGGCTTCTGCTTCGGCGGGTCGAACTCGTGGGCGCAGTCGGCGGCGGGTCACGATCTGGCCGGCTGCATGGGTTTCTACGGTGGGCCGGCCCGGGCAGCGGACCTTATCCAGATGATGCGCTCGCCACTGTTGATGCTGGCGGCCGGCGAGGACTTCACGCCGGTCGAGGCGGTGGAGGCATTCGCCGCACAGGCCAGGTCCGATGGTGTCTCTGTTGATCTGCACGTCTTCCCGGGTGCGCCGCACAGCTTCTTTGACCGCACCTTCGTCGAGCACCGGGAGGCGTGCGATGAGGCATGGCGGCAGATGCTGTCCTTCGTGGACAGACATAGCGTGAAGGAGTGACATGAGTGTGATCACGCGCGGCTTCAGCGGCCGCGGCCGGCAGGGGGAGGACTTGCCGCCGGGCCAGTATCTGACCGAGGATTTCCCGGTGCTATCGGCCGGCCCCACGCAGAAGGTGGACCTCGACCAATGGGAGTTCGGCGTCACCACGGAGACGGGACAGCGGCACCGGTGGAGCTGGCCGGAGTTGCTGGCCCTGCCCAGCGAGACGATCACCGTTGATCTGCACTGTGTGACCAAGTGGTCGAAGCTCGGCACGGCCTGGCGGGGCGTCAGCATCGACACGGTTCTCGCGGACGTCGAGAGCGCGGCGGATTTCGTGCTGGCGCACTCCTATGGTGGCTACACGACGAACCTGCCGCTTGAGGATCTCGTAGATGGCAAGGCGTGGATCGCCTACGAGTACGACGGTGAGCCGCTGGCGCCCGAGCATGGGGGTCCGGCCCGGCTGCTCGTGCCGCATCTGTACCTGTGGAAGAGCGCCAAGTGGGTACGGGAAATTCAGCTTCTCCTGGAGGACCAGCAAGGCTTCTGGGAGAGTGTCGGCTACCACAACTACGGTGACCCATGGCGCGAGCAGCGGTACTGGGGCGATTGATCTGGCGGGTCGCGACCGTTGCGGAGATCCGGGAGGAGACCGACGCGGCGCGTACGCTGGTGCTCGATGTGCCCGACTGGCCGGGGCATCTCGCCGGCCAGCATGTCGACGTCAGACTCACTGCCGAGGACGGCTACAGCACCCAGCGATCCTACTCGATCGCCTCGGCGCCGGATAGCTCCACAGTGGAGCTGATGGTGCAGCGGATCGGGGACGGCGAAGTGTCGCCCTACCTGACGGACGTGGCGGCTCCGGGCGACAGGTTCGAGTTGCGGGGACCGGTGGGCGGCTACTTCACCTGGCAAACCTCTGACTCGGCGCCGGTCCTGCTGGTCGCCGGCGGGTCGGGCATCGTGCCGCTGATGTGCATGATCCGGGCACGGTCGGCGGCGTCGAGTCGGGTGCCGTTCCGGCTCGTGTACTCGGTGAGGGACCCCAGCGCCGCCGTCTTTGCGACCGAGTTGGCCCGGCGGGTGCGCGATGACAAGGGGCTGGACGTCGCGTACGTCTACACGCGAGTCGTGCCGGATGGATGGCCCCGCCCGCCGGGTCGGCTCGACGGCGTGCGGCTCGGGGAGGCCGGGTGGCCGCAAGAGTTCGAGCCCTCCTGCTACGTATGCGGGCCGACGGGTTTCGTGGAGACCGCGGCGGACTTGCTCGTGGCTGCTGGGCATGCTCCGGAGCGAGTCAAGACAGAACGATTTGGACCTAGCGGAGGTTGACATGACAGATGTATGGGTGGATGGCAACGAGCTCGCGGGCCCGCTGCGGGAGCTGTTCGCCATCGATGTCACAGTCGCACGTGGACGGTGTGTGGGCTGCGGTCGGGAGGGGATGGTCGCGGAGGCAGTTGTCTTCGACCGGGCCCCCGGGCTGGTCGCTCGATGCCCGGGCTGCGATTCGGTGCTGCTGCGCGTGGTGCGCGGCCCCGACCGGGCCTGGCTCGACCTGCGCGGCGTGACCTGCCTCGAGTTCGCCTTACCTGACGCCCCCTAAATAGATCTTGGTGTTTGACGGTGGCCCTGCCTGGCCACCGCCCAATGCCACGATCCACTCTTATCTGGTGAGACGGCGGGCCTCGAACCGCTGGGGCTGGGGCCAGCGGACGTCGAACGCCCAGCCGGCACGGTCGTCGGTGCGGGTGGCGAACGGGCGTTGCCCGTACACATGGCAGATCGAGTTGATCGACCAGGTGACGTGGTGCAACATTGCGATGCGGACCAGGCTGGCCCAGAAGAAAGCGGTCAGCTCGCCCTGCCAGGACCAGGTCAGCAGCCCGCCGATCACCGGCGGGGCGAGTACGGACACCGCGGCGAGCGGCAGGAAGAGCCGGTCCACCGTTCTGATGTCGCGGTCGGCGAGCAGGTCCGGGGCGAAGCGGGCCCGATTGGTTGACTCTCGTTGGAACAGCCAGCCGCATTGAGCGAAGAGCAGTCCCTTGGCGAGGCCGGTGACCGTGGTGCCGTAGCGCCACGGGGAGTGCGGGTCACCCTCGCGGTCGGCGTAGGCGTGGTGACGTCGATGGTCGGCGACCCATTGGATGATTGCGCCTTCCAGGGCCAACGACCCGGTCACGGCCAGGGTGACCCGCAGCCAACGTACGGCCTTGAACGCGCCGTGGGTGAAGTATCGGTGAAAGCCGACCGTCACGCCGAAACCGGCCACGAGGTAGGCCACAAGGGCGATGGCTAAGTCCAACCAGGACAGACCCCAACCCCAAGCGACCGGTACCGCCGCCAGCAGCGCGAGGAACGGCACGGCGACAACTACTGCCAGCACGACCACAGCCCACCGTGGCGGCGGCTCTTCCAACATGGGTTTGCTGACCGCAGACGGTGCCCTTGCGGGTAGCTCGACGACAACCATCTCCATGGCCCTTCACGTCGCGCCGCTTTACGCGGGCGACCGCCGGGGTCCAGGGCGGCAAGTATGGCGACGGCGGAGGCGCCGCCACATCCAGGATAGCCCCGCCGATCCATGATCGACTCAGCGTTGGTCGTAGTCGGTGTGCTGACCGTGATCGCGACCGAGTAGCCTGGGGGTTCCACCGAGTCGGGGAGGGTGACACTGATGGCCAGCACCGCTGACTACGACGCGCCACGCCGGCCTGTGGTTGAGTTTGACGACGACAGCGTCGAGGAACTCAAGGCCAGTCGGTCCGCGTCGCACCCGTCGGTGGACGTCGACGAGGCCGAGGGTTTCGAACTGCCCGGCCCCGATGCATCCGACGAGGAGCTGACCGCGGCGGTGGTGCCGATGAAGCCCGATGAGTTCCGTTGCTCGCGGTGCTTCCTCGTGCATCATTGCAGCCAGCTCGTCGACCAACAGCACGGCGAGGACATCTGCCAGGAGTGCGCCTGACGCCGTGGCAAGGGTGTCAGGCCGACAGGATCGCAGCCTCTCCGGAGACATGACGCGCGACGCGAACATCGAGTGGGTGCACGACGAACTCGAGCTGAAGGCCGGCCGGTCCTGGTCTGGGGCCCAGGCTCCTGCCGTACTTGCCGAACGTGCAGATCAGGCGGTAGTAGTGCGGTGACCGCGCTTCGATGATCTCGTGAGGGCGGGCGGGCTGCACATCTGGCGCAGTCGCGGTCAGCTCGACCGGCCACCGACGTTGCGGACTGGACTGCCACTCATCGCCGGTCATCCTGCGGGCGCCGCTCTCGTCGAGTACCTCGACGATCAGGGACATCCCGTGCGGCCCGTCGGTGATGCCGCCATGCCACAGTGTGTAGCCGTCGCCGCGGTGGAGCACCTCGGGCGGTCCCAGCACGCGGAGAGGGACGGATGGGTTCACACCCTCAGCATAGGCGGCCAGAGCCCGCCCGGTATCACGCGCAGGCGTCGGCGCTGCCGCGCGACCGGTCGGGGTCGTCACGGCGGTGCGTCGACGTCGACGAGGTCGGCTGGATCGAGATTGAGCGTGGCGAGTAGGCCCGCGTTGTCGTAGGTGTCCACGCGGTCTGGCAGTTGGCGGTCGACCCACTCTGCCCTGGCGTCTTGGCCACGGCGGCGCAGGATTTCAAGGATCTTACTCTTGTCAATTATCATGGTGCCTCACGAGAGTTGGCTGCGCCGAGTCAGAAGGATCAGGGACGCGGCCACCATCGGTCTCCCACACCGACTCGGATAGCAGATCGGCCGCGGCGGACGGGGGCAGCTGGATCGATAGCCGGCGAAGGATGTCTGATGCGCGCAGCGTGTTGCCGGCATCGGCGGCGGCGGCCAGCGCGGCCGCCGCACGTCTCATGTTCGCACGCGGTGGCACCACCAACAGATCAAGTCGGTCGTCGTTGCCATACGTCGCGCTGACCACCTGGGGGTCTACGCTACGAACCCAGCCGATGAGCACAGTGCGGCCGTCGACGCTGAGCCGGCGGGGCCTGGGACTCCAGGCATCCTCGTGGAGGATGACGTGGTGGACCATGCCTCGGCTCGCGTTGAGCGCCGTGATGAGGTCGGGTAACTCCGCAGCGGGATCCTGCGAGCGCGGCCACCAGCCGCCATCGAGAGCACGTTGCCGCTGGCCGGGCGGTTGCAGGCTGAGCCGCAGCGGTGGAGCGACCCGCGGAAGTGGCGAAGCGATGCGAGTGTTGGTGGCCGACGTCATATCGTTGGCCCCGATCCCAGACCCCGGAGGGTGCCGGCTAGTTGTGCACCAAGGGCGACGCCGACGCGGTTGTCGACGCTCAAGATATCCTCAGCGAGTCCAAATATACGCCTTGCCGAGGCCAGCCGGGTGGCCCGCCTCGGCAGCGCCGAACCAACGCGGGTAGCGCCACGAGTCGGCCGTTTGTCCACAGAAGACAGCAGTGGCGCGGGGCGCAGTGAAGTCACCGTGTGCGTAGACGAATGGGGAGTCGCGATGAGGGTCGCACTGCTGGGTCCGGTCGCTTGGCGGACCCCACCGCAGGCGTACGGCCCGTGGGAGCTGGTGGTGTCACTTCTCGCCGAGGGCCTGGTCGCCCGCGGGGTCGACGTGACCCTCTTCGCCACGCTGGACTCGCAGACCTCGGCCAAACTCGACGGGGTATGCCCCAAGCCGTACAACGAGGATCCGCAGCTTGACGGCCGAGTGTGGGAGGCGTTGCACATCGGGCACTGCCTTGAGCGCAGCGGCGAGTTCGACCTCGTCCACAACCACCTGGACTGGTTGCCGCTGACGATGAGCCGGTCGTTCCGGGCCCCGATGTTGACCACCATCCACGGCTTTGGCGACCGGCGGATCCTGCCGGCCTACCAGCGCTCCACCTCCGCATTCGTGTCCGTCTCCGATGCAGATAGGGCGCCGGAGCTGGAGTACCTGGCCACGGTGCACCACGGCATCGACGTATCGCATTGGCCCTTCGTGCCGGAGCCTGGGGAGGCTTTGGTGGTCTTCGGGCGCATCCATCCGGACAAGGCCACCGCGGACGCGGTGGAGATCGCCTTGCGCGTGGGCCGCCCGCTGATCATTTGTGGTCCCGTACATGACGAGACGTACTACGCCGAGCAGGTGGCGCCCCACCTCGACGGCGAGTCGGTGCGCTACCTGGGCAACGTGGGCGGCGCAGACCGCGCTCGCGTGCTCGGCCAAGCAGCGGCGCTGCTGCACCCGCTCGGCTTCGACGAGCCGTTCGGGCTGTCCGTCGTGGAGGCGATGGCCTGCGGCACCCCGGTCATCGCGTACCGGCGCGGCGCACTTCCGGAGACGGTCGAGGAAGCGTTGACCGGGTACTTGGTGGACGACGCCGACGGCGCGGTCGCCGCCATGCCGCGAGCGTTGGCCCTGGACCGGGCCCGTGTTGCCGCCGAGGCTCGGCGCCGGTTCTCCGCGGACCGCATGGTCGAGGAGTACCTTGCTGTTTACGAGCACCTGCTGGCGACGTCGAAAGCACACCGGTAGCGTGAGCCCGTCTGCGCTAGGCTGGCAGCGCCGGCGGTAGCCGACGCGCCATCCCCACAACGGTTAGTGAGGGGTCACGATGTCCGACAAGTCCCCCCGGAAGTCCAACGAGAAGAAACAGGGTAAGACGCTCAAAGAGAAACGAGCCGCGAAGAAGAGCAAGAGTGCCAACAAGTCGTCGCCGATCCTGCCGACGGGTCACTAGCAGCGCCGCGGTAACCAGCAGTTATAGGTAGGAGCCGTCATAAGTACTGGCCGGACGGCTCACTGTCAGTCCTCGACACGCGCACGGACACCACGTTGGCGAGATTGACGATCACGCCACTCCCGCCGGCTTCTCGGTCGTATCTGGCCTGGGTGAGGATCAGGCACCGCCGCTCGTCCAGAGCACGAGCGATCACCTCCAGCGCCTCCCCCTCACCACCGAAATCCCTGCTCATCACCGATATGTCCTCGCCGCCCACGGGATGAAATCGCATGATCAGTTCAACGCCGTCGGGCTCGGTCGGTCCCGTCTCGCGAGTGTTCAACGCTCTGCGCCCCTCTCCGCCCGTATTCCTGCGAAGGAATCCGCGTGCGTCATTGCGGATACAGACGCACACTTAAGTGTGCCTCGATCAGAAGCGGGCGAGCCCGGGCGGGACCGGGACAGCTCCGGACGGCCGCGTAGCGCCCGGCCGCGGGACGAGCTGGGTCGGCCGTTGCCGCGCGGCGCCGCGGGGGTCGAGGGCGTGCCCGACGACCTCGCGCTCGCGCCGGCGGACTCGCTCGCGGAGGCGCAACAACTCCTCGACGCGGGCCGCGCGTTCCAGGCTCATGAGGTGCTGGAGGGCACGTGGAAGGCCGCACCTAACGACGAGCGTGAATTGTGGCGCGGTCTGGCCCAGATCGCCGTGGGCCTCACCCACGCGCGTCGGGGCAATGCGGTCGGAGCGGCACAGCTGCTGCGGCGCGCGGCAGACCGGGTAGAGGGCTACGCCAGCAAGCCCCCCCACGGCGTTGATGCGGCGGGGCTCGTCGCCTGGGCGCGGACTCTGGTCGTACGGATCGAGCAGCGTGGCCTCGATGCGCTCACGCCGGCTGACCTCACCCCACAACTGCGAGCCTGACCTCCGGCTACGACGAAACGAAGTGCGTCGTGTCGATCGTGCCGTCGATGATGGCCTGGGCGATGTCGCTGAGTCGCTGGTTGTTCCGCCGGGCATGAGTTCGAAGCGCGTGGAATGCTTCCGGCATACCGAGATGCAGACGTTCGGCGAGCACGCCCTTGGCCTGTTCGACGAGGACGCGGCTGTTCAGCGCGCCCTGTAGCTGTTCGGCCAGCACCTGGCGGTGTTCGATGGCCCGGTGCTGCAGCAGGCCGATCGTGGCAACGTCGGCGAGTGCCTGACCCATGCGGGCGTCCTGGTCACGCAACGGCTCCGCGGCGGCGCAGAAGAGGTTGAGCACGCCGATGATCTCCGCGCGCAGCCGGAGCGGAAGCGCGTGAACCGACCCGAAGCCGGCCGCGCCGGCCTGCCGACCGAATCGTGGCCAGCGTGCGTCGGGTTGTTCCAGGTTGGTGTCGGCGGTGGGCTGCCCGGTGTGGTAGCAGGTCAGGCAGGGTCCCTCGTCGATCTCCAGCTCGAAGAGCTCCAGCAGGCGGCTCTGCTCCGATGACGAGGCCATCAGGCGCAACTGCCCGCGCTGATCGGCGAGCATAAGCCCCGCTGTCTGTACGCCGAGCAGGTCCACGCACCGGTTGGCCAATACGTGCAGGAAGTCCACGACGTCGAAGTCGGCGACCAGAGTGTCGGCCAGCTCAACGAAGGCCTCCGCCAGGTTCTGTTCGCGTTGCATGCTCACCACCGTCTCTGTCGATGTTGCCGGAGACCGTTCAGGTCAGTCGGTGAACTGGTCGAAGCGCAGGCGACGTTTGACCACGTCGTCGGCGACATCGTCCAGCGGCCGATCCTCAGCGTAAGCGTGAGCGCGTAGCCGATCAAAGGCTCCCCTGATCGTGCCGCCGAGCTGGGCCATCACCATGCCGGTCGCCTGGTGAACGACGGTGCGATGTTCGTCGTACGCCGATACCTGCCAGTCGCCTTCGGCGTGGTCCTCGGCGAGCAGCAGCAGCGTCACCGTGTCCGCGAAGACCAAGGCGTCCGCGATCTCCTCGTCGGCAAGCCCACCCGGGCGGTCACGATAGAGGTCGAGTACGCCAATGCGGATGGCCCCTAGCTGCAACGGGAACGCGAACACGGCCCGTACCCCGGCGGCCACCGCGCCCACCGCGAATGCGGGCCAGCGCAGTTGGTACTGCCGACCGGACAGGTCCGGAACCATCACCGGCCGTCCGGCGGCAAACGCGTCGACGCACGGTCCCTCGCCGAGTTCGAATTGCAGCTCCTCGATTCGGGCGCTGGCCTCGTCACTGACATAGCGGGTACCCGAGGCCGGTAGCGTGGTCATGACGGCGAGACCTGCCCCGCTGATACCGGGCAGGTGCGCCACGCAGGCGGCACAGAGCCGGTCAACACCTGGACCGTGTGCGCTCAGCAGCGCCAGGACTCGTGCGCGCCGGTCTGCGCTCATCAGACCCTCGACTCATCCGGTACGTCCACCTGTGGTGGATGTTTCGCCACCGGGGTCCAGGGCAACACTGTCAGCCTACTCCCAGCGGTCAGCTGTGGCCGTGCTCAGTGTGCGGCGATGCCCCGTTGGGGGACGTGCGGGCCGGCGGGCCGCCGGCGAGCATGCGATCCAACAGTTCTGGCAGCCGGGCCTGGGCGAAGCCGATCGCACCATCGCTGATGCCGTACGGGATGGTCAGCACGTCATCATGGAGCAGCGGGCCGCAGGAGTACACGACGTTGGGGACGTAACCGTCGCGTTCGTCCGCAGTCGGGGTGAGCAGTGGGTCGGGCAGCGTGGCCAGCACGGTTGACGGGTCGGCGAGGTCGAGCAGCATGGCACCCAGCGCGTACGCGCGCATCGGCCCCACGCCGTGGGTGAGGACTAGCCACCCGGCCGGTGTCTCGATCGGCGAGCCGCAGTTGCCGACCTGGATCAGCTCCCAGCCATGCCTGGATGTGTGTAGCGTCGTCGGCTCGGTCCAGATCCGGCAGTTGTCCGACTCGACCAACGCGATGTTCTCCCGGTCCCACCGCGACAGGGCGAAGTAGCGGCCACCGATCGGGCGCGGAAACAGTGCCAGGCCCTTGCTCTGGGCTGCGTCGCCGGCCATCGGGGACATGTGGAACTGCCGGAAGTCCTTGGTCGCCAGCAGATGTGGTTCGACCCGAGTGCCGTTGTAGGCGGTGTAGGTCGCGTAGTAGGTCACCGATGCGTCATCCTCTTCGAACCGGACGAGTCGGGCATCTTCCATACCGTGGCTCTCCACCGGAGCCGTCGGCCATAGCAGTCGTTCCGTCAAGCCGGTCTCCGGCGGAAACTCGAGGTCATACGTAGCCGCCGCCACCTGGTGAATGTGCTCGATCGTGCGCTGAACCCGCTCCCGGTTGAGCGTGTGTTCGTGAATTCCGGTAAGCGCATCGCCGAGCTGACTCGCGGTGAATGCTTCCGGTAGCGCACCAAGCAGCAGGTGGGTGGTTTCCGCGTCGTCGCCGAGGTCGGCCAGCTTGCTGAGGAACAGGCGCAGTTCGTACGTCGCGGGCCGGCCCACTCCAGTGGTGAGGAGTGGCGCGGGTTCGTCAACGACCAGCGCGGGTCCCGGTCCAAGGACTCCGGTCCGAAAGCCGATCGAGGACAGGTGTCCCTCGCCGACGCAGCGCACGGTCATGACAAACCTGAGCTGCCCTTCCGCCAGGCCGGACTGGTCCGGGTGTGCGGCCATCGACGGGTTGAACAGTGCCGCGGCTTCCGGCGCGTACTCGTGGGTGAAGTAGGCGCCGATGAGCATGCGGCGCTCTGCCGAAAGGCGCCGGGGCCCCGCGATCTCGTGCGCGACAACGGCGAAGTGTTCGGAGAAGGTCCGGGTGAGGTCGCGGTGGCGGCCACGGAAGTCGCCGATAACGGCGTCGGCCAAGGCCGTCACTTCTGCTTCGTCCAGCGCGAGGATGCGGGAAATGACGGTACTGGCGCGGGAACGGCTCCGTGGCATCTCCTCGCCGGGCACGAACAGCTTCGTGATGACTCGGCGCGGATTCGGGTTCAGTCGATGGGCGGTGCGCACCGCCAGATCAGTGGACATACGCCTGCCTGGATTCATTGCGGCCGTGCTGGAGAGTGGGCAGCAGGGCGAGTGTGGACTCCGCGCCCTGATTCTCACTGCAACCCGTCGGCCCGAGTCCGTGGTCATGGCGCGTATCGTCGCTGAGCCGCCGCACCAGATGCGCGAACGACGGCTCGGGGTACCAGGTCATCCGAGCACAGGCGAACGGACCGCCAGCAGATCGGCTGCGAGAGCGCGGTACCGGTCGGCCACGGTCGGCCACAGCAGGGCCGGGGCGAGGCGCACCGCTTCGGACGCCATCCGTCCCGCCAGGTCCGGCTCGGTGAGCACCCGATAGAGGGCGGCGCCGATGGCGGCTCCGTCGTACTGCGGCACCAGCAGACCCGCGCCGGTGGACAGCATCTCGACGGCATGCGGAAACGCGGTAGCCACTACTGGCTTGCCGGCCGCGACGGCCTCCACCAGCACGCCCGAGGTGACCTGCTCCCGGGAGTCGTAGGGCAGCAACACGACATCCGCCCGGCGGATCAGTCCGGTCAGGGTCGCCTCGTCGAGATAGGAGCCGGCGAACCGGACGAGATCAGATACTCCCACCGCGCGGGCACGCTGACCGAGGTGCAGGCGGTACTCCTCGCCCTGCCGCTCCCGTACCCGAGGGTGAGTCTGGCCGGCCACGACATACGCCGGCCGTGGGTGCAGCTGTCGCAGGCGCTGCAGACCGTCGATGGCCCATTCGATGCCCTTGCCGGGCCCGAGTAGACCCCACGTCAGAATGAGCGGCCTCTTCTCCGGTGCGTGCACCGTTGCCGCATGGCGTTGCCGCGCACCATGGGGGATGACGACGACCTTAGTGGGCTCCACGTCGTACCGGGCGACGAGCCGATCGCGGGCGGCGTCCGTCATCGTGACCACAGCATCGCTTGCGCTGACCACCTGTTGCAGGACGTGAGCCTGGTGGGGGGTGGGACGGGTGAGCACGGTGTGCGCGATGACGACGATGGGCACTCGCACATCCTCGAGAACCCCGAGCAGCTGGTCTCCGTCGGGTCCGCCGTAGATGCCGTACTCGTGCTGGATCACCGCGATGTCGAAACTGTTGAGCGCCTCCGCGGCGACCCGTTGGGCGCCCGGCGCACGACTCCACAGGTGGGCCACGACCTCGGGCGCCTCTGACCTGACCGGGCTGTCGACCACTCGGACCACCCCGGCGCGGTCTCCGGAATCGGGAGTGATCAGACTTCGCAGTAGCGCGGCGGTGAAGGTGGCCAAGCCGCATTGGGTCGGGGGATACGTGCTCAGGAAACCATAGGAGCTTGGCACAAAGGGCCACCTTCCGGGCGGGGCTGAGCCCACCCGTCATCGATCATCGTCAGAAGCGGTAGTCGAACGCGCCAAGGCCGAGGCGTGGGACGCCGCGCGGCGCGCGGGCGAGATTCCCGATGGATCACGTGGGAGTACGGGTCGAAACGCGACCGTCACGGCCATCGTACGCCCTGGCCACGGAGGCGGCGCGTCCGGACCGCGCCACGAACCCGGCGCCGTGAGGTAACCTCCCGCAATGGACGTCGATGTCGCCGTTGTCGGGGGCGGGATCGCCGGTATGTCCGTCGCGGGCGAGTTGGCCCGTGACCATGCCATCTCGGTCGCCGTCCTGGAGCAGGAGAGCCAGCTCGCATACCACGCCAGCGGTCGCTCGGCGGCCGCCTTCCTCGAGTCGTACGGCAGTCCGGAGATCCGCGCACTGACCCGCGCCTCCCGGCCGCTCTTCGAGGCCGGCGACGATGATGAGGCGCCGCTGTTCGCGCCGCGCCCGCTGCTGTGGCTGGCGCCCGAGGAGCAAGTGGGTGAGCTCGATCACCTGCTCGTCGCCGAACCGTTGCTGCGACGCGTTGACGAGGCCGAGGTACTCCGGCTCTGCGCAGCGATCAGGCCCGGCTGGACTGCGGCGGCGGCCATTGAGGACGGGGCCCAGGACGTTGACGTGGCCGGCCTTTTTGAGCGTTACCGCCGTCTCGCCACACGCAACGGTGCCACTGTGGTCACCAAGGCGGCCGTGCGCGGCGCCGAGGCGGATGGCGATGGCTGGGTGCTGCGTAGCAGCGGGGGCGACGTGCGGGCGCGAACCATCGTCAACGCCGCGGGCGCCTGGGCGGACGACCTCGCCCGGCTGTGCGGCATCACTCCGGTTGGCCTCACCCCGTTTCGCCGTACCGTGGCGATCGTCTCGTGTGACATGGTCGACCGCTCCTGGCCGCTCGTCGCGATGTGGCCGAAGGCTTCTACTTCCGGCCCGAGGGCAACGGCCTGCTACTGTCGCCGGCCGACGAGACCCCAACCCAGCCCGGTGACGCAAAACCAGAGATGGAGGACGTGGCGCTCGCCCTCGACCGGGCCAACGAGGCCACCACCCTGAACCTGCGCCACGTCAGAACCGCGTGGGCCGGCCTTCGCACATTCGCCGCGGATCGCAATCCGGTCGTCGGGTACGACCCCACGTGCCAGGGTTTCTTCTGGCTCGCCGGGCAGGGCGGGTATGGGATGCAGACCGCCCCCGGCATGGCGATGCTGGCCGCCTCGCTCATCCGTGGTGAGCCGCTGCCGCGCGCGCTCGCCGACGAGGGGTTCGACCCGCAGCGGCTCTCGCCGGCGCGCTTCGCGTAGGTACACACGCTATGAGGTCTCCACCCGGTGGGGTCTACGGGTCGTCGTGCTTACCGAGGAACTCCACGCACGCCGTCTTCGCTCGTGGGTAGTGCACCACGGCCTCGACCTGTCCAGGAAGGCGACGACGACGATTTCGACGGTGTCTATGGTTTGGGCGGCCCGGGCTCGGAGACACCGATGCGGACGGCCAGGTAGGGCGTCCCCAGGCCAGGGATCAACCGGCGGATGACCTTACGGCTGGCCGGTATCTCGACCACGGCGGTCGAGGGGACGATCGAGAGGCCGCGCTGAGACGCCTCGATCCACACCGCGGAGAGCGCCTCGCCCGCCCGCAGCCACGCCTGGGGGGTATCCCCATCGCCGTCCAGAACGCCGTACACGGTGGCGTCGTCCTGCCGGATCCGATCCTGTGCCCTTCGAGTGACCGATGTGGCCGTGGCCAGTTCGATCACCTGATGTCGGTCGAGAAGACTCAGTCGCATCCCTTCCTCGGCGGCTGCCGCCACGAGTGCGGCGACCGCTGTGTCCGGCGGGCGGGCGTCTGCGGTCGCGTCGTGGTCGGCCAGCCCGTGGTCGGCACCGTGGTCCGCTTGGCGACGCTCGGTCGCCTGGTACCGCGCCCTCGCCTGGTCGGTGATATCGATCCGCTCGGGAGCGGTAACCGTCGCGACGTGGTCGGGGTCTGCGTCGGGTAGGAGGGTCACCCGCGCGGCCAGGCCGTCCGCGGCTAGGGCGAGGCGGGCGCGGTGCAGCGCGTCGCCGCAGCTGATCAGGGTGAGCCGGTCCGTGGGGTCCGCCGCCACCGCCTGCCGGCTGCGGTCGGCGAAGAGGTCGAGCGACCCGGTGTGCACGACCCAGCGCCATGGCCGGGCGCCGAGACTCGCGGGCACGGCGTGAACCGATGGCTCGGCGGCGGTGGCCGCGGCCGAGCCGGCCAAAGCGGCTGTGAGCTGCCGATCCGTCATCGTGCACCCCCGCCCATCGGCCCCATCCTGCCCGCATGGCGTTGGCCGGCGGGCCAGGTTCGTGGAAATGGGCCGATCCCGGTGTCACCCCTGGTCGATCCGGCCGGCCTTGGTCTGGAGGTAATGGCGCTCGGGCATGCTGGTGGTGGCGCGGGCGGCCCGATGGTAATGCTCCTTCGCCTCGGCCAGCTGGCCATTCATCTCGAGCAGATGCGCTCGGACGGCGGTGAGACGATAACTGGCGGCCAGGCGGGGGTCACCGTCCAGGCCGTCGAGCTCCCGCAGCCCGGCCTCTGGTCCGTCGACCATTGCCACCGCTATCGCGCGGTTGAGCGCGACGATCGATGTCGGTGTGAAGACTTCCAGGACTCGGTAGAGAGCGAGAATCTGCGACCAGTCGGTCTCGTCGGCGCTCGCGGCCTGCGCGTGCACAGCCGCGATGGCGGCCTGCAACTGGTAGGGGCCGAGCGGCGACGCGGCCAGGGCCGCACTCACCAGCGCGCTGCCCTCGCGGATCATCCCGGCATTCCACAGTGTCCGGTCCTGCTCGGCCAGCGGAACCAGGGCGCCGTGCCGTGCGCGCGCGTCGCGGCGAGCGTCGGTGAGCAGCATCAGCGCGAGCAGCCCGGCGACCTCTCCCTCATGCGGCTGCAAATGGTGCAGTTGGCGGGTGAGCCGGATCGCCTCGCTGGTCAACTCGGTCCGCTGCAGCCGCGACCCCGACGTGGCCGTGTAACCCTCATTGAAGATCAGGTACAACACCTGGAGGACCGCATCCAGCCGCGAACCGTACTGGTCGTCGGGTGGCATCGCGAAGGGGATGCCGGTGGCGCGGATACGGTTCTTGGCGCGGACGATGCGCTGAGCCATGGTGGCCTCCGGCACCAGGAACGCCGCCGCGATCTCCGTGGTGCTCAGGCCGCCCACCGCGCGCAGGGTCAACGCGACCTGCGCGGGCTGGGCGAGCGCCGGGTGGCAGCACAGGAACAGCAGGGCGAGGCTGTCGTCGCGATCCAGAGGCAGCTCGTCGTCTGGACCCGGGATGGACAAGGCCTGCGCCGGTTGATACTCGGCGGCGGCAGCCTCCTTGTCGCGCCGGGCCGTGTCGCGTCGACGCCAATCGATGAGCCGGCGAGCCGCGACGGTGATCAACCACCCCCGCGGACTCTCCGGTATGCCCTGCGTCGGCCATTGTTGCGCCGCCGACAGAAGCGCCTCCTGCACCGCATCCTCGGCGGTGCCAAAGTCGCCGTAGCGGCGCACCAGCGCCGCGAGGGCCTGCGGCGCTTCTTTGCGAAGCAAACCGACAATTTCAGCGCGAAGCAAACCGACAATTTCAGCGCGAACCAAACCGACGGTATCGGCACGAAGCAAACCGACGGTATCGGCGCGCAGCAAATCGACGGTATCGGCGCGCAGCAGACCCTCGGGATCGGCGGCGGAGCTCACATCTCCGTTCCGCCCATGTCCATGACCGGCCGGACCTCGACCCCGCTGAGGCGTGCGTCGGGAATCTTGGCCGCCAACGCGAGGGCCCGGTCAAGGTCCTTGCAGTCGACGACGTAGTACCCGGCCAGGTGCTCCTTGAATTCGACGAACGGGCCGTCCGTGACGTCGGTCTTCCCGGCGCGCACCCGGACCGTGGACGCGGCGCTGGTGTCCGCGAGCGGGTCGCCGCTGACGAACTCGCCGGAGTCGATGATCTCCTTGGTGAAGGTGCCGTACTCGGCGTTCAGGCCACTGCGCTCGGCCTCGGACAGAGCCGCCCAGCTGGTTGGATTGCTGTAGATCAACAGCATGTACTTCATGACCACTCCTTCGTTGGCACCCGGGTAGGTACTCCTCACCAGAGACATCGAACGAGCACCGGCCGGATCGACAGTGTTCTCATATCGGTTCTCCTCAGCGGGCCAGCGTGACCACGCGCCCGTGCGTCGCGCTGGTCCGGGCGGCGTCCAGCACCTCGAGGCTGGCGACCGCGTCCCACGGATCCACCGGGACTGGACCCTCGCCGCGGACAGCGTCGGCGAAGGCGGGATAGAACGTGTCCCACCGACCTCGTTCGCTGGGCACTGGCGCGCTAGCCCCGCCGCGCTGGATACGGCCCCAGGCCTCCTCCGGCTCGACGCCCCAGTGGTCCCCCTCGGTTGCCGGCGACCGGCCGGCGACGAGAGCAGCTTCCTGTCTGTCCACACCGTCGACGACGTAGGTGCCGGTCGTGCCGGTCACTCGAAGGCGAGGCCCCGGCGCACCCTGGCGCCAGCTGCCCCACAGATGCGATCGGACGCCGCTGGTATGACTCAACGCGACGAAGAAGTCGTCGTCGATGTCTCGGTCCTCGCGACGGTGCGTCTCGGCGTAGACCGTGTCGACGGCCCCGAACAACTGCAGCGCCTGATCGACCAGGTGGCTGCCGAAGTCGAGCAGGCCTCCGCCGCCAGCGTCGCCGGGCCCCGGCTCGGGTTTGAACCGCTCGAACCGCGACTCGAACCGGGTGAGGCTGCCCAACGATCCGTCGATGATCAGCCTGCGTACGGTGAGGAAATCGGAGTCCCACCGGCGATTCTGATAGACGCTCAGCGGCACGCCGGCATGCTCGGCCAGCTCGACCGTCTCGCGCCCGGACGGCGCGTCGAGGGCGAACGGTTTGTCACTGACCACCGCGAGGCCGAGCCCCAGCGCCTCCCGGGCGAGCGGCATGTGAGTTGCCGCCGGCGTGGAGATTGCGACCGCTTCGGCGCCGGCCTGCGCAAGGTCTGACAGGGAGTCGAACGCACGCGTATCGGGGTGTTCCTTGGCCAGCTCGCCACGTCGCTCGGGGGAGCGGGTGACAACTCCCACGAACTCGCACTCGAGAGCCGACGCGATCAGAGGGGCGTGGAAGTTCCTGCCGCCGAAGCCGTAGCCGGCCAGCCCGACCCGAACCGGCGATCTCGACATGCCGCCATCCTATGGTCTGTCAGTTGTCCAGCAGCAGGGCGCAGTTGATCAGGCCGAGGTGGCTGTAGGCCTGCGGGTGGTTGCCGAGGCCGCGTTCGGTGAGCGGGTCGTACTGCTCGGGCAGCAGACCGGTTGGACCGGCGCAGTCGAGCATCTGCCCGAAGAGTTCCTCGGCGTCGGCCCGCCGACCGGTGCGCAGGTAGGCCTCGACGAGCCAGGCGCTGCAGATGTGGAACCCACCCTCGCGGCCAGGCAGTCCGTCGTCCCAGTGGTATCGGTAGACGATGGGCCCACTGCGTAGTTCCGCCTCGACGGCGAGCACCGTGGCGAGGAAACGTGGGTCGTCGTCGGCCAAGAGTCCGGACAGTCCGATCCACAACGACGACGCGTCGATCTCCGGGTGGTCGTAGGCCACCGTGTAGGCGCCCGCCGCCTCGTGCCAACCGTGCGTGAGGACGTCCTCGGCGATCTTGTCGCGTAGCGCGGCCCACTCGGGATCGACCGGCATGCCATGGCGCTGGCCGAGGCGCAGCGCGCGGTCCACGGTCAGCCAGCCCATCACCTTGGAGTAGACGTAGTGCCGTGGCGGGATCCGGGCCTCCCAGATGCCGTGGTCGGGCTCGTGCCAGCGGCGGGAGACGGCCTCGACCATGTCGCCCATCAGCTGGACCTGCCACTCCTCCAGACCGCCGCGCAGATCGGCGAGGTGGGCCAGCAGGTCCGCGATCGGGCCGAAGACGTCGAGCTGGACCTGACGGTTGGCTGCGTTGCCTACCCGGACGGGCCGTGAGCCGGCGTAGCCCGGCAGGGTCTCGATGACCGCCTCCGCGCCCAGCTCATATCCGTCCACTGTGTAGAGTGGGTGTAGCCGCTCCGGGTGACCGACAGTGCCTTCGATGATGCGCCGGGTCCACGCGAGCAGCGCCTCGGCCTCATCGCCGGAGCCGAGCAGGACCAGGGACTGGGCGCTCATCGCGGCGTCGCGCAGCCAGCAGTACCTGTAGTCCCAGTTACGCAGCCCGCCCATCTCCTCGGGCAGCGACGACGTGCCGGCGGCGATGATCGCGCCGGTTGGCTGGTACCACAGCGCCCGCAGCGTCAGCGCGCTGCGCAACACCAGATCCCGAGCCAGCGCGGGCAGGCGAAGGCTGCGGGACCACTCCCGCCAGGTCCGCTCGGCCTCCGCCTGGCGCGCCAAGACCTCCGCGACGGCGGCCGGCGTCACGGGCTCCTGGCCGTTGGCGCCGAGCCGCAGCTCCAGCGTGAGTGTGCCGCCGGCCCGGGCAAGGTCGACCCTGGCGTGCGCGGTGTGGTGGCCTCCGTCGTCGACGATCGTCCATTCGACTCCGGGGGCCACCAGCGTCATCGGGTCGTTGGAGCCGAACACCCGTAGTTCGTCACCGACCGGCTCCAGCTGCGTCGGCACCTGGCCAAACTCCGGGCGGGGAGCGAAGTTCAGGCGTACCGGCACCGAACCCGACAACACCCGTACCAGCGTTGTCTCGGGCTCCTCGCCTTGCAGTGAGTCGGTCACGGTCAGGCCGGACCAACGGGTCTCGACCGTCATTGTGCCGTGGCGGTAGCGCTGGCCCAGCGGCAGCGACTCGCCGATGCGACCGGTCCGGTCCGG
>Ga0209859_1000081_pt1 | contig 19842 bp, 20 predicted proteins | sample GWRWS3_50_60_FD_187241 | JGI IMG/M metagenome (GOLD analysis project Ga0209859, IMG submission 187241) | Riverbed sediment microbial communities from areas with vegetation nearby in Columbia River, Washington, USA - GW-RW S3_50_60 (SPAdes)... | ecosystem: Environmental > Aquatic > Freshwater >... | reverse complement strand
TCACCGGGGTCTCGCTTTGGAGCACCTCGGCGTCGAACTGGGAGGTCGTGATTGCTTGTGTCATACGTCCTCAAACGTAGACTGACCGCCAGATGTTCCGCCCCCTGCCGCGCGTCCCCGATCACCCGGAACTCGAGCTCGAGATCCTCGGATGGTGGGACGAGCGAGGGATCTTCGAGCAGCTGCGCGAGCGCAACAGCGGCCGGTCCCCTTGGAGCTTCTTCGACGGGCCCGTCACCGCGAACAAGGCGCTGGCGATCCACACGGCCTGGGGGCGCACGCTCAAGGACGTCTTCCAGCGCTACAAGGCGCTGCGCGGGTTCGACCAGCGCTATCAGAACGGCTTCGACTGCCAGGGGCTCTGGATCGAGGTCGGTGTCGAGCGCGAGCTCGGGCTCAACTCGAAGCGCGAGATCGAGGAGTACGGGCTCGCCGAGTTCGCGCGCAAGTGCCGCGAGAAGGTGGTTCGGTCGGCGACCGAGCTCACGCGCGGCTCGAAGCGTCTCGGCCAGTGGATGGACTGGGGGAACGACTACTACACGTTCTCCGACGCGAACATCGAGTACATCTGGCGCTTCCTCAAGCACATGCATGAGCAGGGCTACCTGTACCGGGGCCATCGCTCGACCGAGTGGTGCCCCCGGTGCGGCACCTCGATCTCCGCGCACGAGCTGGTCGGGAACTACGAGGACCGCATCGACCCGTCCCTCTTTGTCCGCTTTCCGCTCCTCGACCGGCCGGGGCAGGCGCTCGCCGTCTGGACGACGACGCCGTGGACGCTCCCGGCGAACGTCGCCGCGGCGGTCAAGCCCGACGCCGAGTACGGGCTGCGCCCCGACGGCGAGTGGGTCGCCGCCGCCCGCTATCCCGGTGAGGAGTTCGGCGAGGTGCTGTCCGGCGCCGACCTCGTCGGCCTCCGCTACGAGGGGCCGTTCGACAACCTCCCGGCGGCGGCGGAGGTCGAGCACCTCGTCATCCCTTGGGAGGAGGTCTCTCTCGAGGAGGGGACGGGCATCGTCCACATCGCGCCCGGGTGCGGCGCCGAGGACTTCGAGCTCTCGCGCATCCACGACCTGCCGGTGCTGATGCCGGTGGACGAGGCAGGCCGCTTCTACCCGGACTACGGGTGGCTGCACGGGCAGAGCACAGTCGAGGCTGCCGAGCAGATCGCCGTCGACCTCGCCGAGCGCGGGCGTCTACTCACCGCCGAGGAAATCGAGCACCGCTTCCCCTTCTGCTGGCGCTGCCACACGCCGCTCATCTTCCGCATCGCCGACGACTGGTTCATCGCCGTCGCGGACCTCCGCCCAAGGCTCCTCGCCGCGAACGCGACGGTGAAGTGGACGCCCGACTACTTCGGGAAGCGAATGGACGACTGGCTACGAAACATGGGGGACTGGAACATCTCCCGCCGGCGCTACTTCGGCCTGCCGCTGCCCTTCTATCCCTGTGAGTGCGGCCAGCTCACGGTCGTCGGCTCGAAGGCCGAGCTGGCGGAGCGCGCGACGGGCGGCCTCGACCAGCTGGAGGAGCTCCACCGCCCGTGGATCGACGACGTCCCGATCCGCTGTGAGGCTTGCGGGAAGGAGGACGTCCGCCGGATCCCGGAGGTCGGAGACGTCTGGCTCGACGCGGGCATCGTCCCCTTCTCGACGCTCGGCTGGGAGAATCCCGAGTGGGTGGAGGGCGGCTACGCGACCGGCGCCTCCGCAGGGCTCTCAGGGGCCGACCTCCCCGACCACGCCTACTGGAAGACCTGGTTCCCCGCGGCCTGGGTCTCCGAGATGCGCGAGCAGATCCGCCTCTGGTTCTACTCGCAGCTCTTCATGTCGGTCGCCCTCGTCGACCGCGCCCCGTTCCGAGAGGTGCTCGGCTACGAGAAGATGCTCGACGAGCACGGCCGGGCGATGCACGGCGCCTGGGGGAACATGATCGACGCCGAGGACGCGTTCGCGCGCATGGGAGCCGACGTCATGCGCCTCCAGTTCTGCGCGCAGCCGCCCGACCGAAACCTCCTCTTCGGCTACGGCCCGGCGAACGAGATCAAGCGGAAGCTCCTGACGTTCTGGAACTCGGTCCGGTTCCTCGTCGACTACGCGAACATCGAGAAGTTCGAGCCGGCCCCGGCCGACCTCGAGGCGCCGCCTCTCGGCGACGACTCCCGTCCGCTCGACCGCTGGCTCGTCGCCCGGACGCAGCAGTACGTCGGCGAGGCGACTCGGGCGCTCGAGGACCAGCTCACGCACCGGCTCATCGAGGCGTTCGAGGTGTTCGTCGACGACGTGTCCAACTGGTACATCCGCCGCTCGCGGCGGCGCTTCTGGGACGGCGACGAGGCGGCGCTCCGGGTGCTCTGGCACGCGCTCGTGCAGGGCATCCGAGCGATCTCGCCCGTGATGCCGTTCCTTGCCGATCACCTCTGGCGAAATCTCGTCGCGGACGCGTGCCAGGGCGCGCCCGAGAGCGTCTTCCTCGCGGGGTGGCCGGAGGCGGGGGAGCCGGACCACGTCCTCCTCGAGGAGATCCGGGAGGTGCGGTCGATCGTGGAGTTGGGCCGAGTCGCGCGCGGAACCGCCGAGATGAAGCTGCGGCAGCCGCTCCGGACGCTCGTCGTCGAAGGGGTCGAGAGGGCGCAGAACCACGCCGACGAGATCGCGGAGGAGCTTCGCGTGAAGTCGGTCGCCTTCGAGCCCATCGCCGGGGCGACCGTGCGCGCGAAGCCGAACCTGAAGCTGCTCGGCCCAAAGCTCGGCGCCGAGCTTCCCCGGCTACGGCAGGCTCTCGCCGAAGGACGTTTCGAGCAGCTCCCCGGAGGCCGCGTGCGGGTCGAGGGACACGAGCTCGAGCCCGACGAGGTTTTCGTCGAGCGCGCCGCCCCGGACGGTTGGGCACTCGCCGAAGAGGGCTCGCTCTCCGTCGCGCTCGACGTTCGGCTCGATCCCGAGCTCGAGCTCGAGGGGCGGGTCCACGACCTGGTCCACGCCGTCAACACGATGCGGAAGGAGCAGGGGCTCGAGATCACCGACCGGATCGTCCTCACGCTCCCCGACGGGGAGGACCTCCAGCGCTTCGAGGAGTGGATCAAGTCGGAGACGCTCGCCGTCGAGATCGAGCGCGGCCCCGAGCTCGCGCTGCGCAAGGCGTAGGCGGCGTGTTTAGCATTTATAAGCTGTTCTCTTATGACTTTCAAAGATGGGCCGTTCGGCCTATTGGAACTCGGCACGGAGGGCGGTAGCGTGGCCAGCACTGGGCGATGCGAACCGCGGTGTGTGTCCCTGGCCATGTAATCCGCGGTGAGCAATCTGGGAAGGCCCGCCGCGCTTACCCCCCGAGCGGCGGGCCTGTCCCTTTCTAGAACCCTTTCCGAATCGACGAGCCCTGCAGGCCGACGGCGGGTCTGCGCGCCAAGTCGGACGACGGCGCCCTCGCACCCTCCCTATCATCAGCGCCAGACGCCCGGTGAGCGACGACCGTCAGACGATGCTGCTCCATGCCGTGCCGCTCCTTGCCCTCGCGGGCCTGTACGGCCTCGTCTCGATCGTGCTCGGCGTGTCGCTTCTCCGCGAGCGGCGCACGTCATGGCTCGGGGTCGGAATCTGGCTTCTCTTCGCGCTCCTCGGCGCCCTGTCGGCTTTTCTGGGCGGTCTCGCGCTCGCCGGGCACGACCTGGTGGCCGACGAGAGTCCCTGGCTCATCATCGCCGCCGCCGTCGCGGTCGCCGTGCCCGGCCTCATCGTCCTCGTCCGAGGCCATGAGCGCACGCTCCTCGTGACGGCCCGCCGGCGGGTCAGCGAGGCGGAGCAGCTCGCCAGCGAGCGCGGCCGGGAGGCCGACGCGATCTCGCGCCTCTCGGCGACGCTCTCGCGCACGCACACCGCCGAGGAGGCGGCCGTCTCGCTCTTCGACGAGGTCGAGGCGCTCCTCGAGCCCGACGCGCTCTTGCTCGCGCGAGTCGACGAGGAGCTGCGGCGCGCGACGGGCGTCGTCGGGCGCGGTGTCGACGAGGAGTGGTGGCGGACCGTCGAGCTCGACCTCGACGAGGACAAGGGGGCGATCGTGGCCGTCGCGCGCGAACGCACGCCGATCTCGATCTATGACGTCCCGACCGCCCCGAATGTCAACCGTCGCCTCGCGGAGGCTGTCGGGGCGAAGAGCGCCGCCTTCATTCCGCTCATCTCGGAGGGCGAGGTCGCGGGCGTGCTCGTCGCAGTCACCCGGAGCCATCGGAGTTTCACGAGCTCTCAGCTCGACGTCGTGCAGGGCCTCGCGAGCGAGGCCGCGCTCGCGCTCGGCCGCACACGCTCGAACGAGGCGCTGAGAGCGGCGCTCGAGCGCGAGCGGCTCATCGCCGAGATCGGGCGGCGCGTTCGGTCGGAGCACGACCTCGGCACCGTCCTCCAGGTCGCGGTGGAGGAGACGGCGAAGGCGGTCGGAGTGACCCGCAGCTTCATCCGTCTCGGGGAGCTCGGCGAGCCGATGCCGATCCTCGCGGAGTGGAACGCGGCGGGGATCGAGCCCGTCGGGGAAGCGGCTCCGAAGCTCCCCGTGCTGAACCTCGCCGCCCGTGACCGGCGCACGGTCGCCGTGGACGACGTCACGACCGCGCCGGAGATCGAGGACCCGAGCCTGGGAAGCCGCGACGCGCTCATCGAGCTCGGCACGTGGGCCGTGCTCGCCACGCCCATCCTCGTCTTCGACCGCATGATCGGCGTGTTCGGCCTTCACCGGGCGGAGCCGACGCGGTGGCTGCCCGGTGAGATCGCCCTCGCGGAGGCCGTCGCGAGGGAAGTCGGCCTCGCGATCCATGCGACGCGCCTGCTGAGCGAGAACGAGCAGCGCCTGCGCCGCCAGGAGACGCTGATTCAGGCCGCGCAGGTGCTCACGAGCGACCTCCGGTTCGAGGCGGTCATCCGGCGACTCGTCGAGGAGGTCGTCGCGCTCACTCGCGCGGACGCGGCCGACTGCTGGGTGCTCGAGCCGGATCGGAAGTTCCTTCGCTGCCGGGCGGTGGTCGGCGTGCCCGAGTGGAACGTCGGGCGCCAGATCCCGCCGGAAGGGACGATCGGGCGCGCGCTCGACACCGGCAAGACCGTGCTCACGCACGACTTCGGCCGAGCCGAGCAGCCGCCGCCGAGCCCGCCATATGCAGTCTTCAGCGACGTCATGTCCACGCCGATCACGTGGCTCGGCGAGGCGCGCGGGGTGCTCAGTGTCTGCGCCCGCGAAGGTGGGAGGTTCGACCAGGCGGACGTCGAGATGCTCGAGGCCTTCTCGCGCTTCGCCTCGCTCGCCCTCAACAACGCGGAGAGCTTCGAGGAGCGGGAGCGCCAGGCTCAGGTCCAACGCGGCTTCTACCGGATTGCGCAGGTGCTCGGCTCGACGCTCTCCCTCGCGGAGACCCTCGGCGCGCTCGCCCAGGCGGCGTGCGAGGCGCTGGGGGGGGACGCCGCCGTCGTGCTCGAGCTCTCGGGCGACGAGGTCGTCCTCGCGGGCGCCCACGAGCTCCCGGGTGCGATCCACGACCAGCTCAGCGCGGGGCCGAGGGAGAAGCTCTGGCCGTTCTCCGAGCCGGCGGAGGAGGGGCGCATCCTTGCCTCGAGCGAGCTCGCGGAGGACGATCGCTTCGACGCGACGCTGCGCGAGCCCCTCGCCGCCGAGGGCTACGGATCGCTCCTCTGCGCGCCGGTCGCCGGCGTGCGCGACCAGACCTATGCGGTCGTCGTCCTCTTCCGCGGTGGGCGAGCGTTCGCGGACGAGGACGTGCTCCTCACGCAGCATCTGAGCGGTGCAGCGCGCGGCGCGCTGGAGCGGAGCGAGCTCTTCGAGGGAGAGCGCCGCGCGCGCACGTTCTCTCAGCGCCTCGCCCGCGTGGGTGCGCTCCTCGCCACGAGCCTCGATCCCGCGGTCGTCTTCGAGGAGGTAGCGCGAGAGACGCCCGGTCTGCTCGGCGCCGACGCCGCCGTCATCCGCGTTCTCGAGGGCGACGAGCTCGTCGTGCGGACGGCCACCGGGCCCGGAACCGAGCGCCTGGCCGGGACCGGGTCGAGCTCGTCGGCCGGGGTCTCTGGTGCCGTGATCCAGGCTCGTGAGCCGCTCGCCCTCCGGGACGTCCGCGAGCAGCCGCGGCTCGCGCGCGGCGACCTCCTGCTCGAGCGCGAGACCTCCGCCTGCGTGGCGGTGCCGATGTTCGCTCACGGGGGAGGGCTCTACGGCGTCCTCGCCGCCTACTCGCGGGCGCCTCGTGTCTGGCGCGACGACGAGGTGCAGTCGCTCTCGGCCCTGGCGGCGGCCGCCGCCGCGTCGGTCGCGAACGCCGAGCTCTACCAGCGCGTGGCCGAGGAGAAGGAGAGGAGCGGCGCGATCCTGGCCAACATCGCCGACGGAATCGTCGCGGTGGGCCGTGACGACCGGATCGTTCTCTGGAACGCGATGGCGGAGCAGATCACCGGCGTTCCGGCGTCGGAGGCCCTCGGCCGCCTCGTCCCTGAGGTGCTCCAGCGCGAGCTCGCCGCGGACGGGAACGAGTCGCCCGGCGAGCGTCAGGTGACGATCCGGCGGGGCGGAAACGAGGTCTGGCTCGCGCTGAGCGAGGCCGTCATGCTCGACCCCGGCGGGGCGGTCGCCGGGCGGATCTTCGCCTTCCGGGACGTCTCGCGCGAGCGGGTCGTCGAGCAGATGAAGTCGGCCTTCGTGTCCGCGGTCTCACACGAGCTGCGGACGCCGCTGACCTCGATCTACGGCTTCGCCGAGACGTTGATGCGGAGCGACGTCGACTTCACCGACGACGAGCGTGCGACGTTTCTCCGCTACATCGCCGTGGAGTCGGAGCGGCTGATCCGTATCGTCGACGACCTCCTGAACGTCGCGCGCCTCGAGGCGGGCACGCTAGCGGTCGCGCTCGAGCCGACGGACGTGGGCGCGGCCGCCCGCGAGGCCGCGGGCACCGCGGAGGCGCACGCTGGGGACCTTCATCGCTTCGCCGTCGACGTCGAGCCGGCGTCGCTCGTCGCCCGCGCCGATCGGGAGAAGCTGGGCCAGGTGCTCGCCAACCTCCTGGACAACGCGATCAGATACTCCCCCGGAGGCGGCACGATCACGATCGCGGCGCGGCGGCGGGCGGATGCGGCCGAGATCACGGTCGCGGACGAGGGAATCGGCATTCCTCGCTCGGACCAGCAGCGGATCTTCACGAAGTTCTTCCGGACGGAGCGCGGAGCCGCCGAAGAGGGCACGGGCCTCGGGCTCTTCCTCGTCAGAGGCCTCGTGACCGCCATGGGCGGGAGGATCTGGGTCGAGTCGGAGGAGGGGACCGGCTCGCGCTTCACGTTCGAGCTCCCGCTCGCCGGCGGTGAGGTCGCGGAGCCTGAACGTGTGGAGGCCGCCGCCTCGTCGTGACCCGCGTACTCGTCATCGACGACGAGGCGCCGATCCGGCTCCTCTGCCGCGTGAATCTCGAGGCCGAAGGCATGCGCGTGAGCGAGGCGGGGGACGGGCCCGGCGGGCTCACTCTCGCGCGCGCGCAGCAGCCGGACGTCATCCTCCTCGACGTGATGATGCCGGGCCTCGACGGCTGGCGCGTGGCGGAGATGCTCCTCGACGACCCCGTTACGCGCGACATCCCGATCGTCTTCCTGACCGCCCGCGCAGACGTCCGCGACCGCGCTCGGGGGATCGACCTCGGGGGCCTCGAGTACATCACGAAGCCGTTCAACCCGGTGGAGCTCGCCTCGCTCGTCCGCGGAGTCCTGGCCGCCGTCGACCGGGGCGATCGCGAGCGGCTCCGTGGCGACAAGATCGCCCAGCTTCGAGAGCTGTTCGAGGGCGCCTGAGCCCGCCGCTAGCGGAAGCGCGCGACGGCCATCTCGACGCAGCCGTAGCTGCGCCAAGAGCCGGACGTCCAGCCCGTGCCCACGTACCGAAAGCCCGGCCGGAGGAGCAGGGCGCGGTGCGACGGGCTGTCGAGCCACATCCGGACTGCCTGTGCAGGCCTGAACCACGAGCACGTGCCCCAGGCGAGGATCTCTCCGGTCCCCGCGGCGAGGCGTCCGTGGTAGAAGGAGTCGGCCCGCATGAGGTAGCGCGACCACGCGTGGGCTCCGCGCTGGAGCCTCGGGCCGAGGCGGAGCGCCCGCAAGCCGTGCGCGGCCCGCACGTCGTTGATCCGCTCGATCAGCCGGTGCTCCATCGTCGTGGGCTCGGCCTGGGCCGGCGCCGCGAACGCGAGCGCGCAGACGCTCAGGAGTAGCGCAAGTGTTGTCCTCAGGTGTCCCGGCATGCGGCGGAGGTTGCCGGACCAATGTCGGCAACTCGTACGAAAAGCGTTAGCGTTGTCTGAAGATGGGCGATCTCACGTGCCCCCTGCGCGCGAGGTCGCGGGAGATTGCCACATCCGCGTGCATTTTGCGGACATTCTCGTGCGTATCGAAACGATCGTCGCTTCGGGCGGTCTGGGCGAGAACGACTCCGCCGAGCACGATCAGCCCGCCGGCGATCTGCACTGCGGCCAACTCCTCGCCGAGCCACACCCAAGCCACGATCGCGGCGAGGACCGGCTCGAGCATGGCGACGATGGTCACGCGCGTGGCGGGGACGTGGTGCAGCGCGCTGACGAGGAGGACGAAGGGCAGAACGGTCCCGAGCACGACGATGTAGGCGAGCAGGAGCCAGACCGGCAGGCTCACGTCCTCGAGCCGACCGAGGAGCGAGACGCTGCCGTCCGCGAGCTCGACCGGAAAGGTCCACCAGGGCTGGACGAGGGCCCAGAAGAGGGCGGCGAAGGAAAAGCCCCAGGCCAGGAGCGAGTAGACGTCGCGCCCGCTCTCGAGCGAGTGCTCCGCCATGAGGACGTAGCCCGCGTAGGCGAGCGCGGTGACGAGGCAGGCGGCAACGCCGACCCCGTCGAGGGAGGAGCCGCCGCTCCAGAGCTCGACGACGAGCGAGAGCCCGAGCAGGCTGAGCGCGATCGCGAGCCAGAGCCGCTGCCGCACGGGCTCGTGGACGTAGAAGCGCGCCCAGAGCGCGACAAACACCGGCGCCAGATACTGGATCACGAGCGCGATCCCGATGTCCAGCCTCCGGATGCCGACGAAGTAGAAGAGCTGGACGAACGCGAGGCCGAGGATCCCGAAGACGGCCAGGAAGCCGAGCTCACGACGGTCGGCGCGCAGGCTCGCCGGCCGGAGGAGGGCGACGCCCGCCACGAGGATCAGAGCCGAGCCGGTCGCTCGCACCTCCGCGAGCCGGAGCGCGGAGAGCCCCGCGGAGTCGAGCACGACCTTCGCGACGACCGCGTTCAGCGACCAGAGGACGACCGCAGACCAGACGAGCGCATAGCCGAGCGCCGGCCGCGGCGTCGGGCGCCTGGACTCGAGGGCGGTCGGCGCGAAGGGTGCGTCGGCCACGGGCGCGGAACGATACCGGCGCCGGGGGTGAGGCCGTCCCGGGATTCGGGTGCCGTAGCGTTCTCCCTCGCGTGGGTTCCCGGCCTGTCTTCATGGCCATGGCGGGCGCGACGTGCATCGCCTTCTCGGCGGTCCTCGTCCGCCTGGCCGATGTCCCGCCCTCGACGGCGGCGTTCTACCGCTGTGCGTACGCTCTCCCGCCCCTCGCGCTCCTCGCGCTCTGGGAACGGCGGCGCTACGGGCCGTTGGGCGGACGGGCGCTCAAGCTGGCGCTCGTGGCCGGCGTCTTCTTCGCCGCCGACCTCGTCTTCTGGCACCACGCGATCGCGGCGGTCGGCGCGGGCCTCGCCACCGTGCTCGGGAATGTCCAGGTCGTGATCGTGCCGCTCGCAGCGTGGGTGCTCCTGCGGGAGCGACCCGCCGGGCGGACGCTCGCCTCCGTCCCAATCGTCCTCTTCGGCGTCGTCCTCATCTCGGGCGCGATCGGGGCGGGCGCCTACGGCTCGAACCCGGCGCTCGGCGTCCTCTTCGGCGTGCTGACCGGGATCGCGTACGCCGGGTTCCTGCTCGTCCTTCGGGCGGGCAGCACTGATCTGCGCCGCCCGGCTGGGCCGCTCTTCTACGCCACGCTCTCCGCCGCGCTCGTCACGCTCCCGGTGGGCGCGGGCCTCGGCGAGCTCGAGCTCGAGCCGACGTGGCCCGAGCACGGCTGGCTCGTGCTCCTGGCGCTGACCGCGCAGGTGGCGGGGTGGCTCCTGATCGCGGCGGCGCTGCCGCGCCTCCCGGCGGCGCTCACCTCGATCACGCTCACGCTCCAGCCGGCGCTGTCGGTCGTCCTCGCCGTGATCCTCCTGGACGAGGCGCCCTCGGCGGTCCAGCTTGCGGGCGTGGGCATCATCATCGCCGGCGTCGTCCTCGCGACGGGCCGCCGCCGGCAGCCGTACACTGAGCCTGAGCTGCGGGACGTGGCGCAGCCTGGTAGCGCGCCTGCTTTGGGAGCAGGAGGCCGCCGGTTCGAATCCGGCCGTCCCGACTGATCGGAGGAACTTCCGCGGCAGTCTGCCGTCAGAAGGAATGTGGCCGCGCGCTCGCTCGCCGTAGCCTTCGCCGCCGGACTGGCGCTCTTCCTGGGCGCGTGCGGCTACACGCCGTCCGCCCTCGACAGCTGGCCGGAGAAGCCTTCGTGCGGTCGGTGGGAGAACCGGAACGAGCCCGTTTCGGCAGACCAGCGGGGCAAGAACCACTGCATCCTCGGCGCGCTCGCCGACGGGCGCCGGGCGGAGCTCATCGTCACGTACCACACGATCGAGGGCGACCCGATCACGGAGTACTACCGCGTCCTGAGCCCGGGCCGGGTCGAGAGCTTCGTCGACTCGACTCGTGATTCATACGGCAGCCGGAAGTGGGCGCACTTCCTCTGCCGAGGCATCGGGGAGGACGGCGGTTACCTGTTCGGCGAGAACTGCCGGGAGATCCCGGTCGACGAACGCGTGTCCTAGCTCTCGCCCGGGCTACGACGCCGGCTTGAGGGCGCCGACCAGTCGGAGCAGGCGCTCGAGGGTCGTCGCGTCGAGCTCGCCCCGGTTGCGGGCGAGCGCGGCGAGGAGCGCGAGCTGCCTGCGAGTGGTCTCCTGGTCGTTCTTCATGGGGCCGTCGTTCTTCGGGGCTTCGGCTAGAGATCCTTCCGGGCGAAAGCCGCGAGCGCGGCAACGCCGACGAGCAAGAGATACGCGACCGTCCACGGCCAGAGGAACGGGCCGCCGGGCTGGGCGCCGCCGAAGGGGCCGAGCTGGAGCGCGAACTCCGTGAAGCCGGACGTGTCGGCCGTGATCGCGTTCAGCCCGTCCTGGTAGAGCGCCTCGAACGGGAGCACCCACGACGTCACCTCGGCGACGTCCCGCAGGGTGTCGGACTCGAGCACCTCGCCGATCTGGCCGAGCAGCCCTGCGACGAGTCCAGCACCGAAGACCATGAAGACGGCGATCCCGTTGGCAGTCGCGGAGAGGACGACGGAGCCGAGCAGCGAGAGTGCCGCGATCACGGCAACGGCCGCCGTGAGCTCGAGCGCGGGCTCGACGATCCGGTCCGGGCGCCAGCTGCCGGTCGACCACGTGATCGCCAGGTTCGCGCCGTAGACCGCCAGGACGTACACGGTGCAGACGGCCGCCGCCGCGAGGAAGCGGCCGACGAGGAGCGCCGCGCGGCCGATCGGGCGGACGACGAGCGGCTGCAGCAGGCCGCGCTCGGCGTCTCCTCGAACGACGCTGAGCGTGAGGAACGCCGCCAGGACGACGCCGAGGAAAAGCGTTCCGAACATGGAGAGCCCGAAGAGCGTCGCGCCCGTGAGGGTGCGCGTGTCGATTCCGGCGAGAGCGGCGGCGGGCGGAGGCTCGGACTCGTCCACCGCCTCGAACGCCTTCTGCGCGCCCAGCCAGTAGAGCGCCACGAAGGCCGCGGTGAGGACGAGGACGACGAGGAACACGCGCCGGCGCAAGCTCTCCCGGAGCGCGTAGCCGACGACGACCGGCACGCCCCTCATGCGGTGTCGTCTCCCACGGCCTCGAGGTAGATCTCCTCGAGCGTGGTCTCGAGGACGCGGACGCCGTAGACCTGCTCGCCCGAGGCGACGAGGCCGGCGACGATCCGCGGCGCCTCCTCGCGGCCGGCGCCCGCGAAGAGCCGCGTGCCGCCGTCCACGTCCACCTCGACGCCGCGCGGGCGCGCGAGCTCGGAGGGCCGTCCCTCGGCAACGATGCTCCCACGCGAGAGGATGGCGACGCGGTCGCAGACCAGCTCGACCTCGCTCAGCAGGTGCGAGTTGAGGAGGACGGCGACGCCGCCGCGCCGCAGCTCCTCGAGCAGTCCGCGGACCGTGCGCCTGCCGCCGGGGTCGAGTGCGCTCGTCGGCTCGTCGAGGAAGAGGAAGCGCGGCGTCCCGACGAGCGCCTGCGCGATCCCGAGTCGCTGCTGCATGCCCTTGGACATCGCCTCGACCCGACGCCGACGCGCGTCCTCGAGGCCGACGAGCTCGAGCAGCTCGGCGCGTTCCTCGGCGCCACCCGCGGATCCTGCGAGGCGCTGGTGGAGCTCGAGAAGCTCGTCCGCCGTCGTCCAGCCCGGAAAGCGGAAGAGCTCGGCGAGGTAGCCCATCGCAGCCCGGGCCTCGGCCGAGCCGGCGCGGGCGCCGCAGACGTACGCCTCGCCGGCGCTCGCCCGCACGAGCCCGCAGCCGATCTTGACGAGCGTCGACTTGCCGGCGCCGTTGGGGCCGAGCAACCCGACGAGTTCTCCCTCCTCCACGTCGAGATCGACCCCTCCGAGGGCCGTCAGGGGCCCGTAGCGCTTGACGAGCCCGCGCCGGTGAACGCCGCGGCCATCGGGACGAGTCTACGGGTGGTCGGTCAAGTTGCACATGCAGCTGCGGTGTTGCAGAATTCGCAACGATGCAATCGGCGGACAAGGCTTTGGCGATCCTGGGCGCTTTCGATGAGGGCCGCCGGGACGTCGGGGTCTCGGAGCTCGCCGGGGAGCTGGGCCTGCACAAGAGCACGGTGTCCCGCCTGCTGGCCACGCTCGAGCGGCGCGGGCTCGTCCGGCGCGAGGGGGAGCGCTTCGCCCTCGGGCCGGAGCTGGCGCGCCTCGGCGCGCTCGCCTCCCGCGGGCTCACCCTCGCAGGCGCAGCGCGCCCCTCTCTCGAGCGGCTGGCCGAGCGGACCGGGGAGACCGTCAACCTTGCTGTCCGCGACGGGGAGCGGGCGCTGAACGTCCTCCAGGTCGACGCGGCGCACTTCGTTGGCGTCACCGACTGGACCGGACGGGCCGCCGCCCTCCACGCCACGGCGAACGGCAAGGCGCTCCTCGCCTTCGGCGACGCCCCACTCCCAGGCCGGCTGGCACGGCTGACGCCGAGGACGATCACCGACCGCGGCCGCCTGCGGGCGGAGCTCGAGCGGGTGCGGAGCGCCGGCTTCGCCGTGACCGTCGAGGAGCTCGAGCTCGGCCTCCACGCGGTCGCCGCGCCGGTCTTCGACGCGCTCGGGTCGTGTGTCGCGGCCGTCTCGGTCTCGGGCCCCGCCTACCGTCTCGAGGAGGCGCGGCTCCCCGCGGTCGGAGAGCTCTGCGTTGCGGCAGCCGCCGACGTCTCCGCCCGCCTCGGCTTCCGGAGGGCGGCCTGATGGCGTGGGAGCTGGCGACGTTCCCGACCGAGCTCATGGGCGAAGCCCCCGTCCTCGACGGTGTCGAGGTCGAGATAGTCCCGGAGGGCGCACCGGTCCGGGTCACGCACGTGCTCGACGCGGTCGAGCCGCGGATTCGCCCGGACGGGCGCGCCGCCTTCCCGACCGAAGGGAAGGCGGGCGAGGGACGTACGAACCGGCTCGAGGGCGTCACCGTCCTCTCCTGCCTCGACTTCCCTGCCGAGGAGCGGCCGCTCCACGAGCAGGAGTCGGTCGTCGACCTCGCCGGGCCGGGCGCCGAGCTCACGCCTTTCGCGCAGGCGACGAACGTCGTCCTGACGTTCCACCCGAGGGGCGGTCTCGGGAACGAGGAGCTCGAGGCCTGGGCACGACGGACGACCCTCTCCGTGGCGGAGGAGCTCGCGCGCCCGACGCTGGAGGCCGAGCCCCAGGAGGTCGAGCGCTTCGAGCTCGGCCCGGCGGATCCGAGCCTGCCCGCGGTGGCGGCGCTCGTGCAGCTCTCCGACCTCGGGCCGCTCTACTACCAGTACCTGTACGGTGTCCCGGCCGGGGAGGCGGCTCTTCCGCGGGCGGTCGACCCGGCGGAGATCCTCGACGGCGCGGTCACGTGCGGCGAGTACCACTGGGCCGCGCTCCGGAACCCGACGATCGTCTTCCAGCGAAACGCGCTCGTGCGCGCGCTCTTCCGGGAGCACGGCAGGCGCCTGCGCTTCGCCGGTGTCGTGCTCATGCGCGGCTACGAGCAGAGCGCCGAGGACAAGCGGCGCGCGGCGGCGGCCGCCGCGGAAGCGGCGGCCGGCCTGGGCGCTGACGGCGCGATCGTCACGACCGACGCGGGCGGGAACTCCCACACGGACGCCATGCTCACCGTTCGCGCGTGCGAGGCGGCCGGCGTCCGTACGACCGCGATCGTGGCCGAGATGGCCGACCCGGACTCGACGAGCCCCGGCCTCACCGACTGGGTGCCCGAGGCGGACTCGATCGTGTCGGCCGGCAACGCCGAGGAGCTCGTCCCGGCTTGGAGGCCTGGGCGGGTGCTCGGCGGCGGCAGGCTCCTCGACGGAAGCCCGGCAGAGGAGGCGGGCCCGATCCCCGTGCGGAACTACCTCGGCGCGGCGAACCAGACCGGCCAGTTCACGCTCACCGCGACGTCATGGTGAGAGCCGTCCACTACCTCAATCAGTTCTTCGCCGGCCTCGGCGGCGAGGAGGCCGCCGAGACGCCGCCCACGCGGCTCGAGGGCGCAGTCGGCCCCGGCCGGGGCCTCGCCGCCGAGCTCCAGGGCGTCGAGATCGTGGCGACGCTGGCCTGCGGGGACGACTACTTCGGGGAGCACGAGGAGCAGGCCCTCGCGAGCCTGGTCGAGCTCCTGGAGGCGGAGCGTCCCGGCCTGCTCGTCGCGGGGCCTGCCTTTGGCTCCGGCCGCTACGGCCACGCCTGTGCGCGATTTTTGCGCACTGCCTCGGAGCGGCTCCGAATTCCGGTGCTCGCGGCCATGCACGAGGAGAGCCCCGGCGTCGGCACAGCCGAGGGAAAGGTGCTGATCGTCCCGACGGCGGTCAACGTCGCGGGCATGCGCGATGCGCTCCCGCGCATGGCGCGACTCGCCGAAGCCGTCGTCTCCGGCCGGGAGCTCGGCCCGCCCGAGGAGGAGGGTTACCTGCCCCGCGGCTTCCGGCGCAACCGTTTCGCACCGAAGCCGGGCGCAGAGCGTGCGGTCGACCTTTTGCTCGCAAAGCTCGCGGGCGAGGCCCGGAGCGAGATCGCCGGCGGCTTCGACCGCGTGCCCCCCCCGGCCCCGGTCCCCGACCTCTCGCGTGCGCTCCTCGCGCTCGTCACGGAAGCGGGCTGCGTCCCGCAGGGTAATCCGGACCGACTGCCGACGATCCGCGCGCAGGGGTGGCTGCGCTACGAGCTCGCCGGCTCGCGGAGCCTCGCTGCGGGGAGGTACGAGTCGGTGCACGGCGGGTTCGACGTCAAGCTCGCAAACGAAGATCCGAACCGGCTCGTCCCGCTCGACACGGTTAGCGAGCTCGCCGACGAGGGCCGCCTCGGGCGGGTTCACGACGTGCTCTACACCACCACCGGGAACGGCACGCCCGTCGCCTCTGCGACGCGCTTCGGCCGTGAGATCGCGGCCGAGCTCAAGGAGGCCGGCGTCGAGGCCGTGCTCCTCTCGGGTACCTGAGGGACGGGGACGCGCTGCGGGTCAGTGCTGGCGAAGGAGATCGAGCGGGCCGGGGTGCCGACGGTGTTCGTGACGTCGCTCCCGACGATCGCGACGATGGTCGGCGCGAACCGGATCGTCCGTGGCCCCGCCATCACCCATCCGTTCGGGCTCGACGAGGCGGACCGTCGGCGAATCGTCGAGAGAGCGCTCGAGATGCTGGAGACCGAGGTCGAGCCGGCAACGGTCTGGGAGGTCGAAGCGGAATGAGCGGCGGCTTCCCCGGGGCCACCCCGCGCCACCACCCGATTCGATCGTATCGGCGGCGAGCGCGCGCGTGTGTCACGCTCTGCGCCGAGAGCGTCGCGACTACGCGCCCAAAGGCGGCGCCGTGACCGGCCGCGCGGCCGTTCACTCCTGCTCTCTCGTCCTCGCGCACGCGCCCGACCTCGTCCGCCACGGCTCCAAGCCCGCCCGGGAGCTCGCCGCCGACGCCGACGGCCTGCTCGCCTCCCTCACGAAAGCTCTCCGCAGCTACGACGACGCGCTCGGCTACGCGCCGCACCAGGCGCTGATCGGCAACCTCCGCCCGGAGGCCCTCCGGGACGTCGAGCGACCCTGGTGGGGTCACCAGACAGAGCCCCGGGCCGACGGCCCCTTCGGCGTCATCGTCGACGAGGTCGAGCTCTACCGCCGCATGGAGGCCGCGGACTCCTTCGGCCTCTTCAAGCTCGACGGGAGCCCGGCCGTCGACGGCGGCCTCACGATCGAGCAGGCCGGCCGCATTGCCGGCTCCATGGCAGGCGCGCACGACCTCGACGAGAGCCTGTCGGCGCCCGTCCTTCTCGAGAACCTCGCCTGCAAGGTCACCGGGGCGCTCGCGCTCGAGCGCCTCCTCCGAACGACGGGCTTCCCGCCCGAAGACGTCCCGTACGTGATTGGGAGCGGGGAGGAGGCGGTCGGCGACCGCTACCAGCGCGGCGGCGGGAACCTCGCGAAGGCCATCGCCGAGCAGGCCGGCTGTGTAAACGCCTCCGGGAGCGACGTGAAGGCGTTCTGCTGCGGCCCGGTGCACGCGCTCGTCGTCGCCGCCTCGCTCGTCGCCGCCGGCGTCTACCCGAACGTGGTCGTCGTCGCGGGTGGATCGCTCGCCAAGCTGGGGATGAAGTTCGCGGGCGCGCTTCGGCACGGCGCGCCGGTCCTCGAGGACGTGCTCGCCGGCTTCGCGATCCTCGTCGGGCCGCCCGGAGATGGCGCGCCCGAGCTCCGCCTCGACGCCATCGGCCGGCACCGCGTCGGCTCGGGCTCGGCGCAGCAGGCGGTTCTCGAGGACCTCGTCGTCGAGCCGCTCGAGCGGCTCGGCCGCGGGATTCTCGACGTCGACCGGTATGCAACCGAGTTGCACGACCCCGAGATCACGGAGCCGGCCGGGGCCGGCAACGTGCCCAGCCGCAACTACAGGCTCATCGGCGCGCTCGCCGTTCGGCGCGGCGAGCTTCCGCGCGACGAGCTCGACGGGTTCGAGCGCACCCATGGACTGCCGGGCTTCTCCCCCACGCAGGGGCACGTGGCCTCGGCCGTGCCGTGGCTTCCGCACGGGCTCACCGCCCTGCGGACCGGCGAGATCGGCTCGACCATGCTGCTGGCGAAGGGGTCGCTCTTCCTCGGTCGCATGACCGAGCTCGCCGACGGAATGTCCATCCTCTTGGAGCCGGGAAAGGAGTAGCGATGCCGGTCGAAGCGACCGTCGACACGTACAACGAGCTTACGAGCGAGGGGAACGTCCTCGTCGACTTCTGGGGGCCGCGCTGCCAGCCGTGCCTCGCCATGATGCCGACGATCGCGAAGCTCGAGGAGGAGGCCGGCGGGGCCGTCCGCGTCGTCAAGGTCAACTCAGCCGAGAACCGTGATATCTGTCGGGAGGTGCGAGTCTTCGGGCTCCCGACCTACCTGCTCATGCAGGACGGGGAGGAGCTCGATCGCCTCTCCGGCGAGGTGACGAAGAGCGACATCGAGCGGGCCTTCGCCACGCTCGCAGCGAAGGGAGGTGATGCTGCATGAAGCTCGACGGGAAGAAGGTGATCGCCCTCGGCGAGCGGGACGGGGTGTCCGGGCCCGCGATCGCCGAGTGCGTCCGCTCGGCGGGAGCCGAGGTCGTCTTCCTCGAGACGGAGTGCTTCGTCTGAACGGCGGCAGGCGCCATGGACCCGGAGAACCAGGACCGCATCAAGGGCCTGGTCGACACGCACGGCGCGGACGACCTGGTGGTCGTGCTCGGCGCCGCCGACCTCGAGTCGCTCGAGGTCGCGGCCGAGACGGTCACGCTCGGAGATCCGGCCTACGTGGGTCCTTTGGCAGGAGTCCAGTTGGGGCTCCCCGTCATCCACATCCTCGAGGAGGACGTCAAGGAGCAGGTCGACGCAGGCGTCTACGACGAGCAGGTCGGCCTGCTCGAGATGACGCTCGACGTCGAGCAGGTCCGCGAGGCCGCGCGCAAGTTCCCGGGACGCGAGTAGGGAGGATCGGCCGCCCTCAGCGGCCGGGCTGCCCGCTCACGTCCGCCTCCTCCTCCGCCATGAAGCGGATGAAGAAGACCGTGAACGCGCCGAAGAAGACGATCGACTCGCTCACCGCCATCGCGATGCCGGCGATCTGCTGGTCGGCCAGGGGCGTCAGCCCCCAGATCCGGGGCGCCTCGACGTAGAAGTCGTAGAGCGGGCTGGGGAGGAGCGCGAGCAGGAGGCCAAGCGGGCTCGCGAAGACGAACGCGGCGAAGAGGTAGGCCGACTTTGCTCCCGACGAGAGGCTCCACGGACGCGACTGGAGCACGGGCCACCAGAGGAGGATCCCGGTACCGAGGTACGTGAGGTGCTCGAGATGGAGGAGCGCGTGGCGCTCGAGGGCGGCGTCGTAGGCGGCGGGCACGTGCCAGAGCGCGTAGCCGGCGAGCCAAAGCGGCAGTGCGACGACCGGGTTCGTGAGGACGTGAACGGCTCGGAAGCGCGCGAGCCTCGCGGCCAGCCCCGTCGGAACGGCCGCGACCAGCAGCAGGGGGATCCACTCGGCCAGCGCCACGTTCTGGATCAGGTGCGGCCAGAGGAGGTAGTGGAGGGCGAGCGTCCCGAGCGGCGTAACCGAGACCGCGAGCAGGAGGAAAAGCGCGGCGGCGAAGCACCCGACTCGCGTCCGCGAGGGCCGGTGCCGCCGCGCCGCCAGGGCGTAGGCGGCGGCAATGACGACGACGGCCGAGACCTCGACCCAGGCCGCCTGCCAGCTCCACGGCGACGGCGCCACGACGACCCGAAGGATACGTCGCCGGGCGTCGCGGCTAGGGCGGTGGCCCTAGATCATCCAGGGATCGACGTACGCCGGGTCCTTCCGCGCGAGCCACTCTCGGACGTAGACGCCGGCCGCGATCAGCGGCACCCCCGGAAAGGCGGTCAGGAGCACCACCGTCGCCCAGAGCGCCGACGGGAGCCCGCCCGCGACCGCGGCGACGACGATCGGGAGGGCCGCGAAGTAGAGCGCCTTCCAGTCCGCGACGACGTATCCGAGGCCGAAATGCACGACGGGCGGCACGAAGAGAAGCAGCAGCACGAGCGCTGCCGGCAGAGCCCGCTCCGTGCGCGCGAACGCCACGATCCAGGCAGTCATGATCGCGCTGTAGGCGACCATCGCCGTGCGCGGAGTGAGCTCGTTTAGTCGTTCGAGGGTCACGCGACTCCCCTGTGTCCCAAGGCGTGACCGCTCCGCCTCTTGACGATGCTTTGACCCGCATGATCGCGGCCACCGCGGCTCCCGTGTATCCCCCCTTCGGGGAACCGGCTATCGTTGACCCGAGCGCGGGCGTAGCTCAATGGTAGAGCCCCAGCCTTCCAAGCTGGTGGTGAGGGTTCGATTCCCTTCGCCCGCTCCACAAGGAAAGCCCCGCAAAGGCGGGGCTTTCCGTATCTCTTGCCGTACAGCGTCGCCAGGCCGCTGCTAACGCCCTGCTAACGCTTGCGCGCGGGATCGAATCGTTTCGCCGCCTCGCGGACGCGCTCGTCCGTCAGATGCGTGTAGCGATCTAGCGTTAGTG
>Ga0209859_1000080_pt1 | contig 19870 bp, 18 predicted proteins | sample GWRWS3_50_60_FD_187241 | JGI IMG/M metagenome (GOLD analysis project Ga0209859, IMG submission 187241) | Riverbed sediment microbial communities from areas with vegetation nearby in Columbia River, Washington, USA - GW-RW S3_50_60 (SPAdes)... | ecosystem: Environmental > Aquatic > Freshwater >... | reverse complement strand
GCCAGGTTCGGCATCGCGCTCAGGAATGGCCTCCTTGGCTTGGGTAGAGGCCAGGAAGGCCAAGACCCCGCGGGCAATCACTGGATTCACCCACAGACATTGCAGGGCAGTGATGAGTCCATCCCGCCCGAAGGGCGTCGAGAACCAGGGGACCCCGGCATAGGGGAAGGGGCCGTCAGGGGTGTTCGTGACCATCATGTGGAGATCCGCGAGCGAACGATTCACCAGGTCGTTAAGCTGCTCGTTGGGGGTATAGATACCACAGATCTTGGAGCTGGCCTGACGCAAGGCCTCGGTCGCCATCATGGCCGCTTGATCGTAGGTCCAGATGGCGGGACCAGGGGGTGCGTTCTCGCAGGACACCGTGAGGAAAACCATGGCCTCACCCCGCGGAGCTATTCGGATTGTCCAGGTAACCTTGGAGTTGGTCAGGGTTTCCGGATCGGGGAAGAATCGCAGGCAGGTCCGACGGAGGACGCCATCCAGCCCCCGATAAGCAAGGATTAAGCCCCCATCTTCCACCTCGGGGGGGAGGAGCGTCCCCCGCCGGGCTCGCTTGACCCCTCGCACCTCGAATATGTCGGCAAAATCGGCTGCTAATCGCAAGGCGAAAGAGATCTCTATAGGACAGGGGGCAAAGTTATGAAACCGGAAGCGCTCGTAGCAACAACCCTGCCACACCAGCTTCGACCGGAAGACGTGCACACTGTTCCGAGGCAGCACCACCTGACCATCGAGGGAAATATCCGGGTTAGTCAGATCCACCGCGAGGAAGGAATTGTCGTCTTTGACCGTTGAGCTCAACAGCAGTGGACGCTGCCCATCAAGCCGCACCTCCAGGCGGCTCAGGAATCGGGTCCCCTCATGATACAGTCCTTGTTCCCCCAGGCCTGTCGGCTCGATGTCCCCGTAGCGGTCGAGAACAGCGAAGGTCTCCCCGTCTTTCAGAACACGTGTCCGATCGTCCGCGAGGGAAGAGGTCGCCAGAATATAGAACTGATTTCTGATGCGAATGATGTCTTCCATGGTTCCTCGAATCCATCTCAGGCGGCAAACCGTACCGTCCGCCTGAGTAGCCGGTGGTAAATGGCCAGGTACCCTTGCGCCATTTGCCTTACCGTGAACCGTTTCTCAAAAATCTGGCGACACTCCTTCCGGCTCAGGCTTGGGATTCGCTCCACGGACCGGACGGCCTCCTCGACGCTGTCGCAGATAAAGCCCGTGACGCCCTCCTGTATCACTTCGGAGACAGACCCCTGACGGCACGCAATGATGGGCGTCCCACAGGCCATGGCTTCAATCATCACCAACCCGAAGGGTTCCGGCCAGTCAATGGGAAAGAGGAGCGCATAGGCATTTCCCAAAAACTCATCTTTCTCTCCCTCCCCGATCTCCCCCACGTACTCGACCAGCGGGTGATCGAGCAGCGGGCGGATGACTTCGGTGAAGTACTCTCGATCCACCTTATCAACCTTGGCTGCGATCTTGAGTTCCATCCCTGTGTGCTTGGCAATCTCGATGGCCGCATCCACCCGCTTTTCAGGACTGATGCGGCCAAGAAAGGCCAGATACGTCCCTGGCTTCTCCCGGTAGGTATACAGGTTCTCCGGCAGCCCGTGGTACATGGTGCCCTGCCAATTGAGCCACGGCAAAGGCTGGCGCTGGGCGTCGGAAATGGAGACGACGGGCATCTCTGAAAACTCTCGGTACAGGGGGACGAGGTCTGGGATGTCGAGGCGTCCGTGCAGGGTGGTCACCACCGGTATCCTCTGACGCCTCGCCAGCGGGAAGGGTAGATAGTCGAGGTGGGAATGGATGATATCAAACTGGGACGCATCCCGAAACGCTTTCTCCAGTTGAAGCACGTGATGGGCTAGCTGATCGATACAGGACTTGTCCAAACGGAGAGAGCGACGACAGGGTGCGATCAGGCGAGCCCTGGTCACGGAATCCCCGCTCGCAAACAACGTGACGTCGTGCCCTTGCCGAACCAGCTCCTCCGTGAGATACGAAACCACCCGTTCTGTCCCCCCGTAATATTTGGGGGGTACACTCTCATACAGCGGGGCAATTTGCGCAATTCTCACCGGATCCTCGCCTCCAACATAGTGCGGTAGCTTCAAAAGTTAGCCTTGCACTTCACTGTCCACATTCAAGTATTATATCCCATCCAGCCTGCCTAGATCCAACCGTTTGTGGTTTCAGGGGCGGGTGGGACCGGGACCGACAGAATTGCTTGGCCACACCGGCTCGAAACGAAGCGCCCTTTCTCGCGCCAACCGTTCAGAATTCACATCAAAACGATACGAGATTTTCAGCGGCCGCCTGAAAATACCTGCGGCGATCGCCAGGATGTAAGGAAAAAAAGAAGGGGGGGCTATGCCCCCCCTGTGTCTTTTCGACCCCCGGGTTACAGTTCGGATCGTCCCTTGATGGCCCCGCACTTCTCACAACGGAGGGCCATCCTCCCCCGCCCGTTCTGCCCAAAGTACTGAACCCAGGTCATCTTGGTTCCGTCGGCGGGACAGGGATACACGCGGACAGCCTGACCGTTGACCTCGCGCGAGGCCAACTTCGCCACCTTTCCCTCTGCCTTCTTTCCCTCTACCTTGGCCATGAACCGTTTTCACCTCCTTCCCGTCTCTCAAAGCAACCGCGTCAAAATAGAGACGGGCCAGGAGAATGTCAAGCAATTTCTGTTCCAAGTCAGGGGTCAGGGTCACCGGGTGCGGGCAGCCTGCATGCAGGCCTGGAGGTGAGCCGGGGTCGTCCCGCAGCAGCCTCCGAGGATCGCTGGTCGTGACGCAAGCATGGACGGCATATAGCGAGCCAGAGCTTCGGGGCCGAACGGATAGACCCATCTCTTTCCCCGCCTCTCTGGGAGCCCTGCATTCGGCTGGGCGATCAGGGGCAGCCGTGTCGCCTCCCGCATCTGCCGCAGGACCTCAACCGCGACCTCGACATCCACGCAATTGCATCCCACCACCTGAGCGGTGGAAAGCTCACGGACCGCCTCCGCCGGTGACGCGCCGTCCAGCGTGCGGAAGTCGCCCCGCTGCGCAAAAAAGACCAGACTGACTGCGGCCGGAACGGGCGGACACGCCTGGGCGGCCTCAAGCGCCATCCGCGCCTCGGCGAGGTGGGTCATGGTTTCGACAAGGATCAGGTCGATACCGGCTTCGCTCAAGTGTGCAATCTGCTCCTGGAACGCCGATCTGATCTCGGCCGGTGATCCGCTATGCCTCCCCCGGTCAAAGCGCCCCGTCGGGCCCACCCCGCCAGCGACGAAGTGTCGGGGGCTGCAGGCCCTGCGCGCGAGATGGACTGCCGTCCTGTTGATGGTCGCAACCTCGGCATGGAGCCGGCGCTCCTTGAGCCGGAGACGGTTCGCCCCAAAGGTGTTCGTGGTCACCAGATCGCAGCCGATGGCCAGATAGGCCCTGTGGATCCCCTGGATCACCCGTGGCCGGGTGAGATTCCAGAGCTCGGGGGGCTCGTCTGGCCCGAGCCCTTTGTCGACCAGCATCGTCCCGACGGCTCCGTCGGCGTAGAGCAGCCGACGGGCGAGGCGCTCGGCGAACCCTCCCCTTCTTCCAGGCGTGTCACGAGCACCCGCAGGCCGCCCTATGGTTATCCCACCTGCGTGTGAAGGCGCCCTACGAGTCATCCGGCATCTCGCCCGATGATCATGCGCGACGGATCGATTGCCTCGCGCAGGACGGCCAACTCCTCCCGCGTCGGCGGCTCGAGCACTTCGACCTTTTCCGCCACCACGGGCGCAAAGCCCATCCCGCGAGTCACCTGATCCGCCGACAGTCCCCGCAACACGCCGAGGAGCCGCATGTGCCTCGTCTCGTCGTCAAAACCAAAGAGGGCTTGCGACGTGACGACGCGGTAGGGGCCGGTTCCCCGGGGGAGACCGGCGGCTTCCCGCGCCCCAGGTCCGGTCAGGTAGCCCGGCGAGGTCATGAAGTCGAGTTGCTCGACGAAGCGACGCGGCTCGTGCTTCAACACGACGATCGTCTTCCAGCAGAGCGAGGCAACTTCGTTCCCTCCCCCGCTTCCCGGGAACCGCCGTTTCGGTCGGTCGTAACTGCCCCCCAACAGCGTCGAGTTCACGTTGCCGTACGGGTCCACCTGCAGCGCCCCGATCATTCCGTAGTCCAGATATCCGGTGGCGGCATAGGCAAAGGCCCAGTTCATGGTGGTCCACTGCAGCGACCGATAGACATTGGAAGGCCCCCCCATGGTCCCGCGGACAAAGGGGGTCAGGGACCGCGGACCGATCGCGCCAAACTCGAAGACCTGGATGAGGTTCGGGGTGTACAGCCTCTCGGCCAGCATGGCCACGACCTGCGGAATGCCCCAGCCGACGAAGACCGTCTTCCGGTCTTCGAGCAGGCGGGCGGCGAGGCAGATCATGCACTCAATCTCGGTGAATCGGGCCATGGTGTCGGGCACGGGCGACCCTGTCGGTTCGCTACGCGTATCCCTCTTTGATGGACCCCCGTCGGATCATGTCCGCCAGCCGTCTCCACCCCACCTTCTGCTCCAGCAGTTCGGCGTGGGATCGCACGCTGTACACGAAGGCCTCGAGATACGCCTGCACCTGTTCCTCGGTCTCGATCGCGTTCAATTGCTGGATCTGCTCGAGGTCCAGCTCGTACCTCCCCGGCACCCCACCTGGATATGCCCCGAACGGCAGGTGCACGACGGCGCTGACCAGGAAGTGGGGGATCGTCGTCTTTGCCGGCTCCTTCCGAAACTCGAGCGGATCGACGATCTCCTCGGCAGAGACGATCACCTTCTTCGAGGCCATGGCCGCCTCCAGGGCAAAGAGGTTGGTCCCGAAGATGCGGGCATTCCCGGAGATGTCCGCCTGGTGGACATGCACGATGAAGACATCCGGATGCAGCGCCGGGACCAGGCAGACGGGATCGGCGCCAAAGGGGTCTGCCACCACCCTGGCTCCGGATCGGACGAAGGTATCCGTTCCCACAAGGTTTCGCATCGGCATGAAGGGAAGTCCTCTCGCCCCGGCGAGCATCCGCGCGGCCAAGGCCCCGTTGGTCCATTCAAAGACCCGCACCTTTCCTTCCACGACCGCCCGCCCGATGTAATCCCCGTATCCCAAAAATCCCACGTCGATCCGATCGGCACACCCGGCGCCGACCAGTAATGCGGACTCGTGGAGGGTAAACTCGGCGCAGATCCAGAGGTGCCGCCTGCGCTGTCGGATGATTTCTCGGACCAGGGCTTGGGGACCACGGGTGAGGGAAGAAAAATCGTAGGCGAGGTAGTCCCCGTCCGCCACAAAGCGGGAGACGGCCTCGTGTTCCGTCATGAGCTTGTCGGTCGCCTCCCGACTCTTGTGCAGGCGGACCCACTCCCGAAAGTCGTCGGGGTGGACCCAGTGGTAGACGCTTTCCCCCGAGGCGAGGATCTTCATGGGGACATCCGTGTGGTGGAGGCACGAGAAATGACGGGGGTGAACCGGGGACGGGGGCGTGCGATAGGCATGAGTCAAAGGCCCGCCTTGGCGAGCAGCTCTTCGACCGCGGAATACGGGTCCATCTCTCGCTTGGCGATGCGCTCGATCGTCTGCTCAAGGGTTCCGTTGGCGCTCGCCCGCTCCAGCAGGCGCCGGGTCCCCTGCTCCTGGAGCAGCTCGAGGAAGAGGGCACGACTCCGCTCGCGCTGGCGCATCTGCCGCAGGCCCCGTCGGTCCAGATGGGCCCGATGGGCGAGAATGCCCTGCGCCAACTCGGCGATGCCCTGCCCCTGGGTGGCGACCGTTTTCAGGATGGGCGGGCTCCAGTCCGAACGCCCCGGGCCAAGTCCCATCATGGCCTGGAGCTCTGTCACCGTCTTGTCCGCGCCCTCGCGGTCCGCCTTGTTGACCACGAAGATGTCGGCGATCTCCAGGATCCCGGCCTTGATCGCCTGAACATCGTCCCCGAGACCGGGGACGCTGACAACGACGCACGTATCGGCCGTCTTGACCACTTCGACCTCATCCTGGCCCACCCCGACGGTCTCCACGAGGATCAGCTCTTTCCCCGCCGCATCCAGCACGTTCACCACGTCGCCCGTGGCCTTGGCTAACCCCCCGAGGTGCCCTCGCGTGGCCATGCTCCTGATGAAGACCCCTGCATCGAGACTGTGCTGCTGCATCCGGATGCGGTCGGCCAGAATCGCCCCCCCCGTAAAGGGGCTGGTGGGATCCACGGCGATGATCCCGACGGTCTTTCCGCCCCGGCGAAACTCCTTGGTGAGCTGATCGGTCAAGGTGCTCTTCCCGGAGCCCGGTGGACCGGTGATCCCCACGATGAACGCCTGTCCGGTGATCGGGTAGAGTTCCTTCAGGGCGGCGGTGGCCTCGGGGGCATTATTCTCGACGAGGGACATCAGACGGGCGATCGCCCGGACATCCTGCCGTCGGATCCTTTCAATGATCTCCACGGATCATCCCCGTCGCGCTTCCACGGCTTGCGGACATGATGCCTGACATGTAGCACAGGATCCCAAACCCTGTCGAGGAGAAATTCCCCTTACACATACTCCCGGCCGACGATCTCTCGCGCGATGATGAGGCGCTGGATCTCCGAGGTGCCCTCGCCGATTTCGCAGAGCTTGGCATCCCGGAGATAGCGCTCGACCGGATACTCGACCGTGTACCCGTACCCCCCGTGGATCTGGATCGCCTGGATCGCCGCCGCCACGGCCGCTTCGGCACTATAGACCTTGGCCATCGACGCCTCTTTGGTGAAGGGCTTTCCCTGATCTGCCAGCAGGGCAGCTCGGTAGGTCAAGAGACGCGCGGCGTCGATGGCGGTCGCCATGTCTGCGAGCTTAAATTGGATGGCTTGAAACGCGCTGATCGGCTGGCCGAACTGCACCCGTTGCTTGCTGTACGCGATGCTCTCCTCCAAGGCCGCCCTGGCTAACCCGACGGCCAGGGCGGCGATACCGATCCGCCCGCCGTCCAGGACCTGGAGGGCGTCGATGAACCCATGGTGCATCTTTCCCAGGAGGTTCTCCGCCGGAAGGCGCACATGATCCAGGATGAGCTGGGCGGTGTCGCTGGCGCGGACCCCCAGCTTCTTCTCTCGCCGACCCACAGAGAATCCGGGCGCCCCCCTTTCCAGGATAAAGGCAGAGATGCCATGGGAGCCGCGGGTCGGGTCGCTCAGGGCCAGAACCACATACACCCCGGCGATGCTTCCGGAGGTGATAAAGTTTTTGGTCCCGCTGAGCACATAGGCGTCGTCCTGACGGACGGCCGTGGTGCGCATCGCGGCCGCGTCGCTTCCCGAACCCGGCTCTGTGAGGGCCCAGGCCGAAAGCATCTCTCCCCTCGCCAATGCGGGGAGATACCGCTGCCTCTGCTCCTCGGTTCCGAAGAGGAGGATGTGGTTGACGGCGAGCGAATTATGCGCCTCGACGGTCAGGGCAACAGAGGCATCGGCCCGACCGAGCTCTTCGAGGATAGCCACGTAGCTCACGTAGTCCATCCCGGCCCCACCATACCCCTCCGGCACCAGGATCCCGAGAAGGCCGAGGCTCGCCGCACCCTGGATGATCTCCCAAGGAAACTCCTCCCGCTGATCGTACCCCGCCGCCTTCGGAATGATCTCCCGGCGTGCAAAGTCTCGGACCACCCCTTGGATCGCCCGTTGCGTGTCGTTCAGCGTGAAGTCCATTGTCTCAAGCTCCGCGGCTCAGAGAAATCGTCATTCACATAGCTTTCTTATCAATGAATATAAGTAGTTGCATATTATTCATTCATACTAAATATTAAGTATTTTGGACTACCTTTGGGCGCCTTTCGGTCCGCCCAACTGCCCCTCCCCCCCCTTGGCTCGAACGGGGACTCAGGTTCCGATGGGGACGAAATAGACGTCGGTGGGACGGAACGTGGAGAGGCGGCGGAACCGTGCCTTGACTCGCATGCCGATCCAGTCGAGCGAAGAGGCCTGCGGGTCGAGCCCGACCACCCGAGTCAAGAAGAGGGTATCCACGCCGGGAAACTCAATGAGGGCGAGAATGAAGGGGGTCTCTTTCAGGAACTCTTCACTGCCGTAGTGACACACGGTAAAGGTATGGATCTGCCCCTCCTGGGGAAGGTCCACCCAGTCGCACTGTCGCCCGCATTCCATACAATGCGCTCGCGGTGTCGCGTAGGTGTAGTTGCAGCTGCCGCACCGGGTCCCCAGAAGTCGCTGGTTGGCCAGCCCGGCAAAGAAGGGGCTGTCCTGCGCGTAGCTGTGAATGTAATCGATCTCATAGTGGTGCTTGATGATCAGGGGCGTCAGATCCTTGAGCGCCCCCGGGTCCTTCGGAAGCGGCACCCTGAAGAGGACCGTCCCCTCGTCGTCCTCTGGCACACGGCTCTCGCTCACAGCCTTGAGTCCTCGCCCCTCACACAGTGAAGCATCAGTCGCCCCTTTCCAGGATCGAGATCACCACGTAGGTCCCGGTGCCCGCGTGGCTGTGAATCGCTCCACGCCTCGCATTCCTCACCTGGAGGACATCGCTCCCGAAGTGCGTGCGGATGCTCCCCTGAAGCTGCCACAGGGCAAACACTCCCTGCATGATTCCGGTCGCCCCCACCGGGTGGCCACAGGCGATGAGTCCACCCGAGGGATTGATCGGGATCCGGCCCTGTTCCGGGAAATGGTACCCGTAATCGACCGCCGGCATGAAGGGCGTACCCCTCTCGACGAACTTTCCGCCCTCACCGTACCTGCAGAGCCCCATATCCTCGTACGTCTGGACCTCTGAGGAGGTGTAGGCATCGTGCAGCTCGATGAAGTCTAGCTCTTCAAGAGGGTTCGTGATTCCGGCCATCTGATAGGCGGCCTTGGCGGCCATGCGCCCGGCCCGGAAGGAGTGAACCCCGGGATACTTCAGCCCCCGATAGTCTTCCGGCCTCTCATGAGGCAGGAGAATCACCTCCCCGTGGGGCCGGTCCGCCATCCGCATGGCGTCGAGGCCGCCGCCCACCCCGGTAATCTTGGCAGGGAGCGGGGTGCGTCCCGTGGCCCTGTGTAAGGTATTGAGCCCGTCTTCGCTGCAGAGGATGAGCACCGCCGCCCCGTCCGACATGACGCAAATGTCAAGCATCGTCAGCGGCCAGGCCACCATCTCGGCCCGGCGCACGTCCTCGATCGTGATCTGCCTCCGTTTCTGGGCATACGGGTTATGGAGGGCATTCCGGTGGTTCTTGACCGACACCAGCGCCATCTGCTCCACGGTGGTCCCGAACTGTTTCATGTGGCGGACCACCATCATGGCGTAGTATCCGGAGTAAAAGCCGCCGACGGGGTAATCGAAATTCGTGTCGGAGGCCAGGGCGATGAACTCGTTGCCCTTCCAGGTATTGACGCGCGACATGGTCTCGAAGCCGTACACCACGCAGATATCGAACCGGCCCGACGCCACCGCCTCCCAGCCCGACTGGACGGCCAGGCCTCCCGTCGCGCCCCCCCCTTCGATGCGCTTGCCAGGCTTGGGGCAGAGGCCGAGATAATCCTGCACCATGCTGCCGGCCTTGAGTTGTCGAGTGAAGTGGTCGGAGAAGTACGAGCAGATCGTCCCGTCGACGATCTCCCGCGCGTGTTGGGGGGTCAGGTGGAGATCCGTGAGGGCGTAATCGTAGGCTTCCTTGACCATCCCCCGGAAGTCGAGGTCGGGGCGGGCCCTGGCGAACTTGCACACACCACCCGAGACCGCATAGACGGGCCTCATCCCACTTCCCCGTCTCTCACGCCGGAAGGTCACGCCCGCTGGCGGACGTGCGTCCGAACGTAATCGATTGCCACCGACGTCGAGGTTCCCGGAGTAAAGATCTCGGCGATCCCTGCCTCCTTGAGGGTGGCAATGTCCTCGTCGGGAATCGTCCCGCCTCCAAAGACGACGACATCGTCCGCGCCACGCTCACGGAGCAGCTCTACGATCCGGGGGAAGAGATACATATGGGCTCCCGAGAGGCAGGAGAGGCCGATGGCATCCACGTCCTCCTGGATCGCGGCGCTGACGATCATCTCCGGCGTCTGCCGAAGGCCGGTATAGATCACTTCGAACCCCGCGTCCCGGAACGCCCGGGCAATCACCTTGGCACCCCGGTCATGGCCGTCGAGCCCCGGTTTCGCCACCAAGACCCGGATCTTCCGTTCTTCACTCATCGCGTCGCTCAGCTGGGGCGATCCTTGGCAGAGGGCCCCGGGTCGCCTCCCCCCCACTTGTGGTCATCCACCGCCGCCTGAAGCAGACGGCGCCTTCTCTCCTTAAAGCGCATTTTCACTGGATCGTCAATGGACAATCAGAGGATGGCGGCTTCGACGTACTCCCCCCACGCCTCTCGAAAGACCCCCATGATCTCTCCCAGGGTTGCATACGCCCGCACCGCCTCGAGGATCCGAGGCATGAGGAGGTCCTGACCCCAGGGATCCTCCCCCTCTGCCGCCCTTCGGAGGCCGTCCAGAGCCTTCTGGACCCCTCCGTTATCCCGGCGTCCCTTCAGGCGGTGAATCCTCTCCACCTGCTGCTCCGCAATCTGCTCCGGGTCGATGCGAAGGAGGGAGACCGGCTCCTCCGCCCCGGCGACGAACCGGTTCACGCCGACGACGACCTCTTCCCCCGCCTCGACCGTCTGCTGGTACCGGTAGGAGGCATCGACAATCTCCTTCTGGGGGAAGCCTTGCTCGATCGCCCGGACCATGCCCCCCAGGTCATCGATCTTGTGGAGATAGCTCCAGACCTCCTCCTCGATCTCCCGCGTGAGGCTTTCGACGAAGTACGATCCCCCCACGGGGTCGATGGTGTGGGTCACCCCGGTCTCGTGAGCGATGATCTGCTGGGTCCGGAGCGCGATCGTCGCCGCCTCCTGGGTGGGAAGGGCCAGCGTTTCATCCAGGGCGTTGGTGTGGAGCGACTGCACCCCGCCCAGGATTGCTGCCAGGGCCTGCATGGCTACCCGAACGACGTTGTTGTACGGTTGCTGGGCGGTGAGCGCACATCCCGCCGTCTGGGCGTGGGTCCGGAGCAGCCAGGATCGCGGATCTTTTGCCCCGTACCGCTCTCGCATGAGTTTCCCCCACACGCGCCTGGCGGCCCGAAACTTGGCGATCTCTTCAAAGAAATCGTTGTGGACATTAAAGAAGAAAGAGAGGCGAGGGCCGAAGGCATCGACGTCGAGCCCCGCCTTCATGGTGGCCTCGACATACGCCATGCCGTCGGCCACCGTAAAGGCCAGTTCCTGGATCGCGGTGGACCCCGCCTCTCGGATGTGATAGCCGCTGATGCTGACCGCATGCCACCGGGGCAGATGCCGGGCCCCGAAGAGGATCGTATCCACCACGAGGCGCATCGAGGGCTCGAGGGGAAAGACGTACTCCTTCTGTGCGATGAACTCCTTGAGGATGTCATTCTGGAGGGTGCCGCCGATGCGGTCGTAGGGCACCCCCTGTTTCTCGCAGACCGCGAGGTACATGGCCCAGAGCACCGCGGCCGGAGAGTTGATGGTCATCGAGGTGGTCACGTCCTGGAGCGGAATCCCGTCGAAGAGGATCTCCATATCCGCCAGCGAGTCGACGGCCACCCCGCACTTCCCCACCTCCCCTCGCGACATCGGATGGTCCGAGTCGTACCCCATCAGGGTTGGCAGGTCAAAGGCGACCGACAGACCGGTCTGCCCCTGTGCCAGGAGATACCTGAACCGCCGATTCGTCTCCTCAGGGGCCCCGTGGCCGGCGAACATCCGCATGGTCCAGAGCCTGCCCCGGTACATGGTCGGGTAGACACCCCGCGTAAAGGGAGAGAGGCCCGGAAAGCCGAGGTCCCGGGTGTAGTCGAAGTCGGCGAGATCGGTGGGCGTATAGAGCCTGCGGATGGGGTGCCCCGAAACGGTCCGGAACTCCCGGGCCCGCTCGGGCGACCTCTCGAGCGCGGGATTCAGGACTTCAGCTTCCCACGCTTTTGCCGCCGCCTCGATCTTCTCTATCTCGTTCCCGTCGTCAGCCATCGGTCATCGGTCCTCGGTCAACGGTCATCTATCGTCGGTCATCGGTCAACGGTTGTTGCTGCCCCTGCCGGAATCGGGTCCCGGAAGAGTTCCGGATGCACGAGATGGGCCAAGATCTCGGTTCCGTCCACCAGGCGCGGTCCCGATCGGCTGAAGTAGGCGTGACCGTTCACGGCAAAGACCTTGCCCCGCCTCACCGCCGGCAGGCCTTCCCAGCCCGGACGATTGGTCAAAAGGTGGATCTCGTCCAGAGTCCGATCTACGGAAAAGCCGCAGGGCATGAGGATCAGGATCTCGGGTGCAGCGGAGAGGACCCGTTCCCACTGCACCCGTTCCGACGGCTCCCCCACCTTTCCGAGTGGTTCTCTGCCGCCAGCCAGGGCCACCATCTCTGGGACCCAGTGGCCCGAGGCCATGATCGGGTCCAGCCACTCCAGACACGCCACGGGTGGCCGGGTCTTGGCGTTGGCCGCCCGCTTCTCGACGCGATCGATCCGTTCGGTGAGCGAGGCGACAGCCTGCGTTGCCTCGCGGAGTCGTCCCGTCGCCTCCCCGACCCGCTCGACATCCTGGAGCACATCCCCGAGACGCTGCGGGTTCAGGGAGAGGATCTCGGGTTTTCGCGAAAGGTGTGTCGCCGCTTCCAGGACGTCCTGGGTGGGGACGGCACAGACATCACACAGCTCCTGGGTCACAATCAGATCGGGATCGGCCGCCTTCAAGGCCTCGAAATCGATCCGATATATCCCCTCCCCGCGCCCCAGGAAGGCCCGGACACTGCCGTCGATCTCCTGACTGCTGAGCCCGGAGCTCTCGAAGGCAGGGGCGATGATCTTGCGCTTGCCGAGCGCCGCCCGGGGATAATCACACTCGTGGCTCACTCCGGTGAGGTGATCCCCCAGTCCCAGCAGATAGACGATCTCCGTCGCGCTGGGCAATAACGACACAATCCTCATGTATCACCTCAGGTCACTCATCCCTCAGTCCTCATCCCTCAGTCCTGAGTCCTGCACTATCACAACGCGCGCACCACCAGTTCCGCCAGGTCTAACGCCTTGACCGCGAGGTTCTTCCCGCGCACGGTGATGCCGTCGGTCATCATCGTCAGGCAGAACGGGCAGGCGGTGGCCACCACCGCCGCTCCCGTCTGCAGGAACTCGTCCGTTCGCTCGAGATTCACTCGCTTGCCGATGCGCTCCTCGACCCACATCAGTCCGCCGCCGGCGCCGCAGCAGAACCCCTTCTCGCGACATCGGGGCATCTCCACCTGCTTGAGCCCCCCGAGGTGACCGATCACCGATCGCGGGTCATCGTAGATGCCGTTGTGGCGGCCAAGGTAGCACGGGTCGTGAAAGGCCACCGTCCCGCTGAATCGCTTTCGCAGGCCCAGGTGCCCCTCCCGCAGCAGCTGGGCGATGAACTGGCTGTGGTGCACCACGTCGAACTCCCCGCCGAACTGGCCATACTCGTTCTTCATCGTATTGAAGCAGTGCGGGCAGGTGGTCAGGATCTTCTTCACCCGGTAGCGATTCAGCGTCGCGATATTCTCCTGGGCGAGGAGTTGAAAGAGATACTCGTTGCCGATCCGCCGGGCCGGATCTCCGGTGCACCGCTCTTCATTGCCCAGGATCGCAAACTCCACTTCCGCCGCCTCCAGCACCTGCGCCATCGCCCGGGTGACCTGCTGCCCTCGCTCGTCAAAGGCGCCCGCACAGCCCACCCAGAAGAGCAGCTCGACCTCCTTGAGCTTCGCCGCCTCAGGGATCCGCAATCCTTTGGTCCAGTCGGTCCGTCCGGCGCTCACCCCTTTGTAGGGATGCCCGCGCGTCTCCAGGCTCCGGAGGGTTTCCTGCATCTGCTCCGGAAAGGTCGCCTCTTCCATCACCAGGTGCCGGCGCATCTCCAGGATCTTGGGGATCGGCTCGATGAGGACCGGACAGGCCTCATGACACGCCCCGCACGTTGTACAGGCCCAGAGGACATCTTCGGAGATCACCTCGCCCACCATACGCCGCGTCTCCCCGCCCCGGTGCACCTTGATCAGGTGGTCCCGGAGATCGAGGATGACGCCTTTGGGGGTGAGGGGCTTCCCCGTAGTCCAGGCGGGACAGACAGCCTGGCATCGGCCGCACTCGGTGCACGCGTATAGATCCAAAAGCGCCTTCCATGAGAAATCCCGGATCGTGGAGGCCCCGAGCTTCTCTGCCTCGACCGCCAAGGGGCTCACGACACCCGAAGGCTCAAGGTTTCGGAGAAAGATATTGGCGGGGGCCGTGAGGAGATGAAGCGCGCCGGTATAGGGAATCGCTGCAACGAAACCGAACGACAGGGCCGCATGCACCCACCAGAGGACCCGGTGAAAGGCTCGCGCATACTCGACCCCCACGCCCCGGAAGAGGAGCGCCGTCGCCCATCCTCCGGGTGACCACGGTCCCCAGGGGTCGGCCGTCGCCATGATCCGGAGTCCTTCGACGAGGAATCCGGTCACCAGGACAGCGAGGAAGAGCAGGAGGAGCCAACCGAAGCCGTCAGCCTGACGGGGCTCCACCAGGCGGGCCGGAGGACGGAGGAAGCGCCGGAGGACCGCCATCAGCGTCCCCAAGAGCGCCGCGACGCCGAAGAGGTCCACGGTGAGTGACATGAAGTAGAGGTAGAAGGGACCCTGGAGGACGGGAAGGCCGAAGTAGTCCTGAAAGGCAACAAGGGTGGTGGCGATGACAAGAACGAGAAATCCCCAGGAGAGGCTGAGATGCATGAGCCCGGAATACCGCTCCGTGGCGATCCGCCGTTGCAGGAGGGCCTGGGCGACAAAGGCCTTGAGGCGCTCCTTCAGGTGACCAAGCCGTACCCCCTTCTTTCCCAGCAGGAGAGCACCAAAGCGTCGATAGCAGCCGTACAGGAAGATAGCCAGGAACGGGAGAAACAGCAGATAGAGGAGGAGGTGCTCAGGGATGTTCCAGTAGATCTCCCGCGAGGCGATGCGCTCCATGCTTCAACTCCCCATGAGCTCCCGGCACTTCGCAATCAAGGGAGGGAGAATTGCCTTGTAATCGCCCACGATCCCCAGGTGAGCCACCTTGAAGATGGGGGCCTCCGGATCGGCGTTGATGGCCACAATGGTCTTGGCGCCGCTGATCCCCGCCACATGCTGGGTCGCCCCAGAGATGCCCACGGCGATATAGAGATCCGGGCTGACGGTCTTGCCGGTCTGGCCGACCTGCATCGATGAGGGAACCCACCCGGCATCGGTCGCAGCCCGGGACGCCCCCACCGCCCCCTTGAGGACACGGGCTAACTCTACCAGGGGGGTAAAGCCCTCGGGCCCTCCGAGTCCACGGCCACCGGAAACCACCGCCCGTGCATCCTCGAGCTTGACCCCGGTCGTCTCCTCCTGGACCCGCTCCACCATCCGGGTGCGGGCCTGGGCCGGATCCAATGAGATCTCGACCGGGACCTCTTTGCCCTTCGGCTTACCCGCGGGTGCAGCGGGATCGAGGGTCCGCGGCTTCAAGGTGACTACTACGGGAAAGTGCTTGGGAACGATGACGGCCGCCGCCTTGCCCCCGTACGCGGGGCGTGTGAAGCGCGGCATCTTTTCGGAGCCCTCGATGTCGATCTCGATCACGTCGGTGACGATGCCTGCCTTCAGGCGAAAGGCGAGGCGAGCGGCGAGGTCCCGGCCCAGGGAGTCTCCGGACAGTAGGAGAACCCGGGCACCGGCGGTCTGGGCGATCCGCTCGAGGGCCATCAAGTAAATGTCGGCTTGGTACTCTTTCAACAAGGGATGGGCGACCCGGTAGATGACTTCGACCCCATAGCCGTAGAGAGACGATGCATCCCCTGGCCCCAGGAGTCCGACACAGACATCTTCGTGAAGCCCGGCGGCGAGTCTCTGCGCGCCGGTCAAGAGCTCCAGCGTTGAGCGGGATGGGATCCCGTTCTCGATCGTGCCGAGGACGAAGATACCGGGCATGGCTAGATGGCCTTCCGCTCGCGGAGTTTCGTGATCAGGGTCGCGACCTGCTGCGCCGGCTCGCCGTCCAGCAGCTCACAGCGGGACTCTCGACTCGGAAGCGTGAGCTGCTGAACCTCTGTTCGCATAGCGGCCTTCCCCATCCCGCCGGCCTCGACGCCCAGGTCGGCGGCCGACCACGTCGGGATCGATCGCCGGGAAGCCGTCATGATGTCCCTGACCTTCGGATACCTGGGGACATTCGACTCGTGACTGAGGATGGTGAGCAATAGAGGTGGCGCGCCCTCCCAGATCTCGTAGCCCTCCTCCACGACTCGCCGCATGCGCAGCCGGCCGTCCTGCGCCTCCACCTGGGCCACAAAGGAGACGCACGGGATATTGAGCGCCTCGGCCAGGATGGGACCCACGGTCCTGTCGGCCCAGTCCCCGGACTCACAGCCGCACAGGACCAGATCGGGGGTGCCGAGTTTCTGTATCCCGCGGGCCAAGGCGACGGCGAGGCCGAAGGCATCCGATCCGGCGAGGGCGGGGTCGCTGATCAAGGCGGCCTCGTCCGCGCCCATGGCGAGCCCTTTGCGAAGCGCGCTGATCGCCGACGGCTCCCCCGCGCTCACCACCGCTACCGTGCCGCCCGTCTTCTCCTTGAGCGTGAGGGCGACCTCCAGGGCATTCTCGTCATACGGACTGATGACGAGGGGGTGGCCATTCGGCCGCTGCCGTCTGGACTCCGCATCGATGCGGAACTGACTGGCGGGAAGCTCCGGGTCGATGATCTGTTTGACACAGACGACGATGCGCATCACGTCCCCGATTCTTCCAGGGGCTATCCCAGGAGATGTTCGGCGATGACCAGCCGTTGGATCTCTGAAGTCCCTTCGTAGATCTCGGTGACCTTCGCGTCCCGGAAGTGGCGCTGGACCGGGTAGTCGGTGATATACCCGTATCCCCCATAGATCTGGATGGCCTTGGTGGTCACCCACATGGCGACCTCCGACGCAGAGAGCTTGGCCATGGAGCCCTCCGCGGTGTATGGGGCCCCGCAATCTCTCAGAGAGGCGGCCCGGTAGGTGAGGAGACGCGCGGCATCGACGCGGGTCGCCATATCCGCGAGGAGGAACTGGATGGCCTGAAAGGAGGCGATGGGCCTTCCGAACTGGACGCGGCCCCGGGCGTACTCGAGAGAGGCCTCGAGTGCGGCCCGGGCGATTCCAACCGCCTGTGCGGCGATCCCGATTCGGCCTCCGTCGAGGGAGACCATGGCGATCCTAAAGCCCTCGCCGATCCCTCCCAGGAGGTTTTCGCGGGGAACCCGGCAATGCTCGAAGAGGAGCTGACACGTGCTGCTGCCCCGGATCCCCAGCTTGCTCTCTTCCTTGAGCACCTGAAATCCTGGCGTCCCCTTCTCGACGAGCAGGGCAGAGATCCCCTTGTGCTTGAGCTGGCGGTCGACCGTGGCGAACACGATGGCGATATCCGCCTCGCGGCCGTTCGTGATGAAATTCTTGGCTCCGTTCAGGACGAAGTGATCGCCCTCGGCCAGCGCGGTGACGCGCAGATTGCCCGCATCGGAGCCGGCGTCGGGCTCGCTCAGGCAGAAACAGCCCAGCTTCTCACCCCGGGCGAGAGGGATCAGGAAGCGTCGCTTCTGCTCCGCATCGCCAAACTTATAGATGAGGTCGCAGACCATGGAGTTATTGATCGACATGATAACCCCGGTGGAGGCACAAGCGCGGCTGATCTCCTCCATGGCGATGACATAGCAGATCGTATCCGCGCCCGCTCCGCCATACTCTTCCGGGATGGCGACCCCCATGAGGCCGAGCGCTCCCATCATCCTGATCGTCTGGGCGGGGAAACGCGCCTCTGCATCGACGGCGGCGGCCCGGGGCGCCACCTCTGTCTCGGCAAAGTCCCGGACCATGTCCCGGAAGATCTCCTGCCGTGGGCTCAACCCGAGATCCATGCCCCTCCCCGCCTATCTTCCCTTGAAGCGGGGCTCCCGCTTCTCGAGGAAGGCGCTCACCCCTTCTGTTTTGTCCTCGGTGCCAAAGCAGAGCGCACAAGCCTTGGCCTCGAGCGCCAGTGCCCGCTTGAGATCGAGGTCCGCCCCCTCGGTGATAGCCTTCTTGGCGGATTCGATCACACCCGCCCCCTTGCGGGCGATCTTTTCGGCCAGCTTTCTCGTCTCGGCCATGAGCTCTGGGGCAGGGAACACCCTGTTCACCAGGCCGATCCGGTACGCCTCCTGCGCGTCGATCATCTCGCCGGTATAAATCAATTCCTTCGCCCGCGTACCTCCGACACGACGGGGGAGGCGCTGGGTCCCGCCCGCCCCCGGGATGATCCCCAGATTCACCTCCGGCAAGCCGAACTTCGCCGTTTCGGCGGCATAGATCATGTCGCACGCTAGCGCCAGTTCACAGCCGGCGCCGAGGGCATACCCGTTCACGGCGGCCAGGACCGGTTTCTTCAGCCGTTCGATCCGGTTCATCACGGCCTGGGCCTCCTTGAGAAAGCCCAGGGCCTCTCCCGCGCCCATGTTCCTGAAGGCAGCGATATCTGCTCCGGCGGCAAAGGCCCTCTCGCCGGCGCCGGTGACAATCAGGACACGGATGGCGGGATTGCCTTCGGCCCGCGTCGCGGCCTGCAGGAGCTCCCGAAGGAGCGCCAGGCTCAGGGCGTTCATGACCTTCGGGCGGTTCAGCGTGATGGTGGCGATCCCGGAAGCCGCCTCGTAGATGAGATGTGCGTACTCCACGTCGCTAGCCCTTCTCGTAGGTGTAAAACCCCCGCCCACTCTTTCGCCCCAGATACCCCGCGTCCACCATCTGGACCAGCAGGGGGCAGGGACGGTACTTGGGATCGCCGATCCCCTCGTACAGCGTCCGCATAACCGCCAGGCAGACGTCGAGGCCGATCAGATCGCCCAGGGCTAACGGGCCCATCGGATGGTTGGCCCCCAGCTTCATCACGGTGTCGATCGCCTCGGCGGTGCCGACCCCCTCCATGAGAAGATAGCACGCTTCGTTGACCATGGATGCAAGGATGCGGCTCGAGATGAAGCCGGGACTGTCGCGGACCTCCACCGGGGTCTTCCCGAGTCGCTCTGCCAGCCGGACCGTGGCCGTGACCGTCTCGTCAGCGGTGGCGAGCCCGCGGATCACCTCGACCAAGGGCATCAGCGGGACCGGGTTGAAAAAGTGCATGCCGATGACTTGGGATGGCCGGGAGGTCGTCGAGGCGATTTTTGTAATGGGGAGTGAGGAGGTGTTGGTGGCCAGGATGACTTCGGGTCTCGCGATCCGGTCCAGGTCCTGAAATAGGGTCCGCTTGACGGCCAGGTCCTCGATGACCGCCTCGATCACAAAGTCGGCGGCGGATAGATCCAACGGGGTGATCGTGAGGACGAGCCCCTTGAGCATTTCTTCCTTTTCGTCCTCGCCGAACTTTCCCCTCCTCACCCCCTTGGCAAGGCCTGCCGCGATGCGCTCTCGGGCCCGCTTCAGAATCGCCTCTTCCAGATCGTGCAGGAAAACCTGCAATCCAGACTGCAGGGCCACCTGGGCGATGCCGTGACCCATGGTCCCAGCCCCGACCACGCCGATGACCTTAATGTCCGTCCTCAGCGCCGCTTCGCCCGTCATTGTTCATCCATTACTTTAACGAGGGAACCTTCGGTTCGACGGGAGGGCTCTTTTGACGCTTGAGTGATTCATGATCCCCCAAGGACCAGATCCGTGACCGCAAAAAGATGCCCTGGTAGATCAGATAATAGATAATAGAGGATAGGCTGCAGGGAGATTGACCGAGCGCTCATTCGATCGCCCTGACACCAAAGATGCGGGAAGGGAAGCGCCTATGTCAAGGGTTTT
>Ga0209859_1000079_pt1 | contig 19883 bp, 16 predicted proteins | sample GWRWS3_50_60_FD_187241 | JGI IMG/M metagenome (GOLD analysis project Ga0209859, IMG submission 187241) | Riverbed sediment microbial communities from areas with vegetation nearby in Columbia River, Washington, USA - GW-RW S3_50_60 (SPAdes)... | ecosystem: Environmental > Aquatic > Freshwater >... | reverse complement strand
GAGGTGCAGGAGTTCATCCGGGAGCTGCGCCGGACACACGACGCGACCATCCTCCTCTGCACTCATGACCTCGTCGAGGCGGAGCTCCTCGCCGAGCGGGTCGGGATTCTCGACCGCGGCGAGCTCCTCTGCCTCGAGCCGACCGAGGCGCTGAAGCGGCGCTTCGACGCGTCGACGCTCGAGGAGGCGTTCCTCGCCTCCACCGGGCGTGTCTTCGAGGACGACCCGGAGGAAGAGGAGGAGGACGACACGTCATGAGAAGCTCCGCGCACGTCGTTCGCGCCGAGCTCGTCGGGCTCGCAGGCGTCGTCGAGCGCAACGTCTACCTCGTCCGGCGTTACATCTGGTGGGATCTCGCGTTCTTCGTCTGGACGGTGGCGAACGCACTCACGATCGTCTTCATCGCCGAGGGCGTCGAGGCGGCCGGCGGCCAGATCGACGTCGAGCGCACGATCACCATCCTGCTCATCGGCGCGGTCATCTGGGCGTACCTCGGGGACATCTTCGAGGTGCTCACCGAGACGGTCGCGTGGGAGCGCTGGGAGGGGACGATCGAGTACACGTTCATGGCTCCGCTGGCGCGCTCGATGCACCTGGGGGGCATGGGGCTCTTCGCCGTCGCCTACGCGCTCGTTCGCGCCGTGCTCCTCTTCTGGGTCGTTGCCTTCTTCTTCGACGTGGACATGCCGCAGGCGAACTACACGGCCGCGCTCGTCGTCCTCGCCGTGGCGTCCGTCTCCTTCGTCGGCATCGGGATGATGACGGCCGTCCTCCCGCTCATCTCGCCGGAGAAGGGGACACAGCTGGGCTTTATCGCCCAGGGCATCCTGCTCGTCGTCTCGGGCGTCTACTACCCGGTGAGCGTGCTCCCCGAGTGGATGCAGTGGCTCGCAACGATCTCGCCTGCTACCTACGCGCTCGAAGGCGTGCGCGCCGCGATCCTCGAGGGCGACGGCCTTGCGGAGCTCCGGGACGAGCTCTGGCCCCTGGTCGTGATCGGAGTGGTCTCGGTGCCGCTCGGCCTCGAGGTCTTCCGCCGGGGCGAGCGCCACGCCAAGCGGACCGGGAAGCTGAAGAGGTCGGGATGATCGACGCTCGCTGCGGGGAGACGGAAGCCGACTGCCTGACGACGGTGGCGCCGCTCCTGCTCGAGATCTGAGTGCGCCGGCTCGATCCTCACCGGACGTGGCTCCTGTACTCGGGAGCGACCGCGCTCGCCAGGACGACGGCCTGGACGGTCGCGGCCGTCTACTTCGTCCGCGACGTCGGGATGGGCCCGCTCGAGCTCGTGCTCGCCGGCACTGCGCTCGAGGTGGCGTACTTCGCGTTCGAGGTCCCGACCGGAGTCGTGGCCGACACCTACAGCCGGCGGGCGTCGATCGTCCTCGCCCAGTTCGTCATGGGCGCGGGCTTCGTTCTCACGGGAGCGTTCGCGGACGTGGGCGTCGTCCTCGGCGCGGCCGCGCTGATCGGCTTCGGCTGGACGTTCAAGAGCGGCGCCGAGGACGCCTGGCTCGCCGACGAGATCGGCCCGCAGCGCATGGCGCGCTCCTACCAGCGCGGAGCTCAGGTGGAGCGGGCGCTCTCGCTCGCCGGCATCGGCCTCGCCGTCGCCCTCGCGACCGTCGACCTGCGGCTCCCGCTCGTCCTCGGCGGGTTGCTGTTCGTCGCGCTCGGGCTCGTCCTCCTCCTCGTGATGCCCGAGACGCGGTTCACGCCCGCGCGGAGAGACGAGCTGGGCCAGGCCGGCTCTCTCGTCCGCACCGCCCAGGACGGCGGGCGCCTCGTCCGTGCCCGCCCGGTCCTGCTGCTCATCGTCGGCATCGCCTTCTTCGGCGGCATGTCGAGCGAAGCGTTCGACCGGCTCTGGGAGGCGCACCTCCTCCTCGACGTCGGGGTGCCTGCGCTCGCCGGGCTCGATCCCATCGTCTGGTTCGGTGTGCTGAACGCAGGCGCGCTCGTGCTCGCCCTCGCCGTCGCCCAGCCGCTCGTTCCCCGCTTCGAGCGTGCGGGAAGGGAGAGCATGGCCCGTATCCTGCTCGCCCTCGACGCGTTGCTCGTCGCGGGGATGCTCGCGTTCGCCCTGGCCGGAAGCTTTGCCCTCGCCGTGGCTACCTTCTGGTCGGTCGAGGTCGTTCGCTCGCTCTCGTCCCCGGTCTACGACACCTGGCTGAACGCGAACATCGACGACTCGCGCGTGCGGGCGACCGTCATCTCGATCACGAACCTCGGCGACTCGGCCGGCCAATGGGGCGGCGGCCCCGCGCTCGGCGCGATCGGGTCGGCCTTCTCCATCCGCGCGGCCCTGGCCGTCGGCGCGCTTGCGCTCACGCCCGCTCTCTGGCTCTACGGTCGCGCGCTTCGCCTCGATCCCGCGCGGCTCACGAGCGAGCCTGCCTCGCCAGTGTCTCGTATAGACTGAGAGCGTTATTCGAGGCGACGAGGCCTCGGGCGGGACGGTCGCCCGAGGCTCTTTGCGTTTAAGGAGGAGGTTCCCGAGATGGCCCAGGTCGAGCAGAGCGGCAGGGCGACGAGCGACCCGGCGGCGCGGAAGACGATTCTCGACGAGGTGAAGAAGCAGGACGTCAAGTTCGTCCACCTCTGGTTCACCGACATCGAGGGCCATCTGAAGAGCTTCTCGATCACGCCGGCGGAGCTCGAGGACGCCCTCGACGACGGGATGGGCTTCGACGGCTCCTCGATCACCGGCTTCAACGCGATCGAGGAGTCCGACATGGTCGCCATCCCCGACCCGGCCACCTTCCAGCTCATGCCGAACGGCGAGATCCGGGTCGCCCGCATGATCTGCGACGTCGTCACGCCCGACGGCGAGCCGTACGGCGGCGACCCGCGCCACGTCCTCAGGCGCGCGCTCGAGCGCATGGAGAACATGGGCTTCGATACGTTCAACGTCGGGCCCGAGCTCGAGTACTTCCTCTTCAGGGACGACAGGGGCACGGAGACGCTCGACGAGGGGGGCTACTTCGCCATGACGGCGCTCGATGCTGCGTGGGAGCTGCGCAACGAGACGATCGCGGCGCTCGAGTCCATGGGGATCCCGATCGAATACGTCCATCACGAGGTCGGCCCCTCCCAGCACGAGATCGACATGCGCTTCACGAACGCCCTCGACATGGCCGACCACACGATCACGTACCGGCTCGTCGTCAAGGAGCTGGCCAAGAAGGCGGGCTGTCACGCGACGTTCATGCCCAAGCCGCTCTTCGGGGAGAACGGGTCGGGCATGCACACGCACCAGTCGCTCTTCGCCGAGGGGTCGAACGCGTTCTTCGACCCGGACGACGAGTGGCACCTCTCCGACGTGGGCAAGGCGTTCATCGCCGGGCAGCTCCACCACGCGCGCGAGATCTCGGCCGTCTTCGCCCAGTGGGTGAACTCGTACAAGCGCCTGGTGCCGGGCTTCGAGGCCCCGGTCTACGTCGCCTGGTCGCGGCGCAACCGCTCCGCCCTCATCCGCATCCCGCTCTACAAGCCCGGGAACGAGCAGGCGACACGGGCCGAGATCCGCTGCCCGGACCCCGCCTGCAACCCGTACCTGACGTTCGCGGCGCTCCTCCACGCCGGCCTCGAGGGGATCGAGCGGGGCTACGAGCTGCCGCCGCCGATGGAGCAGAACCTCTACAAGCTGAGGGCCGAGGAGCGCAAGGAGCGCGGCATCGTCGCTCTGCCCGAGACACTCGGCGAGGCGATCGACGAGCTCGCCGGCTCGGAGCTGGCGCGGAAGGCGCTCGGCGACCACGTCTTCGACAACTACGTGAAGCTGAAGCGGGCGGAGTGGGACGACTACCGCGTGCAGCTGACGCCGTGGGAGCTGGAGAAGTACCTACCGGTCTTGTAGGACCAGCCTCGGAGGCGTAATATGGAGGGTGGTGTCGCCGCTTCTCCTAGAAGCGGGGGACTGACTGACGGCCGACTGCGAGCTGCTTACCGAGCAGCTCGTGGTCGTTAATGAGCCCTGAGGCTACGCCGCGGCCGCGATGCTCTCGACGGCCATGGCGAGCGCGCGCTCGAGCTCGGCGAGTCCGAACGGCTTGACCAGGTAGGCGTGCGGCCGGAGTTGCCTTGCGCGCTCGGAGTCCGGATAGATGCTGGTGCAGACGATCGGAAGCTCCTCGCGCCGGAGCCTGAGGGCTTCGGCCGCCGAGAGAGCGCCCGGGTCGGCGGGCTCGAGGAGGAGGACGTCGACGTCGCCCTCCGGGAGCACGTCGCCCCTCCGGCCGGCCGGGTAGACGGGCTCGTGGCCGAGGCGCTCGACGACGTGCCCCAGGAGCGCGCGCACCTCGGCGTGCCGTTCGATGACCAGGATCCTCACGGTCTCACCATCGACTTCCCGCGCGCGGATTTCGGCGGGATCTGGTAAGGAAGCGGTATGAAGCGCGCGCACGTGCTCGTCGTCGACGACGACGCCGACATCCGCGGGCTCGTCCGCGAGCTGCTCGAGCGCCAGGGCTACGGCGTCTCGGAGGCCGCGAACGGTCGCGAGGCACTACGGTCGCTCTACTCCACTCCTCCGGACGTCGTCCTCCTCGACGTGTCGATGCCGGAGCTGGACGGCTGGCAGACGCTCGAGCGGATCCGTGATCTCTCCGACGTGCCCGTGGCGATGCTGACCGCCCGCACGGCAGAGCTCGAGAAGGTGCGGGGCCTCAAGGCGGGCGCCGACGACTACATCACGAAGCCCTTCGGGAGGCAGGAGCTGCTCGCACGCGTCGAGGCGATGCTCCGCCGGGCCGGCCCCCGACAGGAGAGTCGGCAGACGTACGCTGACGCTCTTCTCAACGTCGACTTCGCCCAGCGGAGCGTCTCGGTGAGTGGGAACGAGGTGGCGCTCACCCCGCTCGAGTTCCGCCTCCTCGCCGCCTTCGTGCGCCACCCGGGCCAGCTTCTCTCCCACGACCAGGTCCTCGAGCTCGTGTGGGGCGACTCGTTCTCTGCGTCTCGCGACCAGGTGAAGCTCTACGTCGGGTACCTTCGCCGCAAGCTCGAGGGCGCGGGCGCCGACACGTCCGTGATCGAGACGGTGCGTGGCTTCGGGTACCGCTACCGGCCGAGCGCCGCCTGAACGCGCTCGCCGAGCGCCTGCGGGCTGAAGGGCTTCGTGACGTAGTCGTCGGCGCCGGCCTCGAACCCGCGCTCGACGTCGGGCTCCTGGACGCGGGCGGTGAGCAGGATGATCGGGATCGTCGTCGTGGGGCCGTGCTCGCGCAGGCGGCGGGTCACCTCGTACCCGTCCAGCCTCGGCATCATCACGTCGAGCAGGGCGAGGTCGGGGGTGCGCGCGAGCGCGAGGTCGAGCGCCGTCTCCCCGTCGGGGGCGGAGAGCACCTCGTACCCGTCTCGCTCGAGGCGGAAGCGGACGAGCGCGAGGATGTCCGGGTCGTCGTCCGCCACGAGGACGAGCGGGCGCATGCTCTCAGGAGCGGGCCGAAGGCGAGCGACGCTCAGAGGGCCACCTCCGTCTGCTCCGGAAGCTCCGCGTGCCGGTGGAGCGGGAGCGCGACGCGGAAGGTCGTGCCCGAGCCCTCCTCGCTGGCGACCGTGATCCGGCCGGCGTGGGCATCGACGATCGCCTTCGAGATCGCCAGTCCGAGCCCGGTTCCCTGGATCGCCTGCTCGGCCGCGGTCGAGGTGCGGAAGAAGCGCTGGAAGAGGAACTCCTGCTCGCCGGCCGGAATCCCCATGCCGCTGTCGCGCACCTCGAGGATCGCCTGGTTTCTGAGCGCGCGCACGCGGACGTCCACGCGACCGGCCTCCGGCGTGAACTTGATCGCGTTCGAGACGAGGTTGTCGAGGAGCTGTGCGATCCGAGCCCGGTCGCCGGCGATCAGGGGGACGGGGCCCGTTGCGAGCGTGAGCGTGATCCCCTTGGCCTCGGCCTGGGGCCTGGCCGTCTCCACGCTCTCCGAGGCGACCGAGCCGAGATCGAGGGCGCCGACGTCGAGAACGAGCTTGCCGGCCTCGACCTGAGCGAGGAAGAGGAGGTCGCCGACGAGGTGAAGGAGTCGGTGCGAGTTTCGCTCGACGACTCCGAGGAACTGACGCTGGTCGTCGGTCAGCTCTCCCGCCTCGCCGTCGAGCAGGAGCTCCGTGTAGCCGCGGATCGAGGTGAGCGGCGTGCGGAGCTCGTGCGAGACGAGCGCGATGAACTCGTCCTTCAGCCGGTCGAGCTCCCGCAGGCGCTCGTTCTGGGTCGCGAGGTCGCGCTGGGCTGCCTCGGCCGCGGTGCGCGCCTCCTTCTCGGCCGCCAGCAGTCGCTCGCGGTCGGCCTCGGCCTGGATCCGGTGCGTGACATCGCGGTCGGTCCCTCGCCAGCCGACCAGCTCGCCGGCGGCGTCGAGGACGGGCGTCGCCGTGCTCTCGAGGTGGCGGACGCTGCCGTCCTGGTGGAGGCAGCGGACGACGACTCCGGACCAGCCCTCCGTTCCCTGCGCGTGCGCGGATGTCGCGAGGGCGACCTCCTCGCGGTCCTCCTCGACGATGAGCTCGTACCAGGTCCGGCCGACGACCTCCTCCGGCCGGTAGCCGAGGATGCGCTCGACGGCCGGATTCGAATACGTGTGCAGGCAGTCCACGTCCATCGCCCACACCCACTCCTCGGTCGTCTCGACGAACGAGCGGAACTTCGCCTCGCTCTCGCGAATGGCCGCCTCGGCGCGCTTCCTCTCGGTGACGTCCTGGCCGATCGCCGAGACGCCGACGACCGTGCCGGACGAGTCCCGGATCGGCGAATAGGTAAAGGCGACGTGGACGAGCCCTCCACCCTCGCGGGAGCGGACCGTCTCGAGGTACGCGACACGGTCCTCCTCGACGACCTGGCGCAGGATCTCCAGGGCCTCCTCCTGACGCTCGGGCGGCATCAGGAGCGTGATCGGCTTCCCGGCGACCTCCTCGGCCGAGTAGCCGAACATCCGCTCGGCCCCAGCGTTCCAGCTCGTGAAGCAGAGGTCGAGCGCGGCGCTCGTGATGGCGTCGTTCGACGACTCCACGATCGACGCGAGACGCGCGCGCTCCTCCTCCCTCGCGCGGCGCTCGGTGATGTCGAAGATGGCGCCGTCGAGGTACGTGATCTGGTTCGACCGTGTTGCCTGAAGGCCGCGCTCGAGCACCCAGCACACGTCGCCGTCGCGACGGATGACTCGGTACTCGAGCGAATAGCCCCGCTTCTCGCGCAGGGCCTGCCCGACCTCGGCCTGGACGCGCTCGGCGTCCTCGGGATGGATGATGCTCGCAAAGCTCCGCACCCGGTTGTCCATGAAGTCGCTTGCCGGCCAGCCCGAGATGCTCTCGATCGCGTCGCTGATGAACTCCATCGTCCAGTCCTCGTCCACGGCGCAGCGGAAGATAGCCCCGGGGACGTTCGAGACGAGCGAGCGGAAGCGCTCCTCGCTCGCGCGCGCGGCTGAGTAGAGCCGGGCGCTCTCCAGGGCGAGCGAGGCGAGGTGGGCGAAGCGCGAGAGGACGGCGATCTCCGGCGCGTCGAACGTGCGGCCGGGTGCCGCGTGCGCGAGGCCGAGCACGCCGACGACCTCGGTGCGCGAGCGCAGCGGCACGCCCACGACCGCGTGAAACGGGGCGCTCTCGAAGCCGGGAAGGCGTCCTTCCCAGGCGTGGTAGTCGTCGACGGCCAGAGGCTGGGCCGACTCCCAAACTCGCCCGGCGAGGCCTTCGCCCTTGCGGATGCGACGGCCGACGTTGCCGGCGAAGGCTCCGGTGCCGAGAGCAACGCGGAGCTCCTCGCCCTCCCTGAGGTAGACGTACGTGTCCTGCGTCCCGACGAGCTCGCCGGCCTGCACGGCGATCCGCTCGAGGAGCTTCTGCGCGTCGAGCTCGTCGATCAGAAGGAGCGCCGTCTCGTGGAGCGCTCCCAGCTCGGCGTGCCGGCGCTCGAGCTCCTCGGCGGCCGCCTTCTGGGGCGTGACGTCGACGAGGAAGCCCTGCGCGTGCATGGGTCGCCCGGACTGGTCCTTGGCGATCGTGACCTCGTCGTGCACCCAGACCGCCCGCCCGTCCTTCGCCAGCATCCGGTACCTGATCGCGAAGGACTCGCCCGATGCGTACGCCTCCCGGTGCGCGGCGATCGTCCGCGCCCGGTCCTCGGGGTGGAGGATCCTGACGAAGAACTCGGGGTCGCTCATGCACTCGAGCGCCGTGTAGCCGATCATCTCCTCGATCTGCGGGCTCATGTAGATGCACGAGCTCGTCTCGTCGAGGCGGGTGATGTACATGACGAGCGGCAGTTGCTCGACGAGGCTCCGGTAGTTGCGCTCGGCGTGGCTCAGGCGCACCTCCGCCCTACGCCGCTCGTCGAGCGCCTGCGCGAGGGCGGACGCGTGCTCCTCCAGCCCCTTGTGGCGGTTCTCCAACGCCCGCGTCACCTGCCGGAGGATCGGGAAGAGGGCGGCGTAGAGCAGGAGAAGAGCGAGGCCGAGAGCCACCGCGATCGGCGTGACGGTCTCGTGGATCTCGGCGGCGACCGGCGCGTAGGCCTCGTAGACCTCGAGGACGCCTGCCGGGCGGGTCGACTCGCCGACGAGCACAGGGACGTAGGACTCGATTGCCTTGACGTCCTCGCCGCTCCCTCCCTCTGCGTTGAGCGTCGTCACGTGCTGCACCGTCCCCCCGGCCAGGGCACCGTCGATCTCCGAGGCGTCGTCGAGGCGCTCGCCGATGATCGCGTGGTCGTTCGAGTAGGTGACGACGCGGCCCCGGCTCCAGAGCTTGATCCGGATGAGGCTTCCGAGGAGCTCCCCCTCGACGGCCGCGTCCAGCTCAGCCTGACGCTCCGGGGTCACCGGCCCGGCGAAGTCCGAGTCCCGGAGCGTGGGCGCGATCCGGGTCGCAACGCTCGTCGCGTGCATGGCGACGTCCTGCCGGGCGCGCTCCTCGGCCTCCTTGCGGACGACCCAGAAGATGGCGACCCAGGCGAGCACGAGCGCGATCGCGCTGTAGATCGCAAAGCGCAGGACGAGGCGCGGTGGCCTCGCCGCAGCCGGAGGCGAGACGGTCACGAAATTCGTTATCGGTGCGGCCAAACCCTTGCTTGAATGTCAGACATGGACACGTCCGCGCGCCATCTGCGCCTCCTGACGGAGACGATCGCCGCGGTCAACTCGACGCTCGACTTGGACGAGGTCTTCGAGCTGATCGCCCGGAAGGTCGCCGGGGCGCTCGAGACGGACGCGTGCTTCGTCTATCTCTACGACGAGGCGGCCGACGAGCTCGTCCTCCGCGCATCGTTCGGGACCCGGGTCGAGGACATGACGCGCGTCCCGAAGATGCGCCCGGGGGAGGGGATCACGGGAACGGCGGCGGCCGAGCGCGCGCCGGTGATGATCCCGCGCGAAGCGCACCTGGACGCCCGTTTCAAGCGCTTCCCGAACCTGCCGGAGGAGCACTACCAGTCGATCCTGGCCGTCCCGATCCTCGCCCGCGACCGGCTCGAGGGCGCCCTGAACGTCCGCACGGAGTCTCCGCGTGAGTTCAGCCGTGACGAGATCGACCTCCTGATGGCGATCGCGGGCCAAGTCGCGCAGGCGATCGAGAACGCCAAGCTCTACGACCACGCGCAGCGCCGCGTCGCCGAGCTGGAGGCGCTCGCCGCGATCTCAGAGGCCGTCTCGGAGTCGCTCTACCTCGAGGAGTCGCTCGAGGCCATCGTCAAGACGACGATGGACGCCGTCGACGCAACCGGAGCGGCGCTCGTCCTCCAGGACGGCACGATTGCCTGGCCGGAGGGGAGGCCGGGCGCACACGCGGTCCGCTTCCCCCTCCGCTGGAAAGGGCGGGAGGTCGGCGAGCTCGTGTGCGACCGTGACACTCCCTTCACGGAGGAGGAGCGGCGCCTGCTGGCCTCGATCGCGCGCCAGGCGGCCGTCGCCTTCGAGCACGGGCGGGCCGTCCTGCGCGGCGTGCTCGCCCAGGAGATCCACCACCGCGTCAAGAACAACCTCCAGACGGTCGCGTCGCTGCTTCGCCTCCAGGCTGCGAGCGCGGACCGGATCGACCCGCGGAAGGTTCTCGGCGACTCGGTCAACCGCATCCTCGCAATCGCCGCCGTCCACGAGGTGCTCACCGAGCGCCGCGACGACGACGTCGACCTCGGCGAGCTCGTGGAGCGCCTGCGCGCCATGCTCGTCCAGGGGCTCGGGGCTGGAAAGCAGGTCAGCTCGCGCCTCGAGCCCGTCTCCCTCCACGGCGAGCGGGCGACGGCGCTCGCGCTCGTCTTCTGCGAGCTCCTCGGCAACGCGCTCGAGCACGGCGGCGACGAGGTGAGGGTGGAACTCGCGCGGGCGAACGGCCGCGTCCTCCTGACCGTGGCCGACAACGGCTCATGGAGCGAGGCGGCCCACGAGGGCACCGGCCTCTCAATCGTGCGCGCGCTCGTGCGGGACGAGCTCGACGGCGAGCTCGTCCTCGTCTCGGACGGCGGCCTTCGGGCCGAGGTGGCCTTCTTCGCCTCGTGATGGGCGCCCTCACCTCTTACGCGCGCGTGTGTGGGAGACCCACCTCCCCGTCCCACGGCGCGAGCCTAGCGCCGAAAGGCGCGCGCGTGGCGCGGCGGATCGTGCCGAGTTCGTGCCGGCGGCCTCCTTCGAGGCGCCTTCCGTGAGGATCCTGGTCGCCGAGGACGAGACGATCATCCGCCTCGACCTGAAGGAGATCCTCGAGCGCGCAGGGTTCGAGGTCTGCGCCGAGGCGCGCGACGGCGACGAGGCCGTCGCGCTGGCTGCCCGCGAGAAGCCGGACCTCGCCATCCTCGACGTGAAGATGCCGGGCCTCGACGGGATCGAGGCGGCCCGGCGCATCCTCGGCGAGCGCCCGATCCCGATCGTCATCCTCACCGCCTACGGCCAGGACGAGCTCGTCTCCCGCGCGGTCGAGGCGGGGGTCTTCGGCTACCTCGTGAAGCCCTTCAAGGAGGCCGACCTCCTGCCGGCGATCCACGCCGCAAGGGCGCGGCACACCGAGTTGCAAGCTCTGCGTGAAGAGGCGGAGTCGCTCGCCGAGGCACTCGCCATGCGTAAGGTCGTCGAGCGGGCCAAAGGTCTCCTGATGGCCCGCGACGGCCTCACCGAAGAGGAGGCGTTCGCGCGCCTTCGGCGTGCGAGCCAGGTCTCCGGCCGGCCGATGCGGGTCGTCGCGGAGGCCCTCATCGCCACGTACGGGGAGAACTAGCGGCCTACGGCCAGGCCGTCCGCTCGGGGTGGAGGTCGAGCGGGCCCCCGTCGTGGCACTCGCTCGTTCGGTACTCGGGCGGCAGCGCCGGTTGCACGTCCCCGAAGACGAAGGCGGCGACGGCCCGCGCGTCTTCCGGGCTCGCGCCCAGGCGGAGCGCGGTGTCGGCGTTGGTCTGGAGCGCGTAGCACTGAGTCACGGCCTCGTCTCGCTCGCCCGCCAGGTGCCACGCCTCATGGGAGAGCACGTTGACCGCAACGGCGGCCTCCCTGACCTCCTCCGGGCAGTCGCCGGCGCTCGCCAGGCAGCCGAGCCCGGCGATCTCGCCGTGGAGGATGCTTCGCAGCCGTGAGCACGTGCCGCTCGAGAGCTTCGCCTCGTCGGCCGGGCGTCCGTGGGGAGAGAACTCCACTGACCCGTCCTGGGCCGAGACCTTCGTCAGAGTCGCAAGCGTGCCGGGACAGGCGATCGTCACGTCCCGGCCGGCGATCACGGCGGCGATCTCCGCCAGCTCGCCTTCGTCCGCCTCGAGAGCCCGGTGCGGGCCGGCATAGAAGCCGAGCGCGCCGAGGGCAAGGACGCAAGCGAGGAGGCGGGCCGCCGTCACCCCAAGGAGGTCGGCAGCCCGCCGATCGCCCTTGAGGCGGGCGACTCACTGGGAGGGGCCGGCGACCTCCTCGAGCAGCGTCTCCCAGCGGGCGAGGAGGGCCTGCAGCTCTCGGCGGGCGCGGGCGTGCGCGCCGAGAGCCTCGGCGTCGGACCAGTCGGTCGCGAGCCTCTCCTCGAGCTCCCCGACCTCGCGCTCCTTCCGCTCGATGTCCGCCTCGATCTCGGCCAGCGGGTCGGGGCCGGTCCTGGGCTTCGCAACCGCCCGCGGCCTCGCCTCCTTGCGCAGAGGCTCCTGCTTCGGCTCCGCGCGCTCCTCGCGCGCGCGGACGAGGTCGGCCCAGCCGCCTTCGTAGACCCGGATCGTCCCGCCCTCGATCGCCGCCGTTCGCTGCGCGACAGCGTCCAGGAGCGCGCGGTCGTGCGAGACGAGCAGGATCGTCCCCGGGAACACCTCCAGCGCGGCCTCGAGCGTCTCGCGCGAGTCGAGGTCGAGGTGGTTCGTCGGCTCGTCGAGGACGAGGAAGTTGGCGCCCGAGGCGACCAAGACGGCGAGCCCGAGCCGCCGCCGCTCTCCGCCCGACAGGTCCCGCACCTGCTTCATGTGCGCCTCCCAGCCCGAGAAGAGGAAGCGGCCGAGCAGCGTCTGTGCCTGCGGGCGGGTGAGGCCGGTCATCGCCTGGACGCAGTCGAGGACGCTGCCGCGCTCGTCGAGCTCGAGCCCGTGCTGGGAGAAGTAGCCGACCTCGACGCCGTAACCAAGCTTGAAGTCGCCAGCGACGGCTTGCTTGAGGAGAGTCGTCTTACCGCTTCCGTTCGGGCCCACGAGCGCGATGTGGTCGCCTCGCTCCAGGGCGAAGGTCACGTCGCTGAGGAGGACGCGCCCGCCGACTCCGACCTCTTCGCCCTCGAGGACGAGCACGTCTCGGCCGCTCCGCTTCGGCTCTCCGAACTCGAAGCCGAGCGAGCGGGTGCGGCGCGTGAGGAGGGCGGCCTCGCCGGCGGCCTCTGACCGCTCCTTCTCGAGACGTCCGATCTGGGTCAGCTTCGCCTGCGCCTGCTTCGCCTTCGACTTCTTGTACCGGAACCGTGCCACGAAACGCTCGAGGCGCGCGATGTCGACGGCGACGCGGTCGGCGGTCTTCTGCGCGTGGAGCGCTCGCTGGGCCTTCTCCAGCCGCCAGACGTGCCACGGACCGGGGAAGTACGTCGCGCGGCCGGTCTCCAGTTCCAAGGTCGCCTTGGTGACCGCCTCCAGAAACCAGCGGTCATGGGCCACGATGATGCACGCCGCGTCGAGAGAGGAGAGCTCGCGCTCGAGCCACTCGAGGCTCGCCACGTCCAGATGGTTCGTGGGCTCGTCGAGGAGGAGCAGGTCGGGATCGCCGGCGAGCGTCCGTGCGAGCGAGGCGCGCGTGACCTCGCCGCCCGAGAACGTGCTCAGCTTCCTGTCCAGGTCGGCGTCGGCGAAGCCCAGCCCGCGTACGACCGCGCTGGCGTGGTCGCGCCAGGCGTAGCCGCCCGCGTGCTCGAGGCGCGCCTGCGCGGCCGCGTAGGCGGAGAGCGTGGCAGCGTCGTCGGCGCCCCCGGCCATCGCCTGCTCCAGGCGCGAGAGCTCGCGCTCCGTCGCCAGCAGGTCGGACGCGCCGGAGAGGACGTACTCGCGCAGGGTCAGGTCGCGGTCGACCGGCGGCCGCTGGTCGTGGAGCGCAACGCGCGTCCCCTTCTGGAGCACGAGCTCGCCGCCGTCGACGGACGTCTCGCCGGTGAGCATGCGCAGGAGCGTCGTCTTGCCGGCGCCGTTGGGGCCCGCCAGCGCGAGCCGGTCACGCCGGTCGAGCATGAAGGAGACGCCGTCGAAGAGCGGATCGCCGGCGAACTCCTTGCGGAGGTTGGATGCGATCACCACGGCCATGCAACGTATGGTCGCACGTCCGCCGTGCTCTATCGGTTCCTGGTGATTCAATAGAGAAATGGCGATCACGCTCACGCAGCTCCGAGCCTTCCTCGCCGTCACGCGCGCCGGAGGCGTGCACGAGGCCGCTCGCCACCTCTACGTCAGCCAGCCCTCGGTCTCCGCGGCCCTGGCCGCGCTCCAGCGGGAGCTAGGTGTCGCCCTCGTCGAGCGGCGGGGTCGGGGCATTCGCCTCACCGCAGCAGGCCAGTCCTTCGCTCCCTACGCAGCCGAGGTCCTGGGGCTGCTCGACCAGGGGCGACAGGCGGCGCACGAGGCCGAGCGGCCCCAGCTGGCGCGGATCCGAGTCGTCGCCGTCAACACCGCGGGCGAGTACCTGATGCCACCGATCCTCCAGGCCTACCGGCAGCAGGAGCCCCGGGCGGAGGTCCTGCTCGAGATCGTCAACCGCCGCGCCATGCTCGAACGCGTGGAGTCCCGCCAGGCAGACCTCGGCGTCGGCGGCCGTCCCTTCGGGCGGAACCTCGTCGGCCGCCCGTTCCTCGAGAACGAGCTGGTCGTCGTCGGCCGCGCTCCGGTGGACGACCTCGCGGAGGCGACCTGGCTCCTGCGCGAGGAGGGGTCGGGTACCCGCGCCGCGACCGAGGCCTTCCTCGAGGAGGAGGGGATTGCGCCTGCCGAGACGCTGACGCTCGGCTCCAACGGCGCCGTCAAGCAGGCGCTGGCCATCGGGCTCGGCGTCACGCTCGTCTCCCGCCACGCCGTTGCCCGCGAGCTCGCCGGCGGCCAGCTCGTGGAGATCCCCGCGCCGGGGACGCCGGTCGTCCGCCCGTGGTGCACGCACGTGCGTCGAGGCGTCGAGCCACGGCCGGCGGTGCAGCGGTTCCTCGACTTCGTGCACTCCTCCGCCGCCCGCCAGGCTATAGAACAAGCTCTATCAATCTGAGCGAGATTTGTCTTTGACCCTCTCAGTCGCAGCTGCGAGAGTTCGGGCATGTTCGAGGCGGGCGTCAAGGCCTACCGGGAGACGTATTTCGAGCCGGGCTACGAGCCGGCCTCGACGGACGTCCTCGCCGCCTTCCGGATCACGCCACAGCCGGACGTCCCGATCGAGGAGGCGGCCGCCGCGGTCGCGGCCGAGTCGTCCACCGGGACGTGGACGAGCGTCTGGACCGACCACCTCACCACCCTCGAACGCTACAAGGCACGCGTCTACGCCCTCGAGGACGTGCCGGGCGACCCCGAGCAGGCGATCGCCTACGTCGCCTACCCGCTGGATCTCTTCGAGGAGGGCTCGGTCGTGTCGATGATGGCGTCGATCACGGGCAACGTCTTCGGCTTCAAGGCGCTCCGCGCGCTTCGGCTCGAGGACCTCCGCATCCCGGTCGCGTACGTGAAGACGTTCCCGGGCCCCCCGAGCGGCATCCAGGTCGAGCGCGACAAGCTCGGGAAGTACGGCCGGCCGCTCCTCGGCGCGACGCTGAAGCCGAAGCTCGGCCTGTCGGCAAAGAACTACGGCCGGGCCTGCTTCGAGCTCCTCCGTGGCGGCCTCGACTTCACGAAGGACGACGAGAACATCACCTCGCAGCCGTTCATGCGCTGGCGCGACCGCTACCTCTTCGTCATGGAGGCCGTGCGCAAGGCCGAGGAGGAGACCGGGGAGCGCAAGGGCCACTACCTGAACGTCACCGCGGCCGACTGCGAGCAGATGCTCGAGCGCGCCGAGTACGCGAAGGAGCTGGGCTCCCCCATCGTCATGCACGACTTCTTGGTCGGGGGGCTCGCCGCGCACACGACTCTCGCCAACTGGTGCCGCCGGAACGGCATGCTCCTGCACGTCCACCGGGCGCTCCACGCGGTCATCGACCGACAGAAGAACCACGGCATCCACTACCGCGTCCTTGCCAAGTGGCTCCGCCTCGCGGGGGGCGACCACCTGCACTCGGGGACGGTCGTGGGGAAGCTCGAAGGCGACCGCGAGTCGACGATCGCCGTCGTCGACCTCATGCGCGAGCGCCACGTTCCTGCCGACAAGCGGCGGGGGCTCTACTTCGAGCAGGACTGGGCGGGGCTTCCCGGCGTCTTCCCGGCCGCCTCGGGAGGGATCCACGTCTGGCATATGCCCGCGCTCGTGGAGATCTTCGGCGACGACGCCGTCCTCCAGTTCGGAGGCGGCTCGGCCGGCCACCCCTGGGGCAGCCGGGCGGGAGCGCACGCGAACCGCGTCGCCCTCGAGGCGTGCGTCCAGGCCCGCAACGAGGGTCGCGACCTCGCAGCCGAGGGCGCGGACATCCTCCGGCGGGCGGCGCAGGCGGCGCCCGAGCTCGCGGCCGCGCTCGACACCTGGCGGGAGATCACCTTCGACTTTCCCACCGTGGACACCCTCGATCCTGCGGCGGCATGATGCGGCTGGAGACGTTCAGCTACCTCCCCGAGCTGAGCGAGCAGGAGGTCGCAGCCCAGGTGCGCTCGATCCTCGAGCGGGGGTTGGTCGTCGGGATCGAGCACACCGAGCAGCCGGATCCCTACGACCACTACTGGACGCTCTGGAAGCTTCCGCTCTTCGGCGTGCGAGACCCCGAGATCGTCCTCGACGCGCTCGAAGCGTGCCGCGCGGCGAACCCGAACGCGTACGTGCGAGTGAACGGGTACGACTCACTCCGCCAAGGGCAGGTTGTCGCCTTCGTCGCCGCCAGGCCTGAGAGGGACGCCTGATGCCCCGGCCGGTCATGATCGGCATCGTCGGCGACTCGGGCAGCGGGAAGACGACGATCACGCGCGGGCTCGTCCGCGTGCTCGGCGACGAGCAGGTGAGTCACTTCTGCGCAGACGACTACCATCGCTTCGACCGGCGCCAGCGAGCGGAGCGGGACCTGACACCGCTCCATCCGGACTGCAACTTCCTTGACATCCTGGGACAGGATCTCGGCCACCTGCGCGCGAACGAGCCCGTCCTCAAGCCTGTCTACCAGCACACCGACGGGACGTTCGGCGCGCCCGACTACTTCGAGCCGGGCCGCTTCGTGGTCACCGAGGGCCTCCTCGCCTTGTACACCCCCGCCCTCCGGGAGATGTTCGACGTCCGGGTCTACCTCGATCCGCCCGAGGAGCTGCGCAGGCGCTGGAAGGTGGCCCGCGACTGCTCGCGGCGCGGCTACACGACCGACCAGGTTCTCGCGGAGCTCGACCGGCGCGAGCCCGACTCCGAAGAGTTCATCCGTCCCCAGCGCCACCATGCCGACGTCGTCGTCTCCTTCCGCCCTGGCGCCTCGGACGAGCAGAATCTGCTCGACGCCCATCTGATCCTGCGCGACACGCTCCCCTTTCCCGACCTCTCCGCCATCGCTGCCGAGCACGAGCAGGGCGGGGTCGAGCTCACCGAGCGGCCGGGCGAGAAGGAGCTCTGCGTCCCGGGGACGATCGGCGCGGCGCGTGCGGCCGAGATCGAGGAAGCGATCTGGGGGCGAATGCACTTCGCGAGCCACCTGCGCCAGCAGCGTCTCGGCGAGTTCACGGTCGGAACCGACCTGCACCGCTCGGAGGCCCTCGCGCTGACGCAGCTGCTCATCCTCTATCACGTCGTCACGGCGCGCGCCGTCGTCGCCCTCGGCGGGGAGAGCGCCCGGCCCGGGGTCGAGGCTCGGACAACGCCCAGGCTCGAGCAGGTCACGCCGGCGTAGTCCCGAGGCTCCCTGGGTAGGATGGCCGGCATGACTGACCACGAGCGCTGGCGGGAGCTCGGGCAGCAGCTGCGGGTCGACTCTGTCCGCGCCGCCGCGGTCACGAAGTCGGGCCACCCGACGTCCTCGATGTCGGCGGCCGACCTCATGGCCGTCCTCCTCGCCAAGTACCTCCGCTACGACTTCGCGGATCCCGGGAACCCGAGCAACGACCATCTCGTCTTCTCGAAGGGCCACGCCTCGCCGCTCCTCTACTCGCTCTACAAGGCCGCAGGCGCGATCGACGACGAGGAGCTCCTCACCTTCCGGAAGTTCGGCAGCCGCCTCGAGGGCCATCCCACTCCGATCCTCCCCTGGGTCGACGTCGCCACTGGCTCGCTCGGCCAGGGCCTGCCCATCGCCGTCGGGATCGCGCTCGCGGGCAAGCGGCTCGATCGCTTGCCGTACCGCGTCTGGGCGCTCTGCGGCGACAGCGAGATGGCCGAGGGGTCGATGTGGGAGGCGTTCGAGCACGCGGCCCACGAGCGGCTCGACAACCTGACCGCGATCGTCGACGTCAACCGGCTCGGGCAGCGAGGCGAGACCATGCACGGCTGGGATCTCGACTCCTACATCCGCCGGGCGGAGGCCTGCGGCTGGCACGCGATCGCGGTCGACGGCCACGACGTCGCGGCGATCGACGAGGCCTACGCCGAGGCGCTCGGCGTCGAGGGCCGCCCGGCCGTGGTCGTCGCGAGGACGCTCAAGGGGAAGGGAGTCGCCGCCGTCGAGAACAAGGAGGGCATGCACGGGAAGGCGCTCGACGACCCCGAGGCCGCGATCGAGGAGCTGGGCGGCCGGCGCGACCTGGGGATCGAGGTCGCCGTTCGCGAGCGCTCCGAGCCGCACGTCTTCGAGACGCGGCCGCTCGACCTCCCGCGCTACGAGCTGGGCGAGGAGGTAGCCACGCGCAAGGCCTACGGCGACGCGCTGGCCGCGGTCGGCGCGGCGGACGGCAAGGTCGTCGCCCTCGACGGCGAGGTCTCGAACTCGACCTATGCCGAGATCTTCGCCGCCGCCCACCCGGATCGCTACTTCGAGATGTTCATCGCCGAGCAGCAGCTGGTCGCCGCCGCGGTCGGCATGCAGGTCCGCGGCTGGAAGCCGTTCGCCTCCACGTTCGCCGCCTTCCTCACGCGGGCCTACGACTTCGTCCGCATGGCGGCCGTGAGCCGGGCGACGATCTCGCTCTGCGGCTCGCACGCGGGGGTCTCCATCGGCGAGGACGGGCCCTCCCAGATGGCGCTCGAGGACCTCGCCATGATGCGCGCGGTCGGCGACAGCACAGTTCTCTACCCGTGCGACGGGAACCAGACGGCCAAGCTCGTGGCCGCGATGGCGGAGCTGCCCGGGATCAGCTACCTGCGAACAACGCGGGCGGCGACCCCGGTCGTCTACCAGGCGGACGAGGACTTCCCCGTCGGCGGGAGCCGCGTTCTGCGCTCAGCGGACGAGGACGACGTCACGATCGTCGCCGCCGGCATCACGGTGCCCGAGTCGCTCGCGGCGGCCGACGCGCTCGCGGCGGACGGGATCGCGGCACGCGTCATCGACTGCTACTCCGTGAAGCCGATCGACGCGGGCACGCTGCGGGCTGCGGCCGAGGCGACCGGCGCGATCGTGACGGTCGAGGACCACTGGCCCGAGGGCGGTCTGGGCGAGGCAGTGCTCGCGGCGCTCGCCGACGCTGAGGAGCGCCCGCGGGTCGCCGTGCTCGCCGTCACGGGCATGCCCGGCTCGGGCAAGCCCGCCGAGCTTCTCGCCGCCGCCGGGATCGACGCCGAGCACATCGCCGGCGCCGTGCGCCGGTTGGTGGGCGCCGGCGCGCTACGGTAACGAGTGGAAACACCGCCGACCGGGAAGGACGGCCGCATGCCCAACTCGCGACTTCACCAGCTTTCCGCGCTGGGACAGAGCGTCTGGATCGACTCGCTCTCGCGCGACATGCTCCGCTCCGGCGAGCTCGCGCGTCTCATGGAGGAGGACGCCGTCGTCGGCGTCACCTCGAACCCGACCATCTTCCAGAAGGCGCTCGCCGCTGGCGACGCCTACGACGACCAGCTCCGGGAGGCCCTCGAGGAGGAGCGCGACCCTAAGGAGCTCTTCATCCGGCTCGCGGCGACCGACGTCGCCGCCGCGTGCGACCTCCTTCGCCCCGTCTGGGACGAGGGAGGCGGGCGCGACGGCTACGTCTCGCTCGAGGTCGACCCGACCCTCGCGTACGAGACGGAGGCGACGATTGCCGAGGCGACGCGCCTGCACGAGCTCGTCGAGCGGCCGAACCTCTTCGTGAAGATCCCGGCGACGGAGCCGGGCCTGCCCGCGATCGAGGAGATGATCGCGCGGGGCCGCTCGATCAACGTCACGCTCATCTTCTCGCTCGAGCGGTACGTCGAGGTGGCCGAGGCCTACATCCGCGGTCTCGAGCGGCTCGTCGCCGTCGGCGG
>Ga0209859_1000078_pt1 | contig 19910 bp, 21 predicted proteins | sample GWRWS3_50_60_FD_187241 | JGI IMG/M metagenome (GOLD analysis project Ga0209859, IMG submission 187241) | Riverbed sediment microbial communities from areas with vegetation nearby in Columbia River, Washington, USA - GW-RW S3_50_60 (SPAdes)... | ecosystem: Environmental > Aquatic > Freshwater >... | reverse complement strand
GCTCGCCTGCTCGGCAGCCGAAGAGCTTGCCCTTGACGTACGAGGCGGCCCGAGCAGTCGGGCGAGGTCGGGCTCCCCGGGTCCTCTCGATCGCGAGGCGATCGTGCGTCAGGGACCTGCCCTCGTCCAGCGCCGGCTCGGCGCCGAGAAGCAGCGGGCCGAGGAGGTGCGGCGCCTACGGGCCTCCGAACACGAGCTGGCCGGCCTCGGCCTGATCGCACGCGCCCGCCGCGGGCCCGCACTGCGCGAGGAGATCGCCGAGCGGCAGGAGGTAGTCGCCCGCGTGGACCGTGAGCTGTACGACATCGACCGCGAGCTTCAGGCTTACCGCCAGAAGGCCGCGACACTATCGGCCGCGCGTGAGCGTCCCCCACGGGCCATCGCCCGCGAGCGCTCACGTCAGATCGGGCTCGACCTCTGAAGTTACGGCCGCGCGCCGAGACGGTCGAGCGGAGTGCCGTCGTCACAGCTGACCTCGCGGCTCCGCTCCAGCTCCCCGACGTACTCTCGAACCTCGCCCCGGCGCACGAGGTGAAGGATCGCGCAGTCGAGCAAGAGCGGCCCATCGCCCTCCAGCTCTTCGCAGGGAACGGTCCCTGCGTCTCCCCCAGCCTCCGCTGTCGCGCACTCCTCCGAAGAGCCGGACTCCGCGAAGGCGACGTGCGCGGCGAGGCTCAGAGTCCCGTCCTCGTAGATCCACCCCTCCCGCTCGAACCGCGAGCAGTACGTGCTCTCGATGTACCGCCGTACGTCTGCCTCGGCAAGCCCATCCGACTCAGCACGCTCGAGGAAGCGCTCGACACAGCGATCGACCCGGGAAGCAGCCTCGGCCGATGCGTCGCCGCTCGCCCCCGCGTTTGGGCCCGCGTCCTCGCCCGAGCCGCAGCCGGCGGCGACGACCAGGATCACGGCGAGGGCAATGCGAAGGCGCACCGTTCAACGCCAGCCTACTGCGGTGGTCGAGCAGGCGCGTCGCGCACACCGGAGGCTCGACCGGGAGCGAGGCCGGTCGCTCAAGGTCAACGCTCGAGGCCGAGCGTGCGCTGGATGCCCACCTCGAGCTCCATGATCCGGCGCAGCTCGCGGGAGCGCTCCAGGTCGCGCTCTCGCCCAAGCGCCGCCGACATGCGGGCGAGGTCGGGGACGGAGGCGACCTGCGGACGCAGGCCGTGCCCGATGTGCTCCCGGCTCGCCCCCCGGCGCAGGTCCTCGAATCCCTTCCGCGTGCCGGCCGGCTCGGGCACGATCTGCAGCTCCCCCTTCGCCGTCCGCAACCGGATCACGGACTCGCGCGCCAGCGCCTCCTCGTCGAGCGCGAGCCGCCTGCGATCCGCCCGCTTCGCCTCCAACTCGGCCAGGGCCCGCTCGAGCCGCTCGACGTTCTCCGGCCGCAGCGAGGGGCAGATGTCGACGCCGCTAGTCAGCTCGTCTGTTCCTCGGATCACCCGGGCGAACCCACCGATGAGCACGTAGGAGACGTAGTTGCGATCGAGCGCCGCCAGGAGACCGCGCGGATCGAAGACATCGCCCTGCCCCGCCACCGCTCAGCCTCCCTCCCGCTCCCGCCGCCCGAGCAGCCGATTCACCCGCCGCTCCGGCGAGAGCATCTGCAGCTCGGCCGCCCGCTCGTCCTGCGCCGAGTCGTAGACGACGAGCTCAAGCGGAATATCGAAGCCGCACACACGCACCAGCTCGACCAGGGTGTCGATGCTCGGAGCGACGCTGCCCTGCTCCCAGCGGGCGATCACCGTCCTGTCCTTCCCACTCCTCGCCGCCAACTCCTGCTGACTCAGGCCCGCGCGCAACCGAGCCTCCCGGATCAGCGCCGCGCTCCTCACGGTCTCCGCACGCATGGGCCCAGTCTAGTTGCTTCGCCTTGATTTCGTCAATGTAGGCATATATGCTTCTATTTCCTTCTTGACGTGAGCGACCGTCTCCTCACCGCTGCCGATGTCGCCGAGCTGCTCGGTGTCCCGGTCAGCTGGGTGCGCGAACACACGAGGAGCGGCCGCATCCCTCACGTCCAGCTTGGCCGCTACGTCCGCTACCGGCAGGAGACGGTGGTGAACTGGATCGGTCAGCAAGAGGTGGACGCGTTCCGCAAGTACCGTCCGCGCATTCCCGCGTGACAACGAGGAGGCCGAGATGCCGAGAGGAGCCGCAGTCGTCCGCTACCCAGGCAAGCGAGGCGCCGTCTGGCGGATCAAGTACCGCGACGCCGCGGGCAAGCAAGTCCAGGAGACGCTCGGGCCCGACCCGCCCTGGACCGAGCGCAAGGCGCAGCGGGAGCTCGGCAAACGCCTCGCGGCGGTCGACCAAGGCTTCCGGAAGCCGGAGCGGACGACGTTCGCTGGCTTCACCGACCGCTTCGAGCGTGACTACCTGCCAGGCCGAAACCTCAAGCCGACGACCGCCGAGAACTACGGCTACATCCTCCGCCGGCACCTTCTGCCCTTCTTCGGCGACCTCCCGCTGACCGAGATCGAGGCGCGGCCGGAGCTGATCGACGCCTACGTCGCGTTTAAGTCGGAAGCCAAGCTCTCGCCGAAGACGATCCAGAACCACCTCTTGCTCCTCAACGTCATGCTGCGCCGGGCCGTCGTCTGGCGGCTGATCCGCACGAACCCCGTCTCGAGCATCGATCGGCCGAGCCTCGCCGCGCAGCCCGAGATGAGCGTCCTGACCGAAGCGGAGATCGCGCGGCTGGCGAGCGCCTACGACGAGCTAGCGGACGAGGCGTCGAAGGCAGAGCGTCCCTGGTGGCTGCTCGCCAAGGCGATCGTCCTCACGGCGCTCGGAACGGCGATGAGGCGCGGCGAGCTCATCGGCCTGCGCTGGAACTCGGTCAACCTCCTCGAAGGGAAGATCGACGTCCGGGAGGCGTTCGTTCGTGGTCGGTTCACGAGCCCGAAGAGCAGGGCGTCGCGGCGCGTCGTCGACCTCGGGCCGCGGACGCTCAGCGTCCTCGAGGAGCAGTGGCGCCGGAACCCTTACCGGGGTGACGACGACCTCGTCTTCGGCCACCCCACGAAGGGCACTCCGGTCGACACGAGCAAGCTCGCGAAGCACTACCTCAAGCCCGCGCTCGAACGCGCCGGGATCGAAAAGCCCTTCCGCCCCTTCCACGATCTCCGGCACACTTCGCTGACGCACGCTGCCGCGGCCGGGAACCCGCAGATCTACGTCCAGGCGCGGGCCGGCCACTCCCAGGGCTCGATCACCGAGCGGTACATGCACGCCGCCCAGGTCCTCTTCCCAGGCGCCGCGGCGAAGAGCGAAGATCGGATGTTCGGCCGGTCGGCGCCGTCGTAGGCCCGCCGACCCGACGCGCTCCCCGGCTTGCGGCACCCGACGGCTATCGACAAGCCGAGAGCGGAACGCCCGCCTCCGGCATGGGGACCACGAGGCACGCAACGATCCGCCCGTCGCCTGCGAGTCCGACCAGCTTTCGGATCGGCAGCCGCGGCGGCTGTCCGCGCAGGTGCGGCAGCTCCGGTAGCCGCGCGGCGTAGAAGCGGATCGCTGAGCCGAGTTCCTCGGGAGCGTCGAACGTTGGTGTGCGCAGGATCGTGCCGTCCAGATGGATCACGACCTCGTCGGCCGTGTCGATGACGGGTCCGACGATGTGGGCGGGAAACTCGTCGTCGGACGCGCCGGCGTGAAACGTAATCGCGTGGGGCGTGTACGGCTTCGACTGTGCTGTACGGGGCACGCCTTCGATCTGGTCGCAGCTCATTGCGGCGCCATAGCCCGTCGACCGCGCTGTGGCGGTCGGTCCCAGCGAGAAGCAGATGCCGTCCGTGGCGCTGCGGTAGGCGGTGAGCTGCCACGGCTTGCCGTCCCAGGTGCCCGTCTTGACAACGGTGACGGCGGTTACAGGAATCGGTGCGTCGCCGAACCGAAGGAACCACCAGTTCTGGGAGGCTGCGAGGGCGACGAGTGGAACCGCAATCGCAGCAGTAACTGCGGCGATGAGCACGAGACGGCGCGAGGTGGGCGACGTCATCGGACCTCGCCGGCTCCCGCTGCGCCGGCCGCGCGGGATCGGCCTGTCGGCCCGCGTCGGACGCGCGTGTTCCCCTTCGGCTAGGCGAGCATCGCCGATGACACGCCCCCAGTCGCCGCCTTCATCCGCGAACCTCGGTACGAGGTCATCGAGCACGGCGGTCACGTAATCGGTCATCTCGTCACCTCTCCAAGAACGTCGTGGAGCTTCGCGTGCGCGGCGTGCAGGGTCGCGCCCACCGTGCCGCGCGCGACACCGAGAACCGCGCTGATCTGGTCGTAGTCGAGATCGGCGTAATGGCGGAGAAATAAGGTCACCCGTTGGCGCTCGGGAAGGTCGGCGATGGCCGCGCGCACCTCCGGCCACTCGGCGTTCTCGTCTGGGGCCGTCTCCGGAACGTGGTCGAGAGCGTGGGTCTGATGGCGCTTCTCAACCAAGCAGACGTTCACGAGAGTTCGCCAAATCCACGCTTCAAGGCTCCCCTCACCGCGGAAGTCGCCAAGCGACCTGATGGCGCGCACGAACGTCTCGTGGACGGCGTCCCGGCCGCGCTCGACGTCGCCAAGGACGGCGACCGCCACGCGAAGGAAGCGCGAGTAGCGCTGTCGGTAGATCATCTCGATCTCTCCAATCGAGCCAGTCGCACTCGCATGGAGCTTCACGGGCATGTACCTCTAGAGATTCACCAGGGGATCAGATCGTTTAGTCATCATTGCGGCCGGAGCACCCGGAGGGAGCCATTCCGTCCTCCGACGTCCCCGGAAGAACGACGGGGAACGGGCCACCCTCGGCTGCTCCGCAACGCCGATGGGTACAAAAGGGGGTACAAAGTCGATCCCAACGCCGTCCGCGAAGTAGACAAAAGGCCCCGCTTAGCAGGGCCTTTCTGAGTAGCGGGGGCAGGATTTGAACCTGCGACCTCCGGGTTATGAGCCCGGCGAGCTACCTGACTGCTCCACCCCGCGTCGTGGGCACAAGGATAGCATCAGTCCCGTGTCCTGGTGGACGTGGCTCGCGTTCGGGATCTTCGCCCTCGCGCTCGTCGCGGCGGCGGTCTTCGCCGCCTTCGCCTTCGGCCGGCTCAAGCGGCTGACGGCGGCGGCCGAGGCGATCCAGGCCCGTCTCGAGGAGCTCGCACGCGCGTCCGAGGAGCTGGAGCGGCGTATGGCGCACGCGCAGGAGCGTGCCGAGGAGTACGAGCGCCACCGGGCGCGGATGGAGGCCTCGCTCGAGCGCCTCGCGGTGCTCACCACGGCGCTCTCCGAAGCCCGCGGCAGGGTCAAGCGGTTGCAGAAGACCTACCTGCGCAAGTGACCCGCGTCGGGATTGTCGACCTGGGCACGAACTCGACGCGCCTCCTCGTCGCCGACGTCGAGGACGGGACCGTGCACGAGCTCGAGCGCCGGCTCACGATCACGCGCCTGGGCGAGGGAGTGGACGAGCGGCGGCTCCTCCTCCCCACGGCCCTCGCGCGGGTTCGCAACACGCTCACGGAGTACCGGCGAACGCTCGACGAGGGCGGCGCCGAGCGGACGCTCGCGGTCGCGACCAGCGCCGTGCGCGACGCCGAGAACGGCGAGGCGTTCCTCGGCGAGGTCGAGTGGACCTATGGATTCGACACGCGTCTGCTCTCCGGGGAGGGGGAGGCGCTCATGACCTTCCGCGGAGTGGCCGCCGGGCGCGAGCTGGCCGCCGACACGCTCGTCGTCGACGTCGGCGGCGGGTCGACGGAGCTCGTGCTCGGCGGGAAGGATGGAGTCGCCTGGCACGAAAGCCTCGACCTGGGCTGCGTGCGCCTGACCGAGCGCTTCCTCCGCGCGGATCCGCCCGCGCCGGAGGAGCTCGACGCCTGCGCCGACCACGTCCGCGGATTGCTGGCGGAGCGGGCGCCTGCAGAGCCGCGACCGACCCGCGCCGTCGGCGTCGCCGGGACTGTGACGACCCTCGCCGTCCTCTCCCTCGGCCTGCCCGAGGAGGACCCCGCGCTCCTCCACGGCCACCGGATGACCTCGGCCCTGATCCAGGCCGAGGTCGAGCGGCTGGCCGCCCTGCGCGTCTCGGAGATCCGCGGCCTGCGGGGCATGCACCCCGACCGTGCGCCCGTCATCATCGCCGGCGCGCTCGTCGTCGCGGAGACGCTTCGCTTCTTCCGGCTCGACGACGTCGAGGTGAGCGAGCACGACCTGATGCACGGCGCCGCGCTCGCAGCCGCCGAGCTGCCCGAGCGGCACGAGGGCGCCGCGCCTCCCGGCGCCTACACCTGCTGCTGATCCTCGTCCGGCTCGGGCGGGGGCTCGTCCTCGGCCAGGCGGCGCAGGACCGGCTCGCGCGGGAGGACGCCGAGCAGGCGCCCGTCCTCCACGACAGGGAGCCGCTCCAGCCCGCGGTCCGCCATCAGGAGCAGCGCCTCGTCGAGCGGCGTGTCCGGGCTCACGGTGGCCACGTCCGGATCGGCCAGGTCGCGCACGGCCAGGGCGCGCAGGTCGCGCCCCTGCGCGACCGCGGCGACGATCGCCTCCTTCGTGACGCAGCCGTGCAGGCGGTCGCCGTCGGCGACGAGCACGCTCTCCACCTGCGGCTTCGCGAGCAGGGCAGCGGCAGCCTGCGCGGGCGCCTCCGGCTGGAGCACGCGCGGGTCGGCGACGAGCGCCTCGCGGACGATCATGGGTGAACGTCTGCCGTCGCCATCGGCAGAGTGTAGTGCCCATCCGGGTGCACTCATGCCGCTCGCTCGACCACGAGGGTGAGCCCCTCGAGCCTCTGAACGCGCACGCGCTCGCCCTTACCGGCGCCCTCGTCGCACCGCGCCCGCCAGAGCTCTCCCTGGACGCGGACCTGCCCCAGCGGAAGACACGGGGTCACGACCTCGGCGATCGCGCCGACGAGCATCTCCGGGCCCACCTGGACGCGGCGGCGGCGCGAGAGCCAGATCCAGAAGAAGGTCTCGGCGACCTCGATGGCGGCCGCGAGGGCGACCACCGGGATCGCCCACTCGACCGGGAGGACGAGGACGGCCAGGAGAATCGCGCCGAGGAGGAGCATCGGCGCGATTCTCGCTCACCCGCAGCCCTACCTGATGAGCAGGAAGCCGATCGCCCTCCGGCCGACGACGACCGCGTCCAGCTGCTCCGTGGCCTGCGCGCGGACGGCCTGGGCCGGGCCGAGGCGAAGTCGCGCGACGAGGACGTCCCCGCGCGGCTGGTTCTGGAAGCCCGCGAGGAGCTGGTCGAAGGTCGGATCCTCCGCCTCCTCTTCGCACTCCTCGTCGGAGATGAAACACGGGATCTCCGCCGAGACCGACCCGCCGCCGACGACCTCGATGAACCCGCTTCGCCGCGCGTTGGCGGGCACGCGCAGCGAGAGGTCGACGGTCTGCGTCCCGGAGCGGTGGGCGGGCCTCAGCACGGCGCGGAGCCTGATCAGCCGCCCGGGCCTCGCCGCGACGAAGTCCCTCGTCACGTACCTCGAGCCGTTCCAGACCAGCAGCCGCCTGACCTCGTAACGCTCGAAGGCCTTCTCGACCTCGAGCGTGGGAACGTCGATGCTCGTGACGACGATGTCCTCGCCGTCGAACGCCTGCAGGACCTCCGCGGTGGACGCCAGCTCGACCACCGAGTCGAAGGAGATGTCGTCCGCCGAGGCGTAGTGCGAGGAGCGGGAGAGCTCCCACGTCGCGCCCCGGTCCCGCGTGCCCCGGATCGTGTAGCCGACCTCCGAGTTCCCGGGGCCGATCCGGTCGATGGTCACGTCGATGTTCTGGAAGAGGTGCGTGAACGCGAGGAAGGGGAGGAACTCGGGGAAGACGGCCTCGCTCATCCCGCTCCGGCTTCGGCCCAGGTCGAGGTCCGTGACCGTGGAGGTGACCGGCGACCCGACTGGCCCGTCGCCCAGCTCGGCGACGATCCCGGCAAGGCGGTCCTGCGTCAGCGTGCCGACGTTCTCGGCCACGTTGGCGAGCTTGTAGCTGCCGAAGATCGGATCCTTGACGATCGTGATCGTGTCAGCCGCGCGAACCGCCATCGTCGTGTCGCCCGTCCAGTTGAACGGGTGCCCGAACGCGACGGCGCGACCCTCGCAGACGAAGGTCGTCGTCCCGATGCCGGCCACCGTGACGTCGCCCAGCGACATAGCCGCCGCGAAGGAGTCGCCCGCACGGAGTCGCCCCGGCGGGTTCTGAGGGTTGTTCGAGGCCGAGGAGCCCATGTAGGGGATGAAGGGCAGGCCCTGGCGGTCGATCGCGGCCTGCAGCTGCCGCAGGCCCCGATCGGTGAGCCCGGAGGCCGAGAGCGGAGTCTTCAAGCGGGTCAGCGAGGCCGTCTGCGTGACGGAGAGGCCGCTCGCGGCGGCCATCCGCGCGGCGAGCCCTGGCGGAACCCTGATTCTGGCAGCCGCGGGCCTGACGTCCTCGCCGAGGTCGAGCAGCGCGTCCATGTCCTCCGCGGGCGTCAAACCCGCGAGCGTCGAGCCCCCGCCCGCTAGCCCGTAGGCGATCGCGCCGGCGAGCTTGAACTCCCACGTTCTTGGGTCACGGAAGAAGACAGGCGATCCTGAGGCGCCGGCCCAGAGACCTCCCGCCGCCGAGACGGCGGAGCCGGAGAGGTCGACGACGATGATGTCGCGGCCGGGCCCGACCGCGTCGCGGAGGATGCCGAGCACCTCGGCGCTGAAGGTCGAGAGCGTCCGCCCTCGCGTCACCGAGAGCGCCGTCCCCTGCATCCCAGTCGTCACCCGGTCGAGCGGCAGGATGGACGGGCATTCGCCCGTCAGGCTCCCGGGTGAGGACGTCTGGCCCGTCGCGGGTGCGACCGCCCATGCCGCAACGGCAATCGCCAGAACGAGAACGCCCAGGACCGCCCGTCGTGCGCGCGTTACGCTCATTCCTCGGTCTCCTCCGGTGTCGTCGCTCCCGCGGCCGCGCGAGATTGCTGGAGTGCTCATCATGAGCCCTGCACCTCCAGATTCCAAGCCTTTTGAGGCGATTCCTGGACGATTGGACGGGTTCACGGATCGCCCGGAACCGCTGCTCGAGTGCCGGGGGTGAGATTCGAACTCACACGCCCTTGCGGGCAGAGGGTTTTAAGCCCCCCGCGTCTACCGTTCCGCCACCCCGGCACGGGATCGGGCTAGCTGCCGCCCTGCGCTAACTGGTCGAGCTCGAACTTCTCGGGCGCGTCGCCCTGCGGGCCGCGGTAATCGTCGCTGAACTTGTCGAACGCGCCTTGGTCGAACGCTGTGCAGCGCATCATGTGGGTCCAGGACGTGAGCACGATCTTGTCGGAGAGCGTCGGGTCCTCCTTCTCCAGATCGGCCGCGAGCGGCGCGACGATGAGGCCGCGCGTGTCCTCCTGATACCAGTCGCCGATCTGCGCCACGGCCGTGTCCGGCACCTCGCTCCCGTACTGGACGACGACGCCCCCGTGCTCGAGGTTGTGCACGTAGTTGATCTGCGGGACCGGCTGGTCGTAGAGGTTGAAGATCGCCGGCGTCGGGTTGTGCTGCCCGCTCGTCGCCGGGATCGAGTTGTACTCGTAGCCCGCGGGCAGCTCCTCGACGTGCTTCGCCTCGAGAGCGTCGAACGTCTGGAGCTGGCAATCCCCGGAGCCGACGGCGCCCGCGTCGTCGCCGCCTCCCCCGCTCATCACGAACCCGATCCCGACGGCGGCGGCCACGACGACGATCACCGCCGCGACGATGAGGAAGATCACCTGGGTGCGGCGCGCGCTCCGCTCCGCGTGGTAGGCCTTCGGAGCCTGCACCGGGCGCTTGGGCGGTGTGGGGACGCGATCCTTCTTGGCCACTCGAAAGAAGGTATCAGGCGGTCGCCCGCTCCCTGGTGTCCAGGAACTCCGCCACCGCTTCGAGATCCCCCACGAGCGGCGCCGGCGGAAGCGCCTCGAGGAAGTGCCGCCCGTAGCCGCGCGTGCGCAGGCGCGGGTCGAGGATCGCCACGACGCCGCGGTCGGCGTGGCCACGGATCAGCCGCCCGAAGCCCTGCCTGAGCTGGAGGACGGCCGACGGGAGCGCGTACTCCGCGAACCAGTCTCCGCCCTCGCGCGCGATGCGCTCGCAGCGGGCCTCGACGAGTGGGTCGCCGGGCGCCGCGAACGGCAGCTTGTCGATGACGAGGAGCGAGAGCGACTCGCCCTGGACGTCGACGCCCTGCCAGAACGTCTGCGTGGCCACGAGGATGGAATCGACCTGCTCACGGAAGACCTTGAGCAGGCGCTCGCGGGGCGCGTCGCCCTGGATCAGCACGGAGTATGGAATCCGCGGCGACACCCTCTCCGCGAGCTCGTCGAGCGCGCGGTAGGAGGTCGTGAGCACGAGGGCACGCCCCTCTGAGACACGGCAGAGTGCGAGCACCTCCTCCGCGAGGCGCGCGTCGTAGCCGGGCGAGCGAGGCTCCGGAAAGGCACGTGGCACGTAGAGGAGCGCCTGCTCGCGGTAGTCGTACGGCGAGGGCAAAGAAACCTGGCGCGCCTCGTCGAGCCCGAGCCGCCCTCGCAGGAAGCGCGGCTCCAGCGTCGCCGAGACGAGCACGGAGACGACCTCCCGCTCCCAGAGAAGCTCGCGGAGCGTTTCGGCGACGTCGATCGGCGCCCACGCGAGCGCGCCCTGCTCGGCCCAGGAGACGGTGCCCTCTCCGCCGACGGCGAGGCACGCGCCGAGGTCGTCGACCGCCCCGAGCGCGCGGCGGGCGAGCTGGTCGAGGTCATCGCTTCCGCCTCTGAGCGTCTCCGCGAGCTGGTCGAGCGCGCCGGCGAGCGCCGCGGCCGGTGCGGAGGCCGCCTCGGCGTCGGCCTCGGTCAGACGGCGCCGGCCCCGACCGGGATCGAGCCCGGTGACGAGCTCCTCGCCGCGGCGGTCGATCTCGGCGAGGACGCGGGCGGGGACGGTCGTCCGCGTCTCGCGGCACGCGCGCTCCACGTCGCGGAGGAGCTGGCGCAGGCCCCCGAGCGACACCCGGCCGCCGAACCAAGCGGCGGCGCCCTCCTCCAGCCGGTGCGCTTCGTCGAAGACGACGGCGTCGTGGTCGGGGAGGATGCCGGCGCCGTCGCCGGTCTTCGCGCGCAGCGCGAGATCGGCGAAGTAGAGCGCGTGGTTTGCGACGACAAGCTCTGCCTCCCGCGCCCGGTCGCGGGCCTGCTCCGAGAAGCAGGAGCCGAGGAAGGGGCAGCGGCGGCCCGCGCAGCGGTCGGGGCCGACGGCGAGCTCGCTCCAGAGGGTCGGGCGGGGCTCGAAGGCGAGCTCGGCGCGGTCGCCGGTCTCGGTCGTCTCGATCCAGTCCTGGAGCCGCTCGTACTCCGTCGCGTCCTCGGCCGTGCGGAAGAGCGGCAGCGCGAGCGTGTGGAGGCTCTTGCGGCAGAGGTAGTTCTGGCGGCCCTTGAGGACGGCGACGTCCACGTCCCGACCGAGCGCCGCCGCGGCCGCCGGCACGTCCTTCGTCAGAAGTTGCTCCTGGAGCGCCTTCGTCGCGGTCGCGACCACGACCCGCTTCCCCGACGCAAGTGAGGGGACGAGATACGCGAGGCTCTTCCCGATGCCCGTCCCCGCCTCGGCCAGGAGGTGCTCTCCGCGCTCGAGCGCGTCCGCGACCTCCTGCGCCAGCGCGGCCTGCTCGGCCCGGGGCTCGAAGCCGGGAAGCGAGGCGGCGAGGCGCCCGCCGGGACCGAAGAACGCGCGCATGGAGGGACGCTGAGAGTAGAACGGCCACCGGCCAGCATAGCGAACGTCTGTTCGTCTTGATAGGGTCGCTGCGGATGGAGGCGCGCGTCAGTCTCGTCACGCTCGGGGTCTCCGACCTCGAGCGAGCTCGGGCCTTCTACGAGGCCCTCGGGTGGAAGACCGGCGCGGCTCCCGGTGACGACGTCGCCTTCTTCCAGGCGGGCGGAATGGTCGTCGCTCTCTGGGGGCGCGAACAGCTCGCCGAAGACTCGGGCATGGAGGACGGGGGCGGGTGGGGCGGGGTGACGCTCGCCCACAACGTCCGCTCGCCGGCGGAGGTCGACGCCGTGCTCGCCGAGGCGGAGCGCGCGGGCGCGACGATCGCGCGCCCCGGCGCGCGGACCTTCTGGGGCGGCTACTCGGGCGTCTTCGTCGACCCGGACGGCCACCCGTGGGAGGTCGCCCACAACCCCCACTGGACGCTCCGCGAGGACGGCTCGGTCGCTCTCTCCGAAGGCTAGCGGCCGACGAGCTCGACCAGAGCAGGCTCGCCCTCGGCGACGGGAGTTGCCTCGAGGGTAACCGGGTCCTTCTGCCTCTCGGTGACGAGCCAGAGCACTTTGACGCGCCAGCCCTCCTCGACATACGGCGTGTCGGGCGGCAGCCGGAGGCGCGGCGGCGACTTCGAAGCGCTAGTCGTCCGTTCCGCTGCCTGCGTCATCCCGCCGTCCTCCGAGCCTGTACAGGAAGCGATGACGAGCGCCAGGGTGCAGGCGAGGACGGGCCCGGCTCGCACGTCATGAGCCCCGGAACCGCGGCTCGCGCTTCTCGAGGAACGCGGCCAGGCCCTCGCGGGCATCGGCGGTCTCGAAGAGCTGCTCACAGAGAGCAGCCTCGCGGTCGAGAGCACGCTCGAGCGCCTCGCGCTCCTCCATGTCGAGGAGCCGCTTCGAGCCGGCCACGGCAAGCGGCGCCAGCCCGGCGATCCGCTCTGCGAGCCGCCGCGCCTCGGCCTCCACGTCCTCCACGAGGAGGTCGACGAGCCCGAGCCGGAGCGCCTCCTCGGCCTCCACGAGCTCCCCGGTGAGGACGAGCCGCCTGGCCGCGCGCGGCGCCAGCAGGCTGAACCCGTTCGAGATCGAGAGCCCGATCGCCACCTCCGGGCAGCCGAAGCGCGACCGCGCGCTCGCCACGCGGATGTCGCAGGCGGCCACGAGCTCGCAGGCGCCGCCGACGCAGACGCCCTCGACGGCTGCGATCACGGGCTGGGGTGCAGCCACCACCTCCCGCGTCAGTCGGTTGAACCCGGCCAGCGTCCCGGCCCACTCCTCGGGCGTCAGCGTGGCCGTCTCTCGCAGATCGTCGCCGGACGAGAAGGCCCCGCCTTCGCCGTGGAGGACGAGCGCGCGCGCGTCGCCCGCGGCCGCCTCTGCGAGCGCCGCGCCAAGCGCGGCCAGCGCCTCGCGATCCCACGCGTTCAGCCGCTCCGGGCGCGACCAGCGGATCCAGACGGCCGCACCCTCCCGCTCGACGCGCAGGCTCAAGTGGGCCGCTCCTCGCCGTCGTAGACTCGGTAGAGCCGCTTCGCCTTCGCCTCCGTGCGTGGGAGCGTCGCCGACTTGACGACGCACGTGAAGCCGAGACGCGCCTTGACGACCTCCGTCAGCTCCTCCTCCCTCCCGTCGACGCCTTCGATGAGGATCTCGACCGGCGGCTCGACGGGGAAGCGGTCGAGCACTATCGCGAAGCGGTCGAGACCCCGCTCGCGCAGGAGCTCCTCGAGCGAGCTCGGGAAGACGTTGACACCGCGGACGCGGAACATGTCGTCGCTCCGCCCGGCGACGCGGAAGCGGAAACCGGTGCGCCCGCAGGGGCACTCGACGCCGAGAATCTCGGCGAGATCGCGCGAGCGGAAGCGAAGGACGGGCGTCGCCTCGCGCGCGAGGTGCGTGAAGACGAGCTCGCCGCCCGCGCCCGGCTCGATCTCGACGGGATCGCCCGTTTCAGGGTCTACAAGCTCGACCAGCACCCCGTCCGGGCCCGAGAAGTGGAGGCCGTCGCGCTCGTCGCATTCGGCGGCCAGCGTTCCCCAGACGTCCGAGAGCCCGTACGTGTCCGAGAGCGTCGCGCCCCAGAGCTCCTCCAGGCGCCGGCGCGTCGCGGCGAGCTGCCCGCCGGGCTCGCCCGCTACGATCAGCTTCCGCAGACCGAGGGTGCGCGGGTCGATTCCCTCCTCCTGCGCCGTCTCGGCGAGGTAGAGCGGGTACGTGAGCGTCGAGAAGATCGCCGTCGGCCGCAGGTCGTCCCAGAGCTCGAGCACCCGCCTGCTCTGGCCGAGGCCCACGGGCACCATCGTCGCGCCCGTCTCCTCGAGGGCGCCGTGGTCGGCGAGGCCGCCCGTGTAGAAGCTGTAGCTCAGGCAGTGAAGCAGCGTGTCGTCGGGCCGCGCGCCGGCCGCCCAAAAGGCGCGGGCGCCGATGCGCGAGGACGTGCGCAGGTCCTCCGCCGTGTAGCCGAGCACGAGCGGCTTCCCGGTCGTCCCCGAGGTGAGGTGGACGCGGACGACCTCGACGGGGTCCACGCACGCGAAGTCGCCCAGCGGCGGCTCGGCCTCTTGCGAGGCGCGCAGCTCCTGCTTCGTCGTGAACGGGATCCGGCGCAGGTCCTCCACGTTGAGCACGTGCTCCGGACGGACGCCCGCCTCGCCGAGCTTGCGCCGGTAGAAGGGTGCACGCTCGTAGCAGCGCGCCACCTGCTCGGCGAGGAGCTCCTCCTCGAGCCGGCGCGTCCAGGCGGGCGGCATGGTCTCCGTGCGCTCGTCGAAGTAGGCCGCCCACTCCACGGCGAAAGCCTAGACCTCGGGAAGAGCAGCGCGCCGAGCGCCGAGGCTGGCGCCTGCGGAGCCGACGAGAGCGAGCCGAAGGCGAGGGAAGCTCAGAGAATCTCCTCCAGAGCGGCGAGCGCCCGCTCGACGTCGGAGGAGTCGTTGAAGACGTGCAGCGAGAAGCGCACGGAGCCGAGGCGGGGAGAGACGATCACGCCGGCCTCCGCCAGCCGGGCGGCCAAGTCCGGCCCCTCCCACCCCGGAAAGCGGGCGATGACGATGCCGGCTCGGCGGTCGTCGTGGGCCGGCGTCAGCACCTCGGCACCGAGTCGCTCGAGCCCCTGGCGTAGCTCGCCGGCGAGGGCGAGGTCGTGTGCGAGCACGTTCTCGATCCCCAGGTCGAGAAGGTACTCCACGGCGGCCGTCAGCGCCGCGCCCGCCGCGTAGGCGGGCGTCGAGTACTCGAGGCGCCGCGCCGAGCGGGCGAGCGGGATCGTCGTCGCGTCGAAGGCGATGGCGTCCTCGGTCGACTTCCAGCCGACGAAGGGCGGGTCGAGCCGCTCCCAGATCTCCGGGCGGAGGTAGCAGATGCCTGCGCCGGGGGCCGAGCAGAGCCACTTGTAGCCGGAGCTGACGAGCACGTCGACGCCGAGCGCGGGCGCGTCGAGCGGCACGACGCCCGCGGACTGCGTGGCGTCGAAGACGAGGGTGGCGTCGACCGAGCGCGCGAGCTCAACGAGCGCGGCGGGGTCGAGCCGGTGGCCGGTGGCGTACTGGACGTGGCTCACGCAGATCACGGCAGTCCGTTCGTCGACGGCCGCCGCGATCGTGTCGAGGGAGAACGAGGCCGGGTCGTCGAGGGCGGGCGCCAGTCGCACCTCGACACCGGTGTCGCGCGCTAGACGGAGCCACGGATACGTGACGCTGGGGAACTCGAGGTCGGCGGACACGACGTTCTCTCCTGCGCCAGGCTTGAGCCACCAGGCGACCTGGCAGAGCGCCTCGGTCGCGTGCGTGACGACGGCCACGTCGTCCGGACCGGCGCCGAGAAGCCGCGCCGCCGCCGCGCGAGGGATGTCGCCGACCCGCTTCTCGATCTCGTCGTCGAAGCCGACCGTCCCGCGGCCCGCGATCTGCCCTCCGAGCTCCTCGGCGGCCCGCTGCACCGGCAGCGGCTCGAGCCCGATCGAGCCCGTGTTCAGGTAGACGACCTCCTCGAGCACAGGGAAGTCGCTGCGCGGTGCGAGGGCGGGGCGGCCGGCGCTCATGTGCGAGCGACGCTCACTCCGGGGGAGCGTTGACCTCGAGCTTGAAGACGTCGGGGCGGTGGTAGTGGCCCGCCGGGTCGAAGCGCTGGCGCTCCTCGTGCAGCCGTGCCGGGTCGAGCTCGGCGTAGAGGATGCCCTCCTCGTCGTAGAGCGGCCCGGCGAGGTAGGCCCCGTCGGGGCCGAGGATCGCGCTCCCGCCCCGGCCGACGACCTCGACCCCGTCGAAGGCCTCGCGCAGCGGGAAGTCCTCGGGATAGGCGGCAGCACGCTGGAAGTGGCAGGGCGCGATCACGAACGCCCGCGACTCGCGCGCGAGATGGACGAGCGTCGCCTGCCACTCGTCGGAGTCGTCGGCCGTCGCGGCGATGTAGATCTCGAGGCCGGACTCGTAGAGGGAAAAGCGTGCGAGCGGCATGTAGTTCTCCCAGCAGATGAGCCCGCCGAGACGGCCGAAGCCGGTCTCGATCGCCCGCAGGCCGCGCCCGTCGCCCTGCCCCCAGATGAGCCGCTCGTGGTTCGTGGGGACGAGCTTCCTGTGGTGGAGCGCGAGCCGGCCGTCGGGGTCATGGTAGAGGAGCGTGTTGTAGAGCGTCCCGGGCCGGACGGGGTCGACCTCGGTGACCCCCGTGACGAGCCAGACCCCGTGCTCGCGTGCGACCTCGCCGAGCCGGTCGGCGGCGGGGCCGGGCACCTCGACGGACTCCGTCGCCAGGCGCGCGAACGCCGCCTTCGCGCGCGGGTCGCCGCAGCCGGCGAGGAACCTGGCCCAGACCGAGGACGGGTAGGCGGGCAGGTAGGCCTCGGGAAAGACGACGAGCTCGGCGCCGGCGCTCGCTGCCTCGGCCGTGCGCTCGGCGAGGCGCTCGAGCGACGCCTCCCGGTCGAGCACGACCGGCTCGACTTGGGCGCAGGCGACGGTGACGGGACGGCGCACGAGCGGGTTCTACCGAAAAAAGGTGCTCCTTGCGGAGACTCGCGCCACACAGGGTGACGGGCCCGGAGCCACGTCGCTAGGCTTGTGCGTGCCAGATCCGGTAGGCCTTCGGGCTCGCCGGATTTGGCGCTTTAACGGGACGGTTCCCGGCGGCCTCGGGAACCGTTCCGTCCGGCCGCATCTCTAGCGTTTATGGGTCCATGGCAGGGACCGTCGTACTCGTGCTCGTCCTCCTGCTCGCCGCCGCCGGCGGGGTGGTCTGGCTCGCGCGCCTCCTGCGCAGCGAGCTCGCCGGCCTGCGCGCGGAGACAGGGACGCAGCTCGCGGAGCGGAACACGGAGGTCGACCGGCGGCTGGCGGGGATCGTCGAGACGATGGACCGCCGTTTCGGCGAGCTGGGGCGGCGCGTGGACGGCGGGCTCCAGGGAGCCAATCGGACGGCGGGCGAGATGCACCGGACGGCGACCGAGATCCACCGGCAGCTGGGGAAGCTCGGCGAGTCGAACACGCAGATGCTCGAGCGCGCCCGCGACCTCGCCCGGCTCGAGCAGGCGCTCCGGCCTCCGAAGGCCCGCGGCGGTTTCGGGGAGCTCCTCCTGGCCAACCTTCTCGCCGACACCTTCCCGGCCGACAAGTACGCGCTCCAGTACGGGTTCAGGAGCGGCGAGCGGGTCGACGCGGTCATCCGCCTCGACCGGGCTCTCGTCCCCGTGGACGCGAAGTTTCCGCTCGACAACTTCCACCGGTTCGTCGAGGCCGACGGAGACGCCGAGCGCGAGCTCCACGCGAAGACCTTCGCGCGCGACGTGAAGGGCCACGTCGACGCGATCGCCCAGAAGTACATCCGCCCCGACGAGGGCACCTACGAGTTCGCGCTCATGTACCTCCCTGCGGAAGCCGTCTACTACGAGCTCGTCTGCAACCGGATGGGTGGGACTGCGAGCCCGCTCGCGTACGCGCTCGAGCGCAACGTCATCCCCGTCTCGCCGGCAACGCTCCACGCGTATCTGCTCGTGCTCGTGCTCGGCTTCAAGGGCCTGCAGATCGAGCAGCACGCCCGCGAGGTGATGACGTATGTCGCCGACCTCAACCGCGACTTCGACCGCTTCAAGGCGGATTTCGACCTCGTCGGGAAGCACCTCGGCAACGCGCAGACGAAGTACGGCGACTCGGAGAAGCGCCTCTCCCGCTTCGAGACGAAGCTCGAGCGCGCGGCCGAGTCCGAGTTGCCCGAGGAGACCTCGGTCGAGCTCGCCGAGCTCCCCCGCGCAGCCGACGCCGCCTAAGCCGACTCACGGCGCGGCCCGGAGTCCCGGGGCTTCCTATACTCGCGGAGGGAAACGGCGTGGAATTCGGCTGGTTCTTCCTGTGGCTCGGGATCGCGTTGCTCGGCCTCGGCCTGCTCCTGCTCCGGGTGTGGTGGAGGGAGCACCGCTTCGCCGGGGCAGCCCTCCCACTCTCCGCGGGGCTGCTTCTCGTAGGCGCCGCGGTTCAGCAGCTGATCATCTTCGGGATGGCGATCACGGGCCGATCGGCCGTCGACTCGCCGGCCTTCAACGCCGTCTCGATCGTCGCGGCCGCGCTCGCCACCGTCGTCTGGCTCGCGCTCGCAACGCGCCGCGGCCGCGAGAGCCTGCGGCGAGGCGCCGAGCGTCCGCAGCGGATCCAGGAGCTCGAGGTGCTCGGCGCGATCGCGCGGCTCAGCTCACAGGCCGGCTCGGTCGAGCAGATCGCCGGCGACATCCTCGAGGCTGCGGCGCCCGCGATCGGGGCCGACGCGGCCATCCTCCTCCTCTACGACTCCGAGCACCGGCTCCTCTCCGCCAAGGCGGCGAGCGGCATCTCCGAGGAGCTGTGGCGAGCCTTCGAGATCGAGGTCTCCGACGAGTTCAACCAGGGCCTCCTCGCCGGCGGGAAGCCGCTCGTCGTGGACGTCGTCAACGAGCGGCGGCTGAAGATGCAGCTCGCCCGCTCGCTCGGCGCCCGGAGCGCGCTCGTCGTGCCCATCCGCCACGAGGGGAGACCCGTCGGGACGCTGACGTTCTACGCCGTCACCGCGCCGCGCAAGTTCGACGGGGTCACCGTCGCCGTCGCGGAGCTGATCGCGAAGGAGGCTGCAGACGTCCTCGAGCGGACACGCCTCCAGGAGGAGGTGCGCGACGAGCGGGAGCGCGCAGCACGCGTTCTCGCTCACGTCGGGGACGGGGTCGTCTTCGTCGACGGCGCCGGCGTCGTGCGCCTCTGGAACCCGGCGGTCGCCGCCATCACCGGCCTCGGGGCTGCACAGGTGCTCGGCCGGCGCCCAGAGGAGGTCCTCCCGGGTTGGGCGGCCATCGAGCCACTCGTCCCCGTCGCGAGCGCGCCCGCCTACGCGGCGAAGCATGCCGAGACGCTGCCGCTCGACGTCGGCGAGCGAGAGCTCTGGATCTCCATCTCCGCCGTCCGGTTCCCGGACGGAACGGTCTACGCGTTGCGCGACCTGACCGAAGAGCGCGGCATCGAGAAGCTGAAGAGCGAGTTCGTCGCGACCGTGTCGCACGAGCTCCGGACGCCGCTCGCCGCGGTCTACGGGGCGGCCATGACCCTCCGCCGCCGCGACGTCGAGCTCGACGACGACCGGCGCAGGCGCCTCCTGGCCGTGATCGCGGGCGAGTCGGACCGCCTGGCGCGGATCGTCGACCAGGTGCTCGCCGCGAGCCGGCTCGACGGAGGCACCTTCGCGTTCTCGGTCGAGAGCTGCGAGCCCGGGCCGCTCGCGCTCGAGGTCGTCGAGGCGGCCCGGGCGCACGTTCCCGACGGCGTCGTCGTCGATCTCGCTTCGGGCGAGGACCTGCCGCCCGTCGCGGCCGACCCCGACATGCTCCGCCAGGTGCTCGCGAACCTCGTCGAGAACGCCGTGAAGTACTCGCCCGCAGGCGGTCGGGTGCACATCTCGCTCGAGCGCCAGGAGGGCCGCGTCCTCTTTGTCGTCCGCGACGAGGGCCTCGGCATCCCGCTGCGAGAGCAGGAGCGGATCTTCGAGAAGTTCTTCCGCCTCGATCCCAACCTGACTCGAGGCGTGGGCGGAACTGGCCTCGGCCTCTACATCTGCCGCGAGCTCGTGCGCCGGATGGGCGGAAGGATCTGGGTCGCCTCGCGGGAGGCCGAGGGCTCCACGTTCTTCTTCGAGCTCCCGGCGATCGCCGAGGAGGGGCAGCTCGAAGCCGGGCGGGG
>Ga0209859_1000077_pt1 | contig 20005 bp, 20 predicted proteins | sample GWRWS3_50_60_FD_187241 | JGI IMG/M metagenome (GOLD analysis project Ga0209859, IMG submission 187241) | Riverbed sediment microbial communities from areas with vegetation nearby in Columbia River, Washington, USA - GW-RW S3_50_60 (SPAdes)... | ecosystem: Environmental > Aquatic > Freshwater >... | reverse complement strand
CGTTCCTGCTCCCCTTCTTCCCCGGCGGGTGGCCGTTCTTGCTCGGGGCTCTCGCGGCCCTTGCCGCGCTCGGAAATCCGGTCGCGGGCCTCGCGGTCGCGCTCGCCGTCCCGGTGCTCCCGCTCGGAAACGTCTCGCTCGGTCTCGCTCTCGCCTACGTCCCGCTCGCCCTCCTCTGGCTCGCACTCTTCGCTCGCGATGCCCGTTCGGGGCTTCTCTTCCTCTCCGGACCGCTCCTCGCCGTTGCTCAGGCGCTCCCGCTCCTGCCCATCGTCGCGCTCGAGGCGCGGGGCGTCGTCCGGCGCGCGGCGCTGGCCCTCGCCGCCGCCGTCGCCACGGTCGCGACGGCCGTCGTCGCCGGGACACGTCTCCCCCTGACCGGGGAGGCCGCCCCCGACACAGCGGGCATGAGCGGCGCGGAGCGGCCGGGTGCCGCTCTGGACAGCGCGCTGGGGGCGCTCACGAGCCGGCCGACAATCGCGGCCGCGGCCGTCGTGCTCGTCGTCGCAGCCGCCTCGGCAGGCTTCGCTCGGAGTCGAGGGCTCTGGGGCGTTGCGGCCTGGGGCGCGGGCTTTCTCGCCGCGCTCCTGCTCGTTCCTACGGCCGCAGGAGGAGCCCCCGTCGCGGCCTTCTGGGCCGTCCCGGCCGTCTGGCTCGCCGCAGGCGTGCTCGCGTATCCGCTGCTCAGAGCGGGTCAAGCAAGCGACTAGAGTGCCCGGGCGGGCACAATGGTGTCCGCCCGGCTATGAGCGTCCTGCGCAGCATCGAGCACCGGATCGAGTCGATCGTCGAGGGCGTGTTCGGACGCGCCTTCCGCACTCACGTGCAGCCGGTCGAGCTGGCGCGCAAGCTCGCGAAGGAGATGGACGAGGCGAAGAGCGTGTCGGTCTCGCGCGTCTACGTCCCCAACGAGTACACGCTCTACCTCTGCCCGAGCGACCGGGACCAGTTCGCGAGCTACGAGGACTCCCTGCTCACGGAGCTTGCGGACTATCTCGCCGAGCACGCGCGCCGTGAGGGCTACGCGCTCCTCTCCACGCCGGGGGTCCTGATCGAGGAGGACGAGGACCTGAGCGTTGGCGAGTTCGGGATCGCCACGCGGATGGTGCAGCCCGAACGCCCCCAGGCGCCCGTTCCCCCGGAGGTGGTGCCCCAGGAGCGCCCGAGCGAGACGAAGATCTACCGGCCCGCCGTCACAGAGGCGGTCTCCGTCGAGAGCGCGGCCGAGCTCGACCTCGCGCGCGCCCCGGCGGCGCTCGTCCTGGATGGAGAGCGGCACGAGCTGGCCGACCGGGCTCTCGTCCTCGGGCGCTCGCGGGAGTGCGACATTACCGTCGACGACCTCAACGTCTCGCGCCGGCACGCGGAGGTGCGGCACGAGGACGGCGCCTACTGGATCGTCGACCTCGGCTCGACGAACGGGGTGATCGTGAACGGGAAGCGCGTCGAGCGTGCCGAGCTCGCGCCCGACGACGAGATCGTCCTGGGCACGACAGAGCTTCGCTTCGAACGCGGCTTTTAGTGCCTCTTCAGGTAATGCTGCCCCGTTTCTGCATCGTGAGCACCAAGCCGGAGTTCGCACTCGCCCGCAGCCAAGGCTGGACGCCTTGGCAAGGGCGAGGGTGGGCTCCGGCGCCGCGTGATCACGGGGCAGAAGCAGGCGTGCATTGCCCGGAGGGGCACTGAGGCACGAAGCGTGTCCATCGAACCGATCCTGATCGCGCTCCAGGCCGCCTTCGTCGTCCTCCTCTACCTCTTCATCTGGCGTGTCGTGCGCTCGGCGGAGCGTGGCCTGCCGGCGGCGTCCCAGGAGAGCTTCGTGCTCGCCCCGGCCCAGGTCGCCCAGGCACGGGCGGAAGCGGGCGTCGTCCCGGGGCGCCTCGTCGTCACACGATCCAAGGTCGTTCCCGTCGGCCGCGCCTTCGACGCCGGGCCGGTGCCGACGACCATCGGCCGGGCCGAGGACAATGTCGTCGTCCTCACCGGCGACGACTACGCCTCCGGCCAGCACGCCCGCGTGGAGAGCGGGCTCGACGGGACCTGGGTGATCGATCTCGGCTCAACGAACGGGACGTATGTGAACGGGGAGCGCATCGACGGCCGGCGGCGGCTCCACGAGGGCGACCTCCTCCAGGTCGGAGACACGGAGCTCCAGTTCGTACGATGAGGCTCGGAGACAGCGCGGGCCGGACCGACGCGGGACGCGTGCGACGCCGCAACGAGGACGCCTTCGTCCTCGACCCGCCGCTCTTCGCCGTCGCGGACGGGATGGGCGGCGCGCAGGCGGGCGAGGTCGCCTCCCGGATCGCGGCGGCGGCGTTCCGTGAATACCACGAGGCTGACCGGCTCGAGCCCGGCGAGCGCGTGCAGGCGATCGTCCAGGAGGCCAACAGGCGCATCTACGAACGGGCCCGCAGCGACTCGGAGGCCTCGGGAATGGGGACGACCGTCACGGCCGCACTTCTGACAGGCGGGCGCGTCACGATCGGTCACGTCGGCGACTCGCGCGCCTACCGGATCCGCGACGGCAGGATCGAGCAGCTCACGGAGGACCACTCGCTGGTCGCCGACCTCATGCGGAGCGGGCGCCTCACGTCCGAGGAAGCTGACGCGCACCCTCAGCGCTCGGTGATCACGCGGGCGCTCGGCACCGACCCCGAGGTCGACGTCGACACCTCGAGCGTCGACGTCGAGCCGGGCGACCTCTTTCTCCTCTGCTCGGACGGCCTGACGACGATGGTCGCGGAGGACGACATCCTCCGCATCCTCGCCGGTGCCTCGACCCTCGACGAGGCCGCTCGCGAGCTCGTGCGCGCCGCGAACTCGGGCGGGGGAGAGGACAACGTCACGGTCGTCCTCTTCCGCGTCGAGGGGGACGAGGTGATGGACGAGACGCTCGTCGCGCCTCCGCCGGCCGTCTCCCCGGACGGCGACGACGGGCTCGAGGACACGCTCACCGACCTTCAGCCCGTCGCGGCGCCCGCCCCACCCCCGGCCGCACCCGCCGCACCCGCCGCACCCGCCGGCGAGGAGCGGCGGCCGAGGCGCAAGCAGCGGCGCTGGGGCCGGCGCCTGCTCTGGGCCGTGCTCGCCCTCGGCTTCGTGGCGCTCCTTCTCGGAGGAGCACTCTTCGGCCTCTCGCGCGCGTACTTCGTGGGAGCCGACCAGGACGGCAATGTCGTCGTCTATCAAGGTGTGCCCTTCGACGTCCGCGAAGGCGTCGGCCTCTACCGCGAGCGCTACGTGAGCCGGCTCCAGGCCTCGCAGCTCTCGCCGGAGGAGCGGGCCGAGCTCTTCGACCACGAGCTCGTCTCGTACGACCGAGCGCGGGCACGCGTGTCCGTCTACGAGGCCGAGGCCGTTCCCTGAGCCTCGCTCGCCCTCGGGTCGCTCCCCGCGCTCGTGGGCCGGAGCCTGGCCTGTGAGCCTCCGAACGCGGGAGCTCTGGAACCTCGGCCTCGTCGGTCTCCTCACGGCGGCCGGCTTTGCGTCCGTCTACATCGCCCGCTCGGAGGTCGTCTCCGCGGCCTCGCTCTCGTACGCGGCCTTCTTCGTCGCCCTCTTCGTCGTCGCACACGTCGTCCTGCGCCTCAGGCTTCCGCAGGCCGATCCCTACCTCCTGCCGCTCGGCGGGCTCCTGTGCGCGCTCGGCCTCACCGAGATCTACCGCATCGAGCCCAACCTGGCGTTTCGCCAGGGACTCTGGGTCGTGGTTGGCGTCTCCGTCTTCGCTGTGCTCGTCCTCTTCCTCCGCGACTACCGCGAGCTCGACAGGGTCAAGTACCTGCTCGGCATCTCCGCGATCGCGCTCCTCGTGCTCCCGGCCCTCCCGCTGATCGGACGGACGATCAACGGCGCGACGCTCTGGGTCGACATCGGCCCGCTCGTGTTCCAGCCCGGAGAGCTCGCCAAGGTGCTCTTCGTCGTCTTCCTGGCCGGCTACCTGCGGGACAACCGGGAGATGCTCTCCTACGGCACGCGGGGCCTGGGCGGGCTGCCCTCGCTCAAGCACCTCGGCCCGCTCCTCCTCATCTGGGGGGGCGCCATGCTCGTCCTCTTCCAGACGCGCGATCTCGGCGGAGCCCTCCTCTACTTCACGATCTTCCTCGTCATGCTCTATACCGCGACAGCCCGGTGGTCGTTCGTGGCCGTCGGGCTCTCCCTCTTCCTCCTGGGCGCCTTCGCCCTCTACCAGGTGATTCCCCACGTCCAGGACCGCGTGGAGGGCTGGCTCGATCCCTGGAGCGACCCGCAGGGCCAGAACTACCAGCTCGTCCAGTCGATCTACTCCATCTCGAGCGGCGGCGTCTTCGGATCGGGCCTCGGCCGCGGCGTCCTCCTGACGCCGAACGGGGAAACCTACATCCCCTTCCTGGAGACGGACTTCATCTACTCGGCGATCGCGCAGGAGCTCGGGCTCGCCGGCGCCGCCGGGGTCGTCCTCCTCTACCTGCTCTTCGCCTATCGCGGCTTCCGCATCTCGATGCTCGCGCAGGACGGGTTCTCGAAGCTCCTCGCCGCCGGGCTCACGGCGGCGGTCGCCGTGCAGGCCTTCATCATCATCGGCGGGGTCAGCGGCCTCATTCCGCTGACGGGAATCACGCTTCCCTTCGTCTCCTACGGAGGCTCGAGCATCGTCGCGAACTTCGTCGTGCTCGCGCTCCTCCTCATGGTCTCCGACCGCGTCAACAGGAATGCGCGCTAGAGCGCGCATTCCTTCTCGTGCACCGCGCTTCGGCTACGCCGAAGCGCGCCTGACTTCCTTGGCGCTCCTCCGAAGGAGGAGCGCTTGAACCGGCAGATTCGCCGCCTCTTCCTCGTCTTCTCCTTCCTCTTCGTCGCCCTGATCGCCACGGCGACCTACTGGCTCTGGCGGGCGCCCGAGCTCGAGGCGCGCCAGGGGAACCCGCTTCTCCTCGTGCGCGAGCTCGAGGTGAAGCGCGGGCTCATCCTCTCCGCGGACGGGAGGACGAGGCTCGCGGCCAACCGCCGGCTCGAGCTCGAGGACGGCCGGGTCTGGTGGCTCCGGCGCTACCCGCGCGGATCGCTCACCGCCCATGCCGTCGGCTACTCGACGATCGGGCGCTCGCGGACGGGCCTCGAGCTCTCCATGAACGACTTCCTGACGGCGGCGAACGCCAACCTCAGCACGGTCATCGACACGACGCTCGACAAGCTGCGCGGAATCACGCGGGTGGGAAACAACGTCGTGACGACGCTCGACTTGCGCGCCCAGCGGGCGGCCGTGCAGGGCCTGTCCGGGATGTGCGGAGCGGCCGTGGCGATCGAGCCCGCGACCGGGCGCGTCCTCGCGCTCGCGTCCTCGCCCACGTTCGACCCGAATCTCGTCGAGGAGGACTTCCCGGCGATCGAGCGGATCGGGGCGCCCTGCAAGCCCGCGGCTCCCCTCCTCGACCGTGCCACCGCCGGGCGCTTCGTCCCCGGCTCGACGTTCAAGATCGTGACCGCGGCCGCCGCCCTCGACACCGACAGCTTCACGCCGGAGAGCGAGTTCGACGACCCCGGCTACTGCACCCTCTTCGGGCGGCGCGTCTTCAACTTCGCCGACCAGGGGACGCCGACTGGGTTCGGACGAGTGACGCTCGCAGACGCGGTCGAGAACTCCATCAACTCCGTCTTCTGCAACATCGGCAAGGAGCTCGGCGCGGACGTCGTCCTCGAGTACGCGAAGCGCTTCGGGTTCTACGAACGGCCGCCGATCGACCTCCCCTCCGAGGAGGTGCTCATCAGCGGCCTCTACCGGAACGGGCGCCTCTACGACCCCGCGGACCCGAGCGAGGTCGACCCGGGCCGCCTCGCCTTCGGCCAGGAGCGCCTGGTCGTGACGCCGCTCCAGATGGCCCTGGTCGCCGCCGGCGTCGCGAACGACGGCATCGTCATGGAGCCGAAGCTCGTCGAGCGAATCGTGTCGCCCGACGGGGACGTGATCGAGCGTTTTGGCGCGGAGAAGTGGAAGGACGCCGTGTCGGCGGCGACGGCAGCCGAGCTCACCGCCATGATGGTGCGGGTGGTGGAATCGGGCACGGGCACGGCCGCCCAGATTCCCGGCGTGTCCGTTGCCGGCAAGACGGGTACCGCGGAGACCGGCGCCGCGGGCCGCAACAACACGTGGTTCATCGCCTTCGCGCCCGCGGAGGCTCCCGAGGTCGCCGTCGCGGTCGCGCTCTCCGACCAGGCGGGCACGGGCGGGGCCACGGCGGCCCCGATCGCCCGGGCGATCATGGAAGCGGCCCTCGGGAGAAACACCTAACCTCTAGCCAGGTTTTTCAGGCATGGCCGGCGTTTCGGACACCCTCATCAACACGCTCTTCGACGGCCGCTACCGGATCCTTCGCAAGCTCGGCTCCGGGGGCATGGCGAACGTCTACCTCGCCGAGGACGAGGAGCTGGGCCGCCGCGTCGCCATCAAGATTCTGAACGAGCGCTACGCGAACGACGACCTCTTCATCGAGCGCTTCCGGCGGGAGGCGAAGTCCGCCGCGGGCCTCTCCCACCCGAACATCGTCTCGATCTACGACCGCGGCGAGGCCGAGGGGACGTACTACATCGCCATGGAGGTGATCGAGGGCCGCAGCCTGAAGGAGCTGATCATGACGCGGGGCGCGCTCCCGATCGGGACGGCGATCGCGTACGCGAAGCAGCTCCTCGAGGCCCTCCGCTTCGCGCACCGGCACGGGATCATCCACCGCGACATCAAGCCGCACAACGTGCTCGTCTCGGCCGACCAGCAGGTGAAGACGAACGAGCCGCGGCTCAAGGTGACCGACTTCGGCATCGCGCGCCACGGCGCCTCGCAGATGACAGAGGCAGGCTCGATCATGGGCACGGCGCAGTACCTCTCCCCCGAGCAGGCGCGCGGCGCGCCGGTCACGGCGGCATCCGACCTCTACTCGGCGGGGGTCGTGCTCTACGAGATGCTCACCGGCAAGGTGCCGTTCACGGGCGACTCGGCGATCGAGATCGCCATGAAGCACGTGAACGAGCTCCCCAGGCCTCCCTCCAGCCTGCGGAGCGAGATCCCGCCCGAGCTCGACCAGATCGTCCTCCGGGCGCTCGCCAAGGATCCGGCGGACCGTTACCAGACCGCCGAGGAGTTCATCGAGGATCTCGAGCGCGTCGAGGCCGGCCTGCCGATCTTGCGCGCCACCTCGACGGCGGCCACCGCGCTCCTCGCCGGCGTGGCCGCGGGCGAGGCAACGGAGCTGCTCTCGGAGAGCCCGACGCGCGTGGTCGCGCCGCCGCCCGCTCCCGAGGCGCCCCGGCGCCCGCCGACGTACCCGCCGGCGAGCGCCTACGACGAGCCGCCGAGAAAGCGCAGGCGCTGGGTGCCCTGGCTCATCGTCGCCCTCCTCATCGCCGCTGCTGCGCTCGCGGGCTGGTGGGCCTACAACCAGATCCAGGAGCAGCTCGAGGAGTCCGAGCCCGTCGGCGTCCCGTTCGTGGAAGGGCTGCGGGAGCAGCAGGCGATCGACAAGATCGAGGAGGTAGGGCTCGAGGCTGCCGTCGAGGAGCAGTCGAGCACCGAGGTCGACAGGGGCATCGTCATGGAGCAGAACCCGAAGGAAGGGACTCGCATCTCCAAGGGCAGCACGGTCACGATCGTCGTCTCGACCGGGCCCAAGCGGGTGGAGGTGCCGAGGCTCGTGGGCCTCACCTACGAGGAGGCTGTCGACGCGCTCGCCGAGCTCGGCCTCGAGTCGCGGCGCGTGAACGTGTTCTCCCAGAAGCCCGTAGGCCAGGTCACCGCGCAGGACCCAAAGGCCGGCGAGGAGGTGGACGAGGGCACACAGGTCGTGGTGCGCGTCTCCAAGGGCGTGCAGCAGGTCGGCGTTCCGGACGTCCTCGGCCAGTCGGAGTCGAGCGCGACGGCCGAGCTGGAGGCGGCCGGGTTCGTGGTCGACGTCGTCCAGGCACCGTCGTCGACGACGCCGGCCGGCCTCGTCTCCGCTCAGAGCCCGGACCCCGGCGTCGAGGCGGAGAAGGGCTCGACCGTGCAGATCACCGTCTCCACCGGGCCCGCGCAGGTCACCGTCCCCAACGTCGTCGGCGAGGACGAAGCCAACGCCCGCGACATCCTCGGCGAAGCCGGCTTCAACGTCCGGGTCGTGAACGTGGCGGTCCTCGACCCCGACCAGGACGGGATCGTCCAGAGTCAGAACCCCAGCGCCGGCTCACAGGCCAACGAGGGCTCGCGGGTGACGATCTTCGTCGGCGCCGCTCCTTGATGCTCGGCCGGTGGCCGGGCAGTTGGCTGACGGGAGGACTTCGGTCGCCAGGCTGCGCGTAGCGGTGCTCATGGGCGGCCGCTCCAGCGAGCACGAGGTCTCCCTCGACTCCGCCCGCTCGGTGATCGAGGGACTCGACCCCGACCGGTACGACGTCGTCGCGATCGAGATCCCGCGCGAGGGGCCGTGGCTCCTCGCCGCGGAGGAGGCCGCCCGCGTCGACGTCGTCTTCCCCGTCCTCCACGGCCCCTTCGGCGAGGACGGTGCCGTGCAGGGCCTCCTCGAGCTGGCCGGAGTCGCCTACGTCGGGGCCGGGGTGGCGGCCTCCGCGCTCTGCATGGACAAGGATCTCTTCAAGTCCGTGATGCGCGATAAGGGCGTGCCCGTCGCCCGCAGCGTCACCGCCCGCTCGGGCGAGGCCGCCGAGAGCCCGTACGGGTTCCCGTGCGTGGTCAAGCCGGCGCGGCTCGGCTCGAGCGTCGGGATCAGCGTCGTCAGGTGGGAGGAGGACTTCCCGGCTGCCGTCGAGCTCGCCTTCGCCCACGACGAGAAGATCCTCGTGGAGGAGTTTCTCGACGGCGTCGAGGTCGAGTGCAGCGTGCTCGGGAACGCCGATCCGGTCGCCTCGGTTCCCGGTGAGATCGTGCCGCTCGCGAGCGACTGGTACGACTACGAGGCGAAGTACGCCGAGGGCGGCATGGAGCTCGTCATCCCTCCGCGCGTCCCGGCCGGCTCGAACGCGCGGGTGCAGGAGCTGGCGGTCGCCGCCTTCGTCGCGTCGGACTGCGAGGGAATGGCCCGCGTCGACTTCTTCGTCCAGCCCGACGGGGAGGTCGTCGTCAACGAGCTGAACACGATCCCCGGCTTCACCGCCACGAGCGTGTACGCGAAGCTCTTCGAGGCCTCCGGCGTCACCTACCTCGAGCTTCTCGACCGGCTCGTCGAGCTGGCGCTCGAGCGCCGCGACCGCCGCGCCGAGCTTCGCTACTGACCCGTCTGGCAGCCTTCAACGGGACGTGAAGGTACGCACTTCGTTCACGTGGGCACGGGTGTTCAGGTCGGTGATCCAGACGACGTAGTAGCGGTAGGCCTCGCCGCGCGTGTCGACCCCGAACGTCGTACGGTCTCCCGCCTCCTGCTCCCCGGCGACGTCCACGAACTGGCCGTCACGCCTCGCGCCGGCCAGGATCATGGCCGTGAAGCCGGGCGTGTCGCTGAAGACGGTGATCCGGGAGAGCGCAACGCGGCTCCCCACATCGAGCACGATCCCGACGCCTTCCTTGTCGAAGCTCCGGTACTCCTCGGTCGTCCAGTAGGTGGTCCTGTCCCCGTCGGTCGCCTCCGAGACCAGCTCGGAGTGCTCTGTCCGGTTGTCGCCGTAGGGGTCGAAGTCGGCTACCGCCTCCACTCGTGCGGGCGTCACGTCGCTGCCGCCGCCGAGCCCGGGGATGCCGTCGTCGAAGACGATCTCGAGGACGAGAAGATTGCCGATGAGGATGACTGCGGCCAGGAGGAGGATGCCTGCGAGCCGAAGGCCGGAGCGGCGAGCCGGCGCGCCCGCTTCCGCGCGCGGGAGGGCCTGGGTGCTGCCCTGCGGGGCGACCCCGCGGCGCGGCGGCCGAATGCCGGTGTCACCCTCCTTCACCGTGCCGCCCGCCTCGGCCTCTTCTGCGAGGCAGGACTCGAGGGCGGCCGTCATCGCCTCCATCGACGCAAAGCGATCCTCGGGCCGCTTGGCCATCGCCCGAGCGACGACGGCGTCGACGCGGGGCGGGACGTCCGGCCTCCGCGCGCGCACGCTCGGCACGGGGTCGCGAACGTGCCGCATGGCGATCGCCATCATCCCGTCGCCCGAGTACGGGACCTCCCCCGTGAGCAGCTCGTACGTGACGACGCCGAGCGAGTACTGGTCGGAGCGTTCGTCCGCCCGCACGCCGCTCGCCTGCTCCGGCGAGAGGTACTGGCCGGTCCCGAGCACGGTCCCCGTCTCCGTGAGCGCGTCGTCGGCGTCGAGGGCGCGCGCGATCCCGAAGTCCGTCACCTTGGCCGTGCCCGCGGCGTCCACGAGGACGTTGTGGGGCTTCACGTCCCGGTGGACGATGCCGAGGTCGTGCGCGACGGCGAGCGCGCGTGCGACCTGGCACGCGAGCTCGAGGGCGCGCTCCACGGGCAGGGGCCCCTCGCGGGCGATCACCGCCTTCAGGTTCTCGCCCGCCACGTGCTCGAAGACGATGAACTGCCGCTCCTGCCACTCGCCGCGGTCGATGACCGTGACGACGTTCGGGTGGGAGAGGCGGGCGATGGCGCGCGCCTCCCGGCGGAAGCGCTCTACGTACTCGGGGTCGTGGGAATAGTGCTCGTGGAGCACCTTGATCGCCACCCGCCGCTCCAGCACCGTGTCGTACGCCCGGTAGACGCTCGACATCCCGCCTTCGCCCACGAGCTCCTCGAGCTCGTAGCGGCCGACGATCAGCTCTCCGACCTGCACCGCCATAGTGTTCCTGCCGCAGCGCGCCGCGTCGCGACGCTACGAAAGCGCTTCGACGAGCGCCTCCTCCCACACTCCGAGCGCCTCGTCGAGCTCCCCGTCCTCGATCACGAGCGGGACGAGCACTCGGATGCAGTTCGAGTAGATGCCCGCCTTCAAGAGCAGAAGGCCGCGCCGGGCGGCCCCCTCCGCGACGGCCGTCGCCAGCTCGGCGTCCGGCTTCCCGTCGCGCACCAGCTCGATGGCGAGCATCGCCCCGAGCCCGCGGACGCCAGCGACCGCGTCGAAGCGGTCGCGCCAGTTCTCCATCCGGGCGCGGATCGTCTCGCCGATCGACTCCGCGCGCTCGGCGAGCCGCTCCTCGGCGACGACGTCGAGGACGGCGTGCGCGGCAGCGATCGCTACCGGGTTCCCGACGTACGTTCCTCCGACGGCGCCGTCAGCGGGCGCGTCCATGATCTCCGCCCGGCCGAGCACACCCGAGAGGGGGATGCCCGCGGCGATGGACTTGGCGATCGCCATCAGGTCGGGCTCGACGCCGAAGTGCTCCATGGCGAACATCCGGCCCGTGCGGCAGAAGCCCGTCTGCACCTCGTCGGCGACGAGGACGATCCCGTTCTCGTCGCAGATCCGCCGCAGGCCGCGGACGAACTCCTGCGAGGGGACGACGAAGCCGCTCTCTCCCTGAACGGGCTCGAAGACAATAGCCGCGACCTCCTCCGCGGCGACGTGCGTCTTGAACGCATACGCGAGCGCGGCCAGGTCATCGAAGGCCACGCGGTACGTGTCGGGTGCGAATGGCCCGAGCCCGGCCTTGTAGGGATGCGTCTTCGATGTGAGGCTGAGCGCGAGGAGCGTGCGCCCGTGGAAGCCGCCCTCGAAGGCGATCACCGCACGCCTCCCCGTCGCCGCGCGCGCGAACTTGACGGAGTTCTCGATCGCCTCGGCGCCCGAGTTGAAGAAGGCGGCGCGCGTCTCGCCCGAGATCGGCGCGAGTTCGAGCAGCCGCTCGGCCAGGCCGACGTAGTTCTCGTAGGGGACGACGGTGAAGTCCGTGTGCGTGAAGCGCTCGGCCTGCTCGCGGATCGCCTCCACCACGCGCGGGTGCGAATGCCCGACGTTCAGACAGCCGATGCCGCCCGTGAAGTCGACGAACGTGTTTCCGTCGACGTCGGTGAGGGTGGCGCCGCGTCCCTCCGCGATCACGAGGGACAGGTAGATGGAGAGCGGAGCGGCGACGACTCGCTCCTTCCGGGCGAGAATCGCCCGGCTCCTCGGGCCCGGGACGTCGGTCTTGATCTCGATTGTCCGGGTCGTAGCCACCCGCGGAGCTTATAGATTGGCGGTCCCCATGGTCCTCTCAGACCGCACGATCCGGCGCCTGCTCGAGGAGGGCCGAATCGGCATCGATCCCTACGAGGAGGAGCTCCTCCAGCCGTCGAGCGTCGACGTGCGGGTGGACCGCCTCTTCCGCGTCTTCCGCAACTCCCGCTATCCGTTCATCGACGTCAAGCGGGAGCTCGAAGACCTCACCGAGCTCGTCGAAATCGAGCCGGAGGAGCCCTTCATCCTCCACCCGGGCGAGTTCGTGCTCGGCTCGACCCTGGAGCGCATCACGCTGCCGGACGACCTCGTCGCCCGCCTGGAGGGCAAGAGCTCGCTCGGCCGGCTCGGGCTCCTCATCCACTCGACGGCGGGCTTCATCGACCCCGGCTGGGACGGCCACGTGACCCTCGAGCTCTCGAACGTGGCGAACCTCCCGATCACGATCTACTACGCGATGAAGATCGGCCAGCTCTCCTTCGTCCAGCTCTCCGAGCCGGCCGAGCACCCGTACGGGACCGGTACGCTGGGCTCGAAGTACCAAGGCCAGGCCGGCCCGACGCCGAGCCGCTACTGGAAGAACTTTCAGACGGAGTCTGAGAATGTCCCGCGACGCGACGCCTCCGGCGGCGCGTCGCACCGATATTCTCAAGCGGAGTCTGATAGTCCCGAGGCCCACGCCGCCGAAGGTGGCGAGGGGCGAAGGAACTTCGACACGTGATCCTGGTCACCGGGGGAACCGGCTTCGTCGGCCCGAAGGTCGTCCACGCCCTGCGAGCCGCCCAGCTGCCCGTGCGCGTGCTCGCCCGCAAGCCGGAGAGGCAAGAGCAGGCGCGCGCCTGGGGCTGCGAGGTCGTCCAGGGAGACATGACGGACGCGGAGAGTCTTCGCCGCGCGGTCGAGGGTTGCGACGTCGTCGTCAACCTCGTCGCCATCCTCCTCGGGAGCCCGGAGACGTTCGAGCGCGTGATGGTGCAGGGAACGCGCGACCTCGTCGAGGCGGCGAAGCAGGCTGAGGTCAAGCGGCTCGTCCTCATGAGCGCCCTCGGAACCGAGGAGGGGAAGGAGGTCACCCCGTACTTCCGAGCCAAGTGGGAGGAGGAGCAGGCGGTCAAGTACTCCGGAATCGAGCACGTGATCTTCCGGCCGAGCTTCGTCTTCGGGCGTGACGGCGGCGTCCTCCCGCAGCAGATCATGCTCGTCCGCTACTCCCCGGTGACGCCTGTGCTTGGCCGTCACCGGATGCAGCCGATCTGGGTCGACGACGTGGCCACGTTCCTCGCCGGGGGAGTCGCCGCAGCCAAGGCGCCCAACCGGACCTTCGATCTCGTCGGCCCTGACCGCCTCACCTGGTCGGAGCTCCACGAGCTCATCCGCAAGACGCTCGGGAAGCGCCGGCTCGCGTTTCAGATGCCGCCAGGCCTTCTGAAGGCGGGAGCGACGGTCGGCCAGATCCTCCCGCCCCTGAAGGGAGCGCGGGCAGCGGTGGAGATGCTCGACCTCGGCGACAACGTCGGCGACGGCGGGCCGGCGGCCGAGAGCTTCGACGTCCGGCCGATCGGCGTCGAGGAGCAGGTCCGCCGCGCGGTCGCCTAAGCTGGGCCTATGACCTCCGAGCTCTACGCCGTCATCGCGGCCCCGCAGCTCGAAAAAGAGCTCGCGCACCGACTCGCGGACGACAGCCGCCGGCATGGTGTTCTGTCGCTGGACGCGCAGCAAGCTGGGCGCAAGGGGCCCTGGCTCCTGGAGATGCCCGGCGTGCACCACCTGCTCGCCGAGGGCGCCGACTGGGACGCGGTCAGCTGGCTCCTGACGCCCGACGGCGGCGAGCGGCTGGCGCAGACGTTCGAATGGCTCTACACGGAGCTTCCGGGCGAGTTCACGTTCGAGGTGCTGTTGAACGAGGAGCCGATCGACAAGCTCGTCGCGCGCGACGAGCTCCTCCGCCTCGTCCACAGCGGCCACCTCGGCGGCCGCACGCGCTACCGCGTCATGCCCGCCTGAGCGGCTGGACTCTCAGCCGACATTAAGAACGGGGCCTCCGGAGAGGCCCCGCCGGTATATCGCCTGGATTAGCAGGGGCGCTGGGTGTCCCCCACGCTGGCTAGGCGATTCCCCGTAGGTCTCGGGAACACGCCCCTACCTGCGACTACCTCCACTGCCCGTACTGTCGCTAATCAAAGTCGGACCACCCCCTTTCCGTGGTTACGGCCATGATACGCAATCGGCCAGGACGATCGAAAGGAGAGCGGACGTGCAGACGGTCACGCCATACCTCCTGTACGAGGACGTCGCCGCTGCAATCGACTGGCTCGGGCACGCGTTCGGTTCGAGGAGCGGCTCCGGTTCACGGACGACGGGGGTGCCGTCACACACGCCGAGCTGGCCCTCGGCGGCGGGGAGATCTTCCTCGGCCATCCCGGCCCGGACTATCGGAGCCCCAAGCGGCTCGGCGGCTTCACACAGCTCACCCACGTCTACGTCGAGGACGTGGACGCCCATCACGCCCGGGCGGTCGAGGCGGGAGCGACGATCAACGGCGAGCTCCAGGACACCCCGTACGGCGACCGGCGCTACGACGCCGAGGACCTCGAGGGGCACCGCTGGTCGTTCGCACAGGTCCTGCGCGAGCTCGCGCCCGAGGAGTGGGGCGCGACGGTCGCTTAGCTCGACAGGACCGCGGTCATCTCGACGCCGCGGTCGAGCGGGACCGTCACGCTGACGAGCGTCGGGTCGCTCTGGCGCGCGCGGCTGTAGGCGCCGAGGATCTCTTCGTGCGAGAGGACGTTGTCGGCAAGGATGAGGCCGCCCGGCTCGACGAGCCGCCGCGCGAGCTCGAAGTAGCGCTCGTACTCGTCCTTCTGGGCGTCGAGGAAGACGAGGTCGAAGACATCCTCGATCCGCCCGAGCGTCTCGAGGGCGTCTCCCTCGTAGAGCTCCGCCCACTCCTCGAGCCCTGCCTCGGCGACGTTCCGACGCCACGCCTCCGCCGTCTCGCCGTGCCGCTCGAGGGAAAGCACCCGCCCGCCGAGGTAGCGGGCGCCGGCCGCGAGCCAGATGGTGGAGTAGCCCCGCCCCGCCCCGACCTCGAGCACGGAGCAGTCGGTCTGCGGCGCCACGAGTGCGAAGAGGAAGCGGCCGGTCTCGCTCGCGACCGGGTACGCGGGCGGGACGGCGCCCTCCGCCTCCAGCCGGGCGAGCACCTCGCGCACGCGGTCGTCGAGCACCGGCGAATCCTAGGGAACGACGACGCGCACGACGCCGTCCTCGACCCTGACCTCGAACGTGTCCACCGGCACGTAGGCGGGAAGCGTGAGCGCACGCCCCGTACGGACGTCGAACCGCGAGCCGTGCCGCGGGCAGATGGCGACGCACTCGGCGGGCTCGAAGTCGCCCTCGCAGAGCGGCCCATCGTCGTGCGAGCAGCGATCCTCGATGGCGTAGAACGTGCCGTCGCAGTTGTAGACGCCGATCACGAGCTGTCCGTCGCGGACGATCCTCACCTCGCCCGGCGGGAGCTCTTCGACCGGGCCGACGACGATCTCCGGCACCGGCTAGTACCCCTTCAGGTAATGCCGCCCCGTTTCTGCGTCGCGAGCACCAAGTCGGAGTTCACACTCGCGCGCAGCCAAGGCTGGACGCCTTGGCAAGGGCGAGGGTGGGCTCCGGCGCCGTGTGATCGCGGGGCTGAGGCAGGCGTGTATTGCCTGGAGGGGCACTAGCGGAGCTCGAGCTCGTCCACGCCCGCCCACTCCTCGGGGAGCGGCGTGCCGCGGCCCTTGTGAAGCGCGAGCTTGAGGACGCCGAGCCCGAGGAGCGCGCACTTCAAGCGAACGGGGGTGAGCGGGATGCCGACCTCGTCGAGGAGCTCCTCCCGCGACATGGTGGCCACCTCCTGCGCCGTGCGGCCCTTGACCATGTCCATGAGCATGGAGGTCGCCGCCTGGCTGATCGCGCAGCCGCGGCCCTGGAACTTCACGTCCGCGATCGTGTCGCCCTCGAAGGCGACCGCGATGGAGACCTCGTCCCCGCAGAGCGGGTTCTGCCCCTCGGCCTCAGCGTCCGGGGTGTCGATCAACCCGTGGCCGCGCGGGTTCTTGTAGTGGTCGAGGATGACCTCGCGGTAGAGGCTGTCGAGCTCGCTCATCTAGGCTGGATTACCTGAATGGGCACTACCCGAAAAGCTTACGGGCTTTGTGGAGGCCGTCGACGAGCCGGTCGATCTCCTCCGGGAGCGTGTAGAGGTAGAAGCTCGCGCGCGTCGTCGCGTTGATGCCGAGCCGGGTCATCAGCGGCTGGTTGCAGTGGTGGCCGGCGCGGACGGCGACACCCTCGGAGTCGACGATCTGGGCGACGTCGTGCGGATGGATTCCTTCGAGGTTGAAGCTGACGATACCGGCCCGCCTGTCCGGCGGGGGGCCGTAGAGCGTGAGACCCGGAACCTCGGACAGCCGCCCCCATGCATACGCGGTGAGCTCGGCTTCGTGGCGTTCGATGGCCTCGAGCCCCGTCTCGGTGAGGTAGTCGATCGCGGCTCCCAGGCCGACAGCCTGCGCGATCGGGGGAGTGCCGGCCTCGAACTTGTGCGGAAGGTCGTTCCAGGTCGTCCGCTCGACCGTGACCTTCCGGATCATCTCCCCCCCGAGCTCGAAGGGGGACATCCGCTCGAGCAGCTCCCGCCGGCCCCAGAGGACCCCGATCCCGCTCGGCGCGCACATCTTGTGGCCCGTGAAAGCCAGGAAGTCGCAGCCGAGCGCCTGCACGTTCAGCGGTCGGTGCGGCGCGGCCTGGGCGGCGTCGACCACCATGATCGCCCCGCGCTCGTGCGCCCAGGCGGCGAGCTCCGCCACCGGGTTGACGGTTCCGAGCGAGTTCGAGACGAGCCCGCAGGCGACGAGCCTCACGCGGCCGCGCGCCTCCAGCTCGTCGAGCGCCTCGAGGCGCAGCTCGCCGCCCGAGTCGATCGGGATCGCTGCGAAGTCGGCGCCCTTCCGCTCGGCGATGAACTGCCAGGGGACGAAATTCGAGTGGTGCTCGAGCTCCGTGACGAGGACGAGGTCTCCCGGGCCGAGGTTGTCAAGCCCCCAGGCGTAGGCAACAAGATTGAGGCCCTCGGTGGCGTTGCGGGTGAAGATGACCTCGCCGGTCGTCTCCGCGTTGACGAACACGCGCGCCTTCTCCCGCGCACCGTCGAACGCGGCGTCGGAGCGCAGGCCCAGCTCGTAGACGGCGCGGTGGACGTTCGCGTAGGAGGTCTCGTAGAAGTCCCGCACCGTGTCGAGAACCTGCCGTGGCTTCTGCGAGGAGTTCGCGGAGTCGAGGTATGCGAGCGGTTTCCCGTGGATCGGCTGCTCGAAGATGGGGAAGTCGGCGCGCAGCCGGCGTGCGTCGAGCTTCGCCTCAGTGGTAACCGCCATGGACCTATCGTACCGACCGGCTCCTGGACGCCTTCGCGCCCCCGAGCTCGGCCTCGACATGGTCGAGCCAGTCTTCGTGCGCCGCGAGCAGGCGCCGCCCGAGGCCTTAGGCCGCTCGTCGCTCGAGCGCCGCAACCTGCCAGACGAAGCCGCGGCTCTCGGCGGCGAGCCTGAGGCCACGGTGCTCGGCGGCCGCCACGATCGCCCGCGGCGGGTGCACGAAGCTCCGATACTCCCAGCGGAGGAGCCGCGCGACGACGTTCAGCGCGCCCAGACCGACCCGGATGACGAAACGCTCGCGCGGGAAGCTCATGACCAGGTACCGGCCGGCCCGCTCCGAGGCGGCGCCGACGAGGGCGTCGTAGTCCGGGTAGCAGCAGACGACGCGGTGCATGACGACGGCGTCGGCCGGATCGACCTCCCGGCCGTCGGCGGCGACGTTCGCCACGAGGTACTCGGCCCGGTCGCCGACGCCCGTCTCGCGCCAGAGCTCGCGGGCCGTCTCTTCGTAGTACGGCGAGAGCTCGACGTTCACCGCGCGCTGGGCGCCGGCCCGCAGAACCTCGGCCTCGATCGCGCCGACCCCGCCTCCGATCTCGAGGACCGTCGCACCCTCGAGCCCGCGCGCGCGCAGGAACTCCACCATCGTCGTAGCGGTGTCGTCGAGGCCCTTGCGTCGATAGCGCCTGGCGTCCTTGCGCGCGGTGCGCTGGCCGAAGAGCTTCTCGTACCCGCGTGGCGGGGTGCAGCAGGTCACCCCGCGAGCAGGCGCGCCTCGAGGACGCTCTGAAGCGCGTCGCGCACCGGCTCGAGCTCGATGCGGTCGAAGATCTCCTGGTAGAAGCCGCGCACGATCAGGAGCTGGGCCTCCTCGCGAGAGAGCCCGCGGGCCATGCAGTAGAAGAGCTCGTCGCGGTTCACCTGCGAGACAGTGGCCCCGTGCGTGCAGCGCACGTCGTTGGCGAGGATCTCGAGGCCGGGGATCGAGTCGGCGTGAGCGTCCGCCGAGAGGAGGAGGTTGCGGTTCTCCTGGTAGGCGTTCGTTCGCTGCGCATCCTTCTCGACCTTGATCATCCCGCGCCAGACGGCCCTCGCCCGGTCGCGAAGCACGCCCTTGAAGGCGAAGTCGGAGGTCGTGTGGGGGGCCTGGTGCTCCTGAAGCGTGTCGTAGTCGAGGTGCTGGTCGCCGTCGGCGAAGTACGCGCCGGTAACCCGCGAGGTTGCGCCCTGCCCGGCGAGGCGGTTCTCGATCGTGACCTTGCCCTTGCGCGAGCCGAAACCGCCGGCGACCCAGTCGAGCTCGGCGTCCTGCCCGACCCGAGCGCGGTGGGTGGCGAAGTGCCATGTTCCGCGCGAGAGGTTCTGGATGGAGACGTACTCGAGCTTCGAGCCTCGCTCCAGGAATACCTCGGCGACGGCGTTCGAGTAGCCCTCGAGCTCGGGATCGGCGGAGGCCGACTCCTCGATGAGCGTGAAGCGGGCACCCTCCTCCGCCACGACCAGGAGGCGCCAGAAGAGCGCCCCCCCGGGCGTCGAGTTCCCGACGCGGACGTAGAGCGGCTTCTCCAGCTCGACCCCGGCCGGGACGTGGACGAGGAGCCCGTGCTGCCAGAGGGCCGCGTTGTGCGCGGTCAGCTTGTCGTCGGCGCCGACGAGGGTGCCGAGGCGCTCGTGGTCCTCGAGCGCCACGAACGTGATCTCCTCGGGCGCACGGACGATCTCGATCCCGCCCTCGGTCGCCTCGGCGACCCCGGCGGCGTCGATCTCGAGCATGCTGTCGCCGGCCGACGAGGCCCGCGCGCCGTTGACCGAGAAGGCCTCCGGGTCGAAGCCGCGGAGATCCGTGAAGCGCCAGTGCTCGTCGGCGGTCGAAGGGAGGGGAAGCGCGTGGTAGCGCTCGAGGGCCTTCATGCGGCTCACGACTCGACCAGGCTCCGGCTGTCGGTGTGGCTTATGCCGTCCGGCCGCGCGGGAGCGTAGCGCCGGTGGACGATGATCGCGTTCCCGTCGAAGTCGGTGCAGAAGGCCATGTGGCAGACGCCCGTGTCGATCGTCTCGCCCTCGAACGCGACGCCGGCCTCCTCGAGCGCCCGCCGGGCCTCGGCGACGTCGGCCACGCGGAGGGCGATCCCCGCCGCGGGTACGAACGCCTTCCCCACCATCTCGGGCTGCCAGACGCCGAGCGTTACGTTCGAGGCCTCGAACTCCGGGAACACGTCCTCGGGCGACGTCGACTCGGGAAGCCCGAGCAGCTCCCCGTAGAACCTCCGTGCCTGGGCGGGATCGCGAGTGGGGACGGAGACGAAGTCGACCCTCTCGACTTCTACCACGGGGGAACCCATGGTTCCCCCGTGGGCCCCCTCCTCGGAAGCCCAGCGCCTCGCATCCCTTCAGACCTCATGGGGTCCTAACCGACGGATCCCTCCATCTGCAGCTGGATGAGGCGGTTCATCTCGACGGCGTATTCGAGCGGGAGCTCCTTCGTGATCGGCTCCACGAAGCCGGAGACGATCATCGCGGCCGCCTCCGCC
>Ga0209859_1000076_pt1 | contig 20167 bp, 22 predicted proteins | sample GWRWS3_50_60_FD_187241 | JGI IMG/M metagenome (GOLD analysis project Ga0209859, IMG submission 187241) | Riverbed sediment microbial communities from areas with vegetation nearby in Columbia River, Washington, USA - GW-RW S3_50_60 (SPAdes)... | ecosystem: Environmental > Aquatic > Freshwater >... | reverse complement strand
CGGCCTTGCAGCCGCTCGATGGTCTTGGCATTGGAAAAATGATCGCCGACCAGGCCCAAGCGCCGCTCGGTCTGGAAGCGCTCGCCGTCGAAGGAGACGATGCCGGCGGCTTCCTGGCCGCGGTGCTGCAGGGCGTGCAGGCCGAGAGCGGTGAGGGTTGCCGCATCCGGATGGCCGTAAATGCCGAAGACGCCGCACTCCTCCTTCGGACCCTCTGCACCCACCCGGCCCGATGCTAGCACCGCACCCATCGGCCTCCGGGGACGCTCACCCGGCGAGGAGCTTGGGGATGGCGTCCTCGAACACGGAGGTGACGTCGTCGACGGACATCTCGAGCAGCCCGTCGAACACGATCCGTGGCCCGCCGGTCTCACCGAGGCGGGAGCACGGAACACCCGCAGCGGCCGCCGCGTCCTCGAGCTGCGTCGCCCTCTCGGGCGCGACGGAAACCACCGCGCGGGAGGCCGACTCGGAGAACAGGCCCACGTGCGCGGGCTGGTCCCCCGGGAGGGAGACCGCGAACCCGATCCCGCCGGCGATCGCCGACTCGGCGAGCGCGATGGCGATCCCGCCCTCGGCGCAATCGTGGGCGCTCTCGAACACGTCGGAGCGCGCCCCCTCCACCAGCAGCGCGTGGAGCCTGCGTTCCCGTTCCAGATCCAGGGCCGGCGGCCGCCCGGACGTCGACCCGAGCACGACGTCGGCGAACTCGCTCCCGCCGAGCTCGGCGAAGGTCTCGCCCAGCTGGTACACCCACGAGCCGTTGGCGGTGAACCCGGCCCGGACGGCGAGGCGGTAGTCCTCGAGGAGCCCCACCATCCCGATCACGGGCGTGGGCCAGATCGCCGAGGAGCCCGACTCGTTGTAGAAGCTGACGTTCCCTCCCGTTACCGGGGTCTCGAACGCCCGGCAGGCGTCGGCCATCCCGCGGACCGACTGCGCGAACTGCCACATCACCTCCGGTCGTTCGGGGTTGCCGAAGTTCAGGCAGTTGGTCACGGCGAGCGGCGTCGCCCCGGTGCAAGAGACGTTCCGCGCGGCCTCGGCCACGGCGTGGGCGGCCCCGAGGTACGGGTCCAGCGAGCCGAACCGCCCCTTGCCGTCCGTCGACAGCGCGAGCGCCTTGAGCGTGCCCTCGATCCGCACGAGCGCCGCGTCGGCGCCGGGTGCGAGGACCGTGCCGCCCCGGACGATCGAGTCGTACTGCTCCCAGACCCAGCGCTTGCTGGCGACGTTCGGGGACCCGAGGACGGCGAGGAAGGCCTCGTCCGTCTCGGTGGTGACGGTCGCGAAGGTCGGATCGTCGGCGATCGCGTCCTCGGCGTCCGCGGGCGCGAACATCGGCCGCGCGTACACCGGGCCATCGTCGGCGAGCGATCGCGCCGGGACCCGAGCGATCGCTGCGCCGCCCGACACCACCCGGAGCTCGCCACCGCCGACGAGCCGCCCGATCACCGCCGTCGACAGCCCCCAGTGTGCGCAGACGGCCCGAACGTCGTCGAGCCGAGAGGGGTGGGCGATCGCGAGCATCCGCTCCTGGGACTCGCTCGTCAGGATCTCGAACGCCTCCAGATCGGGTTCGCGCAGCGGGACCGCGTCCAGCTCCAGCTCGGCCCCGAGCCCCGCCCGGGATGCCGACTCGCTCACGGCGCAGGTGATCCCCGCCCCGCCCAGATCCTGCAGGCCTTCGAGCAGGCCGCGTTCGACGAGCTCGAGCGAGGCCTCGATCAGGAGCTTCTCGGCGAAGGGATCGCCGATCTGCACGCTCGGCCGGCGCTCGTCGGCCCCCTCCTCGAGCGTTTGCGAGGCGAGCACTGAGACCCCACCGATCCCGTCGCGTCCGGTCGCGGCGCCGAACAGGACCAGCAGAGAGCCCTCGTGCACCTCGCGCTCGGCCGTCACGAGCCGCTCGACCGGCGCGACGCCGACGCACATCACGTTCACGGTCGGGTTCGCGGTGTGCGGCTCGGCGAACTGCACCTCGCCGCCAACGGTCGGGACCCCGATGCAGTTGCCGTAGCCGCCGATCCCGGCCACCACGCCCTCGAACAGCCACCGGTTCCGCTCGTCGGTGAGCGGACCGAACCGCAGCGGGTCCAGCAGCGCGACCGGACGCGCACCCATCGAGATGACGTCGCGGACGATCCCGCCGACCCCGGTCGCGGCCCCCTGGTACGGCTCGACCGCCGACGGGTGGGAGTGCGACTCCAGCTTGAAGACGGCCGCGATGCCGTCGCCCACGTCGACGACGCCGGCGTCCTGCCCAGGACCGACGAGCACCGACGGGCCCTCCGTCGGCAGCGTGCGCAGGTGGACCTTCGACGACTTGTAGGAGCAGTGCTCGGACCACATCACCGCGAACATCGCGAGCTCGTCGCGGTTGGGATCACGGCCGAGGGTGGCGCGGATCGTCTCGAGCTCGTCGTCGGTGAGCCCCAGCCGGCGGTGGAGGGGTTCGGGCGAGCTCACGCGGCCGAGACGCGCGCGAGCGCGGACGAGAGGAGCGACGCGAGCATCGGCTGGCCGCCGGTCGCGCCGACGTCCGGGTCGACCGCGTGCTCGGGGTGCGGCATCAGACCGACGAGGTTGCCCGCCTCGTTGCGGAGCCCGGCGATCGCGTTCGAGGCACCGTTGGGGTTGTGCGACTCGTCGGTCACGCCGTCGGGCGAGCAGTACCGGAGAACGACGAGCCCGTCGCGTTCGATCCGCTCGAGGTCTGTGGCGGACGCGACGAACTGTCCCTCCCCGTGCTTGACCGGCACCCGCAGCACCTCGCCGGCCACGAGCTCGCCGGTGAGCGGCGACACGGACGTCTCGACCCGCACGTCCACCCATCGGCAGACGAACCGGAGCTGCCGGTTCCTGATCAGCGCACCGGGCAGCAGACCCGCCTCGCACAGGATCTGGAAGCCGTTGCAGATCCCGACCACGGGCCCGCCCGCCTCGGCGAACGCTCGCACCTCGTCCATGATGGGCGCGAACCTGGCGATCGCTCCGCACCGGAGGTAGTCGCCGTAGGAGAAGCCACCGGGCAAGATCACGGCGTCCACGCCGTGCAGGTCGCGTTCGGCGTGCCAGAGCGCCACCCCCTCGCCCCCCATGAACCCCACCGCCCGGACGGCGTCGCGATCGTCCAGGGACCCGGGGAACGTGATCACGCCGACCCGCGGCCGACGTCCCTCGCTCATCCGGCGCTCACCGGCCCACCTGCTCCGCCCGCAGGATCTGGAACTCCTCGATGACCGGGTTCGACAGGAGCCGGGCGGCCATCTCCTCGACCTGGTCCTGCGCGGCCTCCTCGCTCTCGGCCTCGATCGTGAGCTCGACGTGCCGGCCGACGCGAACGCCGCTCACGTTCGTCCACCCCATCGCCGGTAGGGAGCCCTCCACCGCCTTGCCCTGCGGGTCGAGCAGGCCCGGCTTCAGCTGGACCAGGACCTCGAACCGGACGTTCACGCGTGCTCCCTGCGCAGGCGTTCGAGGGCGGCGGCGCTCGTCCGGGCGTCGTCGCCCGACGTCACGCCGCTGAGGTGCCGGTAGTGGTCGAAGGGCGCCGCCGCGATCCGCTCGTACGCCTCTCGGTACTTCATCGACGTGCGTTCGATCACCTCGCCGGGGAGCTCGGGCGCGGGGGGCTCGTGGTCCCATCCGCTCGCGTCCAGCCAGTCGCGCACGAACTGCTTGTCGAAGGACGGCTGGACGCGTCCGGGACGGTACCCGTCGGCCGGCCAGAACCGCGACGAGTCCGGCGTGAGCACCTCGTCGATCAGGATCAGCTCCCCGCCCGCGAACCCGAACTCGAACTTCGTGTCGGCCAGCAGGATCCCCCGCTCGGCGGCGACGTCGGCCCCCCGCTCGTAGAGCGCGACCGAGATCTCGCGCAGGCGTTCGGCGAGCCCGCGGCCGACCAGGTCCACGGTCTCGTCGAACGTGAGCGGCAGGTCGTGGCCCTCGGCGGCCTTGGTGGTGGGCGTGAAGATCGGCTCGGGGAGCCTCGACGACTCGTCCAGCCCCTCCGGGAGGGCCACGCCGCAGACGTGGCCTTCGGCTCGGTACTGCTTCAGCCCCGAGCCCGTGAGGTACCCGCGCACCACGCATTCGACCGGGATCACCTGCGCCCTCGTCGCGAGCATCCCCCTGCCCGCGAGCGACGGCTCGCTGCGGAAGGGCTCGGGGAAGTCACGCCGGTCGGCGCTGACGAGGTGGTTGGGGACGACGTCGGTCGTCCGTTCGAGCCAGAACAGCGTCAGCCCCGTGAGGACGCGGCCCTTGTCCGGGATCGGGTTCGGAAGGACCACGTCGAACGCGCTGATACGGTCGGTGGCGACGAGCATGACTTGGTCGTCACCGACGTCGTAGACGTCGCGGACCTTCCCCTGGCCGTGCAGCCGGGCCGTCGCACCGCTCATGCCTCGCGGACCTCGACTTTTTCGAGCCGGTCGAACACGACGTCGAGGTTCCGCAGCGCCAGGGACGGGTCGAACAGCTCGTTCACCCGGTCGCCGATCATCTCGCGCACCCGAGGATCGGCCGCCACGAGGTCCCCGAACGACGCGCCCTCGTCCCAGGCCGTCGCCGCGGCGGCTTGCACGAGCGCGTACGCCTCGTCGCGGGACATCCCGGCATCGATGAGCGCTAGCAACACGTTCTGCGAGAACGCCAGACCCCCGCCCACCTGGAGGTTCTCGCGCATGCGCTCCGGGAACACCTCGAGCCCGTCCAGCACGTCGCTCATCTCCGCGAGCATGAAGTGCAACGCGATCGTCGAGTCGGGCAGGATCACGCGCTCGGCGGACGAATGAGAGATGTCGCGTTCGTGCCAGAGCACGGTGTTCTCGAGCGCCGTCTGGAGGTTGCCGCGGATCACGCGGGCGAGCCCCGTCACGCGTTCGCAGCGGACGGGGTTCCGCTTGTGGGGCATCGCGCTCGAGCCCTTCTGGCCCCGGGTGAACGGCTCCTGCACCTCGCGGACCTCGGTCCGCGCGAGGTGACGGATCTCGGTCGCGACCGAATCCAGCGTGGACGCGGTGATCGCGAGCGTGCTCACGAGCTCGGCGTGCCGGTCGCGCGCGACGATCTGGCTCGAGGCCTCGGCGGCGCGCAGACCGAGCTTCGCGCACACCTCCTCCTCCACTCGCGGGTCGACCTGCGCGTACGTGCCGACGGCACCGCTGATCGCGCCGACGCTCACGGCCTCGCGCGCTCGGCGCAGCCGGTCGCGGTCGCGGTCGAGCTCGAACGCCCAGAGCGCGACCTTGTGCCCGAAGCTCGTCGGCTCGGCGACCACGCCGTGGGTTCGTCCTGCCATCACGACGTCCCGGTTGGACAGCGCCATCCGCGTGGCGACCCCGAGCAACCGCTCGAGACGTTCGAGCAGGAGATCGCACGCGGCGCGCAGCTGGAGGGCCAGTCCCGTGTCCAGGACGTCCGAGGAGGTGAGCCCGAAGTGCACCCACCGGCCGGCCGGGCCGACCGAGGCGGCGACCACGTCGACGAACGCCGCCACGTCGTGCTTGGTGACGCGCTCGACCTCGGCGACGCGCTCCGAGTCGAACGCGGCCTTCGCCCGGATCTGGCGCGCATCGTCCTGCGGGACCACGCCAAGCCGGGCCCACGCCTCGGCCACCCCGATCTCGATCTCGAGCCAGTGTCGGAGCCTCGCGTCGTCGGACCAGACGGCGGCCATCTCCGGGAGGACGTAGCGCGGGATCATGGGCGCACGGCGAAGCGCCGGCTCACAGCTTGAGGCCCTCCGCGAGGTCGTCCTTGAACCGCCACAGCCGCTTCTGCACGTCGGGATCGGCGACCCCGACGATCTCCGCGGCCAGCACCGCCGCGTTCATCGCCGAATCGACGCCGACGGTGGCCACCGGCACGCCGCTCGGCATCTGGGCCGTGACGACGAGCGCCTGCTCGCCGCCCATCTGATCCGTGGCGATCGGCACACCGATCACGGGCACGATCGTGCGAGCGGCGACGGCGGCCGCGAGGTGGCCCGAGATCCCCGTGGTGCACACGAGCACCTTCAGGCCCCGGTCAAACGCGGTCCTCGCGTACTCGTCGACGAGGTCGGGGCTGCGCGACGACGACATCACCCGGATCTCGTGTGGGAGCTCGAGCTTCTCCAAGATCGCGGTCGCCTGCTGCATGAGCGGAAGCTCGGCCGCCGAACCCACCAACACGCCGACCAGCGGTGCCGGATCGCTCATGTCCGCTCCTCCTTCGCCGCCAGCGCCGCGATGTCCGCCCGGTACCGCATCCCCCCGAACGAGACGCGCCCGCTCGCGTCGTATGCGCGCTCCCGGGCCTCGGCGATCGAGGACCCGGTCGCGCTCACCGAGAGCACGCGTCCCCCCGCGGTGACCACTCTACCCTGCCGTTGCGCCGTACCCGAATGGAACACGGTCGCGCCCTCCACACGCTCGGCAGCCTCCAGACCCTCGATCTCGAACCCGGTCTCGTACGCCTCGGGGTAGCCGCCCGAGGCGAGCACCACCGTCACACAGGCCCCCGGCCGCAGGTCGACGCGCCTGCTCGGCAGTTCTCCGCGGGCGCACGCGAGGAACAACGCCGCGGGTTCCGAAGCCAGGCGGGGCATGAGCGCCTGGGTCTCGGGGTCCCCGAATCGGCAGTTGAACTCGAGCACGCGGGGACCCGCGTCGGTGAGCATGAGGCCGGCGTAGAGGACCCCTCGATACGGGACGCCCTCATCCGCCATCGCGCGGATCGTCCGCTCCACGACGTCGGTCCGGATCCTTTCGGCGGTCGCGTCGTCGACGAACGGCACCGGCGAGTAGGCACCCATCCCCCCCGTGTTCGGGCCCGCGTCGTCGTCACCCACTCGCTTGAAGTCCTGCGCGAACGCGAGTGGGAGCGCCCTCGTACCGTCGGCGAGCGCGAACGCCGAGACCTCGCGGCCGGTCAGGTGCTCTTCCACGAGGACGGTCGAACCCGCCTCACCGAACTCCCCCTCCACGAGGGCGAGCTCGAGCGCCCGGACGGCCTCGTCGCGCTCCTCGGTGATCACCACGCCCTTGCCCGCCGCGAGCCCGTCTGCCTTCACCACGTACGGAGGCCCGAACGCGTCGAGCGCGCCGAGCGCTTCCGACATCGAGTCGGCCCTCAGGCCGCCCGCCGCAGGGATCCCGTAGCGCCCGCAGAGGTCCTTCGCCCACGCCTTGGAGCCCTCGAGCCTCGCGGCTTCGCTCGAGGGCCCGAACACCGGATGCCCGCGCTCGGCGAGCCGGTCGGCAAGACCCGCGACGAGCGGACCTTCGGGGCCGACCACCGTGAGGTCGATGCGTTCGCGCTCGACGAACGCGAGCATGCCGGCGGCATCGTCGGGCGCGATCCGGACGCACTCGGCGTCCCGAGCGATCCCCGCGTTGCCCGGCGCGGCGAACAGCTTCTGCACCGCCGGGTCGCGAGCGAGGCGCCACGCGAGTGCGTGCTCGCGCCCTCCGGCGCCCACCACGAGGACCCTCATCCGCCGAGCGTCGGAGCGCCCGGTCCTCCCGCCATCAGGCTCTGCTCGCGACCCGGCCCGACCGACACCACGCCGATCGCGACGCCGACCAGCTCCTCGAGCCGTTCGAGGTACGTGCGCGCGGCCGCGGGCAGATCGCCGAACGCCGTGGCTCCGCCGATCTCGTCCTGCCAACCCTCGAGCTCCTCGTAGACCGGCTCGGCCTTGTGGAACAGCGACTGGTGCGGCGGGACGTCGTCGAACGTCTCGTCGTCGGCGAGGTACGCCGTGCAGACCCGGACGGTCTCGAAGCCCGAGAGCACGTCGAGCTTGGTCACGAACAGCTCGGTGAGCCCGTTCACGCGAGCCGCGTACCGCAGGATCACGGCGTCGAACCACCCGCATCGCCGTTTGCGCCCGGTCACGGTTCCGAACTCCTGACCCCGCTCGCCCAGCCGGTCGCCCTCGGGCCCGTGGTCCTCCGTGGGGAACGGGCCGGCGCCCACGCGGGTCACGTAGGCCTTCGTGATGCCGATCACCCGTGCCACCTCGCGCGGGCCGATCCCGGCGGACGCGAGCGCGTACCCGGTCACGGGGTTCGAGGATGTGACGAACGGATAGGTCCCCTTGTCGAGGTCGAGCATCGTTCCCTGCGCACCTTCGAGGAGGACCTCCTTGCCGTCGCGGAGCGCGTCGTGCAGGAGCCTGGATGTGTCGGTCACGTGCGAGCGCAATCGCTCGGCGTAGCGCATGTAGTCGTCCACGATCGTGTCTGCGACGAGCGGGAGACGGCCGTAGATGCGGGTCAGGATCTGGTTCTTCTCGCGCAGCACGACGTCGAGCTTCTCCCGGAAGATCTTCTCGTCGAACAGGTCCTGGATCCGCAGGCCGATCCGCGCCGCCTTGTCGCCGTAGGCCGGCCCGATCCCGCGCTTCGTCGTGCCGAGCGCGTTCTTGCCGAGGAAGCGCTCGGTGACGCGTTCCAGCTCGAGGTGGTACGGCATGATCATGTGGCAGCTGCCCGACACGACCAGCCGGGACGGGTCGACGCCCACGGCCGTGAGCCCGTCCATCTCGTCGAGGAGCACGCGGGGATCCACGACGACGCCGTCCGCGATCACCGACGTGATGTGGGGATACAGGATGCCCGAGGGGATCAGCTGCAGCTTGAGCGTGTGACCCTCGGCGAGGATCGTGTGGCCCGCGTTGTTCCCGCCCTGGTACCGGACGACCAGGTCCATCCGGTCGGCCAGGTAGTCCGTCGCCTTACCCTTGCCCTCGTCCCCCCACTGGGTCCCGACGACGACGGAGGCCGGCATGAAGCAGCAGTCTATCGGCGCCGCGGACCCGCTCGTGAGCGGCGAGGGTCGCTACGAACGCTCGATGCGGAAGCTGATCCGAACCTGCGTGTGGTACTCGGAGATCGTGCCGTCGGCGACCACCGCGCTCGTGCCGAGGATGTCCATCGACTCGATGCCCCGAATCGTCTTCGCCGCCTCGGATAAAGCCTGGTGCGCTGCGTCCCGCCAGGACTTGGACGACACGCCGACCAGGTCGATCGTCTTGATGACCGCCATCTCCACTCCTACCTCCCGTTGTAGACGTCGATGAACCGCCGATAGTTGGCGGCGATCTGCTTGGCGGCCTCCTCGCGACCGAGGTTGCCGTCCACGAACCCCTTCAGCGGATCCCACCAGATCGAGCGGCCGATCGCGAACCCGATGTACCCGGGTACGCCCGAGCCCGTCTCGAGCCAGTGGTCGACCGCGGCGTCGTCGGCTCCACGACCGAGCACCACGCACGCGACACCGTCGCGGCCATCGCGACGGGTGGTGGCCGAGATCATCTCGCAGTCCTCGCGCCGGTCGATGCCCTCGATCTTCCAGATGTCGGGCTCGACGCCGGCCTCCTGGAGCTCTTCGATCGCCACCTTCATGAGCTTTGGCCGTTCCTCCGAGTCCCATCGCTGCTCGTCGCCACCCGCGGCTTCGATCTGCTCCGGCGTCGCCGGGACGAGCAGCTCGAACAGGAACAGCCGCCCGTGCTCGTGCAGCCAGTCGCCGAGGCGCTTCAGCCGGCCGGCCTGGCGTTCGTTCATGGCCTGGTCGCCCTCGGTGTTGTAGCGGACCAGTACCTTCGAGAAGTTCGGGTCGAACGTCTCGATGTGCGCGCCGAACTCGTCGCCGTACTGGAAGTCGAACTCCTCCTGTCCGCTCTTCTCGACCGGCATCGCCAACCGGAAGCCCGCGGCCTTCGCGTCGCGCGCGATCGCCGCCCCGAACTGCTCGTCGACGAGCACACCGGCGGCGTCGGCCTCGACCCCTTCGTCCTGAGCCCGTCGCGCCCCTTCGTAGATCACCCGTTTCGCGTCCGAGATGCGAGCGGTCTCCTCCTCATTGGGCTCGCCCGACACGCCGAAGAACTTCTTCTGGAACGAGCCGCGGTGATCGAACGCCAGGATGTACAGCGGCTTGTCGTACCCGAGCGCCATCTCGTCACTCCCTCCTTCGTGGGCCCTAAGGCTGCTCGAACGGGTTTGTCGGCTCGAGCACCTGGACCGGCACCGGTGCTACCGCCTTCTTGAATCTCCCCGCGTGTGAGGGCGAGCACACGACGAAGCCGTAGTGCATCGGGACGGCCATCCGCGGCTCCATCGCCTTCACGAACCCCGCCGCCTCCTCCCAGTCCATCGTGTACGTGCCCCCGATCGGCACCATCGCCACGTCGGGATCGAGGCTCTCGAGCTCCGGGAGCGCGTCGGTGTCACCGGCGTGGTAGTAGGAGCGCCCGCCGAACTCGAACAGGTACCCGACCCAGCCGTTCGCCTTCGGGTGCATGTCGAGTCGTTCCTCTGCGGTGTTGTAGGCCGGCACGGCCTCGATCTTGAGACCGCTCGCCTCGGCCGCCTGTCCCGGTTCGATCGGCGTGACGTCGCCCGTCAGCTCGTCGGCCACGTCGCGAGGGGCGACGAGCTTGGTCGTGGGCGTTCGGAGACGCTCGATCTCGTGCGGCTGGAAGTGGTCGTGGTGCGCATGCGTGATGAGGATGACGTCGGCCGGAACGCCGTCGCCGACCCCCCACGGGTCGACGTACACCACAGGTCCGTCCCCCTGCCACCGGAACGACGACTGCCGGAACCACGTGACCCCGTCGAGCCCCATCGCTGGCCTCCTTCGATCGGGTCCCTGCCAGTAGTCTTGCAAATCGACGTGGCGGTGCGCGAACCGATCGAGACGCAAGGGGGCCTGCGGGCCTCCGTCTCCCTGCTCCGGCGCAATCGCAACTTCCGGCGTCTGTACCTCGCATCGGTGATCTCGCTGGGTGGGGACTGGTTCCTGTTGATCGCCCTGTTCGGGCTGATGCTGGATCTCACCGGGCAGGCGATCGCCGTGGCGTTCACGATCGCCGCCCAGGACCTGACGTACTTCCTCGCCTCGCCGTTCGCCGGCGTGCTGGCGGACCGGATCGACCGGCGACGGCTCATGATCGCGTGCGACCTGGCCCGGGCGGTCCTCGTCCTCGGCTTCCTCCTCGTACGGACCGAGGATCTCGCCTGGCTGGTCTACGTCCTCCTGGCTGCGACCGCGGTGTTCGCGGCCGCGTTCGAGCCCGCCTCGATGGCGGCGATGCCGAACCTGGTGGACGAGCGTGACCTCTCGGTCGCGAACGCGCTATCGGGGTCGTTGTGGGGCACGATGCTCGCGGTCGGCGGCGCCCTCGGCGGGGTCGTGGCGGGGGTGTTCGGGTCCGACGTCGCGATCGTCGTGGACTCGGCCTCGTTCGTGCTGTCGGCGATGCTGATCCTGGGGATCCACGCCACGTTCGCGGAGGGCGGGGCGGTCCACGAACGCCCGAGCCTGCGGCAGGACACCGTCGAGACCGTCCGGTACGCGCGCAAGGACCACCGCGTCCTCGCGCTGCTCGCGGTGAAGTTCGGTTGGGGGATCGCCGGGGGCGTGCTCGTGCTCCTGCCGATCCTCGCGCTCGGCAGGTTCCACGCGGGCGAGATCGGTCTCGGGCTCTTGATGGCGGCGCGCGGCGTGGGGGCGCTGATCGGCCCGTTCCTCGGCAGGTCCCTCGCCGGCCCGCAGGACCGGCGGCTGTTCGGCGCGATCGGGGGCGCGCTGGCCACGTTCGGGATCGGGTACGCGCTCCTCGGCCTGGCGCCAGCGCTCGTGTTCGCGATGGGGGCGGTCCTCGTTGCGCACGTTGGCGGCGGCGCCCAGTGGACGCTGTCGTCGTACGGGCTCCAACGCGTCGTGCCCGACCGGATCCGGGGGCGCATCTTCGCCGTCGACGGCATGCTCGTGACGCTGACGTTCGGCCTGTCCGCGATCCTGACGGGCTGGCTCGCCGACGTCTTCACCGCCGAGACGACGGCCCTCGCGATGGGCGGGGTCGCGCTTGTCTGGGCGATCGTGTGGACGCTCCTGACCGGCCAGGTCCGCCGCGCGACGATGCTCGAGGGCTGCGGCCCCGCACCCGGGCTCCTCCCGGAGCCGGCCGAGGTCCCGAGCCGCTAGCCCCTACGCGTCGGGTGTCCCCGGTGGTGGCGGTGGCGTGCCCGAGGGCTCAGGGGTAGGCGCGGGCGGCGGTGCGGCCGGGGGGACCTCCGGTCCACCGAACGTCACACCGGGCCCCTCGCCGCCGAACGCCACCTGCGGCGCCCCCGCCTCGCGGAGCGCGTCCTCCACCTCGAAGAACTCTTCCTCCTCGAAGTTGAACGTCGACGCGATGATCACGGACGGGAACTGCTTCACGCGCTGGTTGTAGTCGCGGACGTTCGCGTTGTAGAAGCGGCGCGACGTCTGCAGCCGGTCCTCGGTGTTCGCCAGCTCCTGTTGGAGCGCGAGGAAGTTCTGGTTGGCCTTCAGGTCCGGGTAGTTCTCGACCACGGCGAACAGCTGGCGCAGGGCCGCCACGAGCGGCCCCTCGGCCGCGGCCTGTTCGGCCGGCGAGCCGGTCGCCGAGGCGGCGGCGGCGCGCGCCCTCGTGACGTTCTCGAACACCGTCCGCTCGTGGGAGGCGTAGCCCCGCACGGACTCGACCAGGTTCGGGATCAGGTCGTACCGTCGGCGTAGCTCCGTGTCGATGTTCGCCCAGGCGTCCTTGATCAGCTGACGCTGTGAGACGAATCGGTTGTACGAGACGACGCCGAAGATCAGGATCAGCAGGATGATCCCGCCGATGATCGCGATGGTCCAGCCCACGGTCGTTCCTTTCTGAAGAGGTCGACGCGAAGCCTAGCCCTTGAAGCCACGGCGCGACGACCTGAGGGCTACGGCGCCGGCCGGGAAGACTCGATGGATCGGGGCACCCGGCTCACGGGGGCGGCCGAGACGCTCGTCCACCGAGGATGATCGCGATCCCGAGCGTGATCAGGAGCACCGGGCCCAGCACGCGGAGCGAGACGTCCCAGACCCCGAGGCGCTCGAGGAGGAAGACCGCGCCGGCGGCGATGAAGAACACGCCCGCCACGAGGGCGGAGCGGTTGAGCCCGGGATCAGAGCGCTTGAGCCCGGGATCAGACATGCTCGATCCGCACCTCCCCGATGCCGACCGACGCTTCGAGACGGACCCTGGGCGCGGCGCCCGGAGCCGGCACCGAGAGCTCCGCGTCGATCCCCGCCTCCTCCATGCCGTCCACCCGAACGCTGCCCAGGACCGCGTGCGCCTCGACCCGCACGGCGGCGCCCTCGGGCACGATGACCACCAGCTCCCCGATCCCGACCCTGGCTCGAAGGTCGAACGGGACCTCGATCGCATCGAGGTCGAGATCGGTGAGGTCGAGCGTCAGCGTGCCGATGCCACGCTCGTACTCCCGTTCGATGCGCACACCCGTCGGATGCACGCTCCGGTCCCCCACCCCGCCACCGAACGGGATGTCGATCGCCGTCCCGAGCACGAGCAGGACCGTGAGGACGATCCCCGCCATGATGAGCCCGACCTGACCGGCCCCCGATCTCGCCGAGATCACGAGCATCACGCCGATGCCGATCAACACCGCCGGGAACACCACGTCCCAGGGAACGTCGACGGCGAGCGACTCGAGCAGCCATCCCACCCCGAACAGGACGAGGACCACCCCGAGCACCAAACGTCCCGCCCACGGGGTGACGGGCTCCGGGGGCGGCGGAGGTGGCGCCGGCGTGCTCATCGGCGGGACGAGGAGGCCTGGATGACGACCGCCACGCCCACCGCGATCTACGCGAGCGGCCAGAAGTACCTGCCGAGCGCGGGGAGCGAGAGGTTGAGGAGCAAGATCGTTCCGACCGCGATCAGCGCGCCGCCGACGATGAGCCTCGTCGTGTCGGCTCCCTCGGGCCTGGCGGTGCCGAGGTCCTCACCCGGACGCTCGACGGGGATCAGGACCCACGCGACGAGGTAGACCAAGATCCCGCCGCCACCGGCGAACGCGAGGATCACGAACGCGATCCGCATCAGGACGGGATCGACCCCGAGGTACCTCCCGAGCCCTCCGCAGACGCCGCCGATCACGCGGTCGTCGCGGGTGCGGCGCAACAGACGAGGCCGCTCTCCGTCGGAGCCCGGAACGCTCACGGACTCACGCTACGACGCCCCGCCCCCTTCTCCCAACCCCGCGATGTTCGGCGGGAGCGCGTCCGATCGCGTCGGAACCGTCTCGATCACGGGCGGTTGCGACAACGCGCTCTGGGCGAGCTCGGCGAACCCCTGCAGCCGTTCGAGCGTGTCCTCGACGCCGGACGACGGCCGGCCGTACACGACCGCGAGCGACCCGTGCATCTCGAACCCCCACGGCTCCTCGAGCCCGTCGAGCCACCGGAGCATCGGGGGACCCACGATCGCGCGAGCCAAGGCCGGATCGTCGCACCGAACGATGTACGGACGACCATTGCCGGGCGATCCGACGTCGACCTTGCCGATCGCCGGTTCGGCGAGCAGGGCCGCCATCGCCTCCGCCTCCACGACGAGGGGCACGATGGAGGGTCCCGCCGGGCCGATCGCGCAAGCGAACCACGTCCGCTCGCCGCCTGAAGGTGTCGAGCACGAGAGGTCGAAGCGCTTCACATCGAGCCCCCGCCACGACCCCCAACGGACGTCCTCGATCGCGGCCAGTTCGCACCGAGAGAACAGCGCGAACGGATAGCCGAGGAGTCCGAACGGGTCGCCCTTCCCTCGTTTCAGCCCGAGCGTCTCGCGGCGGTACGCGCCTCGCTCGTTCTTCACCCGTCGCCGGAGCGTCAGGTTCACGGCGGCGATGCCTCCCACGAACAAGACCAGGACGATGGTCGGCGGCAGGACCTTCAGGAACAACGCCGCGGCGATCGCGACACCGAAGACGGCGAGGACCCTGAGCCAGGGGTTCATGCGCCCAGTATCGGAACCCGAGAGCACGGAACTGAATCCGATCCTATGCCGTCCCCTTCTCGGGACGCGGGCTCAGGGCGTCGCCGTCGTTCGGGTGCTCACCGCACCCGCCAGTCGGACCTGGTCACCCCGTACATCGCGTAGTCGCGCGGCGGCCCGGCCGGGTCGGGCATGAAGCCTCGAAGGATCCCCTCGAACCGGAATCCCAGCGCCTCGAGCACCCGGCGCATCGCGACGTTATCGACGTCGGTCGTCGCCTGGACCCTGATCGCATCCTCGTCGTCGAACAGGTGCGAGGACAGGAGCGCGATCGTCTCCCTCCCGATCCCGCGACCGCGATCGGCCTCGTCCCAGAGCTCGATCCCGAGCTCCCAGACCCCCGGCGGCATGGCGAGCCGCGGGCACCGGCCCTGCACATCGCCGACCAGGCGTCCATCGGCCTCGACCGCGAACATGATCTCCCACCCGTTGCGCTTACCCGAGCGTTCGAGACGCTCGAGTCGCTCACGGGCGGCCTCCTCGTTCAGCTCGGATGCCGGGATCGTCTGCATCCGGTCGAGGGCGATGTCGACCTCGTCGGTGCGGAACCCTCGCAGGAGCACGTGGTCGCCGCGGAGCTCGGTCACGGAGCGGTCTCGTCCCACGGGAGCGCCAGGAGGCTCCGGAGCGGGACGATCTCGGCGTCGGATCGACGCCTCCGCATCTGATCGAGCAGCTCCCGCTCGAGCTCCTCGGTGCGCCGCCGCATCAACGCGAGCTGCTCGCGCATCTCGATGAACAGCTTCACTCCGGCGAGGCTGACGCCGTCCCGCTGGGTCAGCTCCTGGATCATCTGGATGCGTGCGATGTCTCGCTCGGAGTAGCGACGCGTGTTGCCCGACGTCCTCTTGGGAGCGAGGAGCCCGCGACGCTCGTACATCCGGAGGGTCTGTGGATGCACGCCCGCGAGCTCCGCCGCCACGCTGATGATGTAGACGGCCCGCTCCTCGGTGCGCTCGTCCCGCCGGTCGGGTGTGCCGTTCACGGAGACCGCCTCCTCATGCATCCAGCCCGAGATCTCGACGTGGCGATCCCTTCTCGGTCTCACGGAGCTGTTTCAGCAGCTCCTTTTCGGGTCTGGACAGCTTGCGCGGGACCTCGATCCGGGTGGTGACCAGCAGGTCCCCGTGGCCTCCTCGCTTGGGCGCCCCCTTGCCCTTCAGTCGGAACGTCTTGCCGTTCGGGGTGCCCGCGGGGACCTTCATCGTGATCGGTCCGTTCAGCGTCGGAACCCGCACCTCCGCACCGAGCGCGGCCTCCGGATAGGTGACGGGCAGCTCGAGCGTCAGGTCGTGACCCGCGCGCCCGAAGAACGCGTGCCGCTGGACGCGGACCCGCACGAACAGATCCCCGGGCTGACCCCCCGCCGGACCCGGCTCGCCCCTGCCCGCCAGCCTGATCCTCGCGCCGTCGGTGACGCCGGCGGGAACCTTCACCTGGAAGCTCCGCGTCCTGCGGCGGCTCCCGGTTCCGCCGCAGGTCGGACACGGAGTCTCGACGACACGCCCCGACCCGTGACAGACCGGGCAGGTCTGGCTCATCTGGAACAGGCCCTGGTTCACGGCGACCGCGCCCGAGCCGCCGCATCGCGAACAGCTCGACGCGCTCGTGCCGGGAGCGGCACCGCTCCCGTGGCAGGTCTCGCACGGCGCCGGGCCCTGGATCCGAACCGGCACCGTCGTCCCGCTCATCGCGTCGTCGAACGCGACCGTCACGGTGGTCTCGAGATCGGCGCCACGGGCGGATCGATTCCCGGATCCGCGCCCCGCGCCGCCGAACAACCCCCCGAACAGGTCGCCGAGGTCGCCGAGATCCTCGAACCGGACACCCCCGGGGAAGCCGCCTGCGCCCCCAGGGAACCCGCCACCTCCTCCGGAACCTCCTACTCCGGAACCGGCGGCGGCCATGTCGCGGACCTGGTCGTACTGCTTGCGCTTGTCCTCGTCTCCGATGACGTCGTGGGCCGCCGAGATCTCCTTGAATCGCTCCTCGGCCTCCGCGTTCCCGGGGTTGGCGTCCGGATGGTGCTGCTGGGCGAGCTTGCGGTAGGCCTTCTTGATCTCGGCCGCGGTCGCGTTCTTCGCGACGCCGAGGACATGGTAGTAGTCCTTCTCGAACCACTCGCGGCGGACGTCGCCGTTCACGGTCGCTCCCCTTCCCTCAGGCGCGTTCGACGCGAACGCTCGCGGGACGAATCACGGAGCCGCGCAGCTTGTAGCCCTGCCGGAAGATCTCCGCGACGTGCGGGTCGCCCTCGCCCTCGCCGGTCTGCATCATCGCCTCGTGCTCGTTGGGGTCGAAGGCCTTGCCCTCGGCCTCGATCCGCTCCAGGCCCTCGGCTCGAAGGGTTTCGGCGAGCTTCGCGTACACGAGCTCGACGCCCTTGCGGAACGCGTCGAAGTCCGGACGACGCTCGGCCGCGATCAACGCCAGGTCGAACTCGTCCAGGACCTCGAGCAGTCCCTGGACGAACCGCTGGAGCTCCGCATCGACCAGGCGCTCCTGCGACCTCGTCATCCGTTTGCGGTAGTTCTCGAACTCCGCCTGGAGCCGCTGCAGGTGGTCTCGGTACTCGGCCGCCTGCGCCTGAGCCCGCTCGAGCTCGCCCGACTCGTCCGTCACGGTGGCGCCCTTGGACCGCGGGGGACGGGAGGCGCCCCCCGCGGTCTCGGCGGCGCGGGCCGGCGGAGTCTGCTCAGCCGGCTCGCCCTCGCGGTACCGACGCTTGTCGACGACGTGGACCTTCGGTCGCCGTTCGTTGAGCTCGTCGTCGTGCTCGGTCACCTGTCCGCCTTCGTCCGGGCGACCTTGACCTGGATCTTCGTCGGCTCGGTCATCGCGAACCCCCTTCGTCCACGATCTCGCCTTCGACGACGTCGTTCTCACCCTCGGGCTCGGTGGCGGCGGAACCACCTCCACCGGCGGCGGCAGCCGTCTGCTGCCCCTCCGGCGTCTGCTGGTACATCGCCTGCCCGATCCGCTGGAACGTCTGCATCACGGCGTCCGTCCCGGCCTTGATCTTCTCGACGTCCTCGCCCTTCAGGACCTCCTTGAGCTCGTCGTTCAGCTTCTTGAGCTCCTCCCGATCGGCCTCTTGTACCTTGTCGCCCCATTCCTCGAGCGACCGGTCGACCTGGTAGGTGAGCTGGTCGCCCTGGTTCCGCGCCTCGGCGGCCTCGCGCCGGCTGTGGTCCTCGGCGGCGAACTTCTCCGCGTCGTGCACCATCCGATCGATGTCCTCCTTGGACAGCGCCGTTCCGCCGGTGATCGTCATCGCCTGCTCCTTGCCCGTGGCCGTGTCCTTGGCCGACACGTTGACGATGCCGTTGGCGTCGATGTCGAACGCGACCTCGATCTGAGGCATCCCACGCGGGGCGGGTGGCAGACCCGTCAGCATGAACTTGCCCAACGACCGCACGCCCGGCGAATAGACCGTCTCGGCCTCGCCCTGCAGGACGTGGATCTCGACGTTGGTCTGATTGTCGTCGGCGGTCGTGAAGGTCTCCGACTTGCGCGTCGGGATGGTCGTGTTGCGTTCGATCAGCCTGGTGAAGATGCCGCCCTTCGTCTCGACGCCGAGCGTGAGCGGCGTGACATCCAGGAGCAGGATGTCCTTCACGTCGCCCTTGAGCACCCCGGCCTGGATCGCGGCTCCGACGGCGACGACCTCGTCGGGGTTCACGCCCTTGTGGGGCTCCTTGCCACCCGTGAGCTCCTTGACGAGCTCCTGGATCATCGGCATCCGCGTCGAGCCGCCGACCAGGATGATGTGGTCGATCGCGTCGACGTTCTTGCCCCAGTCCTTCACCGCGAGCTGGAACGGCTCCCGCGTACGCTGGACCAGATCCTCGGTCAGGCGCTCGAACTCGCTGCGCGAGAGCTTCATCTCCAGATGCAGCGGGCCTTCGGCGCCGGCCGACACGAACGGCAGGTTGATCGTCGCCTCGCTCACCTGCGAGAGCTCGATCTTCGCCTTCTCGGCGGCCTCCTTCAGGCGCTGCAACGCCATCCTGTCGGCTCCCAGATCGATGCCGTAGTTGTTCTTGAATTCCCTGACCATCCAGTCGATCACGCGCTGGTCCCAGTCGTCGCCGCCCAGCTGCGTGTCGCCGTGCGTGGCCTTGACCTCGAAGACGCCCTCGCCGATCTCGAGCAACGAGACGTCGAACGTGCCACCACCGAGGTCGAACACGAGGATCGTCTGGTCATGCTGCTTGTCGAGGCCGTACGCGAGCGCCGCCGCCGTCGGCTCGTTGATGATCCGGAGTACCTCGAGCCCCGCGATCTGTCCGGCCTCCTTGGTGGCCGTGCGCTGGGAGTCATCGAAGTACGCCGGGACCGTGACCACCGCCTGGTTCACGCTGTCGCCGAGATAGGCCTCGGCGTCGCGCTTCAGCTTCCCGAGGATCTGTGCAGAGATCTCCTGCGGCGTCCACTTCTTGCCGTCGACGTCCGGACCCCAGTCCTTCGCGCCCATATGCCGCTTCACGGACCGGACCGTTCGGTCCGGGTTCGTGATCGCCTGGCGCTTGGCGACCTCGCCGACCAGGATCTCGCCGTTCTTCGCGAACCCCACCACCGAGGGGGTCGTCCGCGAGCCCTCGGCGTTCGGGATGACGACGGGCTCCCCAGCCTCGAGCACCGACACCACCGAGTTCGTCGTCCCCAGGTCGATCCCCACCGCACGTGCCATCAGACATGCCTCCTTCGCTTGACGATCCTTCAGTCGCCCCGAATATAGAACCTTGAGCGTGTCGGTATCAACTTCGTGCCCGGCGCGGGTATTCCGATTGGAGGTCCCTATGACGTCGGGGGTTCGGGAAGGACACCGGCTTGGGCGGGGGGTGCGGGTTCGCTCGGCATCCCCGCGCCCATCCGGATGGCGACCACCGCCCCCGCGAGCAGGGCGATCCCGAGCACGACGGCCGCGATCTGTCCGCCCTCTGAGTCCCCGAGCAGGTCGGCCGACAGGACCGCCACGGCGACGAGCAGGCTGACGATCGCCAGGCCCTGGACCGCTCGATCGGCGAGCCACGATCCGACGGTCAGACAGCCGACGCCCCCGGCGAGGACCCACAGCTCAACGACCGTGAGGGTCGACTCGGAGGCTTGACCCCCGACCGCGAGCACCAACGGCGCGACGAGGACGATGATCGTGCCGAGGACGAGCGCCGTCCGCGAAGGCTGGATCACGCCCCGGGCCCCGAGAGCCATCCACGCCGCTCCGAACACCCACGTCAGGACCGCTGTCGCCACGAGATCGATCTGTCCGAACGGATCGGGCTGCGGGAACACGGCCGCCGAGAGCACCAC
>Ga0209859_1000074_pt1 | contig 20247 bp, 15 predicted proteins | sample GWRWS3_50_60_FD_187241 | JGI IMG/M metagenome (GOLD analysis project Ga0209859, IMG submission 187241) | Riverbed sediment microbial communities from areas with vegetation nearby in Columbia River, Washington, USA - GW-RW S3_50_60 (SPAdes)... | ecosystem: Environmental > Aquatic > Freshwater >... | reverse complement strand
AAGGTCGGCGGCGAGGTGACCATCGACGACGCGAACGCCGGGGCACGTCGGTGCGCGCTCCAGGCGCTGGCGGCGCTCCAGGCCGCGCTCGGGACGCTCGATCGCGTGAAGGGCATCGTGAAGCTCGACGTGTTCGTCGCGTCGGCCACCGGGTTCACCGATCACCCGAAGGTGGCGAACGGAGCGAGTGACCTCCTGGTCGAGGTCTTCGGGGACGAGGGCAGGCATGCCCGCGCCGCGGTCGGCGTGCCGGAGCTCCCGCTCGGAGCGGCCGTGGAGGTCGCGCTCCTCGTTCAGGTGGGCTGAGTCGACGAGCGCTCCTCGCCGTCCCGGGTCCTCCTCGCGAACCGGAGATCGCCCGAGCGACGTGTCACGCCGGTCCGATCGAGATGCTCGAGCAGCGGGACCGCGTACTTCCTCGTGGTACCGAGGCCCTCCCGCAACGCGCTCACGGTGATGCCGGCGTCCCCCGCCTCGCGAACGGCTGCCTCGGCTTTTTCGACGAGCTCGCGTGTCAGCACGAGGTCGGGCGAGATCCGGACGAGGCCACCGGAGCGCACCGCCGCATCCACGACTCGGCCGGAGAAACCCGACGCTCGGAGCTCGGCGATCGACGGTGGCGTCGGTTCGGCGCGCCGTACGACCTCGACGAGCCGGGGCCCGTCCTCACCCGCATCGGAGCGATAGGATCCCAGCCGCACGAAGGCTCCCTCTCGCACGAGCCCGCCCTCCCCGTCGAGCCGTCCGATGACGGCGTCGGCGACGCCCGCATCCCGCGGAGCGCCGGCCGAGGCGAGCAGGTCCACGATCCATCGACGCACGGTCTCGACGTCTTCTCCGGCCGCGGCGGGCTCGTCGGCGTGGGACGTGGCGAGCCGAGCCCGGAGCGCTGATCCGATCTCGTCGAGCAGGTCCCGATCGAGCCACCATGCGCCGAGGCGCACGGCGCCGTCCACGTCCGAGGGCGTCATCCCGAGGATGGATCGGAGATCGTCGGCCCGGATGGCCCGCCGTTCGGTGACCAAGAGCGAGGGGAGCTGTTCGCGCGATGCCCGAACCCGGGCGTCGAGCCGGCGCGTGGGTTCGGGTCCCGCGCGGCGCGGCGGGGCCGCGTCGAGGACGACGCCGCCGGCGACGGTCTCGCGTCGCCCGGATTCGCGCAGGACGAAGCGATCGCCGACGTCGAGGACCAGCGGTTCGGCGAGCGCGATCCGCGCGAACGCACCGTCCCGCGGAACCTGCCGGACGTCGTAGAGGCGGATCCGCGCGTCGCGCTCGGCCGCGCCCGCGTGCAGCTTGAACGCCCCCCGTGACGTGAGGGCTCGGTCGAGTGACCGGACGGGTTCGATGCGCGCTTCGAGGACGTCGGTCGCGAGCCACGCGCCCGGATGCGACAGGACCTCGCCGCGCGCGATCCGCGCGCGGTCGACGGACAGGCTCGCCGCCACCCGCGACACGGGGCGCGCGACCTCGACGTGTCGGTGGTGCGTCTGGAGGCCGCGGATCCGCGCTCGCGCCCCGGACGGGAGCACCTCGACGTCCTGGCCCGTCGCGACCGGCCCGCCGCTGAGCGTTCCGGTCACGACGGTCCCGGTTCCCTTGATCGAGAACACGCGGTCGACGAACAGGCGGGGCCGGCGGTCGCGTTCGGGTTCGGGGGCGCCGGCGAGCATCTCGTCGAGCGCGGCGACCAGGTCGTCGAATCCCTCGCCGGTGGCCGATGAACACGCGACCACGCGCGCGTTCTCGAGGGCCGTCCCGGCCACCCGCCCGGCCACGTCGGTTCGGGCGCGTGCCAGGCCGTCGCGATCGACGAGGTCTAGCTTGGTGAGCGCGATCACGGCGCCGTGCACGCCGAGGACGTCGACGATCTCCAGATGCTCCTCGGATTGCGGCTTCCACCCCTCGTCCGCGGCGACCACGAACAGCACGAGGCGGACGGGCCCGACCCCCGCCAGCATCGTCCGAACGAAACGCTCGTGCCCGGGTACGTCCACGAACCCGAGCTCGCGTCCGGACGGGAGCGTGGACCAGGCGTACCCGAGCTCGATCGTGAGCCCCCGGCGCTTCTCCTCGTCGAGGCGGTCCGGGTTCGTACCGGTGAGCCGCATGACGAGGCTCGATTTCCCGTGGTCGACGTGACCCGCGGTCGCGACCACGGCCGGAGGTGCGCCGACCACGGCCGGGGCCGCGGCGCCCGTGCCGGCTCCTGATGCGTTCGTTCTCTTCGAGGCCGTGCTGCCGGACGCCGTAGCGCCCGAGCGTTCAGTCATCGGGGAGGTCGTCGCCCTCGAGGGCGTAGCGGACGGCGCGAACGAGATCGGGGAGCGCGTCGCGGGGGACCGTCCGGAGATCGAGCAGGATGCCGCGCTCGGTGACCCTGCAGGACACCGACGGCGACCCCGTGCGGAGCCGCGCCGCCATCGCGTTCGGATCCGGAACCCGCACCTCGACGCCGAACGACGGGATGCCCGTTCCCGGTAGCGCCCCACCGCCCACCGCCGACTGACACGCGATCACGTGCGCGCCTTCGAGGTCACCGTCGAGCGCCATCGCGAGCTCGTCCGCGCGGTGACGGACCTCCGCGGGCGGTTCGCGGAGCATCTTCCACACGGGGAGGTCGCCGCCCTGACCGTGCGCGTGTTGCACGAGGACGGCTTCGAGCGCCGCCACCTGCATCTTGTCGACCCGGACCGCGCGCGCGATCGGATGGCGGCGGAGGCGCTCCACCAGATCGGCGCGCCCGAGGACGATCCCGGCCTGCGGGCCGCCCAAGAGCTTGTCCCCCGAGAACACCACGAGATCGGCGCCGTCCGCGAGGGCCGCCGTCGCGTTCGGCTCGTCCGCCGCCCAGCCCGGCGCCCGGTCGAGCAGACCCGAGCCCAGGTCGTACAGGAACGGGACCTTCGCGCGGCGCGCGAGCACGGCGAGGTCCTTCGCGCTCGGCGCGGAGGTGAATCCGACGACGCGGTAGTTGCTCGGATGCACCTTCAGGATCAGCGCGGTCTTGTCCGACAACGCCGAACGGTAGTCCGTCGCGCGCGTGCGGTTGGTCGTGCCCACCTCGACGAGCCGGGCCCCCGACGCCGCCAGGATGTCGGGGATGCGGAACTCGCCTCCGATCTCGATCAGCTCGCCGCGCGAGACCAGCACGCCCTTCCCTCGCGCGAGCGATGCGAGCGCGAGCAGCAGCGCGGCAGCACCGTTGTTCACCACCAGCGCATCCTCGGCCCCCGTCATCGAGGCGAGGAGCACCTCCGCGCGCGCCGTACGCCGACCTCGCGCCCCCGACTCCCTGTCGATCTCGAGGTCGACGTAGCCCTGACCGGCCCGCGCCGCCGCGTCGGCCGCCCGCCTGGGGAGCGGCGCCCGGCCCAGACCCGTGTGGAGCACGACGCCGGTCGCGTTGATCACGCTCACGAGGCCGACGGCGGTCGCCGACGCCAGGGCCAGCGCGCGAGCCAGGATCTCGTCGTCCCCGGGTGGCTCGCTCCCTCGCTCGGCGGCGTCACGGACCTGGTCGAGCGTGACCGAGAGCGCGTGCTTGACCAGCGGCCGGCCGAACGTGCCGCTCGCTCGTCTGCCGGGTTCGGAGCGCAGAAGCGCATCCACCGACGGGATCCGTCGACGAGGTTCGGGCCCGGCGGTCCCCGTGCGTTCGCGTTCGGCGCGGGCCATCGTGCGGGCCAGCCTACTACTCGCCCTCTGGCGGCCGCGTTGGTCGCTCTCGCCCGTCCGTGGCAGGATGGAACCGGTGGACACCGAGGAACGCAACGTCTTCACCGCCGCCGCCGAGAACTGGATGGTTCGAGGCGGGGGGCTCGATATCGAGGTTGTTCCCCCCGGGACCCTCGGTACCCAGGAGATGATCATCAATATCGGGCCGCAGCATCCGTCGACCCACGGCGTACTCAGGCTCGTACTCGAGCTCGACGGCGAGGTCATCACCCGAGCGGAGCCGGTGATCGGCTACATGCACCGGGGCGCGGAGAAGCTCGCCGAGCACCGCGACGTGCGGCAGGTGCTCGTCCTGATGAACCGCCACGACTGGCTCTCGGCGTTCAACAACGAGCTCGGCTGGATCATCGCGGTCGAACGGCTCGCGGGGATCGAGGTCCCCGAGCGCGCCCAGTGGATCAGGACCATGCTCGCCGAGTGGAACAGGATCCTGAACCACCTGATGTTCATGGGCTCGTATCCACTCGAGCTGGGGGCGATCACGCCGCTCTTCTATGCGTTCATCGAGCGTGAGCTGATCCAGGGGCTGATGGAGTCCGCGACCGGGGGCCGGATGCACTTCTCCTACGTGCGGGCCGGGGGGCTGAAGGACGATCTTCCGCACGGATGGCTCAAGCACTCGGCCGACGTGTTGAAGCAGGTCCGGGTCAAGCTCAAGGACTTCGACAACCTCGTGATGGGCAACGAGATCGTCTACGCGAGGACCAAGGGCATCGGCGCCATCCCGCCGGAGACCGCGATCGCCTACGGGTGCTCCGGACCGGTCCTGCAGGCGAGCGGCGTAGCGATGGACCCTCGCAAGGACGAGCCGTACGAGAAGTACGAGCAGGTCGAGTTCGACGTCCCGATCGGTCGGAACGGGGATTCGTACGATCGACTGTGGGTGCTCGTCCAGCGTATGCACGAATCGTGCAGGATCATCGAGCAGTGCATGGAGAAGCTGCCGGCGGGCGACTACATCGCTGGCAAGCTCCCGAAGAAGCTCTCGCTCGAGGGCGAGACGTACGTGCGCACCGAGAACCCGCTCGGCATGATGGGCTACTACGTCGTCGGGGACGGGAAGAAGGAGCCGTATCGGCTCAAGATGCGGACCCCGTCGTTCTCGAACATCTCGGTGCTTCCGGCGATGCTGCCGGGCACGCTGGTCCCGGACCTGATCGCGCTCCTCGGTTCGATCTTCTTCGTGGTCGGCGACATCGACCGCTAGCTACCGCTGGCGGTTGAACCACACGCCGCCCGGCCCGTAGAAGCTCTTCCCCTCGCCCCAGACCGCGACGGTGTCACCGGTGCTGGTGATCGCGATCTCGCCGTAGTCGCCGTACGCCTCATCGAAGCCGTTCGGGTGCTTGTAGACGGTCCCCGATGTCGCGTCCGAGATCTTCTCGCGCGCGCTCCAGGTCGCCCCCAGATCGCTCGTCGTCCGGTACCAGACCTGCCACCGGGCGTTGCGTTGCGCCATGAACCACAGCCGTGCGCCGTCGTCGCCCTCGCCGGCGAGCGCCGGGAAGGTGGAGTTGACGCCGTCCTTCGACAGCTGCACGCGATCGGTCCAGGTGAGCCCGCCGTCCTGCGACGAGCGAGCGAAGACCGCCTGGGGCCCGAACGGCTCGCTCGCTCCGTTGTAGACGATCACGAGGTCGCCGTCCTGGTCGGCCGCGAGCGCGGGTCCGCTGTCGTAGTAGTCGCGGAAGCACGAACGCGAGGTGCACTCACGGCCGAGCTCGAGGCGGTCGAGCACGAGCTCGGACCAGGTGGCGCCTTCGTCGTCGGACGTGAACACGTGGATCATGTGCATGCCCTCGGCCTCGCCGCCGGGCCCCGTGTAGGAGAAGCTGATCTGCGCGAACACCACGCGTCCGTCCGGGAGCACGGCCCCCCCGTAGTCGAAGTAGTACCGGTCGCTGAGCGTGAGCTGCTCGGTCGACCACGTGGCGCCGCCGTCGTGCGACATCGACGAGTACGCGTCGCCGCCGGTCGGCCCGTTGAACTGCACGTACACGTCCTGCCCGTCGGCGCTCACCGCCATGTTCGGTTTGTCGCCCCACCGCACGTCGGGGTGGACGAGGACCGGTTTGGACCACGTCCTGCCGTGATCGGTCGAACGCGAGAAGTGGATCTTGAACTGGTTCATCCACACCGCGACCACGTCGCCGGTGTCGGGGACGACCTCGATCAACGGGTCGTGCTGCGCCTTCCAGCCCTTGCACGTGCAGAGGAAGCTTTCGGGGCGCCACGTCTTCCCGCCGTCCTTGGAGACGTGGAGGATCATCGCGGGGTCGGGGCAGTGGCTGGCGCACGCGTCCTCACCGCCGTAGCGGTTGTGGAGGATGTAGACGAACGGCGCCTCGGGGTCGGTGGCGACGGCCGGCTCCCAGTCGTCGCCGGTGCGGTGCACGACCCTCTCGCCGGCCCACCCGGGCGCCGGGACTCGCCGAACGGCTTCCACGATCCCGACCGTCCCCGCCGCGGTCGCGGCCTCGAGCGCGTCGAGGCGGTCGTCGGCGAGCTGTTCCTGCTCTTCGAGCTCCTCGGCCAGGCCCTCCTCGCTCGGTTCCTCCGCACGCGCTCGATCGGAGGACGGTGGGTGGTCCGCCGCGGTGCAGGCGGAAAGGATTATCGCGGCGGCGGTGGCCGCGATCACGATGAGCCGAAGGCTCGATGCCGGGGGTTGAGCGCGCATCCAGGGTCGAACCTATCCCACCTCCGGTCGATCCGCTGGGGCACGCGCGCGCAGTAGCCATGGGGGTTCGGGCAGCCCCTCGGTCGCGAGGACGAGCCACCAGAACCCTCCGAACCCCGACGGTTCGGCGAGCAGGCTCGCCCGGCTCCGCGATCCCCAGATGCGAACAGCTTCGGATCCTCGCCCCGCCTCCTGCAGCCGCGACTGCTGTTCGCGCATCGTTCGCTCCCAGCGGTCGTATCCGAGCGAGCCGAGCGCCCTTGCCTGCGTCACGGGTTCGAACGGCCGGAGCCCGATGCCCCTCGCGCGCTCGGCGATCATCGAGACGTCGACGCCGGCCGTGACGTCGGTTCCGCCGGGCTCCGCGAGCACGTCGGCCACCTCCCGATGTTCGCGGTACCCGTGGACCGGCCCCGCCGGACCGCTCACGCTGCCGTAGTCGATCAACAGGACGTAGCCCCGACGAAGAACGAGGGCGAGCTCCTCGAGCAACGCGAACCCACCCAGCGGTACGGTCGTCTCCTCGCCGGGTCGCAGCGACGGTGGTTCGATCGACGCGTTCGACCACGGCACCTCGACCTCGACGAAGAGGTCGTCGTTCAGACCCACGCGGACCTCCATCGGGCCGTCGGGGCGCGCGCGGACGGGGAGGAACGGGAGGTTGTCGAGGAGCTCGTTCGCGAAGGCCACGCCGTCGAACGGCTCCAACTCGGAGAGCCGCGACGCCGTCGCCAGGCCTCGGGCGCCGAGAGCGTTCCGCGCTGCGGCACCGATCTCCACGCCCGTGTACGAGATCGCCGGCTCGGGGAGCTCGGCGAAGGCCTCGACGAGCGACCCGGCGAGCGTCCCGTCCCCGGCCCCGAGCTCGACGACCGGGAGCGGCTCGATCTCGCCCAGCGCGAACCAAGCGTCGAGCATCGCGTCGCGCAGGCAGTGCGCGAAGACGAACGGGTGCACGTGCGGGCTGGTCACGAAATGACCGCCGGGACCCACCGGCGGAACGTCGAAGAACCCCCCGGGACCGTACAGCGTGAGCTCCATGTACTCGTCGAACCCGATCGGTCCGTGGTCCTCGATCGCCGCGCGAACGCGCTCGGCCGTCTGTCCGCTCACACCGCCAAGCCTAGGTGACCTCGTGGGCGCCGCCGATCGCTCGGAGATGTCGGTGCCGCAGGTGCGTGCGAGGATGCCCTCCGTGGACGAGGAGATCCGTGAGGCCGCGTCGGCGGTCGTCGCGCGCGACGGAGACGACGGGCTCGAGGTGCTCGTGCTCGAGCGGGGCGCTTCGAGCCGGTTCCTGCCCGGGTACGTGGCCTTCCCCGGCGGCTCGACCGACGCCGAGGATCGCGAGCTCGCGCGGCGGTGGTTCGGAACGCCCGAGGAGGCCCGGCGTGCGTGCGCCGTCCGCGAGCTCGTCGAGGAGGTCTCGCTCGTCCTCACGGAGGACGGGTTGGTTGCGGGTGGGACGACCGAGGCGGTGGACGCCGCCCCTCCGTCGACCGGGCAGCTCGCGGAGATCGCGCACTGGGTCGCTCCCCCTGCCGTCCCGGTGCGCTTCGATGCGCGCTACTTCGCGGTCCGCGCACCCGCGGGGCTGGAGCCGCGTCCCGATGGTGGGGAGACGGCGGATGCCTGGTGGATCTCGCCACGCCTACTGCTGGAGGACTGGGCCGAAGGCCGCAGACGCCTGTACTGGCCCACCTTCTTCACCGTGAGCGAGATCTCCGGTTGCGGGTCGGTCGACGACCTGTTCGAGCTCCGGATCCGGACGCGCGAGCCCGACGACGACGAGCTCGAACGGCTCCCTCGGTCGACGTTCTGGCAGGACTGAGGGCGATGCGCGTGATCCGCGTCCTCGCGCCGAACGCCGGCGTGCGCGAGCTCGAGGGCACCAACACGTGGATCGTCGGCGAGGCGCCCGCGATCGTGATCGACCCCGGCCCGGACCACGCGGGACACCTGCACGAGGTCGCGAGGACCGCCGGGGCGGTCGGCGCGATCGCGATCACCCATGATCACCCGGACCACGCGCCGGGCGCGCTCCCGCTCGCCGAGGTGACCGGTGCCCCGGTCTACGCGGCTCGACCCGCCGAGGGGATGGAACGGATCCGCGACGGCGACCTCGTCTCCGCCGGGCAGACCACCCTGTCCGTGGTGGCGGCGCCCGGCCACACGCCGGACCACCTGACGTTCCACGAGGCGCGGTCGGGGTCGTTGTTCACGGGCGACGCCGTGCTCGGCAGGGGAACCAGCGTGATCGATCCCCCCGAAGGGGATCTCGCCGCCTACCTCAGAACGTTGCGCCGCCTCCGCGAGCTCTTGCCGCGGACGATCTATCCGGGCCACGGGCCGGTCGTCCTGCGGGCGGTCGCCAAGCTCGACGAGTACCTGGAGCATCGCGCGATGCGTGAGGACCAGGTGCTGGCGGCGCTCGGCGACGGATGGCGCTCGGCGGAGGAGCTGGTCGCCGAGATCTACGCGGACCATCCTCCGGAGGTACACGAGCTGGCCGCACGTTCGGTCTTGGCGCATCTGTTGAAGCTCGAGGTGGAGGGCCGCGCGGACAAGCGCCCGAAGGCCGGGGTCGTCCGCTGGTCCAAGATCGAGCCGAGATCGTGCGAGCGCTGCGGCCGTCCCGTCCGCGGACGGGTCCGGCTGTGCGGCTCGTGCACGGTCGCCGTCCTGCAGGAGTAGTGCTAGCGATCGAGCTCCCAGACGGAGATGTGCTTCTGGCTCGTGCTCGCGAGCTTGGACCGATCCCAGTCGGCCCATCGCTCGCGAAGGCGCAAGCCCGCGAGCCGCGCCATGAGATCGAGCTCCGCGACCGGGGCGTAGCGGATCCTGACCGGGTACAGGCGGATCCCTCTCTCGCTGATGACGACATGGTGGCTCTCGGTGCGCTGCGCGATCGCATCATGGGTGGAGACCTCGAGCCTGACCTCGTCGAGACCCGCTTCGAGCGCCGAGACACGCTGACCGCGGTCGAACCTGGACACGTCCGGCACGAATGCCTCGACCACGAAGACCCCATCGGGGGTCAGATGCCTCGCCACCGCCTGGAAACACATGACCTGATCGTCCTGGGTCCGCAGCGCGAAGAGTGTGTTGAACACGACGTAGGCGAGCGTGAATCGCGGCTCGAGCTCGAAGTCACGGAAGTCCGCGACGGACGTCGCGATGCTCGCGGCGCCCTCCTTGGTTCGGAGCCTGGCGAGCATGGCCTCCGACGCGTCGATCCTGTGGAGCTCGACGCCCTCGCGATGCAGCGGCACGGGCACACGTCCGGTTCCGATGCCGAGCTCAAGCGCGGGGCCTGCGGCCGCGAGCTCGCGCAGGAACAAGACCGCTGCGTCCACCTCGCCCGCGCGTGAGGACTCCGGGAACCACTCGTCGTACACCTCCGCGATGCGGTCGCCGTAGGTGGAAGGCCCGTACTCGTCCATGCCTGGCAGCTCAACCCGGTAACCGTCCCGGTGTCAAGCGCGGCGGGCGTCTCGCAGTAGCTCCTCGGGATCCCTGATCACGACGGTTCGTCCCTCGGTGCGGAGCAGACCTCTAGCTGTCAGGGCTCCCACGGACCGGTTCACGGCCTCGCGCGACGCTCCCACCATCCGCGCCAGCTCGTCCTGGGTGATCGGGACCCGCAGCCGAACGCCCGCGGGGCCCGGGACGCCGTGGTCGGTCGCGAGTTCTCGCAGTCGACCGGCCACGCGCGTCGGGACATCCGCCACCAGTGCGTCCTCGAGCGCGACGGACGTCCGATGCAGGCGGGCGGCGATCAGGCGGAGCAGCTGCTCGGCCGTCTCCGGGTTCCGTTCGAGGATCGCTCGGAGCGACGAGATCGGGAGGGCGAGCACGATGGTCGGTCCCACGGCCTGGGCGTGCACCTGCGAGGGGTGGCCGAGCAGCGCGGACTCGCCGAACAGGTCACCCCCGGCACAGGAGCCCGACGACGAGCTCCCGTCCGGAGGGCGTGACCGACGAGAGCCGGACGGCGCCGGCGGTCACGAGGAACAGGCACGTCACGGCCTCCCCCTGCCGCACGATGACCACGCCGTGGGGGATCCGGCGGGTCACGCCGCCCTCCGTTTGGTCGAGCGCGACCCTCACGGCGCGACCCTAGCGCGAGCCGCCGACACGACCGCCCCACGCCTCGCCGCGGTTTCGACACCGTGGCGACGGTCGGGGTAGGCTGCGCTCCCGAACCACCGTCCTCGATGTCCGACGGGAGAGGGGAACCGAACGTGACCGCACGTGCTCGAGACGCCCTCGGTCAGGTGCCGCTGTTCAACGGCGTGCCGTCGCGTTTCCTGAAGCACCTCGCGGACAAGATGGACGAGCAACGGTTCATGGAGGGGGCAGTCATCGTCCGCGAGGGCGAGCCCGGTGACGCGTTCTACGTGATCGTCGAGGGGGAGGCGAAGGTCAGGGATCGCAACGGTCGAACGCTGTCACGGCTGATCCCCGGCGATTTCTTCGGCGAGATCTCCCTGATGGACGGCGGTCCGCGGACGGCGACGGTAGTGGCCGAGACCAACCTGACGGCGCTCGCGCTCTCGCGTCAGGACTTCGCGAAGCTGCTGCGTTCGGAGCCGCACGTGACGGTGGGGTTGCTGAAGCACGCCGCCGGGCTGCTCCGAAGGCTCGAGCGCCCCGCCACCGGCTGAGCGCATGCGCGCCGAGCTGTACCGAGCCGACGTTCCCGAGAAGCTCGTGGCGGTCGCGACCTGGTCGCACGGCCGCGCGACCCTCGAGGTGATCGATCGGTCGATGCAGGGGTTGGAGGCGCTCCTGCGACCGACACCCGTCGTGGTCGACGATCCGTCGCTCCGCGGCCCGGGCACCCACGGCGAGTCCCTGCTCGAACCCGGGTCGTTCGGGTGGTTCCGAGCCGCGCTGGTCCAGCGGGGCGAGGGCCTCGGGCTGCGGGTTCGGTTCGTCGCGCCCGAGATCGTCGGCGGCTGGGATCCGGCCGCCTCGTACCGGTCGTTCGACGAGGAGGTCGAGCGGCTGGCCTCGTCCTGAGCTACGGGTTCGCGTCGACCCAGCCCTTGCCGGCGTCGCAGAACGGCCGGAAGTCGCAGAAGCGGCAATGGGGTCCCGGCGTCGGCTCGAAGGCCGCCGCCCCGATCCCACGGAGCCACATCCGGATGCGTTCGCGGACGCCGTCGACGTCGTCGACCGTGTGCGAACGTTCCTCACCCGTCCGGAGGTAGAAGTACGTCAGCTTCAGGTCCTCCGGGGTCTTGCGCCAGACCTCGATGCACGCGAGGGCGTACAGATCGAGCTGCACCCCCGCCAGCGGATCGTCGGCGTGCGGCAGCTGCCCGGTCTTCCAGTCGACAACCTCCCACGGTCCGTCCGGCACGCCGTAGATCGCATCGATCCTGCCCTTGATCGCGATGCCCTCGATCGGCAGGAGGAACGGTCGCTCGGCGAACAGCGGGACCATCTCGCCGAACCGGCTCTGCACGAAGGCTTTCCGGAGATCCTCATGGCGGCCGGGGGCTCCCGCGAGCTCCTCGAGGGTCACGTCCGGTTCGTCGTCGACCTCGAGCAACGTGGCCTGCCCGCGCGACTTCATCTCGATCCACCGGTGGATCTCGGTGCCGATCCGAGCGCTCGGTCCGGCGAACCGGGGGAGCGGGCGGACCGCGGACCAGTAGTAGAGCTTGGGGCACCGCGCGTAGTCGGTCAGCCTGCCCACCGACACGGTGGACGGACGTGCGGGTCGTTCGTCCACCTCCGCCTCCTGCGCTCGAAGATGCTCGGCCAGCGTACGGCGCGTCGCCGACGTCTCCTCGAACGAGGCCCGCTCTTCCGGCGACAGATCAGCCAGGAACGTCGCCGGCAGGCCTCCTTCCTCCTGTGCCACGAGCGCCGCCCGCCGCCAGCCGTCGGCGAACAGCTCGTCGCGATCGTCCGGCCGCGCCGGTCCGGGCCACGGCTGGACGAACCGCTGTCGGTATCCCTCGAGCGGGTTGGTCTGGCTCGCCTCGCCATCGGCGTCGGGATCTTCGGGGGGCCAGCTCACGCCGCCGCCCTGCCTCGCCCACTTCAGGAGCTCGACCAGGAACCGCCCGATGCCCTTGGCCATCAGGTTCTCGCCGTACCAGTTCGCCGACGAGACGAACAGGTGCTGCTTCGCGCGTGTGAGCGCCACGTAGCACGTGCGGCGTTCCTCGGCCACCTCCTGCTCGCGGAGCGCGTCGGTGAACGCCTTCATGTTGTCGTCGAAGCGCGGCAGGAGATCGCGGTCTCGCCGGAGCTCGACGTCGAGCGAGCTTCCCTTGCGCGCCGGGTTCTGCTGGACCCGCGTGTCGGGGAACAGTCCGTTCGCCAGACCCGGGACGAACACCACCTCGAACTCGAGCCCCTTGGCCGCGTGCACCGTCATCACCTTCACCGAGTCGTCGTCGCTCGGCTGCACCGGGTTCCAGTCGCGGTCGTCGTCGATCGAGTCGATGTGGTCGAGGAACGCGCGGAGCGTGAGCTCGCCGTCGACCGGTTGGAACGCGTGCACCTGCTCGAGGAACGCGGCGAGGTTCCGACGTCTCGCGAGTGCCATCGGCCGGTCCGCGGTGGAGTCGAGCTCGGCGAGCAGGCCGGTCCGGCGGATGATCTCGGCCAGGAACTCCCCGACGGGACGGCGCGCCGCCACGCGGAGCTCGTCGAGCTCGTCTCGGAACTCCGCGAGGCGAGCGTGGCCTTCCTCGGTCAGCCCCTTTACCCCATCGAGATCCTCCAAGGCTTCTGCCATGAGGAAGGGGTGATCTTCGAAGAGGTCGTCGTCTTCATCGAACGTCAGGGTCGAGAGGACCTTACGTAGGTCGTTACCTGCTTCCCGTGACCATCCTGCCAGTGCGCTGAGGTCTCGCAAACCAACCCGATATCTCGGGCCCGTCAGGATCCGCGCGAGCGCCACACCGTCTTTCGGGTCCTCGGTGGCCCGCGCGTACGCGAGCACCTCGACGATCTCGGGGAGGTGGATCAGCCCGGCGAGGTTCACGAACTCGGCGGGCACCTCCATCGCGCCGAACGCGAGCTGCAACGCCTCGAAGAGCCGGTGCGTCCGGCACAGGACCGCCATGTCCCGCCACGCGACTCCGTTCGCGTGGAGCGTGTGCGCGCGTTCGGCGACACCCTCGGCCTCCGCCACCTCGTGTTCGTACCGGGCGACCTCGACGCGTCCGTCTCCGTTGCGTTCCCACGGGCGCAGGAGCTTGTCCGGATCGGGACGCTGGTTCGCGGGCAGCGCGTCGATCACCTTGTCGGCCGCCTCCAGGATCCGGGCGCCCGAGCGGAAGTTGGTGTACAGCGGGAGCTGCGCGGACTCGGATCCGTCGGAGAGCGGGAACTCCTTGCGGAAGTGCAGCAGGTTCCACAGGCTCGCGCCGCGCCACGCGTAGATGTTCTGATCGGGGTCGCCGACGGCCGTCACCGGGTGACCGTCCCCGAACACGGCGCGCATCAGCACCGCCTGTGCGTGGTTCGTATCCTGGTACTCGTCGAGCAACACGGCGCCGAACCGGTCTCGGTATGCCCGGCCCACGTCCGGGAACTCCGACGCGATGCGGACCGCGTGCGCGATCTGGTCGCCGAAGTCGATCACGCCGAGCTCGGCCTTGATGTCGCGGAACACCCGGACGGCGCGGGCGATCTCGATCCGCTCCTCGGCGGCAAGGAGCGGCTCCGCGGACCGCGCCTTGCGGAGCACGTCGAGCTTGCCCTCGACGTGCTCGACCACCGTCTCGGGCTCGACGAGGTGGTTCTGGAGCTGCTCGTCGAGCCCGAGGATGTAACCGACGATGGCGGGCTGCCACCGGGTGTGGAGCGTCTCGAACGTCATCCGGTCCAGCACCCGCGCCGCGATCTGCGCGCGCTGCGCCTGGCTGAGCACTCGTTGGCCGGGTTCGAGCCCGATCAGCATCCCGTGGCGTTCGAGCACCTGGGCCGCGAACGCGTGGTAGTTGGAGATCTCCGGCTCCTCGCCCTCGTCCAGGTCGAGGGTGCGGAGCGCCCGGCGCATCTTCAGGATCAGGTTCTCGGTCGCCTTGTTCGTGAACGTGAGGCAGTACACGTTGCCCGGCATCACGCCCTCGTGCTCGGCGGGCCACGCGCCCGTGGCGACCATCGCGAGGTAGATCACGCGCGCAGCCATCACCGAGGTCTTCCCGGACCCGGCGCCCGCGACCACGACGGACGGCTCGAGCGGCCACGAGATCGCCGTCCACTGCTCGGGCGTCGGCTCGCCCTTGAGGAAATCGACGATCGGTTTCGGGTACCGCTCGCTCATGAGCCCGCCGCGGTCTCGGCCGGCGTCGCCACCCCAACCTGGATCGGGAACACGGCGCCGCCCTGGGGGTACCGGGTGCAGAGCGTCTGGAAGCGGCAGAAGAAGCAGCTCGCCTTGGTGTTCGCGAGGTACCGGCGTTCCTCGTTCAGCTCGTGGATGCGGTCGATCAGCCCGCCGAGCCGTTCCCGCATCCGCTCCTTGTAGTCCTCCTCGACGTCATCGGAGACCGACCACTCCTTCACGTCGAGCGAAGGGTCGGCCTTCGTGCCGCCGAGGAAAGCGAGCTCGACCGCCTGCACCGGGCGGTGCTCGGCAAGGTCGTCGTCCTCGTTCACCGCGAGGTAGTAGATGCCGAGCTGGAGGCTCTCGGCGGGCTTCGGCGCGCTGTCCGAACGCCCGGTCTTGTAGTCCGTGATGCGCGTGCCGCCGTCGGGCACCGGTCCGATCCGGTCGATCTTGCCCCGGATCCTCGCGCCCCCGAACTCGAACGCGAACCCGCGCTCGGTCGCCGTCGCGGGCGGCTCCGCGTACCTGGCGAACCAGTTGCGGATCAGGACCGCTTTCGCGTTCGCGCGCTCGGCCTCGGAGATCGCGTAGGAGGGGAACCGTGTCTTCTCCCACCGCTCGTCGAGGACCCGCTCGAACGCTTCCCGTGTCCGCTCGATCGTCCCGCGCTCGCACCCCTCGATGATCGAGTGCACGAGCTTGCCCACCCACGCCTGGTAGCCCCCTCCGGGATCGAGCCCGAGCTCGCTCGAGAGCACGAACTGCAGCTCGCAGTTCTCGAGCGTGGACAGGCGCGAGTACGAGAGCACGAGCGCGTCCTCGGCGGCGGCCGACAGATCCGTCCAGTCCCGCTGGAACCACCACCCGCGCGGGTCGTCGCCGAGCGCCAGGAGCGCGTCGAGGCACGACAGGCGTTCGGATGCCGGTGCGCGGTGATCGCCGAGCGTGCGCCGCCACGCCGACGCCGCCTCGAACGTCGACACGGGCTCGTCGAACGGGGTCCCCGGGACGTCGCGCCACCGGAGCCCCAGCTCCTCGACGAACCGCGAGGTGAGCGTCACGGAGGACTCGTCGCCGTGCGGATCGGTCGCGGTGAGGACGACGCGCCGGCGCGCGCGCGAGCGGACCATCGCGAACAGACGCCGTTCATCGGCCAGGCGCCGGCGGTTGATCTCGGAGCGAGCGACGACGCCGTCGAGCGCACCGAGATCGAACATCGGCTCGGGCCGGGACAGGCTCGGGAAGTCGCCCTCGAGCGCGTCGAGGACGATCACGGTATCGAACTCGCGACCGGCGGTCGCGTGCGCGGTCAGCACGTAGACCTCGTCGTGGTCGGCCTCGGCGGCTGCGAGGCTCGGCGCCCCCTCCGACGCATCGAGCGACAGCAGGAAGGCTTCGGTCGACGGGTCGGCGGTGGCGCCCGCCGCGGCGACGGCGTTCGAGAGCTCGACCACGGCGTCGAGGTCGACGAGCGCGTGATGGTCGCGCTCGGCTCTCGACACCAGGTCGGCCGCGAACGGCAGCTCGAGCCAGAGGACGCGGAAGGCGTCGAGGACCGACGCTGCGACGGCTTCGGCCCGCGAGAGGATGCCGGCGAGCTGCGTCAAGGCCTCCGAGTCATCGGGGTCGGCGAACTCATGCATCGCGACCGCGTCCCGCGGCGGGCGTCCATGTGCGCGCGCGAGTCGGAGCAGCGTTCGGACCGATGCCGGCGACAGACGCCCGAGCTCGGAGGTCAGGATCGGTTCGACCAGCGCGTCGCGCTCCTGCCGGCCGGCCACGAGCCAACGCAGGCCGAGGACCAACGGCCGGGTGGCGGGAACGGTCGCCGGCGAACCCGCGTCGGCGATCCTCCGCGGGACGTGTGCGTCGTCGAGCGCTCGAAGGAGTCCTGCTACGTGAGGCCCGCGGCGCCGCACGACCACCGCGAGGTCGCGCCACGGGACGCCGTCGTCGACGTGGAGCCGCCGAAGCTCGCGCGCCACCGTCGCGTGCTGCTCCGAGACGTGTCCCGCCCTCCAGGCCTCGACCTGGGCCGGATCGGGGCGGTGGCGGGTCTCGAGCTCGACCAGGGCGGCGCCGGGGTGGCGTTCGGCGAAGCGGCGGAGCGGCTCATCGGTCGTCCCCTGGAACGAAAACAGGTGCGCCCCCAGATCGCCGGCGGCGACGAAGCTCCGAGGCCGAAGCTCGGCGAGGAAGCGTTCGGCCGCGAAGGTCGTGTCCTGGTAGTCGTCGACCATCACGTGGTCGAACGGTGGATCTCCGGCACGGGCCGCGTTCGCGGCTTGCCCCACCAGTCCGGCAAAGTCGATCTCGGCCGGCTCCTTGTTTCCCAGCACGGAGAGGTATTCACGGAGGAACGCGGCGAGCTCGTTCCAACCGGCAAGGCCTCGTTCGGCAACCCGGTGCTCGATGTCGTCAGGAGAGAGGAGGGCCTCCTGGGCTCGGATCACGAATTGCCGGACCTCGTCGGCGAATCCGCGCAACGGCAGGAGGGGTCCGTACGTCGGCCATCGGGTGAGATCTTGATCGGCGAGCAGCTCACGCACCCGAGCGAACTGCTCGGACGCCGAAAGGACCGTGGGCGGCGCGCCGTATCCGAGCTGCTCGAAGCGCTCGCCGACGACGTGGAACGCGAGGCCGTGGATCGTGACGACGGTCAGCGTGGGCAGGGCCACCGGGAGGCGTTCGAGCAGGAGGCGGCGGGCCTCGTCCCGCGCGCGCCGCGATCGGACGATCAACGCGATGCGTTCGGGATCGGCGCCGGCTTCGACGAGGTGCGCGAAACGCTCCTGGAGGACGGCGGTCTTGCCCGTCCCCGAACCGCCCGTGACGAGCATCGCGCCGTCGGTGTGCTCGAGGATCTCCCCCTGCCGGGGGTCGGGATCGAAGGGGGCCATCGAGGCGATGCTACCGCCGTGCTCGGACACGCCCGCCGGGAACGACGGTCAGCGAGCGCGCGCCGCCCATCGGTAGACGCCGGAGCCGCTGATGGCGCCCACGAGCTGCCCGTCCCGGAGCACCAGCGCCGCGCGTTCGGTGCCCAGCCGCGCCGAGACCTCGTCGAGCCGCTCGTCGGGGTGCGCGATCAGGACGTGCTCGAGCGGGATGACCGCGTCTCGCGCGGGCCGAAGCGGATCGCGCATCCCCAGCTCGCGCGCCGAGCTGAACGAGATCATCCCGATCACGTTCCCGTCCTCGAGGACCGGGAACGCCTCTTCCTCGTGGCCCCGCAGGAACCGGTCGAGCGTCTGCGACAGCGAGAGATCCGCCGGGACCGCGGGCGGTGGGGGATCCATCGCATCGGCGACGGTCGCGGACGCGAGGCGATCGTCGATGCCGATGCGCTGCTCGGAGGCCTGGGCGCCGCGGAAGATGAACATCCCGATGATGCCACCCCATACGGCCTCGAAGAGCTGCTGCCGGGTGAGCGCGAAGATCGCCAAGGCGATCACGATCCCGCCCACCACGAGACCGGCACGCGCGGCGATGCGCGTCGCCTTCTGCTGGTCGCCGGTCACGCGCCACACGACCGATTGCAGCATGCGGCCGCCATCGAGCGGCAGCCCGGGCAGCGCATTGAAGACCGCCATGAACAGGTTGACCGCGCTCACGTAGCTGAACAGCCCGGGGAGCGGACCGGTCGTGGTCTCCATCAGTCGCGAGAGGATCCAGAACACGCCCGCGAGCGCGAGGCTCGTGCCCGGTCCCAGCGCCGCGATCGCGAAGGCCGGTCCGGGACCCTTCTCGTCGGCCCTGGCCGCCGTGAACCCTCCGAAGAACACGAGCGTGATGCCGTGGACCTCGATCCCGTTGGCGCGGGCCGTCACCGCGTGGGCGGCCTCGTGCAGGAACACCGAGCCGAAGAACACGAGCGCCCCGAACAGGGCGAAGCCGACGGTCTCGGCCGCGGCCAGGTTGGGGAAGTCTCGGTCGAGCTGAGCCCAGAACGTCGCGACGAGCAGCACGGCGATCCAGATCCAGGAAGAGTCGACGTTGACGGGGACCCCCCTGATCGTCGCGATACGGAACCCGCGGCCGAACATGCTCCGAGGGTACCCGCAGGCGGATCGGAAGGCCGTTCGGCCACGGTCTGCGACAGTGGGGACGTGGGCGATCGCGTCGACCGGCCGACCGAACCCGAACCGTCGCATCGCGCTCGGAAGGCTGCGACCGTGCTCCTCGCGTGCGTCGTCGGGTTCCTGGGCTCGTGGCTCGGCATGGCGCTCCTCGCGCGCGACACCGTTCCTCTCGGGCCGTTCCGGGTGGAGCTCGACGTTGGGTTCGGCCGCGGGGAGACCGTGCTCGGGCTGCCGCCGTTCGGCGACCTCACCGCGGACACGCACCTGTCTCCGCTGCATGTGTCGGCCACGCTGAGGGATGTCGGGGTTCAGCGGCTCACGGACGTCGTGAACGACGAGGGCATCGACGGGCTCGTGAGCGATGTCGAACGCGATGCACAAGATCGGGTTCGGACGATGGCGTGGCGGGTCCTCGTCGTCGGCACCCTCGGAGGCGCTGCGTTCGCGGGGCTCGTGTACCGGAGGCGGTGGCACCTGGTGTCGGCCGGGGCGATCGCCGCTCTCCTCGGTGTGGTGCTGTGTGAGGTTCTCCTCCTGGCGACGTTCCAACCGGCGGCCTTCGCGGAGCCGACGTACTCGGGGTCGCTCGCGCTCGCACCGCAGCTGATCGGGCCAGCGCGCGAGGCGACCGACCGTGTCGAGGACCTGCGGGCCGGGCTCGAGCAGATCGTCGACGGGGCGGTCCGTGCCTACACGACGTTGCAGGCGACGCCTCTGGCCGACGATGCGATCCGCGTGCTCCATATCTCGGACATCCACGCGTCTCCGCTCGGCATGGACTTCGCGCAGGACGTCGCGCGTGGGTTCGACGTCGACTTCGTGATCGATACAGGTGACATCACGTCGTTCGGCACGCCGGTCGAGAACCTGATCACGTCGCAGATCCCCGGCTTCGGACGGCCCTACGTGTTCGTCCGGGGCAGCCACGACTCGATCGCGCTCCAGGAGGCGGTGGCGGACCAGCCGAACGCGATCGTCCTCGACGGGCGAGCGCGCACGATCGAAGGGGTGACGGTCTACGGTCTGGGGCATCCGGCGTTCACGCCCGCCCGCGGCGCGCCGGTGGACGCCGAGGACTTCGCTGCGTTGGCGCGCTCGGCCGGGCCGGTGATCGCCGCCGGTCTCGAGGCGTCGGCGGAGCCGGTAGATGTGGTCGCCGTGCACGACGACCGCATGGCCGAGGCGGTCGCCGGTCTGGTGCCGCTGGTGATCTCGGGACACTTCCACGACACGGTCGCATCGGTCGAGAACGGCACGCTCTACCTACGGATCGGAACCACAGGTGGCTCGGGCGCCGGCATCTTCCGGGATCTCGCCGACATCCCGTTCACGGCGCAGGTCCTCTACTTCTCCCGAGGAGAGGATCCCGAACTGATCGCGTACGACGTGATCGAGCAGTTCCCCGAATCCGGGAGTCTGACTGTCCAACGGGTAACCGTCTCGGT
>Ga0209859_1000073_pt1 | contig 20280 bp, 20 predicted proteins | sample GWRWS3_50_60_FD_187241 | JGI IMG/M metagenome (GOLD analysis project Ga0209859, IMG submission 187241) | Riverbed sediment microbial communities from areas with vegetation nearby in Columbia River, Washington, USA - GW-RW S3_50_60 (SPAdes)... | ecosystem: Environmental > Aquatic > Freshwater >... | reverse complement strand
GAGCGTCCTCCCGCGCTTCCGCCGATCCCGGACTACCCCCCGGTCGTCATCCCGAGGATTCCCGCGCCGCAGGTCGTCAGGGTTGTCTACGCCGACGTCCAGGTGCAGCAGGGCAAGAAGGGCAAGAAGTACGAGAAGCAGCGGGAGGCGGAGAAGAAGAGGCGCGAACAGCAGCGCGAGGCGGAGCAGAAGCGGCGCGAGGAGCGGCGTGAGGCAGAGAAGAAGAGGCGCGAGGAGCAGAAGAAGCATTGAGGACGGAACCACACCGCGGCCGGAGAACGGTGAGGAGGACCCTCGTCCGACTCTGCGCGCTCGCCACGGCCCTCGCTATCTTCGCGTTGGCCTGGCTGACGATCAACGCCCGCCCCTGGCAGGCCGAGGCCAAGGCGATGCGCGACCCACGCCTCTTCGCGCTCGAGGGGCGCGAGCTGCAGCTGCAGCAGGACGCCCGGGACGTGCGGCGCCTCGTGACCGAACGCTTCTCCTCCTACCGTGATCGGCTCGAGGAGCGGAAGAAGGCGATCGCCGCCGCAGAGCGGCGCCATCGCCGCGAGCTCAGGCGCGCCAAGCGCGCCGCAGCCGCAGCCGCCGCCGCCCGGACCCCGCGTTACGTGACGGTCGGCGTACCCGTCGTCAGCGTGGTCGCTCTCGCTCCGGTGACGAAGACGAAGACCTCGTGATGCGAACCCACGCGTTCGAGGCGATGGGGACGACCGTCGAGTGCCTGCTCGAGGAGGACGCTTCCGCCGACGGGAACTCTTTCGGGGAGGTCGAAGACGAGTTCCGCCGGCTCGAGGAGATCTTCACTCGCTTCGACGAGGAGAGCGAGCTCTCGCGCCTCAACCGCGAGGGGTCTCTGGAGGTCGGAGTGGAGCTGCTCGACGTGACCGAGCTCGCGCTCGACGCCCGCGAGCGGACCGGCGGCCGCTTCGACCCCACGGTGCACGACGCCGTCGTCGCGGCCGGCTACGACCGCACGTTCGACGACCTCGATCCAGACGCTCCCGCGGGCGACGATCGCGGCCGGCCGTGCGGGGGCCGAGTCGTCGTCGATCGGGCCTCCTCCCGGATCGAGCTCGGCGAGGGCGTCCACCTCGACTTCGGCGGGATCGCCAAGGGCTACGCCGTCGAGCGCGCCTGCGACCTGCTCGCCGAGCAGGGTCCGTGCCTCATCAACGCGGGCGGAGACCTCGCCGTCCGCGGTCGGCCCGGTCAAGGCGTCTGGCCCGTCGAGGTGGAGACGCCGGCCGGCGCGTTCACGCTCGGGCTCGAGTCGGGTGCCCTGGCCACGTCGGGGAGCGACCGGCGCCGCTGGCGCCGCGGGGGCGAGGAGCGGCACCATCTCATCGACCCGGCGAGCGGCCGACCGGCGGAGAGCGACCTCCTTCGGGTGACCGTGGCCGCCGGCTCGGCCGTCGAAGGAGAGGTGCTTGCGAAGGCGCTCTACCTCGCCGGCGCGGAGCGCGCGGCGGCCGAAGCCGACGACCTCGGCGTGCCCTGCGTGCTCGTGCTGCGAGACGGCGGCGTCGTGACCGCCGGAGGCCTCTCGTGAGGACCGACCCGACCTTCTGGATCCTCACTCGATCGGCCGGCCTGACCGCCTACGCGCTCCTGACGCTGTCCGTGATCGGCGGCCTCGTGCTCAAGTCGCGTCCCTTCCGAGGCCTGAAGGCCTCGACGGTCACGGACGTGCACCGCGTCCTCACCACGCTCGCGCTCGGCGCAGTCGCCGTCCACGGGACGAGCCTCCTCTTCGACTCGAAGGTCGACTTCGGCCTGCGCGACCTCCTCGTACCCGGGGTCGGGCCCTACCGACCGCTCTGGACGGGCGTCGGGATCGTCACGGCCGAGGTGATGGTCGTCGTCTACCTCTCCTTCTCAGCACGTCGCTGGATCGGAGTTCGCGCCTGGCGTCTCCTCCACTGGGTCACCTACGGGATCTTCGCCGCCGCGACGGTCCACGGGGTGATGTCGGGGACGGACAGCGGGCAGGCCTGGACGCAGGCCCTCTACATCGGCGCGATCGGGGCGGTCGCGGCAGCGACGTGCTGGCGGGTGCTCGTCCCGCCCGCGGTCGGCGCTCGGCGGCGCCAGTCCGGCGAGACGGCTTAGGCTCAGAGCCCAGGTTCGAAGCGCGCGTCGGCGTCCTTGCCAGCCACGAGCACCGGGCACGGTGCACTGCGCACGAGCGCTTTCGAGACGCTTCCGAGCACGAGCTCTCCGAGCCGGCTCCTGCTCCGGGATCCCGCGACGATGACGTCGTAGCCTCCCTCGCCGGCGACGCGCGCGATCTCCTCGGCCGGATCGCCGTGCTCGATCGCCATCTCCGACTCGATCCCCGCCTGGCGCAGGTACGCGTGGGCCCGCGCGACGTCCTCGTGGGCATGGGGACGCAGACCGACGTGACCGCCGGCCTTGGAGCCGCGGGCATCGGGGGGGACGACGCTGAGAACGGTCACCTCTACACCGTCGGCGCGCGCGAGCTCTACCGTGCTCCTCAGCGCGTTGTCGCTGTGCTCGAAGCCGTCGTAGGCCAGAAGAATCCTCATCTCGCTCCTTCGGTTTCCCCGAGGATCGCGCCCGGGCCGACTGGCGACATCCGTAGATCGCCTGGATCCCTCTGCGGGAACTCCGCACTCCTACCGGCCGGCAGCCTCGACCGCGAGCCGGACAGCGCGCGCGAGCGGCTCGGGCACCTCCACCCCCGGCTCCGTGAAGTGGCGCCAGGCCCGCTCGGGCTTGCCCGAGTGGCGGCGGAGGCCGCCAACGGCCTCGAAGTCGGGCTCGAGCACGATCGTGCGCTCCGGGCCCGCGATCTCGGCTATCAGCTCATTGAGCGCGGCCTCGGCGGGAATCGGTTCGTCTCCGGGTTCCGCGTCCCGGTCGTGCACGGCGACGAATGGGATGCCGCACGCGTCGCAAATGCGAGCAAAGACGGGGATGTTCGACTTGCCGCCGCACTCGACGACGGTCACCAGGTCGCGGTCGATGTCATGGCCGAGCGCCGCGAAAACCGACGGGAAGACGAGCTTCTCCGTTCGCCCCTCCACGAGGATCGCCGAGCGGGCCAGGAAGAGCTCGCTTCGCTCGGCGTCGAACTCGCTGACGACCCTGAAGGCCTCGTCGGCCTCGAGCGGCTCCGGCTGGACGATCTGGGTGCCGCGCTCGGGGTCGTGGCTGACGAGGACGAGCTCCTCGAGCCGCGCAACGTTGAGGAAGGCGGGGGCACTCGTCGAGTAAAGCACCTGGTTCCTGGCGCCGGCGAGCACGCGCAGCCGCCGGTAGAGATACCGCTGCGTCTGGGGACGAAGGAAGAGCTCGGGCTCCTCGACGAGGAAGACGACACCCGAGACCCCGGTCTCGCAACAGGCCTCGACGGCGGAGACGAGGGCGCCGGCGCCGGCCGCGTCCGAGCCGCGCGCCCGCGCCTCACCGAGGGCGGCGCGGAAGCGGCGGACGGTCTGCTCCGCCGCCTCGGACACGCCGTCCAGGTCGAGGAGCGGCCCGGCGCGGCGCGCCGCCGGGAGGAAGAGGACGGGTGGTGCGCCGGCCCGCTCGGCCCGAGCCGGCCGGGGCGGGCGTGCCGTCAAGGCGATGCGCCGGCCGTCCTCGAGGCGCGCCTCGACGCTGATCGCGTCCTCCCCGTCCCACCGGAGATCCTCGGGGCCGAGCGGCGCCTCCGGGTCGAGTAGAGCCCGTACCGCCCGAAGGACGTTCGACTTCCCCGAGTCGGCCTCGCCGACCAGCGCCGTCACGGGCCCCAGGGCGAGGCGGACGTTCCCGGCCGAGCGGTAGCCGCGGACACGCAGGCCGGTCAGGAGCGCCATCGCGCCGACGATACCGCCGCGCCGGCCCCGACCTGGGCCTCACCGACCCGACGCCGAGGTCGGGGCTCCCGGGATCTAGCCCCGAACGTGAGCGTGCGCAGGCCGGTGCTCACGCTCCCCCTCCTCCAGCCAGTCGTGCGCCCAGCGCTCGACCTCGGCGACGACGCTCTCGAGCGCCCGCCCCTTCTCCGTCAGCTCGTAGCGTACGCGCACCGGGGAGGTCGCCTCGACGCGGCGGACGACGATCCCCTCCGCCTCCAGCTCCTTCAGGCGCTGCGAGAGCGCCCGGCCGGAGATGTCGGGAATCGCCCGCTCCAGCTCGGCGAAGTAGCGCGGCCCGTCGAGAAGCGCCCGCGCGATCGCGCCGCACCAGCGGCGTCCGATCAGCTCGACCGCCCGCTGGAACGCGGCGCAGAACTCGTGCTCGCTCACTTCACGGCCCGCGTTGGCCGGGGGTCGGGAAGCGGCGTCAGCACCTGCTCCAGCCGTTCCCGGAGAGGCTCGTACGCAGGCGGAAGCGACAGCGCCTCGCCGAGCGTCTCGAGCGGCTCGTCGGCGGTGAAGCCTGGACCGAGCGTGGCGATCTCGAAGAGGACGCCGCTCGGCTCGCGGAAGTAGACCGACCGGAAGTAGAAGCGGTCGATGACGGGCGTCGGTCGCATGCCCGCCCGGGCGACCCGCTCGCGCCAGGCCTCGTGCTCCTCCATCGTCGACGACCAGGCGACATGATGAACCGTCCCGGCGCCGCCGAGCCCACGCTCGGCCGGCGGCTCGTCGTAGGCGTAGAAGGAGCCGCGCTCGGCACCCCGGACCTCCCAGGCGCGCTCGCCCTCGGCCTCGAAGCTGAGCGCCTCCTCGAGGAAGGCGCGGCTCGCCCCGGGGTCGGTCGCGTACGCACGCACGCCGTCGAAGCCCTGGAGCGCGAGCTCGGCCGGGATCTCGGGGTGCTGCCCGACGAGCGGCTCGTCGTCGGTCTCGACGACGGCGACCTCGAGCCCCATGCCCTCGGGGTCGGCGAAGCGGAGACGGGCGCCGTCCCATTCGGACTCGATGCCCTCGGCGGCGAGGCGCTCGGCCCAGAAGGCGAGCGCCTCCTCGGAAGCGAGGCGCCAGACGACCGTGTGCACCATGCCGGCCCCGGCCCGACCTCGGGGCAGGCCCGGGTACTCGAAGAACGTGAGGTCGGAGCCGGGGTCGCCGCTCTCGTCCGCGTAGAAGAGGTGGTAGACGGTCGGGTCGTCCTGGTTGACGGATTTCTTCACGAGCCGCAGGCCGAGCACCCGCGTGTAGAAGTCGACGTTCCCCGGCGCGTCGGCCGTGATCGCGGTGACGTGGTGGATGCCCTCGAGCTTCATCGCCTTCCTTCCGGTCGCTGAGTTCTCGTCCGTTACCAACTTCGCCCTCGTTACCCGTATTCCCCGAGAGCAGTTACTCCGTGGACGAGGTTCCGCTTCTACCGTCGCCGGGGTTCCCTGCCTCGCGTTCATGATCGGCGGCGTGCCCTAGAGTCCCGCCATGAGCTCGGCCGAACGGATGCGCGCGGCGGTGGAGCGAGTCGCCTCGGCCGGCTCGCTTCCAGCGGACACGGACGAGGAGCGGCTGCGGAAGTCGGCGCTCGTGCTCGCGTCGCTCATCATCACGATCTTGTCGTTCGTCTGGGTCGGGACGTACGCCGCGCTCGGACTCTGGCTCTCGGCGCTGATTCCCTTCGCCTACCAGGTCGCCACGGTCGCCGGGCTGGCGCTCTTCGCGAGGACGAAGCGCTACGCGCCGTACCGCGGGAGCCAGCTCGGGCTCATACTCGCGCTCCCGTTCCTCCTCCAGTGGAGCCTCGGCGGCTTCGTCGAGTCGAGCGCCGTCGCCCTCTGGGCGTTCATCGCGCCGCTCGGCGCACTCATCTTCTACGGGCCGCGCGAGGCGGTCCCCTGGTTTGGAGCCTTCCTCGCGCTCGTCGCCCTTTCGGCAGCCGTCGACGGCCTGCTCCCCGAGCCCTCGGCAGAGATCCCGTCCTGGCTCGTCGTCACCTTCTTCGCGCTCAACATCGCGGGCGTCTCGGTGACGACGTTCGTCCTCCTCGAGTACTTCGTCCGGTCCCGCGACCGCGCGCACCGGCTCCTCGCCGCGGAACAGGAGCGCTCGGAGCGCCTCCTCCTCAACATCCTTCCGAGCTCGATCGCCGAGCGCCTGAAGGTGTCGCACGGCGTCATCGCCGACCGCTGCGAGGAGGTCTCGGTCCTCTTCGCCGACATCGCGGGGTTCACGCCCGCCGTCGAGCGCCTACCTCCCGAGAGAGTCGTGACGCTTCTCGACGAGATCTTCTCGACCTTCGACGAGCTGGTCGAGCGCCACGGGCTCGAGAAGATCAAGACGATCGGGGACGGCTACCTGGCCGCCGCCGGAGTCCCTACGCCGCGGCGCGACCACGCCGAGGCGGCCGCCCGCCTGGCGCTCGCCATGATGCGGGCGCTTGCAGGGCTGCCCGGCGCGTCCGGCCTCAGCCTCCGGATCGGCATCGACTCGGGGCCCGTCGTCGCCGGCGTGATCGGGCGCAGCAAGTTCGGCTACGACCTCTGGGGAGACACGGTCAACACGGCGAGCCGGATGGAGTCCCACGCGCCGCCCGGCGCGATCCAGGTGACCGAGCGGACCCACGATCGGCTCGCGACTCGCTTCGTCCTCGAGCGGCGCGAGCGTGTCCCCGTCAAGGGCAAGGGCGAGCTGACCACGTACCTGCTCCTCGCCGAGCGGACGGACTCTCCTGGGGCGGCCCAGCGCTACGAGCCCGCGAGCTCCCGGTAGCGGAAACACCCGACGACGTGGTCGTTGACGAGACCGGCCGCCTGCATGAACGCGTAGCAGACGGTCGGGCCGACGAAGCGGAAGCCCCGCCGCTTGAGCTCCTTGCTCATCGCCCGCGAGACGGGCGTCTCGGCCGGGATCTCCGCGAGCGTCCGTCGGCGTCCGACGAGGGGCTCCCCGTCCACGAAGCCCCAGAGGAGCGCTTCGAGACTGCCGAGCTCGTCCTGCACCTCGAGCACACGCCGGGCGTTCTCGACGGCGGAGGAGACCTTCAGCCGGTTGCGGACGATCCCCGGGTCCTGGAGAAGCTCCTCGACCCGAGCGTCGTCGAAGCGCGCGACCGCGGTCGGGTCGAAGCCCGCAAAGGCCTTCCTGTAGTTCTCGCGCTTGCGCAGGATGGTCGCCCAGGAAAGCCCGGCCTGGGCGCCCTCGAGGACGAGGAACTCGTAGAGCAGCCTGTCCTCCCGGATCGGTACGCCCCACTCCTCGTCGTGGTAGGCGACGTAGAGGTCGTCGCCCTCGGGCACCCAGCCGCACCGCTCCGCCACGAGGGGAAGGGTACGGAATGCAGACCGTCTGAGGCTCGTTCAGAGCACCACGGTGGGCGGCGGGCGCGAGGCCGGCGGGCGGCGCCTATGGTGCGCCGACGTGCGGCGGCTCGCCCTCTTCAACCTCTTCGTGGCCTTCGCCTTCACGGTCATGGCCGACCCGGTGTCGTCCGTTGCGTACGCGATCGAGGCCGCGCTCGCCGGGCTCGACGGCGACCTGCGCAGCCTCGCGCCGACGATGGCGCTCGTCGTCGGCACGATCGGGGTCGTCGCGGCGAGCTATCACCAGCTGATCGGGCGCTTCCCGGGCGGAGGGGGCGGCGCGGAGGGACTGGCCGCCGCGTTCGGCGAGGGCTGGGCCTTCCTCCCGCTCGGCGCGCTGCTCGTCGACTTCACCCTGACGATCGCCGTGAGCTGCGCCGCCGGTGCCTCGGCGCTGATCGCGTACGAACCCAGGCTCGCCGGCGCCCGCGTCCCGCTCGCGCTCGGGCTCGCCGCGCTCGTCGCCGCGGGGTGCCTGCTCGGACATCGCGGCCGGGTCCTCTTCGCTACGGCGACGCTCGTGTTCATCGCGCTCTCCCTGGCCGTCATCGTCCGCGGCGCGCTCGCGCCCTCCGCCTCCGCCACGATCCCGCTCGCCGCGGACGCGTCACTCGTGCCGGTGCTCCTCGCCATGCCGCTGGGAATGGCGCTCGCCACGGGCGTCGAGGCGCCCTCGAACGCGATCGCCCAGCTCGGCCAGCTCGACGACGGCCGGCGGCGGCTCTTCGGCCAGCTGACGATCTGGGTGATGCTCGCGGTCGTCGGTTTCCTGACCATGGCGATCGCGGTGCTCACCGTCCGGCTCGGCGTCGGCGCCCCGGGAGAGAACTCCACGCTCCTCGCGGATGTCGCGCGGGCCTCGACCGACGGGAACAGCCTCTTCGCCGCCTTCCAGAGCGCGAGCGCGCTCCTCCTGCTCGCCGCGGCGGCGTCCTCCTACCTGGCCGGCTCGGGCGTTCTCGAGGCGCTCGCGCTGCACGGCCGCGACCGCGAAGGCCTCCTGCCGAGGTCGCTCGGCGTCCGCAACCGCTGGTACGCGCCGCCGTGGGGCATCGCCGTGCTCCTCGGCGCCTCGCTCGTGCTCATCCTCGCCGCGCGAGGCCGCGACCAGGAGATCGTTCAGTTCTACGCGGTCGCGGTGTTCGCGAGCTTCCTCGGCGCGCTGGTCGCCTGCGCCGTCCTCTCGTGGCGAAGCCGCCGCCCGGCGAGCTTCGCCGTGAACGTGGTGGGCATCGCCCTCGTGACGCTCGTCCTCGTACTGAACCTGCGCCGGCTCGACCCCCTCCTCTCGCTCGCCGCCTCGTCCGCGATCTCCCTCTACCTCTGGCGCGCCTGGGTGCGCCGCGGACGGCCCGGCGGGGTAGCAGGACTGCGAACGATCAGGTGAGCCCGGCTCAGCCCGCTGCGGCCGCGAGCAGGAGGGCGATGCCGGAGGGATCGCGGACGAGGACGCCTTCGGGGCGCCGCTCGGGCTCCTGCCCGGCGTCAGCGATCCGGGACGCGACCCGGTCCCGCTCGGGCGCGTCGGGAAGGACGATCGTCGCGTAGCGAAGCGCGGCCGTGCCCTCGGGCGGCGGCGAGGCCCCGCGGCTGTGCCAGATGTTCGCACCGACGTGGTGGTGGTAGCCGCCGGCGCCGAAGAAGGCGGCCGTGCCGACGAGCTCCGCCACGAGGTCGAAGCCGAGCAGGTCGCGGTAGAAGGCGATCGCGTCCGCGACGTCCGCCACCTGCAGGTGGACATGGCCCATATCCGTGCCCGCCGGCAGGCCCTCGGATGGCGCCGTGGCCGGATCGTCCAGCTCGCTCATGAGGCCGGCGACGTCGAGCGGGTCGGTCGTCATCCGGCTCGTCACGAGCCCCTCCCAGAGCTCCCGCGGCCGGTCGCGATAGATCTCGATGCCGTGCCCGTCCGGGTCGGTGAGGTAGAGCGCCTCGCTGACGAAGTGATCGGACATGCCGAGCAGCGAGACGCGGTCGCGGGCGGCGTGAGCGAGCCAGCGGGCGAGGTCGGCCCGCTCCGGAACGCGGAGGGCGAAGTGGTAGAGGCCCGTGTAGCGGGCCGCGTGCCGTGCTCCGGGCTCCTCGACGAGGCCGAGCAGCTCGGTCTGCGCCGCTCCCAGCGAGGCGCGCCCTCCGGCCCGCTCCAGGAGCGCGAGCCCGACCGCCTCGTCGTAGTAGGCGAGAGACCGCCCGAGGTCGGCGACAGTGAGATGGACGGCGCCCATGGCTGTCGTCGCCGGGAGCGATTCGGTGGCGGTCCTCATCTCCGCCACGATAGCGAGGCCGTCCAGTCCGTCAGGACCTGGAGTCGGCGGAGGCCGGCTTCGGCGGCACGCCGGTCGAGCGCAGGCGGGCGACCTTGCCCAAGAGATCGAACCAGAACGGGGCTCCGAGCGAGACGGCCGCCGCCGTGAGCACGATGCCGAGAGCCTTCCCGAGCCATCCCTGCCATCCGCTCGGGAAGTCCTGGGGGCCGCCGTCGAAGCTCCAGCCGAGGGGGATCGAGAGCTCGTCGACGCTCTCGGCGACGGACTGGGGATCCTCCTGCTCCGCCGCCTGCCGTGCCTGCGCGACGACCGCCGCCCGCACGGCGTCGTCCGTCCAGAGGACACGGCCCACATTGACCGTGTCGACGTTCAGGAGGATCGCGATCACGAGCGCGATGCACCAGAGGACGAGCTGGACGCGCCTTCGGTACCAGCCCGAGACGCGGGCCATCGTGTCGTCGTACCACGTCTCGGCGGCCTTGCGAAACGCCTCGATTCTCTTTGCGGCGTCGTCGGTGCGCACCTCCGCCTCGGCGAGGAGGACGGTCAGCGCCTCGCGCACGCGGTCGTTGGGGAAGCTCTCGACAGCCTGCTCGAGACGCTCGAGCGCCTCGTCGGCCGATTTCGCGGCGTCCTTCGTGCGCGCCTCGACGTCGAGGTTGAGGATCGCGGCGATCACGGTCCGCGACGGGAGGTACGACGGATACCGCTTCCGCCGCCACCAGCCGAGGACGCGCCGGACGCCGGGAACCTTCGTTGCCCGCGGCGAGATGCCCCGGGAGGAGCGGACGAGCGGATCGACGAGAGGATGGTCGAAGACTTGCTCCATCAGCTCCTCGTCGAGAAGGCTCCTGAGGCCCTTCTTCAGGTAGTCGGCCCGCCAAGCGAGGACGCTCGAGATCGTCTCCAAGACCGCGGAGCAGACGAGGCTCAGGACGATGAAGACGAAGATGAGACCGAGCGCGACGTCGAATGCGGCGATATCCGGCAGAGCCGTTCGACGCTAGCACCGCCCTCAGACGGCGCCGTCCGCTCATGGACGCAGGGTCGTCACGACTGGGCCAGCCTCGAGGACGGGCCGCGTGGTACCGCCGTCCTAGTCCACGAGCTTGCGGGTCATCGCGTGGATGGCGATCCGCCACATCACCAGCCCGAAGGCGACCAGCACGCCAAGGCGGGCGAGGTCGAGCCAGCCCTCCCAGCCGAAGGCGGCGCTCCGGACGAGCTCGACGCACTGGTACAGCGGATTGAGGTTGGCCAGGATCTGCGCCCACTCCGGCAGCTCGCTGATGGGGAAGAACGTGCCCGCGACGAGGAAGAGCGGCGTGAGCACGGCGCTGACGACGTAGTTGAAGTTCTCGAAGGACTTGGCGAAGCCGGCGATGGAGATGCCGAAGCACGCCCAGCCGAAACCGGACACGAAGGCGATGAAGGGCACGGCCAGCATTCCCCAGGCCGGGTCGAGCCCGAAGAGGAAGGCGACGAGCATCGGCACGCACCCGAAGACGCTCGTGCGGGTGGCGATCCAGAGCGCCTCGGCCGTGACGAGCTCCTCCGTGTCGACCGGCGCGGCGAGGATTGCGTCGTAGGTGCGCTGGAACTTGTATTTGACGAACGTCCCGAACATGGCCGGGAAGGCGCTCGAGAAGAGCACAGCCGTCGCCACGATCCCCGTCCCGACGAACTCGACGTAGTCGTAGTTGCCGACCCGGCTGACCAGCGAGCCGAAGCCGAACCCGAACGCCAGCAGGTAGATGGTCGGCTCGACCGTGGAGGAGAAGGTCGAGGATCGCCAGTACGACGAGAAGTTCACGATCTCGCGCACGAGCACGCCCGTGATCGCCGGGCGCTCCAGGCGACCCAGGGTGGGGCCGCGGGAGGTGGACCGGACGGCCATCAGTCGATCTCCTCGCCCGTGAGCAGGACGAACACGTCTTCCAGGTTGGCCGGCCGCCGCTCGCCCTCGGGCGCGCGACCATCGGCGTCCTCGACGCCGAGAACGGAGACGCTCGTTCCCGTGCGGCGCGTGAGGAGCCCGGCAGCCTGGCATGCACGCTCGGTCTCGGCGAGCTTCGCCGGCGGGCCGTAGACCTCGACCGCCTCCCTCCCCGCATGCTTGGCCACGAGCTGCGCCGGCGGGCCGGCGGCCACAGCGCTCCCGTGCGACATGATCAAGACGGTGTCGGCGAGGCGCTCCGCTTCCTCGATGTAGTGCGTCGACATCAGAATCGTCGTCCCTTCGGCCCGGAGGGCGTCGATCAGCGCCCAGAGCTCCTGGCGAACCTGCGGATCTAGGCCGACCGTGGGCTCGTCGAGCAGCACGAGGCGGGGCCGGTGCACGAGGGCGCGAGCGATCAACAGCCGCCGGCGCATGCCGCCCGAGAGCTTGTCGACCCGAGTGTCGCGACGATCGACGAGGTTGGCCATTTGGAGCGCCCGCTCGATCGCAGCGCCTCGATCGGCGCGACCGATCCGGTAGAGATGCGTGAAGACGAGGAGGTTCTGCTCCACGGTGAGCGTCACGTCCAGGTTGTCCAGCTGAGGCGAGACCCCGCACTGGGCCCGGGCTGCCTTGGACTCTTCCGGCAGCCGGAAGCCGAGCACCTCGAGCTTGCCCTCGTCGGCGATCGCCTGAGCCGTCAGCAACCTCATCGTGGTCGACTTGCCGGCGCCGTTCGGCCCGAGCAGGCCGACGCAGGTGCCCTCGGGCACGTCGAGATCCAGCCCGGCGACCGCGGTGATCGGTCCGTAGCGCTTGACGACGCCCCGCAGGCGGATGGCGAGCTGGTCGCTCATTCCGTCAGCTTGCCAGGCGGGCGACGGCCGGCGGCGGGCTCGCACAGCCGGCCCGCTTCCAGCCCAGAAGAAAAGGCCCACGTTTGCGGGCCTTTGTGAGTAGCGGGGGCAGGATTTGAACCTGCGACCTCCGGGTTATGAGCCCGGCTCGCGGGGGTTGCCGAGGGTGCGACTTGGCTTGAACAAGCCATTTCTGGTGCGCTGAGATCGGCTGAAATCAGCCCCGATGGGTATAACATGGGTATAAAGTTAGTTGCCTGCTTCGGCAACTAGCCTGGTTCGCCGCCCGCGGCCCGGATGGCGTCGAGGAGCTCGCCGGTCGTGTAGACGGCGACGCCGGCGGCTTCCATGTCCTTGTCCTGCGACCAGATCGGGAGCGAGCGGGCGAGTGCCAGCGCGACCGTCGGCCAATCCTCGGGGTCTCGCGCCGCCATGCGTCGCTCGGCCTCCTCCCGGTGCGGCTCGTAGACCTCGGGAGGCTGCCACTCGACGGGCATGACGCTCAGGGCCGCAAGAAGCAGGGCGGCGTCCAGTCCGCGCCGCTCGGCCAGCGTGGGCACGTGCTCGGCGATCTCCTCGGCCACCGCCTGGGCGGCGAGACAGTTCGGGCCGACGGGGGAGGCGAAGACGAGGCGGGCGCGTCCGCCGATCAGCGCCGAGAGGACGACGTTTGCGTCAGCGACGACGGCGGGAGGCAGCGAAATCGCTCAAGACCTCCTCCTCGGTCACGCCTCGTGCCTCGCGCTGCGCCGCGATCTGATCGGTCAGGCGCAGGAAGACCTCTCGTCGCACGTCCTCGGGGAGCTCGGGGGCCTCCCAGGGCAGGAAGAACCCGGCGGGCCGGCCCTCCCGGGTGACGAGGATGACGTCGTCGGAGCGAAACATCTCGCTCGCTCGATCACGAAAGTCTCGTACCGTTACAACACGCATGTGATCACCTCAGTGGTCACACCATACCAGAGCGCCCTGGCTGCGGGCGGCGTCAGACGCGGATGCGGCCACCTGGCGATGGGGATGTCAGCCTAGCCTGCCGAGGGTCTGAGATGCGAACGTATCCCGGGCCTGCGGACATTAGAGAGAGGGCAATGACACGCCTTGACGACGGCGACTTGTGGAACCGGGCGAAGCGGGGCGACGCCGACGCCTTTGCCGCCCTGTTCGAGCGCCACGCGGGCATGGTGTACACCTACTGTTTCCGCCGCACGGCCGACTGGGCCATCGCCGAGGACCTGACGTCCGTCGTGTTCCTCGAGGCCTGGCGACGGCGAGCCGGGGTAGATCTCGCCGCGGCGAAGGTTCTCCCGTGGCTCCTCGGGGTGGCAACGAACGTCCTGCGCAACGAGCGCCGCTCGCTCCGCCGGTACCACGCTGCGCTCAACCGGCTGCCGCGGCTGGAGCCCGAGCGCGACTTCGCCGAGGAGCTCACTGAACGCCTCGGGGACGAGCAGCGCATGCGCGAGCTCCTCGTCCTCGTCGGCCGGCTTCCGCAAGTCGAGCAGGAGACCCTCGCGCTCTGCATCTGGGAGGGGCTCTCCTGCGCGGAGGCGGCGTTCGTCCTCGACGTACCCGAGGTCACCGTTCGCACTCGTCTCTTCCGGGCGCGAGCCCGCTTGCGCGAACTCGGCGGCGAGGTGGCCACCGGGCCAGATGTGTCCCCAGTCGAAGGGAGCGATGTCCGATGAACGTCGAGCTGTTTGCGCCTCCTCCTCGCGAGCTCCCGGCCAGTCGCCTGGCGCTACGGCGCGAGCATCTTCTGGACGAGATCCGGAAGACCGGAGACAGCGCCGACTTCCCCGTAATTCGCCGCGCATGGAGACTCAGGCCGCGCCGCGCGAGGCTCGGCCTGACCGTCGCAATCCTGGCCCTCCTGGTCGCGGTCGGCACAGCCGTCGGGGCAGGGGTGAACCTGCTCGCGCAGCTGGAGTGGTTCGAGGAACGGAGGGAAGACATTCCCGGCGAGCCGAAGCGGATCGGCCCCCTCGTCGAAATCACCGCCGGCCCAGGTTGGTCGCTCGTCGCTTGGAGGAGCGACAGCGGCATCTGCCTTGACTTCGTCGTCCCGAGGAGCTCCGGCGGGGCCTGTGGATTCGGCGTTCGTGGCGAGCCCCTCGACGCAGCTCACCCCGGCGCGCCGTCGCCCAAGGGCTGGATCTCCGGAGCGATTAGTAGCCAGCCTGGCGCCGCCACCGTGATCGACGGTGTCGTCGCGGAGGAGGTCGCGCGCGTAGAGGTCGTACTCGGCGACGGCCGCATCCTTGACGCGCCCGTCATCGAGGCTCCCGCGGAGCTCCGGGCGGACGTCGACTTCTTCCTCCTTCAGGTCCCGGCCGACAACTCGATCCCGCTCCCGAGCGGTTTCGTCCGCGCGTTCATCGCCTACGACGGAAAGGGCCGGGTGCTCGAGCAATCTGAGTTCTGATCACCGAGCGAGCGAGAACAGAGCGATACCTCGTCCCGGCTGACCCATCTCCTCTCGAGAGGCGGGAGTGACCGGGGGGCACGGCTGGCCCGCGATCTCGAGCCCGACCAGGTCGAAAGACCCGGCGGACGTCGGCAACACGATCGCGCGGTGAGACGCCTCCTCTTCGACGGGTCGTCACGAGCCGAGCGCTAGATCGCCGATCAGCCAGAGCTCGGTCTCGGTTTCGACGCGGCGGACGCGCCCCGAGGCAGGGTCGACGCGGCGATAACGACGGCCCTCACTCTCACTGATGTAGACATAACCGGCTGCGCTCTCGGAGACCCAGAGGGGCCCGCTGGCCGCAAGCTCGAAGCGGAGATCACCGTCGACGTCGTAGGCGCGGAGCCGCCCTCCCTTGGACTCCGTGGCCTCGACGGTCGCGAAGAGGGTGTCACCCGCTTTGTAAAGGAAGCTCGTCTCCGTATCGACCGTCTCGACTTTCCACTCCCGCGCGTCGATCAAACGCAAGCCGGCGGGCTCGCTCTCGACCTCCTCCCCCTCGACACGGTAGCCGACGCCGCTAACCGCGATCATGTCCCTTCCGAGGTAGACGGCCTGGCGCTCGGGCCCTTGGAGGAGCTTCGCCGTCGCCTCCGGCTCCAGCCAGTCGCCGAAGCGGCCCCAAAGCGAGACGGGCTCGCTCGGGCTGTGGTAGCTCGCTCTGAGCCTCGCGAGGTCGATGGCGGCGATGCGAAGACCAGCGTCGATGACGAAGGCGCGGCTCCCGACACGGTCGAGCGCGAGGCCAGGCGTGCGCTGCCGCACTGGGGTCTCTTCGGCGTCGGTCTCGCTCGGCCCGCCCTCCGTGCCGGAAAGGATCTCCGGCAGCCGAATGGAGCAGACGCGTCCCTCCCGATCGACGAGTGCGAACGTCGAAGGGCCGATCCGCTCTGGCGGCGCAAGAAGGACCGCGAGCCCGCCGCCGGTAGCCTTTGCCTGCTGGACGCGCCCCTGGAGCGTCTGTGCGCGGATGGCTCGGCCGCGCGCGAGATCGACGACGAGGATCCGGTTGCTCTCCACCTCTGGGGCGAGCGCGAGCAGGCGGTTCTCGCCAACCCAGGCGATCGCCTCAAGCGTGCCCGCCGCCTCGAGCTCGAGATGTGCGCGAAGGCGCATCCGCTCGAGGTCGACGACCTGGACCTCGCTGGAGTCTCCGCTCGCGAGCGCCAGCAGGCGTCCGCTGGGCGAGATCTCGGCGAAGCCGACGTGGGCCTTGAGTTTGACGCGCCGACCGGAAAACGGGCGCAACGTTCGCGGGTTGAGCTCGAAGAACTCGCCGCCGAGGGACGGCACCGCGAAGAGCCGATCGCTCTCGGTTCGCGCCGAAGACATGACGAGGCCATTGAGCTCGCAGTCCCGCCGCTCCGCAGCCGGCTGCCTCGCGTTCGTGCTCTCCGCCTTCTCCCCTGCCTCCCGGGTGCAGCCAGCAACGAGCACGAGAGCAGCGACGGCAGCCAGAATCGACGTCGCTCTCATGATGCTCCTACATCGCCGAAGCCGCGTACGTTCCGCCTCGTGCCGTTCTGATGACCGTCTCTCGCCTGATCATCGCGTCAGGTCGCTCACGGCGCTAGGCCTCTCCGGGGACTAGGAATTCGGGCCATTTGGCGGCGACTCGCCTAACCTCGCTCCCTGAGCGGAGGTCGATCACGGCGACCGAGGAAGTCCCCCCGCGAGCTACCTCGACGTAGGCTCGTCCGCGAAGCGTCTGAACTGCTCCAATGGGCTCACCTTCGAGCGCGTTCCACCGCCGCTCGCCGTCCAGGTCGTAGGCCCTGATCCCGTCCGAAGCGGAGTAGTCCCCGTATGCAAGGAGAATCCCCTTTTCGAATGAGAACCTTGCCGCCTCTTCGTCGAGCCTGCGAACCGTCTTTTGTTCCACATCGATCAAGGAGAGCCCGGCGGGCTTGAGCCCATTCCATCCTGTGCTCGCGATGAGGCCCTGGCCGAGCCATCCCGCTTCCCTGATCGGACCCTCCGGTGGTGCCTTCGCCTGGGCGACAGGGTCGAGCCAGTTATGGAGCCGGGAAAGGAGCGGGATAGACCGCGAGAGCTCATGGTAGGACACGGCAAGCGTGGCGATGTTGACCTCGGCGACTAACGGGCCTGCCGGAACTACGAAGGCCCGCCCCGACGGGTCAACGGCAAGCCCGGGCATCTCCATTTGGTAGCGCGGGGTCCCCTCCTGGGTGTCCTCTTCACGGCTTCCGGCGACGATCTGGCCGAGAAGGACAGTGCGAAGATCTCCGTTCTCGCCGGCGACCGCGAGGCGCGCGGGGCCGATGCCCTGCGCCGCCTCGATGAGGAGCACGACCCCACGGCCTACGCGGGTCGTGTGTATCGCCCAGCCTCCCAGAGGCTGGCGAGCCAAGACCCGCCGAGTGATCGGATCAAGGACGATTACGTCCTGGACATGCGGAACGGTGGGCCCCTGCATCCAAGCGAATTCCAGCGCGAGCAAGCGATGCGCCCTGGGCCAGGCAAGCGGCACTAGACTCCGCGAAGCGGAGCTCCGCCCGACGCGGCCGACGAGCTTCATCTGGGTCACGTCAACGATCCGCACCCCCTCGTTGCCTCGCCCTCCGACCGCGACCTTCTCACCATCAGGCGAGAAGACCGGGCTCCAGGCGCCACTCGACAAGCGCACCGGTGCCTCGGAACGCTGCTCGAGCGTACTGGGGTCGATCCGCTCGAGGTGGGAGCCCGCCTTGCCCTGATCCACCAGTGCAAGAACCGGCGAGCCGTGGAAGGGCGCCGTTGTGACGACAGGTTGTTCTTCGGAGCAGCCGACGAGGCCTACAAGAAGCACCGTGAGGGCGAGCACTCCGAGGACTCGCATTGCATCCCTTCTACGCCTGCAGCGGCTCCGAGGTTCCGCCACGCTGGAAGAGTTCACCTTCTAGGGGCGCCGAGCCACATCCACAATCTAGCCTCAAGTCTCTCCCTCCGAGACAGTCGACCCTCCGAGTCAATCGTCTACGAAGCGCCCAAGGCGAAACCCAACAGGCGAGACACATATGCATCCTAGATGCTAAGGTGTCTCGATGCTGGCCGTCTCGAAGCTCACTCCCGGCCAGGAGGCGTACTACGAGCGCTCGGTGGCGGCCGGCCTCGACGACTACTACGCGGGCCGCGGCGAATCGCCCGGCGTGTGGGCCGGGCGGGGCGCGGCCGAGCTCGAGCTCGACGGGGTGGTCGAGGAGGGCGAGCTCGGGCGGCTGATCAACGGCCGCCATCCGCGCACCTCCGCCCTCCTCCGCTGCCAACCGCCCAAGCGGCAGATCACCGTGGAGCAGATCGACGCGGAGACGGGCGAGCGGCGGCTCGAACACAAGACGCTCGCCCCGGTCGCCGGCTACGACCTCGTCTTCTCGCCCCCGAAGAGCGTCAGCCTCCTCCACGCCCTCGGGGACGTAGAGACTCGCCACGCCGTCAGCCAGGCGCACCTGGCCGCCTGGCAAGCGGCGCTCGCCTACCTCGAGCAGGAAGCGTGCGTCACGCGCAAGGGGAAGGACGGAGTCGTCCGCGAGCACGCCTCCGGCTTCGTCGCCGCCGCCTACCAGCACCGCACCTCGCGGGCGAAGGACCCGCACCTGCACACGCACGTGATCGTCGCCAACCTCGCCCGAAGTCCGGACGGGACCTGGCGGGCCCTCGACGGCGAGCCGATCCTGAAGAGCTACCGGCTCGCCGCCGGCTATCTCTACCAGGCGCAGCTCCGTTTCGAGCTGACGCAGAGGCTCGGGGTCGAGTGGCGCGAACCGGTGAAAGGGATGGCCGAGCTCGCCGGCGTCCCCGAGGGAGCGTTGCGCGCGTTCTCGCAGCGGCGAAGTCAGGTGCTCGACTACCTGGAGCGCCAGGGCACATCGGGCTTCTACGCGGCCAAGGTGGCGGCCGTGCAAACCCGTGATCGCAAGGAGCCGGTCGACCTGCCCCGCCTGCAGGAGGAGTGGCGGGTGCGAGCGGCCGAGCACAACTTCGGCCGCCGCGAGCTCGAGCGCCTGCTCGGCGGCACGCCCTATCGGGAGCTCGACCGCCGGAGCTTGCTCGCGATCGCCGCGAGGCTGATCGGCCCGACCGGCCTGACCGAGAAGCGGACGACCTTCAGCGCACCTGAGACGGTCATGGCCTGGGCGGAGGCGCACTCCCAAGGCGCTTCCGTGGAGCGCGTGCTTCGCCTCGCCGATCGCTTCACGGCCATAGAGAGCGTGGTGCCGGTCGTCTCCGGAGCCTCGCCAGGGCGCCCGGCCCGGTTCTCGACGTCCGATCTTCTCCGCTGCGAGCGCACGGCCTTGGCCGTTGTCGACCGGGGGCGCGCAGCGGGCGCACCTGCGGCGTCCCGGCGAAGCTTGGAGTCCGCCTTGTGCGCGAGGTCCCTCGGCGCCGATCAGGAGGCGATGCTGCGCGCGGTGACGGCCAGTCCGGATCGGGTCGTATCCGTTGTTGGGAGGGCCGGGACAGGGAAGACCACGGGGCTCGGCGCTGTGGGTCACGCCTTCCGGAATGAGGGCGTCACCATGATCGGGTGCGCGCCCACCGGGGTCGCGGCTGAGAGGCTCGTCCGCGAGTCCGGTATCCCGAGCACCACGCTACATCGCGTCGTCGCGGACGCGACGCGGCGGGGCGGCTTGCCGAGGGGGTGCGTGCTCGTCGTCGACGAGGCGGGGATGGCCGACACGCGCACGCTCACGCGCGCGCTCCTCGAGGTCGAGCGGGCGGAGGGCAAGGCGATCCTCGTCGGCGACCCTGCCCAGCTCCCCGCTGTCGGCGCCGGCGGGCTCTTCGCCGCGATCGTCGATCGCTACGGGGCCGCGGAGCTGCGCGACAGCCGCCGCCAGCGCGACGAGCTCGAGCGACGCACCCTGGAGGCGATCCGAAACGGTGACGGCGGCGAGTACCTAGCCTACGCCGTGGAGCGCGGGCGAGTGGTGGTGACCGAGGACCAGGCGGAGGCGAAAACGCGACTGATAGCCGACTGGTGGCGGGCGGCCCGCGACGACCCTGCCGGCAGCGTCATGATCGCCTATCGCCGCCGTGACTTCGCCGGCCTGAACGCCGCCGCCCGAACGCTCATGGACCGGGAAGGGCGGCTGGGCACGGAGCGGCTCCGCCTCACGGACGTCGAGCTCGCGGCCGGCGACCGGGTCGTCTGTCTCCAGAACGACCGACGGCTTCGCGTCGCGAATGGCACTCGCGGCACCGTCGTCGCGGTCGACCTGGGAGAGCGAGCGATCGTCCTCGAGACGGACGAGGGGAGGCGGCTCTCACTTCCTGCTGCCTACCTCGACGCCGGTCACGTCCGCCACGCCTACGCGCTCACCGGGCACAAGACGCAAGGGCTCACCCTGGAGCGCACCTTCGTCCTCGCAAGCGGCGAGGGAAGCCTCAAGGAGTGGGGCTACGTCGCCTTCTCCCGCGCCCGTACGGAGACGCGTCTCTACACGAGCGCGGCCGAGCTCCAGTCCGACGTGCACCCGCGCTACCGAGCCGAGACACCCGAGCCGCTCGACCAGCTCGCCGGCGCGCTCGCCTGCTCGGCA
>Ga0209859_1000072_pt1 | contig 20591 bp, 19 predicted proteins | sample GWRWS3_50_60_FD_187241 | JGI IMG/M metagenome (GOLD analysis project Ga0209859, IMG submission 187241) | Riverbed sediment microbial communities from areas with vegetation nearby in Columbia River, Washington, USA - GW-RW S3_50_60 (SPAdes)... | ecosystem: Environmental > Aquatic > Freshwater >... | reverse complement strand
GCCGGTTGTCCGAATTGGACCTTTCGTATGACGGGCTGGTGCTCCTCGCCGCGGGGACCGCTGACGCGGCGGCGCGCTCTACTGTGGATGGCGTGGCGGCCGCATTGTCTACGCAGTTGCGCGTTCCGTGTGTGGCTGGTTACGCGTCGTCGTCTTCGCCCACGGCGGCCGAGGCGGTCGCGGCGGTCCACGCACTCGGCGCCACCAGGGTCGCCGCTGCCTCGTACTTCCTCGCGCCCGGGCGGCTTCACGACACCGCGGCGGCGTCGGCCCGGTCGGCTGGCGCTCACGGTGTGGCCGCGCCGCTCGGTGCCGCTGAGGAGCTCGTTGACCTCGTCCTGGCCCGCGCGGTCGAGGTCGCGGACGCGAAAAGCCCCGGCGGGAGTCGTCCGACCGGGGCGTTTCTCGTACAGGGGCCTACAGCGAGTGAGCGCGAACCCGCAGACCTCCGCGCCGCTTGACGGCGCGCCGCTCTTCTTCGCTCATCCCGCCCCAGACCCCGGCGTCCTGTCCGGTCTCGAGGGCCCACTGGAGGCAGTCATCGACAACCGAGCAGCGCCGGCAGACCGCCTTGGCCTGCTCAACTTGCAGCACGGCGGGTCCGGACGTCCCGATTGGGAAGAACAGCTCAGGGTCCTCGTCTCGGCAGGCGGCACGGTGGCGCCAGTCCATGGCGGCAACACTCCTTGATTCGTGGCTTGGTGGCAGTGCTTGCGCGGCTCTTTCCCCAATTACTTTGTCGCAGTGTCGGCGCAACGCGTTGCGGCTCCGACGAGCGCGTGACCGGCAAGGTGCCTCGTACTCGGTTTCGCTTGTGAATGCTTTCACGAACTATCGCAATGTCAAGGGGGAGCTTAGGCAAAAAACCGCCCACGTGACGGACGTCACGCATTCTTTGTCCGATTTATACTACCTTCTCCCTACCCTAGCGTGCAACAGTGTGTAGCCAATGTAGTACACTACGTAACCCCACGCCAGGGTTTCGTGCTCGTGTCGTGGCCTGAACATTCATCGCCCGGGCGTGCGTCACGACTAGTGTGGCCTCAGCAGAATACCCGGATCGCGTCGGGGACCGCGGTGAATGTGACCTTCGTCCGGTCGCCCAGATAGTCGCCGTCGAGCTGGATGGCGAGCGGTCGAGCGGCCCGAAGGGTGAACTCGAGCAGGTCGTGCAGGGTCAGCACCTGTCGACCGTGTGGATGGGGGCGTCGCGACAGGATCTGGACCGCGGCGCGCGCGGTGGCCGACACGTGCAGCGCCCGCAGCGCCATCAGATCGAGCCCGGCGTCGAAGGAAGCCTCGGGACAAGGGTTGATCGGCCGGTTGCCGAGGTAGGTCCACGGCGCGGTGTTCTGCACGATCACGGTGGCGATGTCCGGCTCTGGCTCCTCGCCGGGGCGCTCCAGAGTGATCAACGGGGTCCGCCGCTCGGTCTCTAGAAAGAATTGGGCGACCGTGGACCGGACGTAGAGCGCCGGCGTCGAGATCTTGCCGCGGAGTCGGGCTCGTTCCACCTTCCGTACCACCTCGGCGTCGAGCCCATACCCGGCGCAGAAGGTGAAGTAGCGCCCGTCGGCCCGGCCCAGTCCGACCGAACGAGTCCGCCCGCTGTCCATGGCATCGAGGATGACGCCGGTACCCTCGATCGAGTCCTTCGGCAATCCGAGCGCCCGGGCGAACACGTTCGTGGACCCGCCGGGCACGACGGCCAGGGCTGGCACCTTCTCTCCGGGGCCGTCGTGGAGGAGTCCATTGACCACCTCGTTGACGGTGCCGTCGCCGCCGAGAGTCACCACGACATCCACATGCTCCTCGGCCGCCCGCCGGGCGAGATCCGCCGCGTGGCCCCGCCGGCGGGTGTACTCGACCGTGAGGTCCACCGCTGAGCGTAGGGCGCGCACCAGCACGTCCCGACCGCGCTCGCTGGTCGTGGTGGCCTTCGGATTGACCACGAGGAGGGCCCGCATGGCCGGACTTTATACCTCCCGGATCAACCGTTCAGCCAAAGGTATGGTGGCGTCATGCCTGCAGAGCCTGTTGGTTCCGCTCCTGAGCTCGCGGCCGACTCCTCAACCGCCCCTAGGCCCGCCACCCTGCGCTGGGCTGCCTGGCTGCTGGCCGCGGAGTCGGCGGGGCTCTTCGCGGTCGTCGCGTTCCTCGTATACCAGGACCTGACCGCCCAGGCCCGGAGCGCTCGAGGGGCCTTGCTCGTGACGCTCTTCGCGATCGTGCTCGCCGGGGTGCTGGCGTTGCTTGGCTGGTCCCTGTGGCGTCGCCGGCGCTGGGCCCGCGGCCCCGCGATCGTCCTGCAGATGCTGATGCTGCCCGTCGGCTACTACATGGTCGCCGGCGGTGTGGCTTGGCTGGGCCTGCCCGTGATGGCGGCCGGCCTGGCCGGAGCGGCTGCGCTCCTCGCTCCGGCCACCCGTGCGGCCCTCGGGGTGCGCTAGCCTGCCGCGAAACCGTCGAACCCGGTGGCCATCAGCGCCGTCGCCGAGGCTTGCGCAGCCCGACCGTAGCTTGGCCGGCCTCGGCGTGGCCGGTCACCTCGGCCGCGTGGGCCGTCAGCACCTGCCAGGCAAAGGACTGCTCGGCCGGCATGACCGCTTTGTCGTCGACCGGCGCCGAGACGGTGACCGCGAGAGCGTCGTCGAGCACCCGGAAACGGCAGGTCAGTGTGGCCGCCACCGGCGGCTGGGGTCCGGGCAGCGACAGCAGCATCACACACGCCTCGTCGACCGCGATTCGGAGATCCTCAATCTCGTCAAGCGTGAAGCGCAGGCGCGCGGCCAGACCGGCTGTCGCGGTACGTACCACGCCGAGGAAGCCGGTCAGCGCCGGTACGGTCAGCTGCACGACGTCGCCATTCGCCGACGTCGGCAACGTGCGCCCCGCCTCCGCGCCGCCGCCGGGCACCTGCTCGCTTAAACCCATAGTGTCCTGACTCTAGGGCCTTTGGGCCGTTCCCGCGTGCGCCGCTGGGGTGGGCAGAGGCTCGCCTTCGATGGGGTACGGAATCCATTCGTTCATCGCGGTCGCTTGAATGGCGCCGTAGAAACTCGCGATTCTGGGTTCCCCATGCAGCACCCAGACGCGACGGCCGGCACGTCGCTTGGACGCACCGGCCGGATCAAGTATTGAGCCTGGGTCACGCTTGCTTGGACTCCCAGAAGATCTTGGCGATCTCGTCAATCTTTGACAGCAGCTCGTCGGCCTTGGCGGGGTCGGCCGAGCCTTTGGATCCGGAGGCGCCGGCAAGCTTGGTCGCGTCGTTGAAGAGCTGGTGCAGGTTGGCGTACTTGTCGAAATGCGGTGCCTTGAAGTAGTCGGTCCACAGGACCCACAGGTGATGCTTCACAAGCTCCGCCCGCTGCTCCTTGATGATCAGGGCGCGGGTACGGAACTCGGGGTCGGCGTTGGCCTGGTACTTCTCACAAATTGCCTTGACCGACTCGGCCTCGATCCGGGCCTGGGCCGGGTCGTAGACGCCGCAGGGCAGGTCGCAGTGGGCGCTGGCCACGGTACGCGGTGTCAACAGGCGTGGCAGTCGCATCGTCGGGCTCCTTCGTGTCGCTAGTCGCATGCGGTGACAATTGCGATGATCCTCGCAGCCGACCCTACTCCTGACCTTCTGGCCGCTTCTCGTGGAGTGACGTATGAAGATGGGCCTCGTGCCCGTACTGATCAAAGGGCCGTCGATGGCGCCGACGTTGCGCGATGGTGACGCGGTGCTGGCGCGCCGCGGTGGCCGCCCTCCGCGTCCGGGTGATGTCGTGCTGGGCCGGTTCCGATCGCGACCGGACCTGCTGGTGGTCAAGCGAGTGGTACGCGCGTCGGGGTCGGGTTGGTGGTTGGAGGGCGATAACGCGTTCGTGGCAGATGACTCCCGCACGTACGGGGTGGCGGACATCGAGGGCCGGATTGTCCTGCGGTACTGGCCCCATCCGCGCCGGCTGTGACGTGTCCGCCACACGCTCGATATGCTCGCCCGATGGCGGAGTCAGAGCAGTTCCTCGAATCGCAGCCGATCTTCGAGCTGCATCGCGGCGGCAAGATGGCCGTGCAGGCCACGGTCCCGCTGTCGAGTCGCGAGGACCTCGCTATGGCTTATACGCCCGGCGTCGCGAAGGTCTGTGAGGCGATCAGCGCCTCGCCCGCGCTCGCCCGCGAATACACCTGGATCGGGCACACGGTCGCGGTTGTGACGGATGGCTCGGCCGTACTTGGTCTGGGCAACATCGGTCCGCTGGCCGCCATGCCGGTCATGGAGGGGAAGGCGATTCTCTTCAAGCAGTTCGGCGGCGTCGATGCCGTGCCGATCTGTCTGGACACGCAGGACACCGATGAGATCGTCACCATCGTCAAGGCGCTCGCCCCCAGCTTCGGCGGCATCAACCTCGAGGACATCGCTTCCCCCCGCTGCTTCGAGATCGAGCGGCGGCTGGACGACTCGTTGGACATCCCGGTGTTCCACGACGACCAGCACGGTACGGCGATCGTGGTGGTCGCGGCATTGCGCAACGCGTCCCGGTTGCTGGGGCGCAAGTTCGGCGAGCTTCGGGTTGTGATCAGCGGGGCGGGCGCGGCCGGCATCGCCGTCGCCCGGATGCTGATCGCCGGCGGTGCTGCCGACGTTGTGGTGATCGACTCGCGCGGCGTGGTCCACAGTGGGCGCACCGATCTCAATACCGAGAAGGCGTCGCTGGCGTCCGTGACCAACCCGCGCGGGGTGGTCGGCGACATCGGCGAAGCCCTTCGGGGCGCGGATGTCCTCATTGGAGTCTCGGGTGGCACGGTCGACGAGTCCGCGCTCGCCGGTATGGCGCCCGGTGGGGCCATTTTCGCGTTGGCCAACCCGACGCCCGAGGTGCACCCGTTGATTGCTGCCCGTTATGCGGCGGTCGTGGCAACCGGCCGGAGCGACTTCCCCAACCAGATCAACAATGTGCTCGCGTTCCCCGGTGTCTTCCGCGGGGCGCTGGACGCCAAGGCCCCCCGGATCACCGAGGCCATGAAGCTTGCCGCGGCGGACGCGATCGCGGCGGTCGTGGCGGATGCTCTGACGGCCGACGCGATCGTCCCCTCACCCCTCGACCCGCGGGTGGCCCCGGCGGTGGCCCGGGCCGTGGCGGCGGCCGCTGCCCCCTCCGCACCCCCCTTCTCGTCGATCTAGGGCGTGGTCGCGTGATTAGTGATCCACTCACGCGACTAGGCCCTAGATCGATGCGCGTCTCGCTCGGCTGCTAGCGTCCGGAGGCATGCGAGCCGCCTTTGCCTCCGCCATTAACGCCGATGACCCGCTGGCCGGCCTCACCGTCGGCGACGCGCCTGAGCCTGTCCACGTCGACGACGACTGGGTGACGGTCGAGGTACGGGCGAGCGCCCTCAACCATCACGATCTGTGGTCCCTACGCGGAGTAGGTCTGTCCGCGGACCGTCTTCCGATGATCCTCGGCTGCGACGCGGCGGGGGTTGACGACGCGGGAAACGAGGTCGTGGTCTACCCCGTGTTGCTGGACCCATCCGATCCGAGGGGATTCTCCCTGCTGTCGGAGCGGTACCCCGGAACGTTGGCCGAGCGGGTGGCCGTACCCCGATCCAATCTGGTCCCCAAGCCACCCGCCGTGTCCTTTACGCATGCGGCCTGCCTGCCGACGGCGTGGCTGACGGCCTACCGGATGCTCACGGTGAAGGGGCGGGCGGCCGAGGCTGACGCGGTGTTGGTGCAGGGTGCCGGCGGCGGGGTGGCGACGGCCGCCGTCGTGCTTGCTTTGGTGCTGGGCAAGAGGGTGTACGCGACAAGCCGGGACCCGGGCAAGCGGGAGCGGATCGCCGCACTGGGCGCGACGGCGTTCGAGCCGGGCGCTCGGTTGCCCGAGCGGGTGGACGTCGTCATCGAGACCGTAGGCGCGGCGACGTTCGACCATTCGTTGAAGTGTTGCGCACCCGGCGCCCGGATCGTGGTCTCCGGCACGACGGCCGGGCATCTGGCCACTGTGGACCTTCGCCGGGTCTTCGCGTTTCAGCTTGAGATCCTCGGCTCCTCGATGGGGACGCCGGACGAGCTCGCCGCGCTGTTGGAGATGTGCGCGGGTGGGATGGCGCCGGTCGTGGACACCGTCCTGGGGTTCTCCCAGGTGCGCGAGGCCTTCGAGAAGCTACGCACGGGTGACGTCTTCGGCAAGGTTGTGCTCGACCACACGCGCTGATCGGCCGGACGGCGCTGATGGCCGGGCGGGTCAGGATAGCCGCGCGTCGAGGCGATTGCCCTTGCCGGCGTCCTTGGCCAGCCGAGCCTTGGCCGCCGCGTCGCCGTAGAGCGTCCAGCGGAGGAAATCGGTCGTCGTGGCGGCGACGGCCGCGAATGCCCGCTTCTCTGGACGGAGGTACGGATCGATGTGGCCCTGGCCGGGCAGGGTCAGAAAAGCCCTCGGCCACGTCGCGGGCGCGGCGTTATAGGTGGCCCAACCCAGGCTGTACGGCGTCAGCGGGTCCTTGTCTCCGTGCACGAAGAGCAGCGCGGCCGGCTCCCCAACGTAGGACTCACCCATGCCGATGGCGTTGCCGGCTAGCACGACGCCGGCGTCGAGCCGGGCATCCCGACCCTTCGCGAACATGCCAACCGTCGTGATGGCGCCAGCCGAGTGCCCGGCCGCGGCAACGCGCCCCGTGTTCAGGTGGCCGCGCAACGGATCGCCCGAGGCGGCGTCGAGGGCGAGGACCCTGGTGAGCACGTACGAGGCGTCGGCGGGCTGGTTCAGTACGTCGGCCAGGTCGAACGCCGGCACCCCTCGGCTGGTGTGCGGGTAGCTCGGGGCGACGACGATGAAGCCGGCGGCCGCCCATCGTGTCGCCAGCGCGCGGTAGTCGCTCGGCAGGCCATGCAGCCCATGACTGAACACGACCACGGGGAACCTGCCTGCGGCGACGCCGCCCGCTCTTGCTTGCGGGAACCAGATCGTCGTCCTCAGTCTCCGGTCTGACGATCGGGTGACGGTGAGCGTGCGCGTGCCGACCGGGAACGCCTTGGACGGTGCGACCCGGGGCTGTTTGGGGTTGGCTGGCGCCACGGTTGGGCTCGCTGTCGGGCCTGCGACCTGGCTCGCCACGACAGGCGGCGCCGCGCCGGAGTCGGCACGCTCTCGCCGGAGTCCGGTGCACCCGACGGTACCGGCGGCCACAAGGATGGCCAGAAGCGCGCTGGCGAGGCGGCGACGTTCGTATCCGGGTTGGTCGGGCTGGCTGGGGCGCACGGCTTGATTCTGCCCGGAGAAGGCCAGCGAGACGAGCAGGGCCCGACACCGCGGTGTCGGGCCCTGCCGTTCGTCTTCGGTTGTGTTACCGAACGCCATCGCGCCGCCCACCGCTACCGCGTGCAGGCGGCCACGGACGAGGGAGAAACGGGACTTGAGCGCCGCAAAGATCCCCGTGATCATGAGCTGAGCGTCGCGAAACAGCGTCGATCATGACCTCCAGGTCATGATCGACGCTGTTTCGGTGGTGGGGCGGGGCTAGGTGCGGACGATCAACACGTTGTCAACGCCGGCCTCGACGAGGCTGGGCGTGGAGGCGTCGGCCGCCTCGACCCTGATCCGGATGCTCTGCCCGGCGTAGGCCGACAGGTTCACCGTCGCGGTCGCCCACGCACCGGCCCGGTTACTAGCCGCGCCGGGTTGGCTGAATACGATCGTGGACCCGCTACCGGTCACCACGCTGACCCGGAAGTAGTCAGCGCTGCTGGAGTTGCTCAGGTGCGCCAGGTACCAGGAGAACGTCAGCGTGATCGTGCCTGATGGCAACAGGATCGCGGGCGACTGAGACGTCGTCGCGCCGCCGTCCACATCGAAGGATCCGGCGCTCGTGCCGGCCGCCGCGCCGGTGACGAGATCGTTCACGCCGGACACGGTGGTGCCCAGTTGCAGGGTGATGCCGGAGCTGGTCCCTTGTGGATCACCCCGCTGCCACGCACCGGTGGTCGCGGTGTCGGTGCCGGACGGGTTGGTGGTCCACCCGAGTGAGGTCTCGAAGGTGTCCGAGAACACTGTGGTTCCGGGCGGTGGCGGCGGTGCGCCATTGTCCACAAAGAGCAGAAGGTTCGGTGACCCGGTGCCCGCGCCGGTCACCACGCCGGAGGTGGCATCGGCGACCAGCTCGTTGCGGACCTGCGATGGTGTCCACGATGGGTTGGCCGAGAGTACGAGTGCGGCGGCGCCCGCGGCGTGCGGTGACGCCATCGAGGTGCCGCTGATCGTGTTGGTGGCGGTGTTCGAGGTGTACCAGGCGGAGGTGATGGACGAGCCCGGGGCGAAGAGGTCGAGGCAGGTGCCGAAGTTCGAGAACGAGGACCGCGCGTCGCTGATCGTCGTCGACCCTAGGGTGATGGCCGACCCGACCCGCGCCGGGGAGAAGGAACAGGCGTTGGCATTGGAGTTGCCCGCGGCGATCGCGTACGTCACGCCGGAGGCGATCGAGTTGGCCACCGCGCTGTCGAGTGAGGTGGCGATGCCGCCACCGAGGCTCATGTTGGCCACGGCCGGCTTGATCGCGTTCTGGGTCACCCAGTCCACGCCCGCGATCACCTGCGCGTTGGTGCCGCTGCCGGAGCAGTTGAGCACGCGGACGCCGACCAGCTGGACGCCTTTGGCTACGCCGAATGAGGTGCCGCCGACTGTGCCCGAGACGTGTGTGCCGTGGCCGTGGCAATCGTCCGCGCTGCCGCCGTCGATAGCGTCGAAGCCAGACACAGCCCGCCCGCCGAAGTCGTTATGGGAGAAGCGAATGCCGGTGTCGATGATGTATGCGTGGACATTGGTTGCCGTATTGGGATAGGTGTAGGAGTTGTTCAACGGGAGGTTCCGCTGATCGATGCGGTCGAGACCCCACGAGGGGACAGGCGACTGGGTGCCGATGGCGTAGACCAAGCTGTCCTGCTCGACGTAGGCCACCGCTGGGTCGGCGGCTAGGCGGCGGGCCGCCTCAGGGGTAAACGTCGCCGAGAAGCCGCGGAGCGCGGCCGTGTAGACGTGCCCGATCCGGCCGGCGTGCTTTGCGGCGAGGCTTGATGCCTTGCCGCTCACGGCGGACCTGGCCACCGCGGTGTCCTTGAACACAACGATGTAGTCGCCGGCCACCGCGTCGGGTCGGCCGGCGCCCATTACGGCTCCGCGGGCGGTGTCGGTCGGGGCGGCGTAGGCCGGCGCGGTGGCCAGCAGCGCCGCGATCACGACCACCGCGGTCGCTGCGCCGCCGAGTCCGATCTTTGCGCGCCGCGCGGGCGCAGGCGGCAGGGTCATCTGCTACTCCAATCGTTAGACGGGCACGCTCCGGCAGGGGGTCACACGCCGGCGCACTCAATCGGCACTCATCAGGGTAGGAGCTGAGAATTTATGATGCTAGATATTGATTTCTTGCGATCATAAATGATACGAAGGAAGGCCGTGCTCGGTTCAAATGAGCACCCCTGGGTTCAATACGCCGTGCGGGTCGAGCGTCGCCTTCGCGGCCCGCAGGGCCAGCGCGAACGGCTCGGGGCGCTCCCGGTCGTACCACGGGCGATGATCGCGGCCGACCGCATGGTGGTGCGTGATGGTCCCGCCGTGGGCCAGGATCGCCTCGCTCGCCGCTGCCTTGACCCCGTCCCAGATCTGCACCCCGGCGCCGCGATGGCCGGCCGCGTACACCGTGAAGTACGGCGCCGGCCCGTCCGGGTAGAGATGGGTCAGGCGACACGCGACCAGGGCGCCGGTCGCCGCCCCGGCCTCGACAACGCCCGCGTGCAACGCGGCGAACCCGGCCCAGGTGCAGGCCGTCTCGAATGTCTCCACCACGACGCCGAGGCGGGCCAGCCCATCGCGGAGGTATGGCGCACCCAGGAAGGTCTCCCGCCACTCGCTGGTCGACTCGGATCCGTCGGCGATCCCGCGCCGGGTGCGGCAGATCTCAAGCGCCCGGTCCATCGCGGCGTCGACCGGGTGGTCCGCCGACTCGAAGCCCAGCAGGAGACGGCACGAGCCATCGGTGACCCCGGCTCCGAGCATCGACTCGATGGCGTCGAGCAGGCGGCAGTTCGCCGGCTGCAGCCCGGATTGGGCCAGCTCGCGAACGGCCTCAACCGCGTCTGCGTACTCGGCGAAGCCGACGGCGGATCTCCGTACGAACGTTGGGCGCCGCTGCACTCGTACCCAGGCCTCGGTGATCACGCCGAGGGTCCCCTCGGAGCCCAGCCACAGCCGGTCTGGCGACGGCCCCGCTCCCGATGTCGGCACCCGCAGCGACGCCGCCACGCCGACCGGCGTCACGACCCGCACCGCCTCGACGAGGTCGTCGATGTGGGTCAAGCCGGTGGCGTAGTGCCCTGCGGCCCGGGTCGCGATCCATCCCCCGAGGGTAGAGAACTCGAAGCTCTGCGGGAAGTGGCGCAGGGTCAGGCCGTGTGGGCGCAGTCCGTCCTCAATGGCCGGCCCGAGGGTTCCGGCCCGGATCCTGGCGGCGAGGCTCACCTCGTCAACCTCCAGCACACCGGCGAGATGCCGCAGGTCGAGGCTGACGTTGGGGCGGGATCGGTCGCGGCACTCGACCCCACCGACCACGGATGTGCCGCCCCCGTAGGGGACCACGAAGAGGTCGGCGTCGGCCGCCCAGTCGAGGATGGCGGTCACATCGGCCTCCTGGCGCGGATATGCCACCAGGTCGGGCGCGGCGGCCAGGTCGCCTCGCAACGCGCGTACGACGTCCCGGTAGGCCTTGCCGTAGGTGTGGGCCACGCGGTCGCGCGCCGCCGTGGTGCAGAGCCGATCGAGGCTCTGCGGTGCCCGTACCTGCGGTTCTGGCAGTGACACGTCGGTGAGCGCAGGTATCGGCGCCAGCTCACCATCAAGGTGGAGGAACGCGCGGACCCGGTCGGCCAGCGCTGCACACGCCTGAGCGTCGAGGGCCTGGTCGGCCCAGCCCCATCCCCACCACGACCGCTCCCGAGTCATGTGGGCAGAGTACGGCTACATCTCCTCGAGTTCGCGACCCTTGGTTTCGCGGACCGCCTTTATGACGAAGATGAACGCCAGCAGGGCGAACCCGGTGTAGAGCCCGTACGCGAGGGAGAGGCCCACCCCGGCGAGCACCGGGAACGTCGTGGAGATGAGCCAGTTGGCCACCCACTGGGCGGCCGCCGCGACGGCCAGCGCGGTGGCCCGGGTGCGGTTGTTGAACATCTCACCGAGGAGCACCCAGACGACCGGTCCCCAACTCATCCCGAGACGACATAGAGATTCGCCGCGACGAGTGCAATCTTGCCAGCGGTAGGCCCGAGGGTGAGGTCGTCCCCGCTGCCGGTAGCGGCGGAGAAGCACACGGCCATGGTGCCAAGGGTGACGACCATGCCGGCCGCGCCGATGAGCAGCAGCGGCCGGCGCCCGATTTTGTCGATGAGTGAGATGGCAATCAGCGTGGTCAGGATGTTCGTCACACTCGTGATCACGCTGATCAGCAGCGCCCGGTCCTCGGAGAAGCCGACCGCGCGCCACAGCGTGGTCGAATAGTAGAAAGATCACGTTGATGCCGACGAACTGCTGGAAGACGCAGAGCAGGATGCCCACCCAGACGATGGGTAGCAACCCGAAGCGGGGCCCGCGTAGGTCTGTCAGCTTGACCACATCGGTCGGCCCGGCCAGTGTGCGTTTGATGTCGCGTATCTGCCCGTCGACGTTCCCGCCGATGAATCGTAGGAGCACGTCGCGAGCACGCGCGAGTTGATTGATCTTGAGGAGGTAGCGGGGTGACTCGGGGATCTGCAGGGCTAGGACGCCGTAGACGACGGCCGGCACCGCCGCCGAGGCGAACATCCACCGCCACGCCGTGCCGCCCCACGGCACCGGCTCGCTCGCCCCGCCCGCGGACGCGGCGATCGCGTAGTCGACCAGAAGCGAGGTGAAGATTCCGGTGACGATGGCGAGCTGCTGCATTGACCCCAGCCGGCCGCGGATGTGCGCCGGCGCGATCTCGGCGATGTAGGCCGGGGCGATCACGGACGCGGCTCCGATGGCGATACCACCGATGATGCGCCAGGCCATGAGGCTCAGCGGGCCCCAGGACAGCGCCGACGCGATAGCGCTGACCGCGAACAGGACCGCGGCCATGAGCATGACGCGGATGCGGCCGTACCGGTCGGCGATCGGCCCGGCGAACCAGGCACCGACGGCGCAGCCCAACAGGGCGGATGAGACGACGAAGCCTAGGTAGACGTCGGAGATGCCGAACTCGGACTGGACCGCGTCGACTGTCCCGTTGATGACCGCCGTGTCGTAGCCGAACAGAAACCCGCCCAGCGCCGCGGTGGCGGCCACCAGGATGACCGGCCCGTGCGCGGTCGTCGCCGCGGTGGTGCCCGGTCCGGACTCCTCCGCCATCTCCACATCATGCTTCGCTCAACCCGGGTCACGAGGGGGGTATGCCGCTAAAGGCGACCGCCCGGGTCTGGGTCGCGATTTCCAGCTCCTCGTCGGCGGGTACCACGCACACGGCAACGGGCGCACCATCGGCGGAGACGAAGCGCCCCCCTGTGTGGCGTTTCGTTGCGGGCAGGGTCGACCGCGATCCCGAACGCGGCCAGGCCCGACAGCGCGGCCGCCCGGACGGTCGAGGCGTTCTCCCCGACCCCAGCCGTGAACGTGACCGCGTCCAGACGGCCGAGCAGATACGCGTAGGCCCCACGTACGCCTTGACCCGCTCGCAGTACACGTCGAAGGCCAGAGTTGCGGCCGGGTCGCCGACCGCTCGCCGGGCAAGGATCGCTCGCATGTCGTTGTCCCCGCACAACCCGAGCAGGCCGCCCCGCCGGTTGAGCAGCTCGTCGATCTCGTCCCCCTCGCCCCTCTTAGGTCCTTCTCACCGTACGGTGCGCACGGATATCCTGCGGTCGTGTCGGCTGACCTTACCGAGCGCATCGTTGTCGCGGCCGAGCCGTCGCGGGTGTACGACGCCGTCGCGGACGTGCATCGCATCGCCCGCTGGAGTCCGGAGTGCTTCGCGGTGTGGGTGTATCGACGTCGCGATGGGATGCCCACTCGGTTTGTGGGCTTCAACCGCCGGCGGGGCTACGTGTGGTTCACCACCTGCCGCGTGATCATCGCCGATCCGGGGCGGGAGTTCACCTTCGACGTCAGCACCTTCGGGCAGCCCGTGTCCAGATGGGGCTACCGCTTCGCCGCCGTGGACGCCGGCACCGAGGTGACCGAGTTCTGGACCGACCGGCGTACCCCAGGCGCCCTGCGGTTGGGTCGTGTCTTCACCGGGAAGGCAGCCCGCATGCGGCCGGAAGTCAATCGCGACGGGATGCGCAGGACCCTTCGGCGGCTCAAGGCTGAACTGGAGTCGCCGGACACCTCGGCGGCGGACGCGTAGGTGCCGGACGCGTAGCCTCCCGGCTAGTTGCTAGTCGTCTTCGTCGTCGACACGCGCCAGCCACGTGGCGAAGCGCTCGATCGGCGTTTCAAACTCGGGGTTCGCGTCGAGGAAGTCCCGCAGGCGGTCGGCGACCCACTCGACCGTGACGGTCTCCTGGCCCCGGCGCTCCACGAGTTCCTCGATGCCCCGGTCGGTGAAGTACATGGGCTCTCTCTCACTACTCCAATACTCCCGTCGATCAAGGGCATAGTCGCGTGGTTAGAGATCAAAGCACGCGACTACGCCCTAGATCGACGACAAATGGCTGTCAAGCGCGGGGGAGGGCCGCCTCGATGATGGCGGTCTGCTCGTATTCATGCAGCTTGATCGAGCCACCGGCCGGGGCCGCCGCGGCAGGGCGGGACACCCGGCGCATCGGCACGCCATCCAGGTGCTCGAGCAGGTTGAGGGCGATGAATGACCAGGCGCCCTGGTTGGCCGGCTCCTCCTGCACCCAGACGAAGTCCTCCGCGTTCGGGTAGCGGGCTATCTGTGCCTTCACCTCGTCGACCGGCAGCGGGTAGACCTGCTCCAAGCGGACGATCGCTGTGTCCGGGGTCCCCCGTTCCGTCCGCGCCTGCACCAGGTCGTAGTAGACCTTGCCCGAACAGAACAGGATCCGCTTCACACCCGATGGGTTGATCTCGCCCTGGTCGCCGATCACCGACTCGAACGTTCCGCTGGTGAAGTCAGCGACGGCTGACACGACGAGTTTGTGCCGCAGCAGCGACTTCGGGGTGAACACGACGAGCGGCTTCTTCTTCGGCGAGAGGGCCTGACGGCGCAGCAGGTGGAAGTAGCTTGCCGGTGTCGTCGGCACGGCCACACGCATGTTGTCCTCGGCGCACAGCTGCAGGTAGCGCTCGATGCGCCCAGACGTGTGGTCAGGTCCCTGGCCCTCATGGGAGTGCGGCAGGAGCAGCGTCAGGGAGGAACGCTGGCCCCACTTTACCTCGCCGGATGACACAAATTCGTCCACGATGGACTGCGCCCCGTTGGCGAAGTCGCCGAACTGCGCCTCCCAAGCGACGAGGGCGTCCTCGTTCTCCACCGAGTAGCCGTACTCGAAGCCCATCACCGCGAACTCGCTCAGCAGCGAGTCGTGTGCGAAGAACCGGCCGCCCTGGGCCGCGACGCTCTGGATCGGCAGATAGTCGTCCCCAGACACCGCGTCCACGATGGACGCGTGGCGTTGGACGAACGTGCCGCGCCGGGAGTCCTGGCCCGACAGCCGCACCGTCACGCCCTGGTTCACCAGCGAACCGAACGCGAGGATCTCTGCGAAGCCCCAGTCGATGTCGCCCTCGACCGCCATCTTCGCCCGCCGCTGCAGCAGTTGCGCGATGCGCTTGTGCGGCGTGAAGCCCTCGGGCAGTTCGGTGTGAGCCGCACCGATGCGCGCGAGGACTCCCGGAACGACCGCGGTCTCCACCTCGGGCTCAGGTTCGTCGGTGCGCCGGCGCACGGGTGCCGACGTGGCGAAGGCGGCGTCGCGGGTCGCCTTGAAGACCTGCTCCAGTTGGGCCTGGTAATCGCGCAGGAGCTCCTCGGCCTGCTCCAGCGTGATGTCGCCGCGCCCGATCAGCTCCTCGGTGTAGATCTTGCGGACCGAGCGCTTGCCGTCGATGATCTGGTACATCTTCGGGTTGGTCATCGACGGGTCGTCGCCCTCGTTATGTCCACGACGGCGGTAGCAGACCAGGTCAACCACGACGTCCTTGTTGAACGCCTGGCGGTACTCGAAGGCCAGCCGGGCCACCCGCAACACAGCCTCCGGGTCATCGCCGTTCACGTGGAAGATCGGCGCCTGGATCATGCGGGCCACGTCGGTGGAGTAGAGCGACGATCGCGAGTACTCCGGCGCCGTGGTGAATCCAACCTGGTTGTTGATGACGACGTGAACGGTGCCGCCGGTGCGGTAACCGCGCAACTGCGACAGGTTGAGAGTCTCCGCGACGACCCCCTGGCCGGCGAACGCGGCGTCACCATGCACCAGAAGTGGCAGCACCGTGTAGCCCTCAAGCTTGAGGTCGATGCGGTCCTGCTTCGCGCGCACAATGCCTTCCAGTACCGGGTCGACGGCCTCGAGGTGCGACGGGTTCGCGACGACGCTGACCGTCGTGGCGTGCTCGCCGTCAGGCGTGGTGAACTTCCCCGTCATGCCGAGGTGGTACTTGACATCGCCGGAGCCCTGGGTGGACTTCGGGTCAAGGTGCCCCTCGAACTCGGAGAAGATCTTCTCGTACGGCTTGCCGACGATGTTCGCGAGCACGTTGAGCCGCCCGCGGTGGGCCATGCCGATGACGACCTCGTCCAGGCCGCCCTCGGCTGTGGCCTGCAGGATCTCGTCCAGCAGCGCGATGACGCTCTCGGCCCCCTCGAGGGAGAAGCGCTTCTGGCCCACGTACTTTGTCTGGAGGAAGGTCTCGAACGCCTCGGCAGCGTTGAGGCGGGTGAGGATGTGGCGCTGCTCCTCGGGTGAGGGTTTGGTGTAGCGCCGCTCGACCCGTTCCTGGATCCAGCGCCGCTCCTCCGGGTCCTGGATATGCATGTACTCGATGCCGATGCGGCGGCAGTACGAGTCGCGCAGTACACCGAGGATGTCGCGGAGCTTCATCCGTTGCTTGCCGGCGAAGCCGCCGACCGGGAACGACCGGTCGAGATCCCACAGGGTCAGGTCGTGCTCCCGGACATCGAGATCCGGGTGGTGCCTGACGTGATACTCCAGCGGGTCGGTGTCGGCCATGAGATGCCCGCGCACGCGATAGGCGTGGATCAGCTCGACGACGCGGGCCGCCTTGTCGATCTGCCCTTCGGAGGTGTGCGCGACATCGCGGGTCCAGCGGATCGGCTCGTACGGGATGCGCAGCGAAGCGAAGATCTCGTCGTAGAAGCCGTGCTCGCCCAGCAGCAACTCGTGCATCGCCTTGAGGAACTCGCCGGACTGGGCGCCCTGGATAATGCGATGGTCATAAGTCGACGTCAGTGTAATGATCTTGCTGATGGCTAGCTCGGCCAGTTGGTCGTCGCTCATACCGGCGAATGCCGCCGGGTGTTCCATCGCCCCGACTCCGATGATCGTCCCTTGGCCCTGCATCAGGCGCGGCATCGAATGGACGGTGCCGATGCCGCCGGGGTTGGTCAGCGAGATCGTGGTACCCGTGTAATCGTCCATCGTGAGCTCGTTGCGGCGCGCGCGTCGAATCACGTCCTCGTAGGCCTGCCAGAACTGCCGGAAGTCCATTGCATCGGTGCCTTTGATGCTCGGCACGACGAGGTTGCGAGAGCCGTCGGGCTTGGTGAGATCGATCGCGATCCCGACATTGACGACGCCGGGGGCGAGCGTCACCGGCTTTCCATCCACTGTGGAGAAGGAGCTGTTCATCTCCGGGTGCGCGACCAGGGCCTTGACGAGCGCGTAGCCGATGATGTGCGTGAAACTGACCTTGCCGCCGCGGCCGCGTGACAGGTGGTTGTTGATCACGATGCGGTTGTCCGCCAGCAGCTTCGCCGGCACCGCGCGGACACTCGTCGCGGTCGGTACCTGCAACGAGGCGTCCATGTTGGACACGATCTTCGCGGCGACGCCCCGGATCGGCGTCGTCTGAGCGCTAGGCGCCTCCGGTGCGGCGGCGGGCGTGGTCGGCTTCGGGGCGGCGGCTGGCTTGGCGGCCGCGGGGGGAGCGACTTGGGCGGGGGCGGGCGCAGCGGGCTTGGCCGGGGCGGTCGCAGCCGGCTTCGTGGCGGCCGCGGGTTGGGCCGTCGTCGTCACGCCGGGCGCGGCGGTGCCCGTACCCTCGCCTGTTTCGGTGGTACTCGGGGCGGCCGTCGCCGGGGCGGAGTCTCCCACGGGCCGATAGTCGGCGAAGAAGTCATGCCAGGCTGAGTCCACGCTCGATGGGTCGGCGAGGTAGCGCTGGTACATGTCATCGACGATCCACTCGTTGGGGCCGAAGCCCACCAGCGGGTTGTCCGGGGAGTTCGTCGCTTGGCTGGTCACGACAGCCATCGCCCTTTCGTCTTCGGGGCCCGGCGTACGCGGCCGTAACCGCAGGGAGCCGGAGGTCTAAATGCGGGGTTAAGGCTACGCCTCCGCCGGCCGCGCGTGATCGATGCGTCCTACACACCCTGCGACCACAGGGACTATGTGAAGGACGCCTCGATCATGGTGCACAGTGCGCTAGGAGATGTCCCGTTTCCGGGTGATCAGCGTGCCGACGATGCCCGCGACGATGCCGTATCCGACGAGCACCAGGGCGCCGGCCCACCAGTCCGGTCCGTACTCGTTGAACGAGAACTGCAGCCGCTCCGGAGAGATCATGATCTGCGAGGCGACCCCCGGGATGACCACGATGTAGCTCCAGACCCAGTCCTCCTTGATGATGAACTGCCGGATCAGGCTGAACAGCAGGAACGCGACCGGGTAGCTAAGCATGTAAAACGCCGAACCGGTGAGGGTGGCACCGAGTTGGCTTCGAATGAGTACGCCGAGCCCGACCCCGAGCACCGCCCAGATCACGAACGCGAGCAGGTTCATCAACACCGATCGGAGCACCGGCCAGTCGGTGAGGGGCACCGAGTAGTCGCTGAAGCCGAAGTATGCCGAGCCGACGGCGAGGTCGATCACGGTGACCACCGCCCAGAAGGCGGCGGCGATCATGACGGCCGCGGCGAGTTTGCTCACGATGACCCGCGTGCGGTGCGGGGTGGTGAGGAACGTCGTTGTCGCGGTCTGGTGGAAGAACTCGTTCGTCACGATCAGCGCACCCAGGATGACCATGAACAGCAGGCCGAAGAACTGGCCGGAGGTGTAGACGTTCGCGGCGCTGCGGACCAGGATCCGACCGATGTCGATCGAAGCGCGGTACTGGTCCTCCATCGCCCTGATCTCCTCGGCCGAGGGACCACCCTCGCCCGGCGGGATGTTCTTGCCGAAGTCGGGCGGCGGTTGCAGCTTCGCCTCTTCGGCGTAGCCCAGCTCGGCGTCCGCCTGGAGGATGTTGATCAACAGAGCGAGGCTCGTGGTGGCCAGCATGATGATCCCGAAGATCCACCAGGAGTTGGTGGTCCAGATCTTGAGCATCTCCGCCTTGATGAGGCGCATCGGAGTACCGCCGGCGGGGCGAAGCTGCGCCGGCGCCGCAGTCGGGCCGTGCTCGGTCACGGTTGTCATCGGATGCCGGCCTTCCCCTGGGTGAGCTCAAGGAACACGTCTTCGAGGTCGGGCTTCTCGGCGACGAGCTCGTGCAGCTCGACCTGGGCGGCGAGGGCGGCACGGCCCACAGCCGGCGCCTCGACGCCGGTGATCTGTAGCGCGCCGTTGCCGTTGAGGTGCACGACCGCACCGAGCTTGTGTAGCTCCGTCGTGAGGGCCTCGGCGTGTGGCGTGCGGACCCGGACCGAGCCGGTGTGCGCCATGCCGTCGACAATCCGGTCCACCGGCCCCTGAGTGATCATCTTGCCTGCGGCGATGATGATCACGTCGTCGGCTAGCTGCTCCATCTCGGAGAGCAGGTGGCTCGAGACCAAGACGGTCCGCCCCTGCGACGCGAACGCCCGCAGGAACTCACGCATCCAACGGATGCCCTCCGGGTCGAGGCCGTTGGCCGGTTCGTCGAGGACGAGCACCTTCGGGTTGCCGAGCATCGCGGCGGCGATGCCAAGGCGCTGGCGCATGCCCATCGAGTAACCCTTGAACTTCCGCTTCGCGGCCGGCGTCAGGCCCACCAGGTCCAGCACCTCGTCGGCCCGCTGCTCCGGATAGCCAGCTGCGGCACAGACTATGCGTAGGTGGTTACGTCCGGTACGCCCCTTGTGCGCGCTGGACGCCTCGAGCACCGCGCCGACCGTCCCCAGTGGCTCGTGCAGATTGGCATAACGCTCTCCGCTAATGGTGGCGACGCCCTTCGTCGGCGTTACCAGGTTGAGCATCATGCGTAGTGTTGTCGTCTTCCCGGACCCGTTGGGCCCGAGAAAGCCCGTCACCCGCCCCGGCTCCACAGTGAACGACAGGTCGTCGACTGCCCTGACCCTCGGAAACACCTTGGTCAGACCGGAGACGACTATCTGTCCCTCCATCGGTCTCCCTCCATATGGCAGCGCCTCCATAGGGCTGCCGCCGCAGCTAGAGTGTCCGACGTTGCGGTTGAGGTCAATGAGTAGGGGTACTTACCCGTACCCCCTGGGAGGCCTTGGTGGGCGTGCGGTACGCGGTCGGGCTGCCCACCGTGGGCGAGTTCGGTGACCCTCTGCTCCTGGTGGAGCTGGCCGTCCTCGCCGAGGAATATGGCTGGGACGGCGTCTATTTGTGGGACCACGTCCTCTTTCACGACCCCGCGTGGCCGGTCACCAACCCCACCGTCACGGCGGCTGCCATCGCCGCCTGCACCACCAGGGTTCGGCTCATTGTGATGCACGTCCTACCGCGTCGCCGAGTGGAACTCGTAGCCCGTGAAGCCGTAGCTCTGGACGTGCTCTCGGGCGGTCGGCTCACCTTCGCGGCCGCGATCGGTTCGATGAACTCCGAATTCACCGCGTTCGGTGCCTCGCCCGACCTTCGGGTACGCGCGGCCGCCCTCGATGCCGGCCTCGACGACCTCCGCGCGTTGTGGTCTGGATCACCCGTCGGTCCGGAAAACGTACGGATGGTGCCCGGCCCTGTGCAGCCGTCAGGTATCCCGATCTGGTGTGGCGGCAGGTGGCCCAACAAAGCGCCGCTCCGTCGGGCGGCCAGATATGACGGCGCCATGCCGACGTTCGTCGACCAGAGTTCGCGGGTGGTACCTCCGCAAGACCTCGCCGAGGCGGTGTCGTACATCGCCAGGTTTCGCGGCTCACTCGACGGGTTCGACATCGCGATGGAGGGCGCTACGTCGCCCGGATCGTCGGTTGCGCCGTACGAAGTTGCCACGCATGACGTTGCCGCGTATCAGGACGTTGGGCTCACTTGGTGGATCGAGGCGATGGGCTGGTGGCGCGGGGGCGTGACCGCGGCTTCTACGCGCATCGCCGCCGGCCCCCCGAATGTCTAGTGGATCTGGGAGAGTTGTTGTAGCTATGGCGCTATAACTTTCCCAGATCCACTTGGGGCTCCTTGGTTATCCACAGGCGCATCGGCGGGCGTGAAATAGGGGCGCGCACTCTCCCACACTCTT
>Ga0209859_1000071_pt1 | contig 20642 bp, 18 predicted proteins | sample GWRWS3_50_60_FD_187241 | JGI IMG/M metagenome (GOLD analysis project Ga0209859, IMG submission 187241) | Riverbed sediment microbial communities from areas with vegetation nearby in Columbia River, Washington, USA - GW-RW S3_50_60 (SPAdes)... | ecosystem: Environmental > Aquatic > Freshwater >... | reverse complement strand
TTCAGGACTAGCGTGCCCTCTTCACCTGCCTCAGCGGTGGCTACCAGTATCGTTCCTTCCTTCAAGTGAAAAGGGAGCGGGTGGTTCACAGCCAGCTTTCCTACGTTTGCCCACTTCACCTTGACGATGTCTCCCACCCCAAACGCTGTCTTTATCAGGAGCTCGCCGTTCGACATTTCGATTACTTCACCGTAAATGACGCTGCCGTCTTTGAGCGTCACCACATCGGGCTTTGGTGCCGCTGGGGGCGGGGGAGGGCCCTCAGCGGACAGCGCAGGCGCCGGCAGTTGAGGTGCGGGCTCCTCGGCCCGGACGAGGGTCTCAAAGGAGAGCACAAATGAGGTGGCAGCAAAGAGGATGAAAACGTTACGCATCATCTCGTCTGATTTGGGGATGAAGCTGCTGCGCAATAAGCTCTAATCAAGAGAACGAGCAAACTGTCGCGGTTTGGCGAGCATGGCTCGGCTTCCCTGTCGACAAGACCTTAGGAGCCTCCATAGAATTCTCAAATGAAGGGATTTTTGTATAACCTATTCGGAGGGAGATGTTCAAGCGGTTTGGCGCGGTGAAACAAACATTTATCCGTTCTCTCCCATAGCTGTGGCGAAGAAACGACAACGGTGATACCGTCTTCAGACTGCAACGAGATATAGGAAAAGCTTATATTATTCAGTCCGATGTGTTTGCTAGATCAGTGGCGTCTCCATGCCGCGATGGTGTGCTTCCCCACCCTAGTTGATGGATCCCCACAAGTGGGCAATTCCGCAAACCTGAGCCGGACAGTTTGTAGGGGTGGGTACGCCAGCGAGAGTGTAGCCTAAAGAGCTGCTTGAACGTCCTTGAGGGACCACTCGCATGAGCGTAGGCCACTCAGTTAGAAATTCTTCATGCGAGGCGACAAACGGACGAGATCACGGAGTAGGGAGCAGGCGCACCTCGTGCTGGGGGACGGCCATCTCGATGCTCTTGGCGCGAAAACCTTCAAGGATTGCCCTGTTTAGCTCGGCCTGAGCCGCCCCATAATCCGTCACCGATGTCCAGGGATCGATCGAGATGGTGATCGCGGAATCGCCCAAGGCAGAGATACCCACGCCCGGCGGAGGATCTTTGAGGACGCGAGGATTTTGCGCAAGCAGCTCATGGATGATCGCCAGCGCTTCATTGAGATTGGTCTTGTAGGAGACACCGACCTTCAGATGCGCTTGGCGAAGAGAGCCGAAGTTATGGAGGATTTCTCCGACAATCTTCCGGTTTGGGATGACGATGCGGGACCGATCCGGATGAGACAAGGTCGTCGAGAAGATGTCAACCGCCGTCACATGCCCTTGCTCACCGACGATCTCGATGTATTCGCCGACGCGATACGGCTTGGTAAAGATAATCGTGAGCCCCGCCATGACGTTGCTGAGCACGCCTTGCAGCGCGAAGCTGATGCCGATTCCCGCGACTCCGATGCCAGCGATCAGGGGCGTGATCTGGACGCCGAGTTGATCCAGCACGATCAAGAGCGTGAAGGCCAAGACCAGAATCTTGACCACCCGGACAATGAGCATCTGAACCGGTGGCTCGAGATCCAGTTCCCGCCGGCCTGCCCAGCGGTAGACGAGGTTGCCGATCCAACGGGAGGCCAAGAAGCCGCCCGCTAGAACCACAAGCGCTCCCAGAACTTTGAACCCGTAACGGACGATCAAGTCCATTGACGTATCGAGAACAGACATCTAGCCACCTCGTTAACGGCCGAAGAGCTGTTTTAGTGTTTGCTCTCCTTCTTTCAGCACATCACGGGGCTTCTTGCCTTGGAGCAGCTCGCCGACCGCTTCCTTGGCCTTTTCCGTGACCTGCTCCTGGACCTTGGCCCCGACAGCCTTGGCGTCGAGCGAGTAAGCGGGTGCCTGCGCTGTGCCGGTGATAATCAGAGGCACCGTGATTCGCCCTCCCGTCATGGCCAACTTGGCGACCGGCGATTTCCCGGCGATCTGGTTGCTTAATCCTTCGGGCAGATTGAGATTGGCCTTCACGTTGAGTGTCTGATCAAACCTGATTGTGCCCAGCGCGGTGGCTTGAAAGTCATGGCTGTCCATGAGCAATCGCTGCAAGTTGATGACGCCTTGCTTGATCGCAACATCTCCCTCGATCGTCGAAAACGCCGTGGCCTTCCCGTGGTCCTGGGTGATGCCGGCGACCTTGAGTAAGGTCAAGGCTTCTTTCATCAGATTGATCCCTTCCAGCTTGCCGTCCTTGATGGTCATATGGCCGGTTCCCTCCAAGGCCTGAGTCAGCTCCGGCATGGAGAAGCCACGGCCTTGCAGGGCCAGCTCGGTGGCGGCGGTCCCGCTGACTGATACTTTGTCCGTTCCGACCGCCTCGAGCACCGGCCCAAGCTGTAGTCCCTGAACTGCAACCTTTCCGTCGAACGGTGCAGCGGGAGTGCCCAAGGTCAGCCCACCCTGTGCCTTGACCCGTCCGTTGAAGACCTGGAACGAAAGATTGTTCAGGCGAGCCTGTTGGCCTTTCACCTCTGCCATGGCCTGAAGATCTTTCACCTCGACGGGTTTCTTCAGCGGCAGCGTCACCGGGAGATCGGCTGTGTTGATGGCCTGCGAGGTAAGGGTCAGTTTGGCGTCTCCACCCACGGCACTGCCTTTGACCACCAAGTTGGTTTTCCCCAGCGCGATCGTGAAATCGAGTGCCTCGATGTCAGACGTCTCTTTGAGAGGCCCGAACGTGCCGTCAACCTTGACCGGAAAATTCAGCGGCTGGACGAGCGTCGCCAGATGCAGACTCGGGGTCTTACCCAACCCAACATCCTTGAGCAAAAAGTCGAGATCTTGCAGCACGTACTCCGTTGGCTTTGCCGCCGAGAGATCCCGGAAGGTCAGCTTGCCACCTGTGATGGATACGCGGTCCACCGCGAGCAGCGCCAGAATGCGAAGCGGACCTTCTGTCGCAGGAGCCTCCGGCGCTGGAGCCTCCTCCGGCTTCGGCGCGCCCTTCTTGCCCAAGGTGGACGCATTCAGAATGCCATCACGATTCTTGATGACCGTGATGAGGGGATCGCGGAGCGTAAGTTCTTCGACCTCGACTCGTTTGCTGAGCAAGGGCCTCAATCTCACACCAACATCCAAGGAGGTGAGTGACGCGAAGGGGTCGGAGCTGAAGGTGGGATCGTCGAGGACGGCAAAGCCGGCGATACGGACGCCGAGCCGTGGAAAGATCGTGAGGCGGATGTCTTTCAGCTCGATCTTACGTTTCAACGCCTCTTCGATGATCGGCCGATAGTGGCCCTGGTATTGGTTGAGGTCAACGATGATTGGGAGAAGGATGACAAGGATCACCAACAGAATGATGAACGCGCCAATGCCCAGCAGGACTTTCATCATGGTCCCTCCTCTCGCCGTGGCGAGTAGTATAGGAAGAGGGTCACGGCGGGTCAAGGCGAGGGGCTGTTACCGGCGTGCGGTGACGCAAATGGCCTGGTTCCGCAACTTCAGAATGCCTTCCGAGTCGGCGTGCTTTCGCGCTGCATCGGTCACGGCTCGCCAGACGTGCTCCTGCCGCTCAGTGGGTTCATTGACGAGCATCGCCTGAATCGGCGCCGAGATGGCCTGCTGGAATCCGGTGTAGGCCTCGGCGGATGCCCATTCAAACGTGACGGTCAGCTGCTCGCTGCGGATATCGGTGAATCCGGCCTTCGAGAGAGTTTGCTCCAACACGGTCACATCAGCCAGGCTGAAGGGACCGGGGAGATCCGCTGGTGGTGGCGGTACCTTGAGTACGTGCCTCACCGTGTTCATCGTCACACTGATCAAAGGAACATTGGTTGGTGGCCCCCAGACGGCTGCGGCCAACCGCCCCTCAGACTTCAACAGCCCTCGAAATTTACGCAGAGTGGCTGCAAGATTTGGGAGGAACATGAGACCCCATCGGCAAAGGATACTGTGATAGGTGAATGCGGGAAACTCAGGCGCTTCCGCGTCCATTTCCACGAAGTCAATGTGTTGCAATCCGAGACTGGCCGCGCGTTCGCGAGCGATTGCGAGCATCCGTGGGGCCTGATCGATTCCCACGACGCGGCCCGTTGGGCCCACGATCTGAGCGGCGGTAATGGCTGGCTCGCCGATGCCGGTGGCCACATCCAACACCCAGTGTCCTGGTTGTATCTTAGCCAACGCAACCAACCGATCGCTGACCGGCTGCGCCCCCTGCTCGATGGTCTTCCACCACTGCTTCCAGCCAGCAGCGACAGCGTCCCAGTCCAGCCGTAGTCCTGCTTTGTATCGGACTGGATCGAAAGGTTGGATGGTCATGAGATAGCTACTCTTCGCGGCGGCAAAGAATGTTCGCGTATCCAAACTGAGAGAACCATACCCAGTGCGCGCCGTCAAGCCGGACTCACATTACGTGGCTGACCCGCCTTGCCGCTAGAGGGGTCGCGTGCTAAGATGCCACGTTCTTTGATCACAGATGGCGCGGAGAGGTGCGAGAGCGGCCGATTCGGCGTGCCTGGAGAGCACGTGTGCTGGCAACGGCACCGTGGGTTCAAATCCCACCCTCTCCGCCATGACATAGACCAGCGACGAGATATAGTGGGGAGCGTCGAGGCGTGAAGCGGCCATTGGAAGAAGGTGGGATTTGAACGGGGGCTGTGAAGGGGGTGTGCCCCCTTCATGGGGTGACCGGAGCGGAGCGAAGGCGCGAGGGGGCTGGCCCCCTGGCGGGAGCGCGTGCGGAACACCGTAGCGCGACTTCAAATGCCCACCCTCTCCGCCAACTTGGCGCGACAGAAGCCACCGGATTATCAGCCAACGGGCAGGGGCGCGCCACGTGTACCAAGGGGCCATGAATTTCCATTGCCGTGATAAGGTGTCGCTTCGCGACAAGGATCATATGGAAAAGGGCAACCGGCAGTGCGAGCTAAAGAAGTAGGGAGATTGAGGCAGCGCCGGAATAACCGCAACGACTTGTGATCATGTCGCGCAGCGCGACACCGCTTTACGGCGTTCGTCGCTACTGCCCGAAGGTACTTGTGGCGCGTCACTGCCCAATGGTTCACCGTCGGAGCGTTTCTAGCGCGCCAAGGAAAAGGGGCTGGGCCCTGTGCAACAGAATCCTGTGAACCCCGCCAGGTCCGGAAGGAAGCAACGGTAAGCAGGCTAGTCTGGGTGCCGCAGGATCACCTGGCCCCGCTATGGAAATGGAAGGCGCGCCGCAGGGGTTGCCTCCGTGCTCGCTGGTCGTGCGCAGTCGAGCCAACCCCTGCCACGCCTGGGTAAGGCGAGTAGTGTAGAAATCGCGTCGGTAACCGTGTTGAGCATCCTGCCTTAACATCACGATGGACTATCAGGTTTCGGCGAGAAAATACCGGCCCGGCACGTTTGAGGAAGTGATCGGTCAGCCCCACGTCGTCCAGACGTTGGTGAACGCCATCACGACCAAGCGGATCGCGCACGCGTTCTTGTTCTCCGGCACCCGCGGGGTCGGCAAGACAACGGTCGCGCGCATCCTCGCCAAGGCGCTCAACTGCGAGAAGGGTCCCACCGGCACGCCCTGCAATACGTGCCCTGCCTGCATCGAGATCACCCAAGGCACGTCGGTGGACGTAATCGAGATTGACGGCGCCTCGAACACGGGCGTGGATGACGTCCGGGAAATCCGCGAAAACGTGAAGTTCACGCCGTTCCGAGGCATGTATCGGATCTACATCATTGACGAAGTGCACATGCTGTCGAATTCGGCGTTCAACGCCCTCCTCAAGACGCTCGAAGAACCACCGGCCCACGTGGTGTTCATCTTCGCCACCACCGAGATCCACAAGATTCCCGCGACGATCCTCTCACGCTGCCAGCATTACAATTTCCGCAGGATCCCGCGGTCCGAGATCATCCAACGCCTTCGTCACGTCGCGGCAGAGGAAGGTATCGCCGTGGAAGACCGCAGCCTCACCGCGATTGCTCGGGCCAGCGAAGGCAGCATGCGGGACGCTCTCAGTCTGTTGGACCAGGCTGTGGCGTTTGGCGGGAAGACCATCCGACACGCCGATCTGGAGACGTTGCTGGGGGCTGTACCCCAGGAACACGTTCGAGCCATGATTGCGGCCATCATTGCGCAGGACAGTCAGGCGGCTGTGCGGATCGTCGCCCAGCTCCTCGACCAAGGTCATGACCTGCGGGCCTACTGCAGCGATCTGGTCGAGTACGTCCGCAATCTGCTAGTGGCTGCGGTGGTGCCGTCGCCAGAGGGACTGCATGGCCTGATCGAGTTATCTAAAGAAGAAATTCTCCAGATTGTGACCGACGCCAAGGCCTTCACCGCCGAGCAGCTCCAGGAGTTGTTTCGGGTCCTCTCGCAAGCCGAGGACGGGTTGCGGATGAGCGCGCACCCGAGGTTCGTGTTGGAAGTCGCTGCCGTCCGCGCCACGCGCTTCCTGCTCGGCGCGAGATCGGCTTCGTCCAACCGTGTTCCGGCTGCCCAGCCACGGTCTGAAACCCGTGGAGCGACACAGCCCGCCCCTCCCCTCACCAATCACTCTGCCCCCAATGAGCCGGCGCCTGTGGGTCAAGGCTCGCCAACCGGCACAGCCACCACCTTGCCATCTGAGCAATCGGCTCCACAATCCGAGAAGATAACCGCTCCACCCAGCTCGGTTCCGCGACCTGTGCCTGAGGAATCTAGTCTGGTTCATGATTCGATGAGCGGAAGACCGCTCAGCCGATCCGAAGACCCACTGCCGAGTCCGCCCAGTGCGAATCAGGCGCGCGACGCGACTCCTCCGTTTCAATTCAACTGGGAACAGGTCCTGGAACGAGTCGCGAGCGTTCATCCGAACATCGCCCCCTTTTTGGAGATGGGCACGCTGGTCGGCATCGAAGGCAACCAGGTGACGATCGGCTATCCCAAGAGCGCCTCGGTGGCGCTTGCGCGAATTCAGAACGAACAGAACATTCGCGTGGTCGCCGACCTCTGCGCTGAGTTGGCCGGTCAAGCGGTTCGACTGCGCGTGATGGAGTTGAGCGATGGACAGCCAGCCGGCCTGAGCCCGGCCCAGATCCGCGCGGCTAAGGAACGAGACCAGAAGCAGGCCCTGCTGCAACAGACTCGTTCCCATCCGCTGGTCAAACGTACGCTGGATATCTTTGGCGTGGAGGTCGTCGACGTTCGCCAGGTCGCTCCGCAGAAGGAGGCTCGTGAATGACCAAGAATCCGTTCGGCAACATCAGCAACATCATGAAACAGGCCCAGGCCATGCAGGAGCAGTTGGCCAAACTCCAGGAACAGGCTGCCGGCAAGACGGTGGAAGGCACAGCCGGTGGCGGGATGGTGATCGTGACCGCTACCGGTGCGATGCAGGTGGTTGCCGTGAAGATCGATCCGGAGGTGCTCAAGTCCGGCGATGTTGAGATGGTAGAGGATCTGGTCGTGGCGGCGACGAACGAAGCCTTGCGCAAAGCGCGGGAGATGATGACCGAAGAAATGAAGGGTCTCACGGGAGGGCTCAGCATTCCGGGCCTGTTCTGAGAAAGTGTGATTGGATGATTGAGTGATTGGCCGATCGAGCAATTGACACGATCACCAGATTCGCAAATCACGAAGTTCGGGCTGCGATCATGGGTGTCGATCAACAAAGCTTATTGTTCCGATTGATCCGGGAACTGGTCCGGTTGCCGGGAATCGGACAGAAGACCGCCCAACGCTTGGCCTTCCATCTCCTGAAGGCCGAACGAGAGGAGGCCCTGCGCCTGGCGGAAGCGATCCAGGCCGTCAAGGAGGGAGTGACCTTTTGCCGTCGGTGTCGGAATATTGCCGAGGGTGAACTCTGCGAGTTTTGTCTCGACCCCAAACGTGACCAGACCAAGATTCTTGTGGTCGAAGAACCCAGCACCCTCTATGCGATCGAACGCAGCGGTGGATACCGTGGTCTCTACCACGTTTTGCTCGGGGCGCTGTCTCCCCTGGATGGGATCGGTCCCGCTGACATTCACGCGCAGGACCTGCTGGATCGATTGAAGGAGGGAGAGACGCAGGAAGTGATCGTCGCCACGAATCCGACCATCGAGGGGGAGGCGACGGCCATCTACCTGACGAAGGTGATGAAGCCCTACGGCGTGAGGGTCTCTCGGATCGCGTATGGCATTCCGGTCGGGATGGATATCGAGTACGCGGACGAGGTGACGCTCATCAAATCCATCGAAGGCAGACGGGACCTGTGAGGGTGCCCTGACCTGCGCAACCACTGGTGGACGTGAAGAGCCCGGTGAGAATTGACGGCGCACACGCAAGGCTGATATAGTCCCCGCCCTATGGCCATGCCAGTACGCAAGCCGAGCAAAAGCAGAGTCTCTCCCAAACGTGTTACGAAATCCGCTCCGGCCACGCGCGTCAAAAAACTCAATCGACGACCGGCCGGCAAGTATGGCGACATCCGCAGTGACCTCGAACGGCAACGGGCTGCGCTCCTCGAAGAAGCGGGCGTGCTGCTGGTGCACCGGCCCGAACTCGAAGCGTTTCCGGACCAGAGCGACCAGGCCACGGCAGAGGTGGACCAGAACTTCACGCTGAGGCTGAAGGAACGCGAGCAGAAACTGCTGAAAAAAATTGACGAGGCGCTCAACCGAATGGGAACGAATACCTACGGCATCTGCGAGCGCTGCGGGCAGGAGATCCCCTATAAACGCCTCAAGGCTCGGCCTGTGACGACGCTCTGCATCGAGTGCAAGACTCTCCAAGAGCAGGAAGAACGAATCCGTCTGTAGAGTGATGTCGCGGAGAGTCCCGATTGTTCATCGAGTGAGTGCTTTCACCCGTCGGCGAGCGAGAGCGGCTCGGTCGGCTTCCTCCGGAATTCCTTCCACTAAGGCCAGGTAGGTTTCATACTCAGAGAGCGCCAGCTTGGGGTTGACCGCTTCGTAGGCCTCCGCCAAGTTGAAGCGTGCGAGCGGATAGTTCGGCCGGAGGCTCACGGCCTTTTCAAACGCCTTGAGCGCTTTTTCCTGATCACCGAGCTGTTTGTAGACATCGCCAAGATTGTTCAGCACCTCCGGTCGGTTGGGTTGAATCACGAGAGACTGCTGGATCGCGTCCCTGGCTTCCTCCAGTTCCCCCTTTCCTTTCAAGGCCAGCCCCAGCTTGTGGTAGGCTTCTGCGAGTTGCACCTTATTGGAGAAACCGTGCTTGATCGCCTTCTGATAAGCCACGACCGCGATGTCGTCGTTGCGTGTGCCACAGTAGGCGAGGTGAGCGGCCTCGCCCCTCGCAAACTCTTGAAGCGCCGGGAAGAGCTCCTTATCCTCGTCGCCCTTACTATCCGTGCGCAGACTGCTTTTGCTCTTGTCGGTCCCCCCGACTCGGGCCAGGAACTCTTTTCGACGTGGGGACAGCAGGGTGGCATAGGGGTCTACCGAAAAGGAAGCGAGTAGCAGTGACGGAACGTCAGCCCCGCCGAGGACGATGTATTGAGTCGTACTTTTTTCATCGCCAGTCATATACAACGCGCTGGTATCAAGGTTGGCTCGGCTCCCTACCTGGGCGACGTTGACATAGAACTCAAGCGTCGGCTTGAGCTGGCTCAGAGTCTCCCGCAGCACCGGATAGGGTTTCAGGTTGAGACCGATGGGGAAGGTAAAGAGCGCGCCGACCAATAGCCCATCCTCGTCGAAGAAAAATGACTCCTCAGCCCTTGACTCACTGTGGCTAGCGGCGATCCGCACTTCCTCCCCGCTTCCCCAGACCACTCGACGGAGCAAGGCTGCCTCTCGACCTCGCAGGAAGGCCGCCTTCTTATCGCACAGCCGGGCCGATTTGAGGAGAATGAGGTCGCTGGCGGAAGGGGGAAGATTCGAAGGTGGGTCAGCCGCGCAGGCGAACGAAACCAGCCCTATCGCTACAGCAGTCAGAGGAAGAGCGACACGACTCCGCTTTCGGATGTCACGCAGGCAAGAAGGCATTACCCTGCAGAAGGTCCCGAAATGGCTTTGACTCAAAACACGAAGGGCCCTCGGAAGGGCCCTTCGAAACCGGACAGATGACCGACGACCTCAATAGAGTTAGGGGGACGCCAGAGTCCACCGCTGCGAATCCACCATCGCGTCTTCGCTGTTGTACCCAAACACGCCGGGCATCAAAGACGTCACGAAGTAGATCGGTCGATTGACGAAGTAATCTACAGCCACCCCCAGTGGGTTCCCCATAAACGCCACCCACCGTAGTGGATGATCGTTCAACGGCGAAGCGGCTCGGGGATTTGTATAGACCAAGGAGGTACTATCCATGGTGGAGTAAATGCTGGTGGGTTGGTTATAGATCTGTTGTGATCCAGCACAGCCCCCTACGAGCAAAGCGACCACCACGACCAGTCCTGCTAAGGTTCGTAATTCCCCCATGCGACACCTCACTTTTCCCTTGAGAGACTACCGACATCCTGGAGAGATGTCAATAAGTCTAGCTCAAGCCTGCCAGTCTGTCCAGTAGATTAATAGATGCTTGCAGCGGCCGGATGATCGGTCAAAATCCAGCAGTTGTGACTCTCATTTGGGTTGACGTGGCGTCCAGTGTGGTCGTTTTCGTGGTCATGGTGGGCGATACTGGTATCGAACCAGTGGCCTCTTCCGTGTGAGGGAAGCGCTCTCCCACTGAGCTAATCGCCCACGTGCGCGCGAGTCTATCACGCTGGTCAAAGACCCGTCAACGAACTGAAGCCGGGCGCGGAGCACGAGACGCGAGGCTAGAGCACGGTAGGTTCCTGCTGCTGGTTCTTAGTCGCGCGCGACTAGCATACAGCCCAAATCTGATTGCTCATGGCGATGAGCCGCAGCCTCTTGCCACTCGCCTGGTCTTCTTCGTAACTTGACATCATTCAAATACGGCCCGTACAATCGCTTCTCGATGGAGATTCAAGTGGATGCGCGATGATGTGGTCATCGTGGGAGGAGGTCTAGCTGGGTCGGAAGCAGCCTGGCAAGCGGCGACGCGAGGCGCGCGCGTGACGCTCTACGAGATGCGTCCTAAGGAACAGACCCAGGCCCACAAGACCGGGCTGCTGGCCGAGTTGGTCTGTTCCAATTCCTTGGGGTCTGGCGACGTTCTGAGCGCGTCGGGGATCCTGAAGGAAGAGATGCGACGCCTGAACTCCCTGGTGATCCGTGTCGCAGACGAAGTTCGTGTACCGGCTGGTTCGGCTCTGGCCGTGGATCGCGAGCTGTTTGCGCAACGGGTCACGCAAGCCTTGGAGAGTCATCCGAACGTCCGGATCATTCGGGAGGAGATCAAGGACATTCCGACCGACTGCGTGTGTGTGATCGCCACCGGTCCCTTAACATCCGATAACCTCACCACCGCCATTCGGGATCTGACGCATTCAAGGAATCTCTATTTCTTTGACGCCATCTCGCCCATTATCGACGCGGACTCCATCAACATGGATGCCGTGTTCCGGGCCTCCCGCTATGAGAAGGGCGGGCCGGATTATGTGAACTGTCCCATGGACGAGGCAACCTACGATCGGTTTCACGACGCGCTGGTCAAGTCGGAAAAAGTCCAGCCGAAGGAGTTCGAGAAGACCTCCTATTTCGAAGGCTGCATTCCCATCGAGGTGATGGCGGAACGTGGGCGCCAGACCATGCAGTTCGGGCCCTTGAAGCCTGTGGGGCTGGAAGATCCCAGAACGGGCACTCGCCCCTATGCGGTCGTTCAGCTTCGGGCCGAGAACATCCATCGCTCCTGCTACAATATGGTGGGGTTTCAAACAAAGCTGACCTACCCGGAGCAACGTCGGGTGTTCCGCATGATCCCGGGCCTTGAACGGGCCGAGTTCCTCCGGTACGGGAGCCTGCACCGGAATACCTTCGTCAATGCACCGCACCTGCTCAGAGACACGCTGCAGCTCAAGGCTCGCGGCACGGCCTTTTTCGCGGGGCAAATCGTGGGGGTGGAAGGCTATACTGAATCTGCTGCGATGGGTGGGTTGGCCGGCGTTAATGCGGCCAGAGGGCTCGCGGGGCTTCCGCTGGTGACCCCTCCGCCCACGACGGCCTATGGCAGTCTGATCACCTACATCACCACCAGCGACCCCCGCCACTTCCAGCCGATCAACACCAACTTCGGTCTGTTCCCTCCTCTGCCGAGCCGGATCCGTGACAAGGACGAGAAGCGGCGCCTGATTGGTCAGCGTGCGCTGGAGGATCTCGAGGCATGGAAGACGCGATCCGGGCTTTCGTGACGTTTCTTGAGGTAGAACGGGGAGCGTCCCGCGAGACGATTCGCAACTATCAATCGGACCTGCGTCAATTTTGCTCCTTTATGAGCACGTTCCGTCCGACCCCGGCGACTGCGCTCTCGCCCGATGACGTGGACTCGTTCGCCATCCGCAGCTACCTGGCGTGGTTGGACCGGAAGGGAGAGAAGAAATCCTCGCTGGCGCGGAAGCTGGCCACGCTCAGAAGTTTCTATCGGTTCCTGACGGAGGAGGGCCGAACCAGGCAGAATCCGGCTGCCGAGGTCAGGACGCCGAGACAACCGCAGCACCTGCCGCGAGTCCTGACCAAGGACGACGCCGACGCGCTCATGGAATTTCCCGAGGGAGACACGGTGCTGTCCCTGCGGGACCGTGCGATCCTCGAAACCCTGTATTCCACCGGGGCTCGTGTGAGCGAACTGGTCGGCATGAATCTGGACGACCTCAACCTGTCCGACGGGCTCGCCCGGCTTCGGGGCAAAGGGCGAAAGGAGCGCCTGGTGCCGGTCGGTGCGGTGGCAGTGGCGGCGATCAAGGAGTATCATGCTGCTCTCCGGCACTCAGCCTTGGGGCAGACTCCGGCCTTTCAAAACAGCAGGGGTGACCGTCTGACCGCGCGCAGCGTGGAACGGATCGTGGCAGCCTATTCCAGTCGCCTCCCAGGGGGGCGCGTGAGTCCCCACGCGCTTCGCCATTCGTTTGCCACGCACCTTCTCGACGAGGGCGCAGATCTCCGGGCAATCCAGGAGATGCTCGGCCATGCCTCTCTCGGCACGACACAAAAATATACGCACCTGGCAACAGATCAACTGATGGCTGTGTATGACCGCACTCACCCGAGGGCTGGACGGGCACCCGGCTCTCAGAACAAAGGTGGATCTACGCCGTCATGATAATCCATTCCACCACCATTCTTTGCGTCAGGCGAGAGGGCAGCGTGGCCATGGGCTCAGATGGCCAGGTCACCGTGGGAACCACGGTCATGAAGAGCAATGCCCGCAAGCTCCGTCGCTTGCACCGTGATCAGATCTTGGCCGGCTTTGCGGGCGCCACGGCTGATGCCTTCACCCTGTTCGAGAAGTTCGAGCTCAAACTGGAGGAATATCGTGGCAACCTGACCAGGGCGGCGGTGGAACTGGCCAAAGACTGGAGAACTGACCGGGTGCTGAGGCGGCTGGAAGCCCTGCTGGCCGTGGCGGACCTCGACTCTTCCTTCGTCATCTCCGGCACCGGCGACGTGGTCGAACCGGAGGATGGCGTCCTGGCGATTGGCTCCGGAGGGCCCTATGCCCTGGCGGCTGCGCGAGCCTTATTGAACCATTCGGCCCTGGACGCGCGAGCGATCGTCGAGGAGTCCATGCGGATCGCCGGCGGCATTGACATCTACACGAATCAGCAACTCGTCATCGAAGAACTCAAGCGCTGAAGGCCATCATCCATGCCTGAGCCCCGTAAGAAGCCACCCAGCCTCGACCGCCTGACGCCTCGCCAGATCGTGGAGGAACTGGATCGTTACGTCATCGGCCAGCAGGACGCCAAGCGCATGGTGGCCATCGCGTTGCGCAACCGCTGGCGACGGCAACAATTAGGCCCAGACCTTCGCGAGGAGGTCATGCCGAAGAACATTATCATGATCGGCCCGACGGGCGTCGGCAAGACCGAGATTGCGCGACGTTTGGCGAAGTTGGCCCAGGCCCCCTTCCTGAAAATCGAAGCCTCCAAGTTCACCGAGGTGGGGTACGTCGGGCGTGATGTGGAATCCATCGTCCGCGACCTCACGGAACTGTCGGTCAGCATGGTCAAGGCGAGCTGCCTTGAGCTGGTCCGACAAAGGGCTGAGCAACTCGGAGAAGAGCGGTTGCTCGACCTCCTGCTTCCGCCCGCAGGCCCGAAACCGGCAGCCGGCGTCCTTGATGAGACGGGCCAGGAGGGCGCTCACTCGGCTGGTTACGAATCCTATGAGGCGACACGCTCGAAACTTCGACTCCAGTTACGCGAAGGGAAGCTGGATCACCGCTCTGTGGAGGCGGAAGTCAAAGAGCGGAGCGTTCCCATCGGTGTGATCTCGAACGTCGGCGGCATGGAGGAGCTCGAAAGCGGACTTCGGGAGATGTTCGGGGGCCTGTTCCCGGGTAAGAAAAAGAAACGCGTCATGAAGGTGCCCGAAGCGTTGAAGCATTTGACGCAGGACGAAGGGCAGAAGCTGATCGACATGGACGAGGTGATCCGGGAAGCGGTGACCAAGGTAGAAGAAGCGGGGATCGTGTTCCTGGACGAGATCGACAAAATCGCGGGGCGCGAGAAAAGCGTCGGGCCGGATGTGTCCAGGGAAGGGGTGCAGCGAGACCTGCTGCCCATCGTCGAAGGCTCGACCGTGACCACGAAGTATGGTCCGGTCCGAACCGATCATATTCTGTTCATTGCCGCCGGGGCGTTTCATGTCGCCAAGCCCTCTGATCTGATACCGGAGCTGCAGGGGCGGTTCCCCATTCGAGTCGAACTCGAGCCCCTGACCAAGCAGGACTTCGTTCGCATCCTGACCGAGCCGCGCGGCGCGCTGGTGCGGCAGTATCAGGCTCTGTTGGAAACGGACGGGATTAAGCTGGACTTCACTCCAGATGGATTGGAAGAGATCGCCGCGACCGCCGTGCAGGTGAACGACCGCACCGAGAATATCGGAGCCCGGCGCCTCTTCACGATCATGGAGCGGCTCTTGGAGCAGGTGTTGTTCGACGCCCCTGAATTAACTGAGCAGAAGATCCTGATTGATGCGCAGTACGTGAAGGACCGACTGAAGGAGATTGTGAAAGACGAGGACCTCAGCCGGTTCATTTTATGACACAGCCGCGAGGCGAGTGGCAGAGGCAATAGGCAGAAAAGCCCTGTAGCCACTTGCCCAAAGCCCCAAGCCTAACGCCGGAGGCATGCATGAACAGACTGATCAAGAAGGCCAACATCCTGGTTGAGGCGCTCCCGTACATCCGGACCTTTACCGACAAGACGGTGGTCATCAAGTACGGCGGGAAGGCCATGATCGACGAAGCGCTGAAGGACAAATTCGCGCTGGATGTGGTCCTGATGAAGTATGTCGGTCTCAACCCGGTCATCGTGCACGGAGGAGGGCCGCAGATCGATCAGATGTTGAACCGGCTGGGTCTGGAACCAAAGTTTCGGCAAGGCGTGCGGATCACCGACCGTCCCACGATGGAGGTCGTGGAGATGGTCCTGGGCGGGAAGATCAACAAGGAAATCGTGACGCTCCTGAACCAGCACGGGGCCAGGGCCGTCGGGCTGACCGGCAAGGACGGCGGGCTCATCCTGTCCAAACCGCTGACCGCGAAGGCCTGGGCGGAAAGCCTGAGCACGGAACCGGACGGACCGTCGGATGAAGACTTCGGGCTGGTGGGCGAGGTGCAATCAGTGAATCCCCACCTGCTGGTGAATTTGCAGGAAGACAATTTCATTCCAGTCATTGCCCCGATCGGGACGGACCGCGCAGGAAATACCTACAACATCAATGCAGACCTGGTCGCCGGCGCGGTGGCGGCTGCCCTCAAGGCTGAGAAATTACTGGTGCTGACCGATGTGAAGGGCATCCGCGACGCGAAGGGGCGTCACGTCTCCACGCTCTCCCGGAAGGACATGCAACGCATGGTCAAACGGGGCACGATCAACGAAGGCATGCTCCCCAAGGTCCATGCCTGCCTGATGGCGCTGGATGGAGGAGTCCGCAAGGCCCACATCATTGACGGCCGCATGCCCCACGCGGTCCTGCTGGAGATCTTCACTGACAAAGGCATCGGCACCGAGATCGTGTCGTAGGAACAGGTTGAGGCTCGGGCTGAGGTGAAAGGCGGACGTTCTAAATCGAGCCTCGGCACATATTGTTCCCTCAACCCTATCCTCAACCTATGAAGGCTTCCGCCAAAGTTCCTCATCCGGACAGCCAGTCAGTGCTGCTGTTGACCGATCTGCAGGTTGACTTCTGCCCAGGGGGAGCCCTTGGAGTGCCAGGCGGGGATGAGATTATCAAGACCGTCAATGAGTACGTTCGGTTTTTCCACAGCCAACGGGTACCTATCATCGCGACACGTGACTGGCATCCGCCCAACCACTGTTCCTTCATAGAACAGGGCGGTCCCTGGCCGGTGCATTGTGTGCAGACCTCGCGAGGTGCCCAGTTCCATCCTGACCTGATTGTCCCGCCGGGCACCGCGATCGTGTCAAAGGCCACGGATCCGAAAAAGGAAGCCTATTCGGCCTTCGAGGGCACCACATTGGAACAACGCCTGCGAGACATGAGCGCTAAAACGCTCTATGTGTCTGGTCTGGCCACTGATTATTGCGTCAAGCAGACAGTCTTGGATGCCTGCAGGCTTGGCATTCGGGTCGTGGTGCTGGAGGATGCCGTCCGCGGGATTGATGCCACGCCTGGAGACTGCGAGCGAGCGATGCGTGAGATGCGTGAGGCCGGGGCCATTCTGGCTAGATCGCGCGATCTGGGCCTGTGAGCGATCGCATCCGGGCTCATCTCCAATCCATCATCGGCGAACGTCATCCCGTCACGTCCCCCGCCGCGTTGGAACAGGCAGCCCACTACCTCACCGAGCAATTCATGACCCTTGGTTTGGCTGTCTCCTTTCACACCTTCGAGGCGCTTGGTGGCACCTACCGCAATGTAATCGCGACAATGCTGCCATCCCGATCTTCACCCGTCCCCCCTCAACCTCCTCTCATTATCGCCGCGCACTATGACACGGTGCAGGGATCGCCCGGCGCCGACGATAATGCCAGCGGCCTAGCGGTCCTGCTGGAGGTGGCTCAGCGGCTGCGCGAGGTTTCGCTCAACGGGGCGGTGCGCTTCATCGGGTTCTGCCTGGAGGAGGAAGACCTGCTCGGCAGCCTGGCGTACGTCTCGCATCTCAAGGCAACCGATCAGGAGATTCGAGGCGCGGTTGTGCTGGAATGTGTGGGGTTTACCTGCACCGAGGAAGGTTCTCAGTTTGCGCCACCGGGCCTCCCCATCGCGGTCCCCACGATGGGGAACTTCTTAGGGATCGTGGGAAACAGAGCGTCGGCAGGCCTGGCCAGCTTGATTGAACAGGCAGCGAGCCAGTACGTCCCCGACCTCAAGACCGTCTCATTGTTAGTTCCCGGCCAGGGCGAATCATTTCCGGACGCCAGGCGCAGCGACCACGCAGCCTTCTGGCATTTTGACTATCCGGCCGTCATGCTGACCGACACCGCGAACTTCCGAAATCCCCACTACCATCAGCCCACGGATACCCTGGGCACTTTGGACCTGACGTTTATGCATCAGGTAACCCGTGTCGTGACTGAAGTTGCGAGACAGCTGGCCAGCGTGTGACAGGTTGGCGATCCTGTGGGGAACATCTCATTTGTTGAGCAGATACCGCCCCGACTCCGTCCTATACCGGATTATTCATGAGTGGTTCATGGATCATCCGGGCTACGCACTGGCTCCCATACGGGTTTCTTCCACAAACCGCTCGGTGAAGTCGTCAATGGCTCGCCCCTGACGTCCTGGCGCGTGGTGGATGTAGAGGATCTTCGGATTGACCGTCTCCTGCGGTGCAGGCGGCAACGTCATCTGGTACTTGATTGGTTTCGCGTGATCGGAGAGCTGGAGTTTCGGATTGTACACGCTGTTGAACTTCCAGAGCATCTTGACGAAGTTGGTTTGGCCCCGCAGGAGGTGCCCGGCCGCGATCCTGGTCGTGGATCTGAGCGCTTCCCAGCCGAGGTGCTTCTGATTCAGAACCTGCTGGGTCTTGACCAGTTCCTCATAAAACTCGTAGAGCGGTAATTTCGTCGGCAGCACCGCGTGCTGGATGTCGAAGAGCCGGTAGTCGCGGGTCTCGACCTTGCGTGACTCCGTATGCCAGGTCTCCGTGCCGGGGTACGGCGTATTGACGCTGATATTGACGATCTCCGGGATCTCCAGACACCACTCACGGATCACCGCGAAGCGCTTCCTGTCCCAGTCAGGATCTGCGATCAGGTTGATGGCCACGGTGATTCCGAGCGAGCGGGCGTATTCCAACGCCTCAAAGTTCTTTCCCAAGGTGATGCGTTTTCGGTGTTGCTTGAGCCCCGCTTCGTCAATGGCCTCTACGCCAATGAACATGTATCGCAAGCCGAGTTGCTTCCAGAAGGTGAAGACCTCCTTGTTCCGAAGGAGGACATCACCACGGGTCTCCAGATAGTACTGTTTCTTGATCCCCTTCCTGGCAATGGCTTCGCCGATGTCAAAGCCGTGTTTGGACTGGATGAAAGCTACATCGTCCACGATGAAGATGCCTGGCTCTTCAATCCGTTCCAGATCCTCAACAATCTTGTCCGGACTGACTGTGCGGTAGCTGCGCCCATAAAAGGTCCAGGCGCTGCAGAAGGAACAGTCCCAGGGACAGCCCCGCGTGAATTCGATGGACGCGCAGGGGTCCAGGACGCCGATAAAATACTTGCGCCGATGGCGTAACAGGTCTCGGGCCGGCCGAAGATCATCCAAAGTCTCCACGAAGCGGGGAGCCGGCCCTTCTCCGTCCAGCGTGACCGCGCCTGGCACCTTCGTCACGGCCTTGCGGTCCTGCGCAATGGCCAGGAGGAGCTGAGGCACGGCAGCCTCTCCTTCGCCCTTGAGGACACAGTCAATGGCCCCTTCACCATGTTCCAGAAAATCCTGTGCGACGAAGGACGCGCTGTGCCCGCCGACCAGGATGAAACTCTGAGGAAGTTTCTCCTTGGTCAGCTTGGCCAGGTCCACAATTTCCGGCACATTTGCGAGATAATTGCAGGAGAATGCCACGACGTCGGGCTTCCATCGGTCAACGATCTTGAAGTAATCTGTGTGGGTTTCCGCCTGCAAGTCGATCAGTTGAACATCATGGCCTGCCTGGCGGGATGCCTGAGCGACCAGTTCGAGTCCCAGTGGCTCCAGCCGCAGGTAGATCTTGGTGTACATGAGAGGGCCTGGATGAACTGCCAGCACCTTCATGGCTCAATCTCCTCACTCATGGGCCCCGGGAAACGCGGCCACGCATTTCCAACGAGATACCGCGACGGACAGGATCTAACCGATGTTCGAGGCAGGGGGTAGAATTGTGCCGACTTGCTGTGGCAAGGTCAAGAACATTTTGTCTCAACAGGAGTTTCAAGCGAGGGGCGCGGCGTCATGCGGGTGCGACTCCAGATGAAAACCATCAAGACCTCCACCATCAAAGCCATCGCGCGGATCTTCGCCAGTCTGGATTATTCGGCACTGGCGACCATCTACTGTGACGAAGGCGGCGAAGCGTTTTGGCGGGACCGTCGGGGTCCGTGCCAGGAGCTTGGCATCAAGCTCGCGCAGGTCTTACTCGGACGTCTGCGAGCGGGAGGCCGGAGCCTCTACGTCGGCGCCGGTGTTACTGAGATTCCCGTTTTATCGATGGAAACCATGGAGCTCGGCCGGGAAGTCGTGGCCTGTAATCTGAGGACCGACGAAGTCACCCTGCTCAATCAGGCGTGCAGGAGCCATCCCTTCCGGTTTGTGTCCGAAGATGCGCGTACTGCCAAGGGCAGGTTCGACCACCTCTGGATTGTCAGCATCCTCAACGATCCCGAACGGTTTCCAGAGCTCTCGGCGCTGTCCTACGGTCGCGCCAATCCTGTGACATTCAATCCGAAGGTATTTGTGAGGGAGCGCGAAGAAGTCTTTGCGCTTGTCGAGAGCTGCCTCAACAAGCTCAGACAGCCGAGTCTGGTGACCACATCTGTCGAGGAAATCCCCTGGATCACGGATTGGTGCACCCGTCGGCGGGTTACCTGTGTCGTGGAAGAACAGGATTATCCGACCGCCATCGTGGAGGACCCGGTGTGCTTCATTCGTATCGGTGAGGCGCCTACGCAGAGATAAGCCTCGGCTCAGACCTCGAACCCGGTCCTGCCTTTGGCGGGATCTGTCATATATTGCCGGGCATACGCGATGTAATTCTGCGCAGATCCCCTGATCCAGGCCAGCTCTTTGTCAGTCACGGGTCGTTTGACCTTGGCGGGAGACCCCAGGATCAGACTCTTGGGCGGGACAATCGTGCCTTCGGTGACCAGCGCGCCAGCCCCGACGACACTGTCCTCGCCGATCACGGCGCCGTCCATGATGATGGCGCCCATTCCGATCAAGACCCGATCCTTGATCGTGCAACCGTGCAGCACCACGTTGTGGCCGATCGTCACCTCGTCGCCGATGACGAGTGGCGCGGTATCGTGCGTGACGTGCAGCAGGCAGAGGTCCTGGACGTTCGTGCGGTGGCCGATGCGAATGTAGTTCACGTCGCCACGGACAACCGTGCGAAACCAGATGCTGGACTCCTCGCCAATCACCACATCCCCGATGACAACGGCCGTTTCCTCGATGAAG
>Ga0209859_1000070_pt1 | contig 20680 bp, 18 predicted proteins | sample GWRWS3_50_60_FD_187241 | JGI IMG/M metagenome (GOLD analysis project Ga0209859, IMG submission 187241) | Riverbed sediment microbial communities from areas with vegetation nearby in Columbia River, Washington, USA - GW-RW S3_50_60 (SPAdes)... | ecosystem: Environmental > Aquatic > Freshwater >... | reverse complement strand
CGGAGGCAGTGTCGGGCTTGGAGCAGACCCATGCAGCATCGTGCTTGGGGGAGGCGACGGTGAGGCGCTTGGAGCAGGGAAAGGAGGGTCGGCTGCCGAAGGACTTGGGGCAGCGGGAATTTCCATTTGCGTCGGGAGATTATGAAGGACCACGGTCCACACGATGCCAAGGGCAAAGATCGTCAAAATTCCGGCGACGAAGGCAGCAAGTGAGCGGGGTCGTTGAGCCAAGGATTTCCTTCCCCTTGTGGTTTTGTTCTGACGAGATCATACTCAGTCTCAACCAAAATGGCAAAACTTTCGCCAGTTTGTCGCTACGGCGAGAGGATTCGATTGACGATCAGATGGTCCAGCTGTTAGAATCGTTTCGCATCATCGGGTGTTGGAGTTCGGCGGGCTTGACCCGCCGTTTAATTTAGAGAAGGACTCAGAGGGAGCGATATGGCGGTTCCGATTTCCCAGATGTACACGGTCGCGAAGTATGTCCTCACTCAAAGACTAAAGGGCGTCAAGCGCTATCCACTCGTGCTCATGCTCGAGCCACTCTTCCGCTGCAACCTGGCCTGTGCTGGGTGCGGCAAGATCCAGTACCCGGATCACGTGCTGGACAAACGCTTAACGCCGGAACAATGCTGGGCCGCGGCCGAGGAGTGCGACGCACCGATGGTCAGCATCCCGGGAGGGGAGCCGCTCATCCACCCTGAGATGCCGGACATCGTGCGGGGGTTGGTTGCGCGCAAGAAGTATGTCTATCTCTGCACCAATGCGATCCTCCTTGAACGGAAACTGGACGAGTATACACCCTCAAAGTACCTGACCTTCAGCATCCACATGGACGGCCTGCTGGAGGAGCACGACCTGGCGGTGTGCCGGGACGGGGTCTATGACGTGGCGGTGAAAGCGATTCGTGCGGCGCTCAAGCGGGGCTTCCGGGTCACGACGAACACGACCCTGTTTGATGATGCCAACCCTGAACGGGTCCGCGCCTTTTTCGATGAGATGATGAAGCTGGGGGTCGAGGGGATGATGATTTCCCCGGGCTATAGTTATCAGAAGGCTCCGGATCAGAAAAACTTTCTGAAACGCAACAGGACCCGCGATCTGTTCGCCCGGATTCTGAGCGATCGAAAGCAGACCTGGCGTTTCAACCAGTCCCCTCTCTTTCTGGAGTTTCTCATGGGCAAGCGCGAGTATCAGTGCACCCCCTGGGGAAACCCGACCTACAACATTTTCGGCTGGCAGAAGCCCTGCTATCTTCTCCAGGAAGGCTACGCAAAGACTTTTCAGGACCTGCTGAACGACACGGAGTGGGACCGCTACGGGACCGGGCGCAACGACAAGTGCGCTGACTGCATGGTGCACTGTGGCTATGAGGCCTCGGCTGTCGAAGACACTTTCGGTTCCTGGTCAGGATTCGGCCGCACCGTCAAGGCAACGCTCCTTCCAGGCTACGTTTCACGTTAAACGTTATTCGTTACTCGCAGGAAACAACCCATTTCCGGCTCTTCTACGTTTAACGATTCACGAATAACGATCCTCGATCCATGACCGATGACAAGTACAGGGCTCCCGAGGGCATGACCCTTGAGGGGCGCTTGTTCCGCCCGGCGACCTTGGCCGAGCTGGCCGAGGCGGTGGAGCAGGCCTTTGACTATCGGGGGGACGTGACGCTGGAGCTCACCTCTGGCATCAAGATCGAGGGCTATGTCTTTAACCGGTATCCATCCGGCCCACGACCGTTCCTTCAATTATTTGCCAAGCAGGAGTCTGGGACCATCGAGATTCCCTACGCCGACATCACCGCCATCGCCTTCACCGGCAAGGATACGGCCTCCGGCAAGTCGTGGGAAGCCTGGGTGGCCAAGAAAGAGTCGCATCGTCGCACCGAGGCCGACCAGGCGGAAGCGGCCGCCAAGGCACGCGGGCACCTCTAGCCCGATTGGTTCACTTTCCTGCCGGTCAGTTTTCTCCTCTCAGAGCCCCCTCTTGTCACGTCCAATTTTGCGAGGCGACTCGCAGGCGAATCCATTGATAATCCTTTGTTGCCGACCTGCCAGGTACGGCCATGCGATCGTTGACAAAGAAAATCATCTGTGCTAGAAGTGTCGCGCCCTAAACCAGGCGCGTCGTGTTTTTTCAGGGTCTTGCAAGTTTAAACCCCGCTGAGCGTTGGAGCGAAGACAACACAAGAGCGGTGACGCAGGCGCCGAGGTGGATGGGGCACGGATAAAGGGGGACCACAAGAGAACCGGTTTCGTAACGGCGTTGAGCCTTGCGGCTGCCGGGCTCGGGTGGAGCGCGTATATTGCCGCTCCGGCGGTTGCGATGCACGAGGTGGACCACCGATTCACGGTTGAGGGGTATGTCTGTGGGGCGGACGGCCGTCCGGTTACGGACCACGAAGTGGTCGTCAAGGATACGCGAGTCTCGGTTGGAGCGACGGTGTTCACCGACAGCCGCGGCTACTACAAAGCGACCCTCCATCTCCATAATGATAACTTGGGCGATCCGGTTCTGGTGACTGGCCGTGACGAGCAAAGAGATACCAAGGTTCAGTTCGACCCCAAGGACGTTCGGACAGAACGAAGAGTCACGGTTAATTTTGGAGCGGGCTGTGAGGTAGGTACCGGAGAGGCCCGCTGGGCCTATTATGGCGCAGGGCTTGTTGTTGCGGTAGCAGCAGCGTTTGCGGGGGCGAAGCTTATCCGGAGTCAGCGTCGGCGCTCCCAGAAACGAGGAACAGGGCAGCGTAAGCAGCACCGGTCATGATGGTCCGCGGGTCGTCCACGTACCTCGCCGGATCGGTCGAAGAGGTAGGTGGAGTGGGCAACCGCGTCACCTCGGGGTTCTTTCTGTAACGGCGCTTTTGCTTGAGGCGTAGAAGGCCTGAGCGAAAGCGTCTTTTTTGTCACAGCCCTGTTGAGATCGCCGGCTGATCACCGATGGCGGCAGAAAACCAGGCGGACGGTAGAGTGAAAATCGGAAGAGAAAGGAGCGGGTGGCTTTCTATGAAGCGCATGGCATGGCTTAAGACAGCTCTCTTTGTCGGTGCGGCAGGATTGAGCGTGACGGTCGCAGGATGCGGTGGGGGAGGTGAGGGACCAATTGTGGCGCCCCCGCCGCCGCCGGCTGAATATGCCGACAAGCATATGCCGGCCGGATGGTGGGTGGATGAGAAGATCATCGAGGAAGGGCGCCAGATCTTCATCGGCGCGAAAAATATCGACGTGAATTGCGCGAGCTGCCATGGAAAGGACGGGAAGCCGGTCAAAGCCGGAGCCCGGGATTTCCGCAACACCGAACGTATGAAGCTCTACTCGGACTCGGTCTGGCTCTGGCGTATCTCCGAAGGTGTGCCCAATACCAAGATGAAGCCGTGGAAGAGTAAGCTGCCCGAAGAAGACCGATGGAAGGTGATGGCGTATGAGCGCACCTTCGGACTGAAGGACAAGGAATATGATGTCGCCAAGAAAGAATGGGTGCCGATCGGGGGCGCGGCGGGAGGCGGGGCCCCGGCTGCCACAGGGAATATGAAAGATGGAGCAGCAGCGCCGGCGGGTGGTGCTGCCGCCCCGGTGACTCCGGCCAAGCCGACCACTGGTGGCAAGTGAGTGGTTTGTCTTCTATGTGAAGAGGGCGGCGAGACATTATGAGTACATGGCAACGTAGTCTTCTGATCATGCTCGGCCTTCTGGCGGCGTTCGGGACTGCGGCCTATGCCCAGGCTCCGAACGCGCCGGTCGCCGAGTTTCCCTACACGGGGAATCGGACGGCGGTCTGGATCGTTGCGCAACTCCATATCCTGTTTGCCGCCTTTATCCTGGGGGCCCCGATCTTTGTCGTCATCTCCGAATGGCTGGGGTATCGAAAACAGGATCCGCGATATGACCGCCTCGCCAAGGAAGTGACCAAGGTCACGGTGATTCTCTACAGCATGACCGCGCTGACCGGCGGCCTGTTCATCTTCGTGCTGTTAGCCACCTATCCCCAGTTCACCACCTGGTTCATCAACCACTTCTTCCTGATCTTCGCGGTCATCTATCCTCTCCTCTTCATCGCGGAGACGATTGTCCTGTACCTGTATTTCTACACGTGGGATGCCTGGAAGGGCGATAAGAAGGGACGCCATATTGCGCTGGGCGTCCTGTTGAACGTGATCGGGACGGTCACGCTCTTCGTCATTGACGGCCCCACTTCGTTCATGAATTCACCGTCCAAGGCGATCGAAGGACTTTCGCTGGCGGATTACATCCAGACCGCGTCACTCTGGGACAAAGTCTATAACTACACTTGGATGCCGCTGAACCTGCACCGGCTGGTGGGGAATGTAACCTTCGGCGGATTTATCGCCGGGCTGATCGCCGCGTATATGTACATGGGCGCCAAGAGCGAAGAGGAACGTTCCTACTATGACTGGATGGGCTTCGTCGGAAACTTGATCGGCGTCGGGGCGCTGCTGTTCCTGCCCTTTATGGGCTACTTGCTGGCCTACGAGCTCTGTGATTACGACGCTTCGATTTGTCCCTACATGATGGCGGACCAGCTTTCGATGTTCTTCGAGATGCAGGGAGCCATGGTCGGGCTGATCTTCCTGGCCAGCAATTATTACATCTGGCTCAGCATGAAGCGCATCGAGGGGGTCGAGCGCGTCCGGATGTCGGCCCTGACTCTGGTGGTCATGGTCGCGATCCCATTCGTCATGACCTATGTCTGGACGGTGTTCCCAGTGCCAGACCCCGTGTCTCTGGCTGTGCTGATCCCGATGGTCCTGGCTCCCTGGATTCTCGGCAAGATCATCCCGCCGCTGGGCCGCATCACCGTCTCCTCACGAACCTGCATCAAGGTCGGGTTCCTGATGGTGGTGGTCGGCAATGCCATCTGGATGACGCCGCACGGGTTTGTCGCCACGCAGGCCTTGGCGACGGAGCAACTCGAGCTGCCGTCAGACTGGGGATTCCTGGCGCTGATGCCGGCCAAGAACTCGGCGGCCTTCACGCTGGTCTTCGTGACGGTGGTGAACTACATCCTGTATAACCGTGCGATCCGGCAAGGGACGATTGTGTGGGGAAAAATTGATTTCACATCCCAGTTCGTGCTGATCTTCCTGGCCTTCAGCGCGATCTGGACGATGGGGCTGATGGGCTCGGTGCGGTCGCTGCTGCGCAAATACTTCCACACCTATAACCTGATGCCCGACTTCACCGCCGAATCCTTTACCCCTACGCTCGCGTATGCCGCCTGGTGGATCACCGCCATTACGCTGGCCTTCTACGTTGTGGTGAGCTTCGCGATCCTGGTGACCCTCCGGGTCTCCGAGGCCAAGGCGCATGCGCCGGAGGCCAAGCCGGTTCCAGCCGGAGCCAAATAAAGGGGGGATGGGGTGGTCGGGCAGACACCCGTGCTCGCGCACCGCGCACGATTGGAATGTGCCGGGTACCCGTTGCTCGGGGTGCCCATCGCTTTTTTGATTGCAATGGGCCCGTGCAACGGGTGATGACGCGCGCAGTGGGGCGCCCAGCCGACCACCCCGTCTGGAGAGTCATGGTGAGTCAGACTGAGGAGAGAAACGCATGGCTGAGCAGCCGGGTCTGATCAAGAGCATCATTAAGAAGGGCGTCGTTGGCGCGATCGTTGGCGCGATCCTGGTAGGAGCGGCCAAGGCGCTAGCGTTCCCGCCAGTGTTTCAGGTCATGTTCTTCGCCTACGCCCTGCTGGGAACTGTCGTCTTCATTCTCTTGGATGCGCCTCCGGTCAAGCCTATCAGCGGGCTGAAGGCGCTGGTCGTGCTGCTGGTGTTTTACATCGTGCTCTCCGGCGTCTATATCGGCGGCGCCTCGCTTTGGCCCCAGTACGATCCCGATGATGAGAAGGGGAAAATTGAAAAACTGTTGAAGGCCAAACGGGCGGCCACAGAGCAGGGGAAGGCGGAGGAATTGCTGGCCCGGGCCAAGGCCCTGTCCGAGAAGGCCGACGCGATCATGCAACGGCTGCAGGCGGTTGGCGGCAGCACCGTTGGCGAGGGTCCAGCAGGGGCAGATAGCGCGAAACCGTCTGGCGCGCCGGTCGCGGTCGGCGATTTGGTCGGGCTAGGCAGGCAGCAGTGGGACCTCCAGGAATGCTACAACTGCCACAAGCTGGAGGGCAAAGGCGGGAAGAAGCGGGGGCCGGAGATGGACAATATCGGGAATCTCATGAAACCGGAGGAGCTGAAAGAGAAGATCCTGGAGCCGCGGAGCTGGATGGCGGAGGGATTTGAGAAAGAATACGAAAAGAAAAAGATGCCGGACAAATATAAGGAACTGATGGAAGAGAAAGAAGTGGACGCGCTCGTCGCCTTTCTCTCGACGCTGAAGAATACCTCGGTGAATACGCCCAAGCCGGTCAAAAAGAAATAACGTGCAACCCAAGCTCAAATCCAAAGTCAGGTGCACCGACCGGGAGGTCGGCGAAGTCACGAGGATCATCGTCGATCCCTTGTCACGCGAGGTCAGCCACATCGTAGTGGGACGGAATGGCGCCGGCGTGCCCGAGCGCCAGATCCCCGCGTCCACGATTGAGGCAGTGACGGACGATACGGTCGAGCTGCGGGCCCCGTCAAGCGAGTTGAATCAATTCCCGGTCTTCCGGCGGGATGAGTATGTGACGATCCATGAGGTGGAGATCGCGCACCTCGAGGATCATCTGCACGTCCAGCCTGGCGAAGTGCTGGTGCCGCTGCCCGAGCTGGAGCGCAACGTCAAGCGCCGGACCTTTTTCACCAACCTGACGCATGCGATCGGCGCCTTAATCGCCCTCCCGCTGGTGTATCCGGTTCTCAGGTACGTGATGAAGCCCATGTATGCGCCGTTCGACAACCGGTGGCTCAAAATCGGCAACGTGAACAGGATCAAAGCGGATGATGTAGGCGTCCAGTTCAAGTTCAAAAAGACCGTCAAGGAAGCCTTCATGCCGGAGGCTGAGGTCGACAAGAATGTCTGGGTCCTGAAAGCCTCGCCCCCGGTCCTGGAGGAGGTGTACAAGAGCAAGGATATGGAGTTCCGCGATCATACCGGCGGCGTGATCTGGACGAACAAGCGGGACGTTCCCTATGTGGCCTATTCGGGCAAGTGCCCTCACCTGGGGTGTGGGTACAAGTGGCGGAACGTGCCGAAGCTCGGTCGGCAAATCTTCCTGTGCCCCTGTCATTTGAGCATCTACGATGCCAGCGGAAAAGTGCTGGATGGGCCGGCCCCTCGCCCGCTGGACCCTGTTCCGATCCGCGTGGCGACCAACGGTGACATCGAAATTATCGATGTCGAGTACAAGGCTGGGACGAAAGTCCAAACCCGGATTGTCTGATGAACAGCCAACCGTCCCTGCTGGAGAAAGTGTTCGCGTTCGTGGATGAGCGGGTAGGCCTGAAGACCATTCAGGCCAAGATGCTCAATGAGCCGGTGCCCGGCGGATCGCGCTGGGCCTACGTGTTCGGCTCCTGTCTCCTGTTCATCTTCATCATGCAGGCGGTGACCGGCATCCTGCTCATGTTCTATTACGTCCCGAGCGCGGACCACGCCTACGCCAGTACCCAATACATCATCCACGAAGTGGATTATGGGTGGTTCCTGTTGAGTTACCACTTCTGGGGATCGTCGGCGATGGTGGTGATGGTGTTCACTCATATGTCACAGGTCTTTCTATGGGGTGCGTACAAGAAGCCGCGCGAGATGGTCTGGCTGGTCGGGCTGGCGTTGTTTGGTCTCGTGATGGCGTTCGGCTTTACCGGGTATCTGCTTCCGTGGGATCAGCGTGCCTACTGGGCGACCACGGTTGGCGTGGAGATCATGGACAAGACGCCCGTTGTAGGCGACTTCATCGCCCGGTTCCTGAAAGGCGGACCCACTCCGGGCCAAATGACCCTCAGCCGGTTCTTCGTGATTCACGTCATGATCCTTCCGGCGGCGCTGATGGGACTGGCGGGGCTCCATCTCTTCCTGTTCCGGAAAGCTGGTCCGGCAGGTCCATTTCAAGGAAGCGTGGAGGAGCTGAAGGCCAAGACCGACTACTTCTTTCCGCGGCAGGTCTGGAAGGACGTGGTCGCGATGGCCGCGGTGTTCTTCACAATCTGTAGCCTGGCCTTCATCGAGCCGGTTCAGCTGCTGGAGGAAGCGACGCCGGATCCGGGGGACTATCACCCGGAGCCGGAGTGGTACTTCCTGTTTCTGTTCCAAATGTTGCGCTTGAAGATCTTTTCCGGGGAGTTTGGGCAGTTCCTGGCCGGGGTGGCCATTCCGAATGCCTTCCTATTGCTGCTGGCCGCGCTGCCATTTATCGACCGGAATCCGGAGCGGAACATTTTCAAGCGGCCGATTGCATTGGTCGGCTGGATCGTCGTGATGGCCGGCATTCTGATTTTCACTGTCTCGGCGATCATTAATCGAGAGTTCCTGGACTAGTGTCGTCATTCATCCTGCAACGTTCATAATTTGAATCGTGGTATGACCGGTCAGGCCTCGAACATGTCGTCAGTAAAGCTGGGTCTGGCTGTCGCATGGCCGGCTTTCTGGACGGGCGTTCCGATCAAGGTTGTCATAGCCCTGCTGCTCCTGGCGACGGGCCTGCATCCGTGGGAGATGCCCGGGCTGGCATTTCTTCTTCTGCTCTCCATTCCCATCGACATCTGGGCCCTTGGTCTGAGCTCCAGGACGGTCTTCCTGGAGCGACTCCACCTTCAACCACCGGCCCTGGTCGGACTGACTCTGTGGTGGCAGGCGACGCTGTTCAGTGCCCTGTACCTGCCGATTGCCTACCTCATCGGGAGCCAGGCGGTCGCCGGCGCCCAGGCCGTCGCGAGCAGAATGTTTGAACTGGAACTGCTCAAGACCATGCCGGTGCCGGAGCGGATCAGCATCGAGCTCACCATGTGGGGCGGCGCTGCCGCCGTGGTCTTGCTGGTCCTGGCGCTGGGATGGTTGTTCGGATTTGGTCGGATTGTCGGTAGGCAGGTGGCCACAGCCAGGCCGGCGGCGGAGCCCTATCAGGCGCTCGTCCGTCAGTGGGACCTCCTGAGGGTTCCCGACGACCAACCTCTTGTCTTGACTGTGCTCGCGGCATCCGGCGTGACGCTGGTCGTCTTGTTTTGGGCGTTCATGCCGGTCAGCACTCCGCATCCCCACGAACTGTATGAAAAGCCGCAGGAGAAAGTGGGGCCGCCCCTCAAGCCGGCTGAGGCCTTGCAGAAGACCGAGAAACTCATCGCTCAGGCCGAATCGGCTGTCCAGGCGCTTGAGGCCAAGGCGAAGAAGGACGTCAAAAACAAGGGCAAGAACAAGGGAACCGGGAAGGAAGCCGCCCCGTCGAAGGCCGACCAGCCCAAGGCCGGCAAAACGGAGACGACTCCTGGGAATGCCGCTGCGCCGACGCGTTGAGACCGCACAGGCCTTCCCCTGCGCGCGGACGAGGAGATGTCCATGACAACCCACGGCGAACATCCGAGGCGACTCATCAGCTTGCTGCGCAGACGGGGATCGTCGCTCGCGGGGCTGCTCTCACTCATCGGTCTGCTACTCGCGCCTGCGCTGGGCTTGGCACAGGAGGCCTCGAGTGCGGCGGCAGTCGCCTATCGTGATATTCCTCAACTCGGCGGCAGCCGGAACATTATCTGGGTCATCGCGCAGCAGCATCTGCTCCTGGCCGGATTCGTGCTGGGGGTCCCGATCTTTGCGTGGGTCTGCGAGATTGTGGGCTGGAAGACCGGTGAGAAGCGGTACGACAAGCTCGCCAAGGAGTTCACGAAGCTCCTCACCTCCGCCTACGCCACCACCGCCCTGTTCGGGGGGATCCTCCTCTTCCTGCTCATCGGCTTCTACCCGAAACTGATGAACTACCTGGCGGACATCTTTTTTCCGTCCTTCGTCGTGTATAGCGCCTTGTTCCTTCTGGAAACGGTGACGCTCTATCTCTACTGGTATGGCTGGGACACGATGCAGGGAGGCGGCATGAAAGTGCTGCACCTGTTTCTGGGCTTCCTCCTGAACGTGTTCGCGTTCTTCATCATGATCGTCCCGAACTCGTGGGCGACGTTCCAGGCCAGCCCCGTCGTGATCACGGAAGGGTCCAGCCTGGCCCGCGCCTGGGCCGCCACCTGGAACCCCACCTGGTGGCCGGTGAATGTGCACAGACTGATTGCCAATGTCGTGCTGGGTGGCTTCATCTGCGGCGCCTATGCTGGCGTTCGATACCTGTCGGTGACCACAGCAGAGGAGCGCGATCATTACGACTGGATGGGCTATGTCGGGAACTTCATCGGCGTCTTCGGCATGCTGCCGCTGCCCTTCGCCGGATACTGGTTGATGCGCGAGGTGTATCAGTACAACCAGCAGATGGGGATTACGTTGATGGGCGGGTTCCTCTCCTGGTTGTTCATCCTGCAGGCCGTGCTGATCGGCGCGCTCTTTCTGGGCGCGAACTATTATTTCTGGTTGGGGATCACGCACCGCATCCCGGGGGCCGAAGCGAAATACCGCAAGCCGATCATGGCCATGCTGATCATCCTCTTGCTCTGCCTGGGTGTCTGGATGACCCCCCATTCCCTCGTCGCCAGCCTGGAAGAAGCTCAGAAAATGGGCGGGACCCATCATCCCCTCTTGGGGGTGTTCGGGGTGATGTCGGCCAAGATGACCGTGGTCAATCTCATGATCCTGGTGACGTTCATGAGCTTTGTCATCTACTGGCGAGCCGGCAAGCAGGAGACAGCCACCTGGGCCAAAGTCGCCAATGCGGTCATGGGCGGTGTGCTCGGCATCGCCGCGATCGTGGTGATCGTGCTGGGCGTCTGGGGGTACTTCGTACCGGCCATCGTCCGGATCAACACCTTCTCGGTGGCCCAGGTGTTGATCGTCTTGTTCGTGATGCTCACGATCACGCCATTGACCGCGGTGCTTTTGCGCAGCGCCAGAACCACCACCGAAATGGTCTGGGGGCGCATGCCGCCGAGGGCCGGCTATGCGCTCGTCATGAACGCGGTCATGGTAATTCTGCTCATGACCCTCATGGGCTACGCGCGGTCCTCCTCCCGGGTGCACTGGCACATCTACGGGGTGATGCGAGACTCTTCGCAGTACGCCTATTCGCCGGCGCTGGGCTATGCGGCGGCCTTCATGTCTCTCAATACGTTTATGTTTTGCATGCTCGTGGCCTTTATTTTCTGGGTGGCCACGATGGGGGATCAGGGAAAGGCGACGGGCTCGGGATCCAAGGGAAAAGTTCCTGCGGGCGCGTTTCCGGCGATGGCTGGTGGATCGCCGGCGCTGGATGAGACGGGGCGAAAGGGCTGATTCCCGTGCTCGGTCACCGCGCCCACTTAGAAGAGACGGCTCAGTGGCGACCAGGGAATTCCCGTGCTCCCGCAGCGCGCGGCCTCGGAAGGCCCTCGCTGGACGGGCGCAGTAGGAATCCCCTGGTCGCCCTGCTCGAAAAAGGGGGCTGCCGGTGGAAGAAGTATCCGCTGGACGGCCGCAGTTGGGTCAGCCTATCCGCCCCGCAGGGGAACACTCCAGCGCCTTGTAGGAGAGGGGAGGGTAAGAGGAAGAGCATATGAGCGAAGTCGCGTTGCTACAGTTGATTGGCTTGTGTGTGATTGGCGTCGGAGTGGCGATCCTCCTGTTTATCCAGGCTCGATTTGTCCGGGTGGTGGGGTTCGTCACTATTTTGCTGGGAATCTTCGCCCTGATTGCTCTGGGCGTTCCCCAGATGGCGTCGCTCCCGCCGGCGGAGGAGAAGTTCGACGTGGCTACCATTAAGACCCCGGCAGATATGGCCGCGATCGGCCAGAAGATTTTCTTTAGCAAGGGGCAATGTGCCCTCTGCCATTCGATCGGGCCCAGCGAGTCGGCTCGCTGCCCGGACTTGAAGGGAATCGGCGCCAAACTGACCAGAGAATTCATGTATGAGAGCCTGACGCAGCCCCAGGCCTATATTTACCTGGACTACCGGCACGAGGGGCCGCCGAAGCAATACCCGGCCCGGATGCCATTCATCAACAAGAACCCGATCGGGCTGACAAACAATGAGATTCTCTCCGTGATCGCGTTCTTGCAGGAAATGAGCGGAGAACCGATTACGGTGAGCCCGTCTGAGATCACGCAGCCGACCCAAACGGCGGCCGTGATTCCGATGGCCCATGGGCAATAACTGTCCCGCCTCGACTGGAGGAAAGGTAGGGCTATGAAAAGAAAGGGTAGGGCTCTAAAAGGCGGTGCGTTGCTCAGCCCCGCGATCCTGATCGTCGGCATGTATCTGTTCTTGAAATTCGTCTTGCCCTTGTTCACGGCCCCGCTGCCGGCCAGCCTCATTTTTCTGTACCTCGCGCTGACCGTCACCGGTATTCTGATCTTCAACACCCTCAGCGGTGGTTCAATCGAGACCTTCTTCGGCCCGATCTTCCGCTTTTTGGGTGGAGATGGACAGGCTGGTCCGATGAAAGTTGCGCGTCTCCTGGTGCTCATCCTGTTTCCGCTACTGGTGGGCTGGCAGACCTATGCGAGTACCGCTCCCAGCGACCATCCGCCGGCCGAAAACCGGACGATTCATCCGGCACCGCCCGGCGAGTTCGTCGGGCTTTCCAACCCGGTGCCGAACACGCCGGAGAACGTCATGATGGGCAAGGGGCTCTTTGCGGCATTCTGTTCGCCATGCCACGGGAACTTCGACGGCATGGGGCCGGCCGCCAAGGGTTTCACTCCTCCCCCGGCGAACTTCGTGGATCCTGGAACTATCGCGCAGCTCCAGGAGTCGTATGTGTTCTGGAGAATCAAGAACGGCGGGGTCGGCTTGCCCATCGAGGGGATGCCCTGGAAATCGGCGATGCCGCGGTGGGAGGTTGAGCTGAAGGACGAGCAGATTTGGAAAATCATCATGGGCGAATACGACGGGGCGCACCAGCAGCCTAGAACCTGGGAGTAATCCTGCTGGGGACTGAGTTGTTTATGCGGATGAGGGATAAATCGAAGCCTTGGTGTTCGGCGATGCTAGGCGGGATCCTGCTTGCCGCTGCAGTTACTCTAATGCCGGCTCTGGGACTCGCGCAGGAGAGCGTGGCGGTCCGGGCCATGATGGTCAAGGGAGGAGTGCCCGGAGAGGACCCGGGCGCTGCTGCCTGGAATACCGTTCCTGTCTCGGAGTTTCCGCTGTCTCCTCAAGTTCACTGGGCCCCGCGGATCGGTGAGGTCACCGCCAAGTCGGTCAAGGTGCGTGCCATGCATGACGGCCAGCGACTGGCCGTTATGTTGGAGTACGCGGATCCCAGCGAGGATCCTGACGACGCGGCGGCGCTGGAGTTCATGATCGGCGACAAGAAAGCGCACTTCGCCCATGGTCAGCCGATGGCCCAAGTGGAAGGGGGGCCGGTCAACATCTGGTACTGGAAAAACAAGGACGCGAAGGTCCTGGACATGAATGCCAAAGGGTTCGGCACGCTGAAGGCTCAGAGTCAGCAGGATGTGACAGGCAAAGGGGTGTATCAAAACGGAACCTGGAAGGTCGTCTTCACGCGTTCCCTCACGACCGGCGATGTGGACCACGATACCCAGTTCAAGCCTGGAGAGTTTATCAATATCGCGTTTGCGATCTGGGACGGGAAGAAGCTGGCGAGCGGCGACCTCAAGGAGAAAGGCTCGCAGAAGGCCGTGTCCTCCTGGTGGTATTTTCGCGCTGAGCCGCCGCCGGATTACTCGGCCTATCTGTACGCTGCGCTGGCGGTAGGGCTCGCCGCAGTCTTTCAATTTGTCATTATCCGGAAGCTGAGGAAAGGGCGCTCCACATGAGAGCTGCTGCGCACATGGTGGCAACAGGCCGTGGTTGGAAGCTTCTGCCGGTGGCCGTGGTCATGGGAATTGCGGCGGCGGCTGCGGGCGTGAGCTGCACACTCTTTCAGAGCGAGCTTGTCTCTAAAGGGCAAGCCCTCTACGAGCATTACTGCATGCACTGCCATGGTGAGAACGGCCGCCAGAACGAAGGGTACAACTGGGGGCACATGCCGGACCCACGTCCCAAAGATCTTTCGGCGAAGGAGGAAATGTCCACCTTCAAAGACGAGGAAATCTTTGGCACGATCTCCCGCGATATGAAGGATACGACCCCGGAGCTGGGCGACAAGATCGGGGATGATGAATTTGCCGTGCCGACGATGCCGACCTTCAAATACACCTTGTCAGACGAAGAAATCTGGGCGATCGTGGCATATGTTCGGACACTCCACGGCATGAAGTTGGAATTCAATGTGGAGGGACGAAAGAAAGAGCTCCAGGACCAGCTGCAGGCCTCCCAACAGGCTTTCGACCAAGCTAAGCAGGCCTTGGAAGCGGCCGAAAAGAAAGCCGAGGCGGAGGCGGAAAAGACAGGCGGCGAAGTGGACGACGCTGCGATGGCCAAAGAGCAAGAGGCTCTGGCCGTGACCTCAAAGGAGTTGGAGAAGGCCAAGACCGCGGTCGCGAACTTCACCGCTCGCCCGAAGTTTGCCGCTGTTTCAAGACCAGAGCTGACGACGTCACCGGCCGAAGCCGCGAAGGTGGCCGGACTCGGGAAACGCCTCTACACGAACAAATACGGTTGCAATGCCTGTCATCAGGTTGGGGAAGAAGGCGGGGTCGTTGGGCCGGCATTGGACCGAGCGGGCTTTCGGCTCAACTCCGCTTGGGTCTATCGGTGGATCAAGTACCCACAGAGCATGAAGCCGGAGACGCGGATGCCGAATCTCGGGATTCGCGATCAGGATGCCAAGGCCATCGTCATGTACCTGGGGACGTTGCGGGCGCCGGGGCCCGACAAATCCGAGCCGAAGGCTCAGGCTAAGGTGGAGTAGCCTCAACCTGAACCGCAACCTTCACAAAAACCCTGCCCAGATTCCAGCTAGGATCGCCCACCCCACCCAGACGTGTTGCTTGAACAGGGCGAATGCCATGGCTGGTGAGACTGGCCCTCGCAACTTCCAGACCTGGTGGGTCAAAAACCCCGCCACCGCCACAAGCATGACGTAAAACGCCGGGCCGATGCCGACCAGCCAGCCTGTGACCGCCAGCAGCAGCAACATTCCACAGACTGAGGCTCCCACCCCGATCCAGGCCCGAGCTCCGAAAAGGATCGCCGACGACTTCACGCCGATCCGCGCATCATCCGTTCGGTCCTGCAGCGCATAGATCGTGTCGTAGGCTATAGCCCAGAACACCGTGCTGGCGTACAGGAGCCAGACCTGATTATCCAGCGAGTTCCGGACTGCCGCCCACGCCATGACCACGCCCCACCCGAACGCGATACCCAGCACAGCCTGCGGAAGCTGAATCACCCGCTTTGAGAAGGGATAGAGGGTTGCGAACAGCAGCGCGACCGGGCTTAACAGAATCGTGAGCCGATTGAGGAAGACCAGCAGACTGGCTGCCATTAATGCCAGGATGGTTGCGATGGCGAGCGCTTCCGGTGCGGTCAGCGCGCCGCTGGCCAAGGGGCGCATCCGAGTGCGGTCTACTTGACGATCAAGAGACCGGTCCGCCAGATCGTTGATTACGACCCCCGCACTGCGCATGAGGAACGAGCCGGCCACAAAGATGGCAAGCAGGCTCACTGATGGCTTGCCATGGGACGCAAGGACGAGCGCCCACAGGGTCGGGAGCATCAGGAGCATTGTGCCGGATTGATTAGAAAGGCGAATCAGGCTGGACAGTGTCGACCAATTTAGGCCGCGGCCTGGTTGTGCTGTGCCTGTGCGGCCAACCCAGTGAGAGGGATCCGGCATGGCGGCGACCTTAACGTAAGGGGGAAAGGCTGTCAATGCAGGGCCGGTTGTCTTCTCCCGCCGTTTCCGGTATAAGCATCCTGCTGTGTGGCTGTTTCACCTCGCCGCTGCCATTGCGCCTTCCGTGCATTTTCTCGTCGCTCGACCTGTCCTTGTAGCCGTCCTGCTGGCAGGTCTTGCCGGCTGTGATTGGTTCTCGTCTCGAACCGGCGGCGACTCCGAAGGCTACTGGCTCCCCTTGACGGTCAAGCTTCGACTGGATCCCAGCGTCACCGAAGCAGAGCTAGCTTACCGCGATGCATGCGGACAATCCCGCACGTTTCCGATCGGCGATCGTCTGAAAAGGGACTTGGAGCGTCAAATCGGGATGGTGTTTGAGCATCTGCAGACCGAGTCGTCTTCAGCGAAGCATGGTCCACCGGATGGAACGGTAGAAGTTGCGCTGGGACTCAAGGAAGCCGAGCTGTTGATCTCACGGAAAGGGAAGCACCAGTACCCTGCCACCGTCACGGTGGGGGCGACGGTCTCCTATATTGATGCAGCCGGCGCGCTGCTCTATACGAAGAACCTGCGGACCGATGCCCGCGATGAGATCGAGATAAAGAGCGAGGGATGCGAGGTCCATGGATTGGACAGGGTCGCCTACACAGCGGTGGACACATTGGCCCAAGGCCTCAAGAAAAACCTTGGCAACTCGATCAGAATTCGGGAAGCAGCAGAGGCGAAGGCGAAGGGGAGGCGACCGACGGTCGCGCGATCACAGGCAGACACCGGATCGGCAACGATAGCCGGACCGGCGCAATTGTCGTTCCGAGCCATGCTCGTGGAAGAACACAAGAACCAAGTGCTTGAAAGTGGAGAAAAGCTGACCGTGACGGTGGAAGTCACCAACGCTGGCCCAGGCGTCGCGCAGCAAGTGCAGGTCATGCTCGATGGAAGCCCGGCGCTGGTCCAGCGCTTCCCCAGTCCCATTGAGGTCGGAGACCTGCAGCCGGGGGAAACGAAGGTCGTCGAGGCGAGCGGCAAGGTGCCTCTCGTCTCGGCGGCTGAGCAGGCTGAGCAGGCTGAGCTGGTCATCTCGCTCTCGTCGTCCGGCGACGTGCAGGGGCCGGCTCAGAAGAAATTCGTCGCGGCACTTCGTCCCGCCAAATTGGAACAGGTCGAAGTGCTGTCGGTGGACGTGGATCAAGTCCCAGAGCGGGTGCCGGGGTATGAGCGACGAAAGGCGGTCGGAATCGCGATCGGGGTTGGGACTTATCGTGATCCTCAAGTGCCAGGCGTGAAGTTTGCCGTCCGTGATGCAGAGGTTGTAGCCAGTTACTTTCGGACAGTCGGGGGAATTCCGGCTAGGCAGGTCAAGGTGTTAACGGATGGCCATGCGCTCAAGGACGATCTCGCCCAACTGTTCGAGGGCTGGCTGCCTCAACATGTCGGTTCGGACAGCCTCGTGCTGGTCTTTTTCTCTGGTCGAGCCTCGATGGATCCTTCGACCGGCGCGGTCTCGCTGATCCCCCACGACGGAAGCCCGGCGGCTTCCCCTCGCTTATTCTCGTTGCGTCGCCTACAGTCGGCCCTGGCGCGTCTCTCGATTCAGCGGGCAGTGCTGTTGCTTGACGTCTCGCTCACCGTCTCTTCAGTCTCACAGAATCATAGGAATCCGGTCTGGGATACCGAAGCGCCGGGCCTTCAAGATGGAAAGCTGGTGCAGATACTCGGAATCCACGGGATCCAGAATGCGCATCAGTATGAGCAGGGCCAGCACGGATTGTTCACGTACTATCTGCTGAAAGGGCTTGGCGGGACAGCGGATAAGGACCGAGACGGAATCGTGGCGGTGGGAGAAATCTTCGACTACCTGCGCGTACAGGTCCCCAAAACCGCCAAGGCAGAGTATGGAAATGAGCAGGTGCCCTCGTGTGTGCCGGTACTCACTGCGCGCGCCCCAGGCCGGGGGATTCCGTTGGCGCGCGTCAGATAACACGGATGCTGATACAATAACCCGTCTTACGTCCCTCGCTGACAGATTGGCAGCCGGCGTAGCTCAGTGGCAGAGCAGCTGATTCGTAATCAGCAGGTCGGTGGTTCGACCCCACTCGCCGGCTCCAGTCCCACCATCTTCCAGTACAACAAGACACGCGGGAGAACCAGCGACCTGGGGGATGTGAAGGGGGTGTGCCCCCTTCATGGGGATCGTACAAGGGGGCTGGCCCCCTTTGTAGGAGCCGGAGAGGCCGGCTCCAAAGCCGACCCGGCGACGGTTGGTGGTTCGACCCCACTCGCCGGCTCCAGTCCCGCCATCTTCCACCACAACCGGCCGGGATTTTTTGCAAGAGAGCTGCGTCAATAAATGCTCTTGCTCACCTCATTCGAATAGCCGCTTTCATTTCCTGAGGTGTCAACAGCCGTGGCGGCGAAGTAGTACGTCTGGCCAGTTGTCAAATTAAGCACTTGGTACGTTGTCACATTTCCCACATTTATGGGAGGTCCGTACAGTCCTTGCGTTGTGCCAACATAGACCTTGTAGCCGGCCAAGTTTGCCTCTGTGTTAGCATTCCAGGTCAAAGTGGCTGACGAGGTTGCTTGAGACGTCACGGTCAGAGCGACTGGCACAGTGCGCGGGCTATTGGTTGCTCCCGTGCCCGTGACGGTGATTGTCGCGTTGTAAGTGCCGGCGGCGAGGCCAGCCATGTTTACATTGGCTGTGGCGCTGCCTGGAGCTGTGCCAGAGGCTGGGCTGAGGCTCAGCCAGGCAGCATTGTCGCTCACCGTCCAGCTCAGCGTCCCACCCCCAGTGTTCGTAATGGACAGGGTCTTGGCTGCCGGATTCGTCCCTCCCTGTCCGCCGGTAAATGTTAGACTACTCTGACTGAGACTAATGGTCGGTGACGTCGGCGCCACCGCGGTGACTGTCAGAGTGACTGGCACAGTTTTCGGTGTATTCGTGGCTCCGGAGGCTGTCGTGGTGATCGTCGAGTTATAGGTACCAGCGGTAAGGCCTGAAAGGTTTACACTGACCGTGGCCGCATCGGTCTCCGTTGTCGTGGTACCAGAGGCTGGGCTGAGGCTCAACCAGGCAGCATTGTCGCTCGCCGTCCAGCTTAGCGTCCCACCCCCTGTGTTCGTTATAGACAGAGTCTTGGCTGCCGGATTCGTCCCTCCTTGCACGCCGGTAAACGATAGACTTGTCGGACCCAGGCCGATGGCCGGTGGGCTGCTGGGTGGCACAGCGCTCACAGGAATCGCCATCTCCGCTTGAATTTCAGCAGCCGACAGCGCCCGGTTGTAAATCCTCACCTCATCAATGCGTCCCTTGAAATATTCACCGTAGGCCCCGTTTCCACCAATCGTGATCGGGCTCGAGTTCGTTTGAATCGGCGCTGTGCGCACCTTATTGGCCACCTGGGTCCCGTTAACGTAAAGGCGAAGCATGGCGCCATCATAGGTGAGCGCAAGATGAGTCCAGGTTGAGAGGGGAATTGAGGTCGGTGCGCCGATGTACGTCTCCGATCCGTTGAATATACCTCCACCAGCGGGACGGAGCGCTCCACTGTTGTTACTCGCATGGAGGTAGTAGGCCACCGGCTCATGCACGATAATGGTGCGCCAGCCACTCTGCGACGTCCCTGTTATGACCCACGCTTCGAGGGTCATGGCTGTGGAGAGATTCAGGGACGGCGAGGCATTGATGACGACGCGATCGTTGACCCCGTCGAAGTGCAGGGCCTTTCCGTACTTCCCATTGGTGTTCCAGGTGGCACCGCTGATCGTGCCGGTATTGGCATTCCCAGAGGCATCCGCCACAATAGTCCCAGATCCTTCATTGAAGGAGTAGGCAGCTACCAAGCCTAGCGCAGGCGTGGCTCCGAAAGCACTCTTACTCATCGAGATCCCTACTATGACGTAGACAAGAGCAATTCTCAGCGTTGTGTATACGGTGCTCTTGTGTTGATAATCCCGCACGGTGTAGACCTCTTTTGTAAATTTCTCGTAAACAATAATCACGAGCCGGCTTCGACTCGATGTCTCTTCTGACCAACGTGCGAGGCAGATTCATCTCACCCTGCTCTCCATGGTCGAGACGCTGGGTCGAATGAGCAATGGCCGTGCCAATTCAGCCGGCTTCCACCGCAATGCCTCTCTTGTTTGAACGAAGCAGGTGATAGTTAAATGAAATTTTGAAAGAGTCAGTGGAAGCGCGAGTGATGAGATGTTTGCTATCAGAATGTAGGACTATGGGGGTGCACTGCAGGGTTCAGGCTACGTTTCATTGTTCCACTTTGCACCGATGAAAAAGATGTAGGCAGAACCAAACCTTACGTAGGGAGAACCAGACCTTAATCTGATTTCATCGCAACTTCCCCGCTTCCACACCGCTCGCTGATCGTCGAGGACATTAGCGAAGCGACAGGTAACAATTTTCAAGCCGCAGTGAATTGGTTTGAGTTGTGGCTATTCCAGGGCTCGATTGCTAAGCTGAGATGCTTAGTGGCAAAATTGGATGGAGATAAAGCGAAGCATGGACTGTAGAATTGACCTGCGCAGAAGTCGTTCAAGTCCGGTGGTTACTACTGCTGTGGGCGATTGGTGGCGAGTAGGTTGCTGTCTTGCAGGCGAGCCATAGCGGACACTCAACAGCCGACCCGGCGACGGTCGGTGGTTCGACCCCACTCGCCGGCTCCAGTCCCATTTAATAAATACTCTAATGGTGCGGTAGGCTCACTGGCCTTAGAGCGAGCCGGCGGGTTTCGTGAGGGGGATGGTCGTCTCCGCATTGGTGCTGGTTTCCCGCAGCTTCACCTCCGAGGCGTCAATCGCCGCGACTTGAATCTTGCCCTCGACCGTGTCTCCGACCCGCACGATGAAGATGGCTTGTCCTTTCCCCAGGAACGCTTGCTGTTCGCCTCGCTGCGTGAGGTA